>Ga0070699_100000218_pt1 | contig 57007 bp, 41 predicted proteins | sample KBSK1503metaG_FD_65473 | JGI IMG/M metagenome (GOLD analysis project Ga0070699, IMG submission 65473) | Corn, switchgrass and miscanthus rhizosphere microbial communities from Kellogg Biological Station, Michigan, USA - KBS K1-50-3 metaG | ecosystem: Host-associated > Plants > Roots >... | reverse complement strand
TTTGCCAACACAACATTGTGTTTGACCGCTTCCAACATCTCGGCGAGTGTCTCCCTCACAGCGGGCTCATCATCCACAACCATTATTCTAAGAGATTGGGTTGTTTCATTGGTTGTCAACACATCCGTCGCCCGTGCATCCGCATCCGCAGCGGGAAGATTGATAGTGAACGTAGTACCGGCGCCTGGCTCAGACCTTACGCTAATCGAACCTTCGTGCCGTTCGATGATGCTATGGCTGACAGAAAGACCGAGCCCCGTACCGTGCGCACCCTTTGTGGAGAAGAACGGCTCAAAAATCTTTTGCCGGACATCTTCAGGCATTCCCATTCCGCTGTCGATGAATTGGAGCAGCAGTCTGCTTTCCTCACGCTCGCAAGTGATTGACAGTTGGCCGCCCCTGGGCATCGCATCCACAGCGTTGACGATCAGATTCACAAACACTTCTCGCAATTCCGATGCACTGCCATAGGTGTTGTGGCTACGTTCTGCGTCCAATTTGACCTCGTATTCAAGGCCTCGCAGTCGAGCCTCATTTTCCCAACGCGTCCTGGTGATTTCTATCGCATCATGCAGAAGACTGCGGACGTCAAGTAACTCGAAGTCTTTTACTGGCGACTTACGCGCAAACGTTTGGATTCGTCGCACGGTAGCCGCAGCATCCTCGGCCGCAGTTTGAATGATATCGAGATTCCGCACTAACGCTTCGTCCTTGACTTGCCTGCGTAACAATTGTGCGCGACCAAGTATGGCCGCGAGTGAGTTGTTGAAATCGTGGGCCACGCCGGAAGCCAATTGCCCAAGAGCTCGCAACTTGTCAGCTCGTGCTGCGCGCTCACGTTCTTCCTTCTGGCCTGTTATGTCGCGCGCAATACCCAAGACTCCCGTTGTTCGCCCATCGACGACCAACGGTGAATTATCAACTCGGGCATACCGCAATCTGCCGTCGTGCGCAAAGTAGCGCATTTCATAGGTCTGCGGCTGGCCGTTCAATGCCGCATGCAACTTCTCTTTCACCAGCTCGCGATCACTTTCATGGACCATGTCAAGAAGATGCCGGCCAATGAAATCACTACGCTGGTAACCGAGACCCAAGAGTGTGGCGCTGTTGCACCACTTGAAGTGGCCAGTTGGATCGACAGCATATATCGACTCTCGAGCGCTCTCGAGAATGTTAGTCAACAGTGATTGGTGTTCGCGTGCGACGGCCTGCACCTTACGCAACTCCGAGAGATCACGGGCAGTGCAAACTGCGGCTTCCGGCAGACCGTTTTCATTAAGAACAGGCTCAACCGAGACCAGCAACGGCCGATTCAAGCTGCTGGGCGTGATTTCGGTCGTGAAACTCTGGCGGGTCTCGATTGCCTTTTCAACGATGCATGCGTCGTCTTCTTCGCTGGACCGCAGTATTTCGCAGCAGTGCCGGCCGAGTAAGTCGCGTGGATGAACAGCTTCCATCGCCGCACCGGCTTTGTTCACACGTTTCAATTCGCCGGCTCGATCGAAAATGAATACTCCATCCGACATTGCGTCGAAGGTCGTTTCCCACTCGGTCTTTCCTCGCGCAACCATCTCAAAGAGTTCGGCCTGCGCGATGCCAATGACCAGCCGCTCAGCAAATGCCTCAACCAAAGACAACTCATCTTCCGTCCAGCGCCGGATGCGCTCCGTTTGATGAATGCACAGGACCCCGCGAAACTGACCCTTGATCATTAAGGGATAAATAACCTGCGAACGGACATCTGAACTGTGCGCATGAGCACGCACATAAGCATTGAGCTCTTCGGGCCCTTCTGAATAGTTCAAAGCGTCGTCAACGACAAGGGGCCGGTTGGATTCGAGCAACGACCGTCCAATGGGATCGTCATGTTCTACCTGTACGTGGTTATTGCTCTCAGAGCCAGGAGCGAGATATTCATACTCGAGCGGTGAGTCCAAACCTTCGCTGTTGTACAACGAGAGATGAATTCTGGAAGGAGACAACGCCATACCCAATTCACGTGTAGCAGTAGTCAAGACCTCCGGCAGACTAAGTGACGCGCGTATTGCCATGGTCAAGCGATTTACCAGTGCTTCGCGCATCGACGTCGTCTCCGCTTTTTGATAAAGGTCCGCTTGTCTGATTGCAATTCCCGTTTGATCGGCGACTGCCTTAGCGAGCGCTATATCCGCTTCGCTCCAGCTCCTCAACTCTCGCGTGGTTGACAGAGCAAAGGCAGCGGGCACTTCATCGCCAACCCTAATCGCTACGTACATGATCGATTGAACACTTGCCTTCGATAGGATTTTTTCATAAAGGTCGCTGATTCCAGGGTCCTTAGCGACGTCGGTAAACGCCAGCACACCTGTTTCGTCGAGCGCTGTAATCAGCGTCTGCAAGTGCGTCAGATCAAAGTCTGAGGCCGCAGGCTTCACGCCGTCTGCGTGATACTCCGCCACGTTGGTAGCGTATTTCGCTCTGTCGTCTCTGATGAAGAGCGAGCAACGGTCGACATTCAGGTAAGAACCTAATTCACGCACCGCGGTTTGAAAAATCTCTTTACTGTCTAACGAACATCTGATCGCTTGAGAAATCCGGTGCGTCATCGCCTCACGTAGCGCCTGATGAGCTAAGGCTTCTTCCGCCCGGCGCCGTTCGCTGATGTCCACACCAACCCCGGCGACAAACTTATTTCCGGAAGCGTCAGCAGTGGGAAACTTAAAAACGAGCAAGTGATGCGGCGGCCCTTCTTCGGTCGGGATCGTTTCGACCACTTCTTCCGGCTTCCCTGTCCTGAGCACACGTAGATCGTGCTGATGTGTCTCCTCAGCAAAACTGGGTGGCAACCAGTCAAAGCTGGTGCGACCCTGCAGAAAACTCAACTTCTCGCCAAACAAGCGCTCGAATGGTTTGTTGACGTATACGTAGCGGCCTTCGGCGTCTTTCATAAAAGCCACGGCTGGACTGTTGTCCATGAAGCTGTTGAAGAACGCGCGGCTTTCAAGGAGGGCCTCTTCTGACCGCTTCCGCTCAGTCAGGTCACGGCCAATGCCTTGCACACCCACAGGTTTGCCGTCGCGAAAAATTACCCGAGTGCTAACCTCCAGTCGCACTCGGCGGCCATCCTTAGAAATGATCTCAATCTCGTAAACCGTAGGGGTTTTCTCAGCGGGGCTTAGCGCGATTTTCTCACGCGCGAATTCCAAATATTCCGGAGCAATTACATCTGCGACATTGATTCTAAGTGCCTCTTCGCGCGAGTAACCCGTGATCCGTTCGCCGGTTCTGTTTAGCGAAGTAATGTTGCCGTTTAGATCATTTGTGTAAATGATGTCGTTGGCGTTTTCGAAGAGTTCGCGATAGCGCTCTTCGCTTTCGCGGATTGAGGCTTCCGCCCGGCGATTGTCCGTGACGTCCGTAGCTACGCCAATCACTCCCGCAATGTTGTTGCTTTCGTCTGTGAGAGGAGAATAACGAACTTCAAAGGTTAGATCACCTATAACTGCAGCCGTCTGAAAGGCCTCGCCTTTCAACGCACGACGAATATGCTCAATCACCGCCGGCACGTCACGATAAAGTTCGAAGGCTGATTGCCCCACAACTTCGCCTGGCCGCAAACGAAGGCTATTGAGCCCTTCACCTTCGGATAGTGTGAAGGTGCCTTCCTTATCGATTGCAAACAGAATGAGCGATGCGCTACCCACCACCGTTTGTAGACGGGCCTCCGCCTCTCTCAGCGCCTCACGTGCACGCTTCTGTTCTGTAACGTCGCGGATTACAGCCTGAACTGCAGACTTGCCTTCATACGTGATGGGAATGCCCGCAACTTCTATGTCGATAACCTGTCCATCCAGCCGGATGGATTTTTCCTCCATCAGTGGCGCCGGCTGCCCGAACTGCTCGAGTTGTGCGAGGCGTTTCTTGACGACGTCACGGTAGTCAGGATGGACTAAGTCCAAAACTGACGTTCCTATCAAGTCTCCAGCGCAGGATGCGGCCCAAAGTTTTTGCGCCGCGGGATTGAGATATGTGAATTTGCCTTCGCTATGGACAATGATCGCGTCAGGGGAAAGCTCTACTAATTGACGATATCTTTCTTCGCTCTCCTTGAGCGCCGCCTCCGCCACTTTCTGATCTGTTACATCGCGAACGACTCCGCGAACGCCAATCGCTTTGTTCTGGCGATCGCGTTCAACTGTAATAATTGCTTCTAAACATCTTGAGCTACCCTTTCCGTCCGTCAAGCGGTAGATCGAACGCAGCGGTGAAGCTGCATTGGGATCTTTCGTCTGGGCGATGTCGTAGGCCGCCGCCTGTGCGTCAATCAGCTCGCCTAAGTGTTTGCCGACGAGGGCCGACACTGGGCGGCCGAAAAACCGAGCACCGGCAGCATTGATGCTCGTGATATAGCCCTTCATATCCCGCGTATAAATAATGTCCGCAGCCTGCTCAACGATTTCTCGATAGTGTCTTTCGATACGATGACGCTCAACCAGTCGAGCGACTTTGACCAACAGCTCTTCATGTCTAAATGGAATCTCGAGGTAGTCGTCCGCGCCCGCGTAAAGACCCTGAATACCGTCCTCGCGCGATTGTCGAGTTCCACTGATTAGCAGAACTGGAAGGTTGGCTGTTCGTGGGTCGTCTTTGAGACGACGACACAACTCCAAGCCGTCGACAACAGGCATGACGACGTCGCTGATTACGACATCAGGCTCGAAAGACAAGGCCAGTTGAAATGCTTCCGCGCCGTCTTTAGCTGCGGAGACTTCGTAGCCTTCCTGCTCCAATAGTTCAACTAAGAGGTCGAGTATTTTCTGATCGTCATCAGCGACCAGGATCCGGCCTCGGTCCGAAGAACTTATGCTCATTTAGTCTACGCCTGACTCTGCGATTAACTGCTTAGGGAGGTTGTGTGAACGGAAGTGGGAGTAACCTATTTTGCCAACACGGATGCGTTAGCGTCTGGAGTATAACAAAGTTGTCAACGGTTTGTCACCCCAATGTTTTCTTGGGTTTAGGGGTGGTGCGGGAAAGCTGATTCTCAGTCGTTCGACTTCTTGCGAGCGGGTGTTTCCGGGCCTCCACCCTTGGAAAAATACCCTGAACGGTAATTGAGCTTGAGCTCTTTGCGCAGTTCAGGATTGACTACCTGTATCTCGATGCGACGGTAAGAGCCATCGCGAGCCTTGTTTGAAGGAGAATAGGCGACGAGATACTGCTCCCGAAGGTCTCGCTGCACCTGTACAAATGCCTCGCGTAGTTCCCTCTCGTTACGCGGGAAATACGCGCGACCTCCAGTCTGCTCCGCTACTTTTCGAAGCGAGCCTTCATCAACACCGAAGCTATAACGATCGCCGATGCCAATCGCATAAACCAGGGCATCTGACTTTTGTGCCCGCGCTACGGCATCGTGAAGCTTCAACCGGCTACTCGTGTCGTCACCGTCGGTGAGCAAAATGATGGCTCTCCGGGTATGTTCGGCCGACTCACTCAACAGTTCTTCTGAGGTGGCCCAAATGGCATCCCAAATGGCTGTCGAGCCTGCGAGGCTTTGATTCGTTCCTGAGATCGGCGGAGTGCCGTTAACTACCACGCCCCCTCCTACGTAACCGGACGGTGGGACGAATTCCACCCGCTCAATGGCACGACGTAGACGCTCAATGTTGCCCGTAAAACCTTGCTCTAGAGTAGTCTCCCCCGTGAAAGACACTACGGCGCCTTCGTCTTTGCTCGGCCGTAATACGTCTTCGAGAAAGGTGCGTGCGGCCGCTTTCTCGTCAGGCAGCGTTCGCTCCTCAGACGCACTCGTGTCGATCAGAATAGCAATTGAGAGCGGCAGATCCAGGTTCTGTTGGAAAGTAAAAACCTCTTGCGGTTGTCCATCTTCAAGCACACGAATATCATCCGCTTTAAGGTTGCTAATGAAGCGTTTGTTTTTATCCGCGGCTGTGAAAAAAATACTTGTGAGGTTGGTCTCGACCTTGACTACTTCATCAGAGTCCTGGGGCAACTCTTCTCGTTGGCGGGGACTTGGCGAAGGACTTGGGCGTTGGTCCTCAATCCTGACGCCGCCCTTGTCCTGTGAACTCTGAGCAAGCAAACGGTGCGCGGCAACGCTTCCCGATAACATAGACACAATCATCAGGAACAAAAACAATGAACGCTTGCTTTCTAAAAAACCCATCTTACGCCTGCCAATCTTCCGTTCTTATGGCGTTACGCTATCGGCGATAGCTTTGTACCCGTTTTTCGTTCTGACTTTTAGATCACTCCTGCGCTCAGCGAGTCTTACATCGATCTTTCTAAAGCTGCCATCATAGCGATCGTTTGTAGGCTTGTAGGTGACAAGATATTGCGCTCGCAGTTCTTTTGAGATCTTAGTAAAGGAACGTTCGAGCGAGAGCATATCGCCGGTGAAAAAAGCCATTCCTCCTGTCTCTTCGGCGAGCGTTCGGAGGGCGCGATCTTTCTTGTCTGAAACCTGGCCTGCTTCCACGCCAGGTACGGTACCCAGGAATCCTGCCTTGGTTGAAATTGCAAAGATCGTAGTCTCGGTCCTTTGTGCGATGTCTATGGCATCACGAATGTTTGCGCGACTATAAGTGTCCTCACCGTCAGTGACCAGCACTAACACTCGACGCCCCGGAGCGGAGCGCATCTTCTCATCGCAAAACTGCCAGACCGCGTCGAAAAGTGCAGTCTGTGTACCCATTTTCTTGACTCCAAAAACTGCCCGATCCAGGAGGTCGAGCTTGTCCGTGAAGTCTTGCAGCAGGGTAATCTCATCATCAAATGTACCAAAAAGGACTCTATCCTTTCGTGGCCGGACTACGGTCTGAATAAAGTTCATCGCCGATTCTTGTTCAAACTTCAACTTCCCGGCTGTCGAAGGCGAGGTATCCATTAACACGGCGACGTAGAGCGGAGACGTTTTCGCGAGATCATCCGAAAAGGTCTCGATCTGTTGAGGCACCTTGTCCTCAAGAATCATGAAGTCTTCTTTTGTTAAGCCGGGTACGAACTGTCCCTTCTTATCCACCACCGTAATCGGAAGCCGTACGCGGCGAATCGGAATCTTGACCGACTCAGGAGTTTGTTCCCCAGCCGGTGTCGGACTAGGTGGCGGCTTGGGCTTCTGAGCACAAACTCCGACCACGGCGCCGAAAGCACAAACGACCAGTAAAGGGCCAAGCAAAAAGCGTATTAAAGCTGACGACATACAATAGGAATTATGATTCTGGTAATTACTGGAGCTTGTTAAGCACCGGCGTTTCGATGCCCGCCAGAGCGAACCTGTTGCCCTTTGCAGCGGCTGCGATGCAAAGCATGAGAACATAGAATGGTTAATCGATCAAAGCGGCCTGCGGTTCGGCGCCTAAACACGTTCTGCGAGAGACCGAGACACCGAGACACTACTATCAATTGCTCACTATGGTTCAGATTTTCGGACGCGGTGCTACAATGCGATTGATTCAGTTTCCAGACTCAACTCGTCGCGCCCAGTGTCCACCGTTCATGCCCGACCCACCGAACAACTCAACTTCAGTAATGAAAGATTCAAACAGCTCGTCAATCGTTTCGAACCGATTCCCTGACGGGAGTTTGGATTTCACTCTCCAATTCCCCCACAAGACTCAATAATTCCGGCGGGAGAGGCGCGTTGAATTTCATTTGTGTCGCGGTTTTGGGATGTAGAAATCCCAGTTGCTCAGCATGCAAAAACTGCCGGCCCAGCTTTCGAATGTGCGCCCGCAGTCTGGGATCCTGAATCATATTGTCGCGGCCGGCGCCATAAACTTCGTCTCCTACAACCGGATGTTTTAGCCAGGCAAGATGCACTCGAATCTGATGGGTCCGGCCGGTTTTTATTTCCACATCGAGAAGCGTAAAGCGCTGATATCGCCGGCGCGTCCGATAAAGAGACAAGGAGCTCCGCCCGCCTCGCACAACCGCCATCCGGGTGCGATTACCCGGGTCGCGGGCGATCGGCTGATCGATGCGGCCGGAGCCGGTTTCAAGGCGGCCATGGACCAAGGCCACATAGGACTTGAACACGGTGCGGTCGCGGAATTGATCGGCCAGGTTTTCAAGGGAGGCTTCGGTTTTCGCGATCACCAGCAGTCCGGAAGTATCTCGATCCAGGCGGTGCACAATGCCTGGGCGCGCGGCACCGGCGCTAGAGGGAAGTTGTTGGAAATGATAGGCAAGTCCATTAGCGAGTGTACCGGAATGTATACCCACCGCCGGATGGACTACCAGGCCCGCCGGTTTGTTAACGACGAGCAGCACATCGTCCTCGTAGACGATGTCAATGGGCATATCTTCCGGAGCAAACCGGACTGGGCCGGGTACGCTTAGCTCGACCTCAATCTCATCGTGGACGTGCAGCTTGTATGAAGGCTTGGCTATTTTGCCATTAACAAGAACGTCTTCGTTTTCTATCAGACGCTGCAAACGTGCCCGGCTCCATTCATCGATTTGCGCGGCCAGGTAGGCGTCGAGCCGCTCACCCGCATTCAATGTTTCTATTTTGAAGTTGAGGATTTCTTGATCAGCGGAGTGCGCTTCGCCGTTGTCGATAACACCGTCGCTCATCCGTTCTTTCTTTCAAAGTCTTTCATAAACGACACGAGTGCCTCGACACCTTTGAGGGGAAATGCGTTGTATATTGAAGCGCGAATGCCGCCGACCGAACGATGTCCTTTCAGGCCATCCAAACCCAGAGCAGTTGCCTCTCCTGTGAACTTTTTCTCGAGTTCCTCGGAGGGTAAGCGAAATGTAACGTTCATGATTGAGCGACAGTCAGCATCCGCATGGCCACGATAAAAGCTGGTGGCATCAATCGCATCGTAGAGCAGTTTGGCTTTTGCTTCGTTTTCCCGTTCCATCGCAGCCAGTCCGCCTTTTGCCTGGAGCCACTTGCATACGAGGCTGAGGATGTAAATGCCCCAGGTGTTTGGTGTGTTATAGAGAGACTTATTCTCAACGTGGGTTCGATAGTCCAGCATCGTGTGAAGCCCATCCGGAATACGCTGTAACAAATCGTCGCGGATGATTACGAGCGTAACACCGCTGGGTCCCATATTCTTCTGCGCGCCGGCATAGATGAGCGCATATTTTTCTACAGGGATCGCGTGCGAAAGAATGTCTGATGAAGCATCTGCCACCAGAGGCACATCCCCAACTTCCGGTTCGTGCTTCCACTCCACGCCTTCGATTGTTTCGTTAGTGGTGAAGTGAACGTAGGCAGCCTTCGGATTGAGCTTCAGTTCGTCGGGCCCGGGCACGCGAGTGAAGCCTCCGTCAGCCATCGTGGCTGCGATATTCACAGCGCTGACGCGCTTACCTTCCTTCAGAGCTTTCTTGCCCCAGCTTCCCGTAATGATGTAATCGGCACTACCGTCAGGCGGGAGAAGGTTCATGGGCACCATGGAAAATTGCAAACTAGCGCCGCCTTGCAGGAAAAGGACGTGATAGTTTGCGGGAATGCCAAGAAGCTCGCGCAAACCGCTATCGGCGCGGGAGATAATTTCATCGAAGGCCTTCGAACGATGACTAATCTCCATCACCGACATGCCCAAGCCCGGCAGGCTGAGCAGGTCTCGTTGGGCTTCCTGCAGGACAGGAAGCGGTAGGATGGCCGGCCCGGCGCTGAAGTTATAAATGCGTTCGTTCATCGTGGTCTCCTCGTCTGTCGAACACTACTCTCCATACTTTGGCCGCAGGGCTTTGCCGGCCACTCTAATAACCAGGGAACGCGGCACGAAGCGTTCAGCTTCAACCATGAGCAGGTTGGTCCAACCGGAAACGACATGGCTTTTTTGTCGCGCCAATCCGCGAAGGGCTGTCGCAACAACGTCTTCCGCTGTCTGTGCCGTGCGCATTGGTGGGTGATCAACTTGAGCAGCCTCGAAGAAATTGGTTTCGGTAACTCCCGGACATAGGGCCATCACATGAATACCATGAGCTCGGTTCTCCTCCCACAGCGCTTCCGAAAAAGATAGCACGAAGGCCTTCGACGCCGCATAAGTAGCCATGAACGGGACTGGCTGAAATCCAGCAGTTGACGCGACATTGATGATGGTGCCTTGTTTCAGCTCGCGCATCGGGACAAGGAATCTGTAAGTTAGTTCGACCAGGGCCTTGATATTGAGGTCGATCATATTTAGCTCGCGAGCTATATCCAGTTTGGCAAAATCGCCCATCGATCCGAAGCCGGCATTGTTAATCAACGTGTCGATGTTGAGCCCGCGCTTCTTTGTTTCCTCAACCAGGTTGAGCGCAGAATCAGACTTGCTGAGATCTGTAGCAAGATACTGTGCGCGAATATTGCTGATGCGTCCCAACTCGTTGCACAGCGTGATGAGTTTGTCTTCAGAGCGCGCGACTAAAAAAACATTTCTTCCAAGGGCAGCGAGCCTTCTGGCGAAGGCTGCGCCGATTCCGCTAGAGGCGCCGGTAATCAAAGTTGTATTCATCTAAGTCGTTAGTTTAATGAGATCGAGTTCGATAATGTCAGCACTTCCAGCCCGCATTCCATTCAACATCTCTTTGGACGGTGCATTGTCGAGATTGATGCGCGCGACGGCTGCGGCGGCGCCTTCGAAGACAATGTTCTCCATCTCCTGGACGTTGATATGCTCAGCTTTGATCGCATCCAGCACGCTGGCAAGGACACCCGGACGATCAAGATGTCGAACTACCAGGCGATGCGTCGCAGGGGTCTGTCGTGCCAGGTTCACGACGTTCGGTACTTTGCCGGTTTCTTTAAATTCCCGCACAATGCGAACAGTCTCGGTGGCGATCGCCTCTTGTGCTTGATCGGTTGAAGCGCCGATGTGATGGGTCCCGTAGAGATTTTCTTCTTTTGCAATTTCGTCAAGAAAATCGCCGGCACTGCTGGTTGGCTCAAGGGCATAAACATCCAACCCGGCGCGAATGCCGCGGCTTTTCATCGCCTGTACAAGCGCGGCTTGGTCCACTACGTCACCCCTTGCAGTGTTGATGAAGTACCCGCCCCTCCGCATTGAGTTGAAGATCTCCGCGCTGATCAACCCTCGTGTTTCAGAATTGAGTGCAAGGTGAACACTGACTATGTCCGAAGACTCGGCGACTGCCAGCGGCGACTCTTTATACTCAACGCCAAGAGCCGCGCTACGTTCCGGGGTCATACTCCGGCTCCAGGCGACCACCGGCATGCCAAACGCACGCGCGCGTGGAATCATTTCCTGTCCTATTCTTCCGACGCCGATGAGTCCAAGAGTTCGGCCGTACAGACCTCGGGCCTTAGAAAACTCTTTCTTGTTCCATTCTCCACGTCTGAGAGCAACGACGTTTTCCGTTATACGTCGATCAAGCGACAGAATGAGAGCAAACGCCAGTTCTGCTACGGCGATGGAATTCTTACCAGGGCAATTTGAAACATAGATACCACGCCTCGATGCGGCAGCCACGTCAATCGTGTTGAAGCCGGCGCCGGCACGTACCACGAGTTTCAATGGTCCAGCATCTAGCATCGGCTTAGTCACCTTTGTTCCACGCACCACGAGCACGTCTGGTGCTTTTTTGCGAATGGCCTCGACCAATGCATCATCTTTAAGATCTGGATCGTAGGAGATCTCGCAACCCAGGGCTTGCAAGCCATCTCGACCAGACTGCTCGAATTTGTCAGCGATTAGAACACGCATGGGGACGTTTCCAGGTTTGTACTTTGTGCTTTGTACTTTGAACTCTGGTTCCGATCATTGAGTGATGGTGACTCATACAAATTCATCAATCAAGAATTCGCAAACAAACACAAAAAACAGAGAACTGGGTAAAGCATCAGGGACCAAAGTACAAAGTACAAAGCACTAAGTACAAAGAACAAAGTCCGGTCGGTAATTCAGATAGTATGAATCAAAAGACCGTCTCGTAACTTTGGTTCAAACCATGTTGACTTCGGTGGCATAACTTCGCCTGCGTCCGAAACTCGCAGCAGTTCATCAACGGTCGTGGGGTAAAGTGCGAAGGCAACTGCAGCCTTGCCCTCGTTTACGAGCCGCTCGAGTTCGGCGGTGCCGCGCAGTCCGCCAATAAAATCGACTCGGCTGTCTGTTCTCACGTTCACAATTCCAAGCATAGGATCTAACAGACGATCCTGAAGAATGCTCACATCGAGCGAGGCGACGGTTCCCTTGGGAGGTGGGTCAATCGGAAGGAGCTTTAACCCATACCATTTTCCGTCCAGATACATGCTCCAGTTTCCTGGTCTGGCCGGTAGCGCACTCCCATTCTCCGTAACCTCAAACTCTTTTTTGATTATGTCGAGAAAGCCCGCCTTGGAGAGTCCATTGAGGTCCCGAACGACTCGATTGTATGGAAGTATCTGTAGTTGTGAGTCGGGAAAAACAACCGCAAGAAAATAGTTGTAGTTTTCCTGGCCGGTTTGGCTGAAGCTCTGCTCCTTCAACTCGGCCCGTGCTCGGCTAGCGCTCGCTGCACGATGATGGCCATCCGCGATATAAAGCAGCGGCACGTTAGCAAAACTTTTTACCAAAGGCTGCGGATCGCTGACCCGCCAGATGGTATGCTTGATTCCGTCGTCCGCAATGAAATCATAGAGTGGCTGGGAGTTCATCTCTGCAGACACTAAATCGTCAACTTCGCGACGTGTTCGGTAAGTAAGAAACACCGGACCAGTCTGGGCTTTTAGCATGAGCATGTGGCGGGTGCGATCATCTTCCTTATCACGACGCGTACGCTCATGCTTCCGAATTACGTTGTTGTCATACTCGTCTATCGAACAACAGCCCACAATGCCGACTTGCTGATGGTCGCCCATGATGAGCCGATAAAGATAAAGACTTGGTGTTGCTTCCTTCTCGAGCGGACACGTCTTGATCAAACTTTCAAAATTTGTGACGGCCTTACGGTAAACAGCATCGCTATGGATATCCGTTCCATCCGGCAAATCGATTTCTGGCCGCGATACGTGTAGAAAACTGAAAGGATTTCTTCCGGCGAGTGCACGCGCTTCGTCCGTGTTCACGACGTCATAAGGAACGCTGGCTACTGCTTCGGCCCGCTCCGGTGGCGGACGCAAGGCATTAAAGGGACGAATTACCGCCACAAATCCTCCTATCAGATGAAAGCAAAGCAGCGAAAGCAATGTGGAAAACAAAGTGCTTTCTGCGCGATACTTATTACCGTGATTGCTAAAGGCTTATGTGGTTAAGACTATCTGTTTAAGTGCGAACTTAGCAAGTCGCCGCAATTGAGATTTGCAGTGATCCACAATGGACGACAAAACTAAAGATCGGCTGCTGGAGCTTGAGTCGCGTCTCAAATTTCTTGATGAAAATTTTAACAGGGAAATGCGAGCACGTGGCTTCGACCCTGCGCAAGCAGAGAATGTTGCCTTGCCTGCCACTCTGGCGCGACTTTATATGGAGCGTCAACTGTTGCAGGAGGAATTGAAGAACCTCGAGCAAGAGATATAACATGAACGCTGGTTGAAAAGATAAAGATCCCTGGGTTGGGTTTTGTAGATCTGTTTATGCTGTCGAGCCTCGCCCTGCATCGAAAGTTGAGCTGATTGTTATGACTGAAGTGGAACGAATTCTGGACCAGTTTCGGCGGGCGTTCGAGGGAAACGCGTGGCATGGGCCGGCGTTGCTTGAACTACTCGCCGGAGTCAGCGCCGCGGACGCTGGTGCGCGCCCCGTTCCCTCAGCTCACTCCATTTGGGAAATTGTGTTGCACATAGCCGCCTGGAAAAGCGCTTGCAAGCGACGACTCGAAGGAGATCGCGCGCAGCTTACAGACGCTGAAGACTGGCCGGCGGTGAGTCAAACAAACGATGGAGCATGGCAGGATGCTAAGGACACTTTGCTGAGAACTCATCATCAACTACTTGAGGCAATTTCTCGGCTGGATGGATCACGACTCGATACACCCATCATCGAAGACATGTCGAGTGTCTATATAACTCTTCAGGGAGTAGTGCAGCATGATTTGTATCATGGTGGACAAATCGCCATTCTGAAGAGAGCTTTAGAGCGGACGTGAACGCGTTTTGCAATCATAAGCAACCAGTTGTAATTTAGCTTTCGAGGAACAATCATGAGCGACCTATCGAGCCGGCAATGTATTCCTTGTCGCGGCGGCGTGCCACCACTTCAGGGACAAGAGATAACCGACCTGTTGACGGAGTTGGACGGATGGGATGTCGTGAACCAGCACCACCTGAAGAAGACACTCAGCTTCGCTAACTTTCGCGAAGCCCAGCAGTTTGTTAACCGAATAGGGGATCTCGCGGAAGAGCAAGGTCATCATCCCGATATCTGTTTCGGCTGGGGTCGCGCCGAAATCACAATCTGGACCCACAAAATCGATGGTCTAACCGAGAGCGACTTCATCCTGGCGGCCAAAATCGACAAGCTTTGATCTGTAAGACTTGGCAATGGCCACTGACTGAACCGATAACCACTGTTCAATACCGAATCTCGGGGTGATTCACCGTTCTGCTTCCACCATTGTGTAGATTCTTTCAATCTCATCGACCATCCGATTCAAACTGAATCGCAGATTGACCTCGTCTCGAGCCTGGCGGCCAAGCAAGCTCCTTTTGTTCTCGTCTGCAAGGAGCATCATGATAGATTCCGCCAACCGCTCGACATCCCCAATGGGAACCAGCAGGCCTGTTCTTTGATCCTCCACGACTTCGCGCGCGCCTTCTGTTTCGGTGACCACAACTGCCGTGCCCGCCGCCATCGCTTCTGCTATCGCCAGGCCAAATGATTCTGTTTCCGATGCCGAAACGAAAAGATCCAACGCCAGGAGTAACTTCTCCGCATCATCGAGCCAGCCGAGAAAATGGACGCGATTCTCGATCTGCAGTTGCGACGCAAGCTTTTCCAGTTGCTTACGAATCTGACTCGAAGCTGAAGGATCAACACCGGCAATTATGAAATGCGCCCCGGTAACCTGCCGCGAAACGATTGCTGCGGCGCGCAGGAAATCGTCGTGACGTTTAAGCGTGCGCAATTCTCCAATGCTGCCAACCAGCAAGCAATCCGCAGGTATATCTTTGCTTTGCTTAAACTGAAGGCGGTCAAATTCAGCGCCGGCCCTTGCAAAACGAACAACGTCAACTCCATTAGGTACGACGGCGATCCGGTCTTCGTTTACCAGGTGTTGGGAGCGAAGCTGCTTTGCAACGGCTCTGGAGACCGCGATGATGCGAAAGGCTCCAGCTAGTGTGCGCCTGTGAAGACGGTTCAACGGAAAGAGCACATGGCGAGTGACGACAAACTTCGTGAATGGTCTGCGCCGCGCGGCGAAAGCGGCGAGGGAGTAATCGCGGGCCATGTGCGCATGAACCACTTCGATTTCATGTTGCTTTACAAAGGCAGCCAGATTTCGAGCGCTGGGTGCGTCGAGCGCATTGCGTAATGGGAGTGTCTTTATATTCGCGATAGGTACCTGCAGATGTGCGAGCAGTGGAGACTGCGGGCGTACTGCGAGATAAACATCATGGCCGCGGGCAATGAGCGTATTCGTGAGGTCAGCCAAGTAGCGCTCACCGCCGCCAAAGGATGAAGCCGAGCTAATCTGCAAGATCTTCAAGTGCGATGTTTCCAGCGTCCGACAAACTTTATTAGAAAGCTCAAACCATCCGTACCAAAGCGAAACAGCCGGAGTTTCGAGTGTTTTGTTAACGGGCTAGGTCCGGCACCCCGCGAGTCGAATAACACAGACAAAGCCACACCCGCTTGATTTGGCCAATCGGCACATGTGTTGCCATTAATCAGCCAGCAAGACTGTTTGTAGGGAGGGATTGTATGACCAAGCCAAAATTAGTTACAGGACTTTTTAAAAATCGCGTCGCTGCGGAAGCCGCTGTGGATGCAATCATCAAACGCGGTTACACCCGTAACGACATCAGCGTGTTGATGTCCGACGCAACACACAGTAAGGAGTTTGCGCTTCAGACTAGATCGCATGCAGCAGACGGCGCTGGAATTGGTGGGGCAGTCGGAGGCGCAGTGGGTGCCGTGTTGGTCGCGATTCTTGCGGTAGGCACAACGCTAATCCTGCCGGGAATCAATTTTGTCGTCGCTGGTCCAATTGCAGCAGCGTTGGCAGGCGCCGGTGCAGGCGCGGCTACCGGCGGGGTCATTGGCGCTTTGATTGGAGCGGGTATTCCAGAGTACCGGGCCAAGGTATACGACACTGAACTCCGCAGCGGCGGAATTCTAGTGGGCGTTGAGGCGCGATCTGACGAAGAGGTGGACCGGCTCGAGGAGCTGCTCGAGGACATCGGGGCTAAACATGTTCGTTCAGAATAAATGAAGTTTGCAAATCTTGTGGGCGAAAAACCAAAAGGCCTGAACGAGTCTCGTTACAGGCCTTTCGGTGTGCCAGAGTAAAATTATCTGCTGATAGCATCTTCGAACAACTCAGAATTAACTCAGGTCGAGCTGACGACTTCTTTCGGCGGTTGCTCCTTACCAGACTTTGCAAAGGGCGAGGTCTTCTCCCAGATCGGCAAGCGCACTTCGAAGCGTGTGCCTTCGCCAGGTTCGCTGACAGCCACAATCTCTCCCTCGTGACGGGAGATGATTCCGTGCGAGGCCGACAGACCCAAACCGGTGCCGTGCGCGCCTTTCGTGGTAAAGAACGGCTCAAATATTCGTGCTACCGTTTCCGGCGGCATCCCACAACCTGTGTCGGCTACCCAGAAACAGCCGCCATCAATCTCACCGCGAGTGCCAAGCTCCAAAACGCCTCCATCGGGCATTGCATCGACCGCATTAAAGATCAGATTGAGCATTACTTCACGCAACTCAGCGAGGTCTCCACTCACATAAATTGGGCCGTTGCAAGCCATCTTGATTTTTATCTCGGTTTGGTCCGATTTTCTCTGCCACTTGGGCCGGGCGATCTCGAGACTCGAAGTGATGAGGTCGTCAAGGTCAACTGGTCCAAACTCCTTGACGGTGTCGCGTCGTGCGAAGTCGAGTATGCGCCGCAACGTCTTGCTGCCATCCTCAACCGCATCGTTAATTACTCGCAGGCTTTTTTGTGACGTAACGTCACTCGCGCGCATCTGCAGGAGTTGAGCGCGGCCTTTGATCACCGTGAGCGAGTTATTGAGGTTGTGGGCCACGCCGGCTGCGAGTTCGCCTACTGCGCGCAACTTATCAGATTGCGATATCAGCTCCTGCGAACGCTTGCGTTCCGTTATGTCGCGCAAGAACACCAGCACACCATCGACCTCTCCTTCGCGCCATAGCGGCGACGTATGGGCCTCTACATCTCGGTTTGCTTCGTCGGCGCGAATGGCGCGAACCTCCGCCTGGGTACCGGCTCCCGTCAAGGCACGGCTCAATCCTTCACTCACCACATGCTGAGAATCAGGAGCAATGAAATCGATGAAACGCTGGCCCAGCAACATGCGCGGGTTTCCGGTTTCAGCACGCTCATTGACCCAGGTGATTCGGCCATCCTTACTAACAGCGTAGATTTCATCCGGCGAACGGTCCGCTATGCTTGCCATGAACGACTTGTGCGCGATTGCCTCAGCTTCAGCGCGACGAAGATCGGAAATGTCTCGAGCTATGACTAAGGCGCCGAGCCGCTCGCTTTCGACCTCGTCTTTAAGAGGCTGCACTGTTACCAAAACAGGTGATTCGACTCCTCCTACGGTCAGGAATTCAAATTCAACTTTTTGTCCGCTCTCAAGGGCGCGATCCACCACGCAGTTTGCACGCTCACCCGTTTGCCAGAACATCTGACAGCAACTTGTGCCAAGCAGGGGCTTTGTGCCATTCGCCTGTAGGAGCTGGCCTTGTGAGTTGATCAGTACAAGTCGTTTTTGCCGGTCAAACAGGTAGACCGCATCAGACATGGCGAGCAATGCGTCTTGTCCCATCCCGTCTGAGATGGAGGCAGATGTCATCGACTTCGCCAAAGCGGAGTCAGCCGAACGATTTGGATTATCTTTAGTCATCGACCGCCGCAGAAGTTTCGGTAGAACCGAAAGGAAGGAAGCCCCAGTGGAGGGCAGCGAGTATCCTAACAAATATCTTCTGGTGGGTGCCAGATCATTTTTTGAGCGGAGTTTAGCGTACTCGCAGCGGTTCCAGCACTCCGGAAGTTTGTTCTGCGCTCAATGAGTTGCCGAATTCTGATAAGCAGCTTGTCGAGGTCCAAAGGCTTCGCGACATGCCCGGCGAAGCCTGCCTGTAATGCGCGGTCGATATCTGATGGCCGCCCATGGCCAGTCAAGGCAAGGGCAGGCACGTCTGCCATTGAGGGCAAACGTCGCAGTTTACTCAGTAGTTGATAACCATCCATCTCGGGCATTGAGATGTCCGAAATCAGAAGGTCAAATTTCTTGTCTGCAGCGAGAGTGAGAGCCTCCAATCCGCTCCGCGCCGTTTCAACGAAAGCTCCTTCCATCTCCAGAAGTTTGCTGAGCATCTCTGTCGTTTCATGCGAGTCATCTACGACGAGGATAGATTTCTTATCTAATGCTGTCGTTGTGTTCGTCTTTTCCACCGCTCCAGTCGAGATGGCGAGCTTTTGCAATGGAATCCAAACGATGAAACGGGCCCCACTGCCCACGCCCTGTGATTCTGCGATTACCCTGCCTCCGTGTAACTCTGTCAGTTGTTTTACGAGGGCGAGCCCAATTCCCAATCCCCCTTGCCTTCGTTCGTCACTGGCGTCGGCCTGCCGAAAGATCTCGAAGACGTAGGGCAGAAATTCCGGGGTGATGCCTTGGCCGGTGTCTTCAATAAACAGCCTTGCGTCATCGCCCTCCTCACACAAACATATCCTGACGCGACCGCCAGAGGGAGTAAACTTCACGGCGTTGTTCAAAAGATTCCAGGCGATCTGACTCAGTCGAATCGGGTCCCCCTCGACAATGAGTATCTCCTTCGCAACTTCCAGATCCAAGGTAATGTTTTTATCTTCCGCTTCCGCTTTGACAGTTTCGATAGCGTCAGCAATGACAGTTGTCAGCAAAACTGGTTGCCGGTTCAGTGTGAGCTTAGCCATTTGCAGACGCGAGAGATCGAGCAAGTCAGAAACCAATTGCGACTGGGCCAGCGCGTTGCGTCGAATAACTTCCGCGGCTTTCCTTACAAAGCGAGGGTTTTGCGAGTCATCGCTGCGTCGCAGAATCTCGGAGTAGCCAATTACGACGTTGAGCGGATTGCGAAGCTCGTGCGACAGAGTTGCCAGAAACTCGTCCTTCAGTTGATTGGCCTCTTCTGCTTCGGCGCGAGCCTGCTGTTCACGCTCCAGGAGTTTGTGACGCTCAGCTTCAATGCGTTTCAGGTGAGTTATATCTACCGATATCCCCACCACTCCAATCAGGTCGCCTTTCTCATCGATAATGGGAGAGTCTGTAATCATTGCCGGAAACGTTGAACCATCGCGCTTCTGGAGCAATAATTCCCCGGACCAGCTTTGACCTGATTTCAAAAGGGAGAAAATCTCCCTGGCCTTTTCTTTTGAGTCGATTGCGGGAGTGAGAGCGATGATACTGGAGCCCATCGCCTCGGCAGCTGTCCAACCATACAAACCTTCAGCAAAGGAATTCCAATAAATAACCTTGCCTTGCAAATCGGTGGCAACGACCGCTTGCTCAACGGCATTGAGAAGACTAGCCTGGAAACGAATCTCTTTGTCCGCCCGCTTCCGCTCAGTGATGTCGCGCGCGATTTTTGACGCCCCGACGACTTTTCCAGACTCGGTCTTTACGGCCGAAACTGTCAGCGATACGTCAACAAGTCCGCCGTCCTTGCGTCGTCTCACCGTTTCGTAATGGTCAACTTTGCGGCCCGAGCGAATGCGTTCGAGAATTGAAGGTTCCTCGTTGAACCTATCCGGTGGTATCAGCATTGTAACCGGGTGACCTATAGTTTCCTCTGCCGTATAGCCAAACAGACGTTCGGCTCCCTTGTTCCAACTGCTGATGACACCATTCAGGTCTTTGCTGATGATTGCGTCGTCGGACGATTCAACTATTGCCGCCAGCAAATGACTGGTTACTTCTGCTGCCTTCCGCTCAGTGATGTCGCGAAGATAGACACTTAAACCTTGCTGGGTCGGATAAGCATTGACCTCGAACCATGCGCCGGGCACGATTTTTGAAGGCAATTCAACATGCACCGCAACGTTTTCATCCAATGCCTTATGAAGCTGCGTATACAAATCCGAATCGACGGCATTTGGGAAAAGCTCCCAAATAACCTTACCGATCAATTCCTGTCGAGTCTTTCCAAATCGATTTTCGGTTTGTTTGTTGACGTCGGCGAATCGCCATTCGCGATCCAATGAATAGTAGAGATCGGTGATGCTCTCGAGGATTCGCTTGATCCGTTTATTCGAAGCGTGCAAGGCTTCGAGAGTTTCGTCTTTTTGGCGGTTGGCTTCCGCCAATTCCATCTCATACAGGCGAGCGTTTCCAAGCGCGATGGCTGCCTGGTCGGCGAGCGCCGAGAGTTGCCATTCCTTTTCTTCGTTAAGGGGAAGTGCAGGCACTACTACCAGCAACCCATTAAGAGAGTGCTTAGCTATTACGGGGACCGAGGCTATTGTTTCATTGGGACCTACTGGCAGAGATGCATGGAGCTTCCTGATTACATCTTCCTCCATCTTTCCGGAAAACGATGTGCCGAACTCAGGCTCAATTCCCCTGGCCGCACGAATTCGCAGCAACCCATCTTTATCAACCAATAGGAGCAGGCTAATTCGTGCGTCTACCAGATGGGCGGCATTTTCGACGATAAGATCGAGGACTTCGTTGAAGTCCAGCGAGGTTGTGAGGGCGCGATTGACTTCCGCTAAACGCCGGTAAGGCTCGTTGTGCTGCTCTCCTGGCTGGATCATAAGGCTATCCGTTCCCAACCCGTATGCCTGACGGCTGCACCTTTTCCCGCTAATCTCTAAAAAATGTTCGCCGTTGTCATGAGCAGGCAAGTAACATTTTCGACCGCGAACCACTTCGTTGGTGCATAGATAAAGTCCGCAAAGCGTCGACTATCAATGGTACTTCGCTCCAGGTCACCCAACGCGTCTATCACTACTCGCTTGATTCTGCCAACACGAAACACGGCCAAACAGCTCACTTGCAATGCGATCCATCTGCATCTCCACAGGCGACTTGTATATCAGCTCGAAGGTCTCTCGGTCAGTTCCTCAAGCTCCCAGCCGAGGTTGAGCATAACTCGTGCCAGTTTGTGAGGGGTTCTCCTGAAATGCAATCAACGCGCGGGGATTCGCCCGAGAGGTGTCTGGAGCCTCGACATTGGCAGATAACAGGGGCTTTTGCTGAACCAAACCGGTAACCGATGTGCCCAGGAGCTTAGGTGTGAACTTTACAACAGCCAGCGGTCAGGCAACAAGACGGTACAATGACAGTGTTAAACCGCTGAAGGCAATGATAGTTTTAGGCAGCAGGTTACCGTATGAGATAATCGCGCAGGGTGAGTTTCCGCAAGTCGCGAAAGGTGAACAAATGTCAGAAGCAATTGCCGACAAGAAACTGGAGGTCGCCAAGAAGACGTCGCGCATTGAAACCGACTCGATGGGCGAGATCGAAGTTCCGGCCGACAAGTACTGGGGCGCACAGACGCAACGTTCCTTGCTCCATTTCAATATCGGCGACGATCGCATGCCGCGGGAAATGATTCGTGCCCTCGGCATTCTCAAGAAAGCTGCTGCGCTCGTGAATGAAGAGCTAGGCAAACTACCGGCGGAAAAAGCGAAGCTAATCGTCGAGGCTTGTGATGAAGTGATCGAAGGTAAGTTGGACGCGCATTTTCCCTTGCGCATTTGGCAAACAGGTAGTGGCACACAAACGAATATGAATGCCAACGAGGTGATCTCGAACCGGGCGATTGAACTCGCGGGTGGTGTGCTGGGAAGCAAGAAGCCGATTCACCCGAATGACGACGTCAACATGTCGCAGTCATCAAACGATACATTTCCAACGGCGATGTATATCGCCGGAGCCGAACAGTTGAGTAAGCTAATTCCTGAAGTGCAAAGAGTGCACAACGCCATCGATGCTAAAGCTCGCGAGTTTAAAGACGTCGTTAAGATTGGTCGCACGCATTTGCAGGACGCCACCCCTTTGACCGTTGGTCAGGAAATGTCAGGTTGGGCCAGCCTCCTGGAGCGCGACGTTGAGCGTTTGCGAATGTCGATGCCTGGTTTGCTCGAACTGGCAATTGGTGGCACCGCTGTGGGCACGGGACTCAATTCACATCCGGAATTTGGCCATCGGGCAGCACAGAAGATCGCTGAATTGACTGGACTCCCATTCAAGTCGCACCCAAATAAATTCGCGGCGCTTTCTGCCCACGATGAGATCGTTTTCGCCAGTGGTGCTTTGAAAACGACCGCCGTTTCACTTATGAAGATTGCCAACGATATTCGCTGGCTTGCTTCTGGCCCGCGCAGTGGTCTCGGCGAATTGATCCTGCCGGAAAATGAGCCAGGGTCGTCGATCATGCCGGGGAAAGTTAATCCCACTCAAAGCGAGGCTATGACAATGGTGGCAGTCCAGGTCTTTGGCAACGACGCCGCCACGACATTCGCGGGTTCGCAAGGGAATTTCGAACTGAATGTTTTCAAGCCGGTGATGATTCACAACTTTCTGCATTCGATCCGGTTGCTGCACGACGCCTGTCATGGGTTTGTCCAGTATTGCATCGCGGGTATTGAACTCAATCGTGAGCAGATTGACGAGCACGTGAAATGCTCGCTCATGCTGGTTACGGCTTTGAATCCTCATATCGGTTATGACAAGGCCGCAAAAGTGGCAAAGAACGCGCATAAGAAAGGGATTAGCTTACGCGAATCTGCCGTTGAACTTGGTTACCTTACCGCCGAAGAGTTTGATAAGTACGTCAAGCCGGAAGAGATGACCCATCCCTGAACATGCAAATCCCCAAAGTTGCGCCGATCAAGAAACCGGGGCGGACGCGCCGAGTCCGCCCCGGGCGATTTTAGACTTCGGCAAGGAGCGCTGGAGTATTGCCTGATAAGAACGACAAAGTGAAAGAGAATATTGCAGGTACTTACTATGTCGATACGTCTTGTATTGACTGCGACGTTTGCCGCGATACTGCGCCCGAGAATTTCAAACGTTCAGACGCAAACAGTTATTCATTCGTCTACAAGCAGCCGGAAACTGAAGAAGAAAAGACGGCCTGTGAAGAGGCGCTGACTTGTTGTCCTGTGGAAGCTATTGGCAATGATGGGTAGCTGCTTCTTGGGTAGTGGCTTCTAAGGGGCAAAACCGAATCATTGGTCATATATCATTTGACATTATTTGACATTTATCATTTTGTTATTTGAGGACTCGTTCCGACTTGGAGGTCGCTGTTCGAATGTTCTTTCAATGACAAATGAAAAATAATGAAAAATGTCAAATGATATATGATCAATGATCCTTTTCAAATCTCAACCTTCAACACTCCTTGCTCCGTTCTGACCCTGTAAGTCTTCAACTTTTCAGTCACGGTGAGGCACTCCCCTGTGCGCACATCGAATTGCCAGCCGTGCCAACCGCATTCAACGATGTGGCCGCAAAGCACGCCATCGGTCAACGGCGCTCCCCGATGAGGACAGAAGTTTTCGGTGGCATAGAATTCGCCACCGACATTGTAAACGGCCAACTCGTTGCCATCGGAAAGCTCAACTCTGGCGCATGCGCCCGGCAGCAGTTCGTCTGCCCCGCGAAACGTAAGCGTCTCGGTTGTGTCGTCCGGTCTTGTGGGTTCGTCTCTTTTAGTATTGAATGGCTGCACTCTATGGATGCTAACAAAACACGATTTTCCCAGCCACTAGGAGCAAGTATCTGCTCCGACTCGCGTTCTATCTTCGGCGGCAAGTTTCACTCTCTCCGGTCGCTGAGTAAACTCGAGAATCGTGAAAGAGGAAACCACATGAGACGACTAGTACTTATTACAGGCACCATCGCCCTTGTTCTGGCAGCTGCCGGCGCATTGGTTGCGAAAGAGATTACCGTGGAGGGACGGCTGCAAAAAACTGTTGAGTCAGGTGGCTGGCTGATCGTTTCCGGCAAAAGCAAATATCTGATTCTGAATGCCCGCAATTTCCAGAATGAAGGTTGGTTTAAAGAGTCGGTACAAGTGGAAGCTGTCGGTAACACAAAACCTGATGTCGTCACGACATACATGGAAGGCACGCCATTCGAGGTTACGAGAATGCATCCTGTTGAGCAGAAGCAAACTGGTGCGGATGCCACCACTCGCGGTTCGCCAGGCGTAACCCGTGTGACGGTGTCGGGAGACTCGATTGTTCAGGCTCAGCCGGATACCGCAATCTTGACCATTTCAGTCGTGACGCAGGGAAAACAAGCCATTGCTGCGCAACAGGAGAACTCCAGTAAGAGTGATGCTGTCGTTCGAGTGCTAAAGACAGCAGCCGGACCTGGTGCGGAAGTGAAGACCAGTGGCTATAGTTTGCAACCGCAGCGAGTCTATCGCGAGAACCAGCCACCAAGTATTACGGGCTACGAAGCGCGCAATACCGTAACCGTAACGACGAATGATCTGACGAAAGTCGGAACACTGATTGATGCCGCCGGACAGGCAGGAGCGAACGATGTTTCCGGTATTTCGTTCACACTGAAGCAGGATCGTCCGGCTCGAGATCAAGCACTCAAGGAAGCGACCCGTGAAGCCGTTAGTAAAGCGCAGGTGATTGCCGGGGCGCTTGGTGGGAGAGTCATGCGAATTGTTGAGGTTCAGGAAGAAGGATTCGAAAGACCTCGACCGGTTTACGAATCGACTATGAACGCCGGTTTGATGAAAGCACAATCGGCACAAACTCCTATTGAAGTCGGTTCGCTGGATGTAAGTTCGCGAGTGCAGTTGGTTGCTGAAATCGAAGTAAATCTTTGAGGGTTTGTAGCTCTCCTCTGGTTACTGCTTGTGGTAATCGAAATCCCCGACAGTATTTTCTGCCCCCATGTACTTGTTTATTGCTTGGGTCTGACAACAGATCCGAGCAGGTTCTTATTCCTTGCAAGGAGGGAAAACAATGGCGAGATATCGAAACGACGTTGATGACAGAGACAGAGACTTCCGGGAACAACAAGCGAGACGAGAGACCCCCTGGGGTTACGATGACTCAACCAGCGGGCGCCGCCGGATTCTTGAGAATCAACGCCCACCGGATTACGCGAGAAACAGGTTCGGTGAACGCGCAGAATATGGCTATGACGAACCACGATATAGCGATCCAAGGGCAAGATTTCGTGATCAAGACGCTCGCGGTTCTCTCTACGATCGTCGCGATGAGTTTTCGCAGCGCGACGTAGGACGCTACTACGGTCCAGACCGTTCCCGGCTTCGGGTGCGGGATATCATGACCCGAGATCTCGTAGTGGCGACCCGAGATACGACGCTGAGAGAAGTCGCCATGATGATGAAGGAAGAAGATACTGGCGTGATCCCCGTGGTCGATTACGAGATAAGCAGCGGCGACGGTAAGGCCAAGGCTGATGACAGAAACTATGACACGCGAAATTTTTCGCGAGGCAAGCTTGTTGGCCTGATCACTGATCGCGACATTGTGGTACGCGCTGTTGCCGAGGGTAAAGACTGCGGGACTACTCGCGCAGAAGAAGTGATGTCGAGTGATACACACACCGCCAGGCCGAACGATCGCATCGTGGATGTCATCCGCAAGATGGGTAACAAGCAGGTCCGTCGCATACCCGTTGTGAATGAAAACGGATGTTTGCGGGGCATCATCTCGATGGCCGATGTAGCCGTGGAAACTGAAGCAGACCGTGAATTGGCCGACGCGATTGAGGAGATTTCACAAGGCACCTCTTTCTGGAGCAAGCTCTTCGGCTAAGATACTGACGCGAATGCGCGGTCACTTATTGTGGAGCACGAGGAGCGAATCATCTGTCAAATGGCCGATGATTCGCTGCTCAGTTTCTCTCCCCTTTTCACGTTTGTAGTTTTCCCTTATTCTCTCGCTATGCAAAATTCGAATCGTCGTTTCACGCTGAGGCCGGCGAGTCAGCGGGTCAGGCCGTCAGGACGGCTCTGGAATCCATCCGCTGATGTTTATCGTTGCGATGAGGGTTGGATCGTCAAGGTGGATCTGGCAGGCGTATGTTCCGACGATTTGGAGATTGAAATACGCGACTCAATTCTGAGCATTCGTGGTTGTCGTAAAGATACGCTTTACAGGGAGGGGTTCACTTACCACCAAATGGAAATTACCTACAGTCGCTTCGAAAAGACAATACAGTTTCCTGATCCGATCGAAGGAGCATCGGTGGCTCACGACTATAACGACGGTTTTTTGATTATTAATTTGCGCGGTATTTCGTGACTATGACTATGTCGGAATCTTCTGAAAAAGTGCAAACCGTTCTGGAAGGCCTTACTGAGAAGCAAGCTGACCAGTCGGAAGCTCTGCGGTTTTCCGCTGAGGCAACCGGCAAACCTTTCGAGATCGCAGTACTGGCACTCCAAAACCTCACGCTGTTTCCGGAGACACTTGTACCGCTGGGTGTAGGTCGACCTCGATCCATGCGGGCGGTTGAAGCTGCTCTCTCAACCGAGGAAAAGCTGCTCGGTTGTATCACAGTGCGTCCGAACAGCGCTGCCGGTGAGGATGCAGGCTCTAAGGATCTTTATGAAGTTGGCACGCTGGTGATGATTAAGCGCATGGAACGCATCGCCGACGCCATGCATATCGTTGCGCAGGGCACTGAGCGCATAAGGGTAGTTGAATGGAAGCAGGAAGATCCCTTTCTGCGCGCGGTAGTGCAGATTTTACCTGAGCCTAGAATCGTCGATCCAGAACAGGTGGAAGCCGCCAAACGGAATTTGCAGGCGATGATCCAACAGGCACTCGCGTACTTGCCGAATGTGCCGGCGGAGGTTCGAGTTGCTGTGCTCGGCTCAGTTGAGCCCGTGAGACTCTCGTATTTCCTGGGCTCGATTTTGAACCTTGGTCTCGAAGAAGAGCAGAAGATGCTGGAGGCGAACACGGTCGATGAGTTGTTGCGGCTGGCGACCGCTAATCTGGCACATGAGCTGGAGATTCTGCAGTTGCGTTCGAAGATCGCTTCCGAAGCGCAAACAGAAATGGACAAGGCCCAGCGCGATTATGTTCTACGCCAGCAGATGCGGGCGATTCAGAAAGAGCTGGGCGAAGACGAAGGCGGCGAAGCAGCCGAGGCCGCCCTGCTCCGTGAGCGTCTCGAGAAAGCAGACCTTCCAGAAGAAGTCCGCGTCGAAGCAGAGCGGGAATTGAAACGCCTCGAGCGGCTGCCGGCGGCCGCTCCGGATTACCACGTCATTCGCACCTACCTCGATTACGTTCTGGAGTTGCCTTGGCGCAAGTCGTCTGAAGACAAGCTGGATCTGGCTGAAGCCCGGCGTATTCTCGACGAAGACCACTACGGTCTAGAAGACGTTAAGGAACGAATACTCGAGTTTCTCGCTGTGATAAAACTTCGTCCCGATACAAAGAGTCCGATTCTTTGCTTTGTTGGTCCGCCGGGAGTGGGCAAAACTTCGTTGGGGCGTTCAATTGCGCGCGCGTTAGGTCGTCAGTTTGAACGTATGTCGCTTGGGGGCGTCCGCGATGAAGCCGAATTGCGCGGTCATCGACGTACTTACATTGGCTCGATGCCTGGTCGCATCATTCAGTCAATTCGCCGCGCCGGCGTCAACAATCCGGTCATGATGCTGGACGAGATCGATAAACTCGGCAACGACTACCGGGGCGATCCGTCTGCGGCGCTCCTGGAGATTCTGGATCCACAGCAAAACAATTCCTTTCGCGATCACTATCTCGATTTGCCTTTCGATCTCTCGAAGGTTTTCTTTATTGCCACAGCCAACCAGTTGGGGCCTATTCCAATGCCTTTGCGCGATCGCATGGAGGTAATCCGGCTCGCCGGTTATAGCGACCGTGAAAAACTGGAAATTGCGAAGCGTTACCTGGTGCCTCGCCAGATAATTGAGAACGGGTTGAACAGTGCGCAACTAAAGATTACCGATGACGCGCTCGAACTTATAGCCACTCTCTATACGCGGGAGGCTGGCGTGCGGCAAATGGAAAGAAATATTGGGAGCGTCGCGCGCAAAGTTGCTCTGAAAATTGCGCAGGGTCAAGCCGAAACAGTCAAGATCAGCGCTTCAGAAATTCGTGAGTATCTAGGGCCACCGCGTTTTTACCCGGAGCAAGCGCGCAAAGAACTGCCGGCGGGGGTGGCCACAGGTATGGCCTGGACCGAGATGGGTGGCGAAGTACTGTTTATCGAGGCTACGTTGCTGCCTGGCGGCAGGGGGTTGACGATTACGGGTCAGCTCGGAGAAGTGATGCAGGAATCCGCGCGCGCGGCTCAGTCGTATCTCTGGTCGCACGCGGTTGAGTTTGGTATCGATCCTGACATATTCAGAGAATACGGAGTTCACCTGCACGTTCCTGCGGGCGCAATTCCAAAAGACGGCCCCAGTGCCGGCGTGACGATTACGTCCGCGCTGGCCTCGCTCTACACCGGACGCAGAGTAAGACCAGATACTGCGATGACGGGTGAGATTACCTTGTCAGGTTTGGTTTTTCCGGTGGGCGGCATCAAGGAGAAAGTGCTTGCCGCACATCGCGCCGGTATCAGGCGCATCGTTATGCCCAGCCGGAATGAAGCGGATATCGAAGAGGTGCCGGACGACGTGCGCAAAGAACTGCAGATAGTCTTTGTCTCACGAATCGCAGAAGTGATTGACGCTTCTCTGGAAGTCCTCGTCGCAAACCTACCGCCCCCGTTGCCCCACACAGAAAGACATTCAGGTTCGCGGCCGCAGGACTCTGAACCCGTGGCGGCGCAGCAGGTCTCTAAGCCTGGATAACGGAGCTTCCCCAACCCCTACCCGACAGCTGTGAAAACCAATCATTGGTCATATATCACAAAACCTAAGCCCAAAGACCCAAGGCCGTCTTTCTACGGCAAAGCCTCAATATTCACATAGAACTTGAACGAGCCTGTGTGCTGCACGCCTAGCACGAACTGCACGTTCACACTCGCTCCGGCGGCCAGAGGTGTACCGAGTGTGATTATCCCGGCGGACAGCGTGGAATTCAGAGCGCCGCCGTTTGGTTGCGTCGGCGGCTGTTCGAGCGTTGTGCCACGCACCAGGACCGAACCACCTCCGGTAACAGTCACCGTCACATCGCTCGAGGTTAATGCCCGCAGATCTGCAAAGCTTCCGCCTGGGGCCGGGAAGGAAGTGATATCGATGATCCGGAAACGCAGGCGCGTTACGTTGCCGCCGGTATTGTTAGTCAGCGTTCTCCTCAATGAAAGCGTACCAAACGTCGAGTTGTTACCTGGATTCGGCGTCAGGTCACGCGCGCGATTTGGCGGGCTGGCTGCCGGGGCTAGTGGGTCGACCAGAGCCGTAGCAAAGCTGATGTTGCGCTCGATTGGGGACAAGGTATTCTCCGGTCCCGGAGCCCCCAGCTGTTGCTGGACACCTGAAATGGACGTCCCTTGGGTATCGGCAAAGATGAAGTCCGTAGCATTGTTGTTCGTGTCCACTAGGGAACCATTGCTGGGACACAATCCAAACGTCGCCGGATTGCCCTTCTTGCCGCACGAGTCGCGGAAGAAGCTATGCTCCGTGGTGGTCAGGCCAACCGCCGGGAGGTTTGTACCTTCACGCAGCAGGTCGCAAACATTCCCGCCCGTGTTTGTGCCAAACCCAACTGCGTCCAGCCGCGTCGCGGAAGAAAGATTGAGAAGATCCGCAGTGCTGAAGACACCGACATTGCGATCGCTTTCAATGTCCGTGGTCAAGGTCTGATCGCCCGTCGCAGCAGCACCCAAACTGTAGGTTGAACCGACCAGCAAATAGTGGCCGTGTGCCGGGATTACGGTCCCATTCGGAACGGTGGCAATCAACACGGGCACCGCACTACAGTCAGCGCCCATCTTGAAGACCCCATAACCAGCTGAGGCATCTGTCGCCGCAACCGTCAGCTGCGAGGCTGTGTTGTTGTAGAGCTCAACAAAGTCGTCGCCCGCTCCGCCCGGTCCTGAGGTGCGGAGTTCGGAAATGATGAACGTGCCGGGAGCGTTCGCTGTGATAGTTCCGACAGCCTGACCGTCGACGATATTGCCGCCAGTGGCGTTGGAAAGGTTCAAGAGGAACGTCTCGTCGGGTTCGACGATAGCATCGGCGAGGATGTCGACGGAGACGGTTTTGATCTGTTCGCCAGCGGCGAAGTTGAGAGTCGAGTCAATCACGGCAGTGTAGTCTTGTCCGGCCACGGCATGACCTGGTCCCGGGGCCTGATCGGCAGTTGCGTAATGCACGGTTACACCGGAAATAGGCGCAGGTGCAGAAAGCGAAACGGTAAAGAGCATCGGCGCCGAGCCGGAAGCGGGCTCCGCTTTCGCAGCGTCGCTGACATTGATGTTTGGCGGAACATTGATTGGTGTCAGCGTCGGGTCTGCTGAGCCCGGGAACGCCGGATCGTCAGTCAACACGCTGGAGAAGTTCGAGCCGGAGACGACTCCCTGGTTCGAAACGTTTGGTCCACCGAGGTACGGATTGTTAACGGTAACCTGGAAAGTGATCGTGACGGAGTCGCCTGGTCGCAAGGTGCCGATGTTGATTGGGCCTGCGTTGGTTAGAGGCGTCGGTGCCAATCTGGGAATGCTTATTACGCCGCGAGCCTTCTTACCTTGCTGCGCAATTGGTTGCTGAGCAACTAATGGCACAAACGCGTCCTTAGCGGAGTAGTGCAAGACAGTGCCGCGATCGCGCTTCGGCCTATTCACGTCAAGCGAGACGCCATAACTCGTTGCCGTTGGCTGCACGGGTATGGCCACTGCCGTCTCTGTGGCAACGCTACGGGGGAAGGAAGCATTGACGGAGATTACGTCAAGGAACGTCGGGAAGATGCCACAGGCGCTTGGCGCCACTTGGGTTGTATTGCCGCCTTCATCGAGAAATGGAGAGGCTCCTGCCAGGGTGTTGTTGGCCTGGATGAACGTCGAGTTCGAGCCACCAGTGCCTTCAACCGTGAGCTGCGCCCCCGCTGGAGGGCCTGTCCGCTCCGCTAGATAAATGTCGGAACTCCCGTTCATTGTCGTAACGTCATAGATATTGTTTCCGGTGATAATGTTGCACGCCGGATCGCCCTCATCGGCTAGTACGAATATTCCCGCGCCGGCACACGGAGTGTTGGCAGGACCGCAAAACGCCTGGTTTGATCCTGAAGGTGCAGGCATCGTGTTGTTTGTGATCTTGAATCTGGCCGTGCCGGATCCGGTCGTCGCGGCGCCGTTTTGACTAATGAAAGTCATGATGTCTGCGTTCACAGTTTCATGGATTATGTTGTTGTTGACGAATACGTTGCCCTGAGTATTCTGTCCCTGGATCACGACCCTGATCGCGCTGCCAAAAACCGAGCCTGAATCCTTCGTACCCTGTGTGCCTATAACGTTGCCATCGATTTTCCCCACAAACGTATGGCTTGCCGGACCCGTATCAACTCCAGCACTGGTAAAGGCATTGATGACAGCGGCTTTGGTTCCGGTGATACTAGTGTTGTTCAAGACCTGGAACGTCAGATTCGAGACCTGAGATTCGTCAATGTCAATCGCCTGAGCGTTGTTGGTAAAAGTACTAGTCTGGATAGTAAAACTGTTGGTTATCGAACCGCCCGAGTTCGATCCGATCCTGCCTGAATCATTTGTCTGAATCTGAACTGCTACGCCCCTCACACCACTGAAAGTGCAAGCTGAGACTAATCCACTTGTCAGCACCGAAGTTCCTCGCATAGACAGCAGAAAACCGTCGTTGCCGATTGACCCGGAAGGCTGGCACGGCTGGCCACTCGCGCATGATACCGTGGTATTGGTCAGGTTGAACCCGGCCATGTTGGTGTTGTTATTGTCAACCGTGATCCCGTTGTGTGGACTGTTGGTAATCGCGCAATTGGCGATTGCGACTGTGCCGGTGACATTAGTGATTACGACGCCATCGTCAGCCGCCGTGCCAGCAGAGTCGCTTATATTCATCCAGTTCAGATCCGGGCTGTCGGTACTTGTCATTACGACACCGTCGGCCGTTGAATTCTGGATCGTGCCGCCTGTGCCGGCGCCGCCCGTGCCACTCACCTTCAATCCGCCGTTAGTACCCGTGCTATTCAGAATGATTCCATTGGCAGCTCCGTTTGACGAAATGCTCCGGAATTCCAACTTGTTTGATCCGATGGTTGTATTGGCTACGTTCAACGCCGTGGCAGTAGTCGTTGTCAGCGTGTTGATTAATACTCCGGTTGCTCCAGGGTTGCATGGGCTCTCGTCACAAACATTAACGGTGCCGCCTGCAGTCGCTGTGAATGCCGTGTTGGCGTTCGTTGTTAGACTGATCCCACCCTGAAAGTTGATCGTAGCGCCGGTATTGCTGTTGAGATTGATACCCAAGCCAGATCCACTGGTCGAGCTGACCGCGCCGCCAAGTGTAATCGTTCCGCCAGCCTTGCCCGCTATATCAACGACGCGTTGTGCTGTGTTCTGCGTGATGGTGCCGTTGTAGGCCACCGTCGCAGTGCCGCCGCTAACAAAGAACGTCGAGCCTGCCGCCGTCGCGAGCGAGCCGCCGCCGAGGTTTGACGTGCCAGTCACGTTCGTTAGCCCGATTGCTGTAGATGCACTGCCCGACGAGCTGACGCTGGCGAAGTTTGCATTCAGCGCGATGCCGTTGGCCGTAATTGCCGGGCCCAGGCTCGAACTGATCGAACCTGTCGGGTTCGTTACATTGATGGCGCCAAAGCCGGAGGCCGTTATGCCCGCAGTGTTTCCAGTAGCGTTGGTCGTGGTGACGCTCAACGAATTGAAGGAGAGTGTTGCACCAGTGTTTGTTCCACTCCAATGAACGCCTTCGCCAGTAGCGGTCGACTTTGTCACCGATGTATCCGCAAAGTTGATTACCGTACCGTTGGCAACATTCGCGATCTCTATAGGATCGCCCACGCTTGCCAGAGAGGCGGCGCCGCCGATCGTCGTATTGCCACCACCATTAGCATGGAGAAAAGCATTGCCGCTCCCACCTGATACCGAGAGCGTGCCGAAAGTGCGTGTGCCCGCAGAATTATTCTGCAGACTCACGCCGTCGGTACCGCCAGTGCAACTGGTGTTGCCGAAGTTGATGCTGGCAGTCGAGGCAGTAACGAAGATGCCCTGTGTGGTGTTGCCGGAGATCGTAGTCGAGCCAAACGAGATGGTGCCGGCGACAGATAACAAAACGATGCCCTGAACGGCACTACTCGTCGAAGTGACCCCGATCAAACCCGAAGTAAGCGCAAATGTGCCGCCCGTCAGATTCAAAGCCTGGCCCGTGCCATTCAGGAGGAGATCGGGCGCGGCATTGTTACCCAGTGTGAGCGTGCCGAAGTTTGCACCCGAAGCCAGCTTCGCTCCGGTTGTGTTGCCAATCGTGAAGCCACGCAAAGTGTTGCTGGCGCCGACAGCGATGTTGACGCCGTTTGCGCCGCTGGTGATTATCGGACTAGCACCGCCGGTTAGCGGAAGTGGATCGCTGTTGGCCGGCACTGTGACGACTGCAATAGTCGCAAGGGGAGCGCTCGCAGCCTGGCCGATGAGCTTCTGATTGTCCAAGAGGGTCAGGCCGCCCGTATAGGCGCCGGTGAAAAGAAAAATGTTGTCGTTGGCTGCCGGATGATTGCCCACGCCGTCGTTCACTGAACTGAAACATCCCCCACCCGTCAGACAGTTGAACGGCGTGGTTAGACGTCCATCGCCTCCGCCGCCAGCCGCCGCGTTCACGAACCAAATCATTCCAGTAATCGTAAGCGTAACGGTGCCCGTGTCAGTCTTGCCGCCAGTGTCCGTCGCCGTGTAAGTGAACGTATCTATGCCTTCGAAACCGGCAGGCGGGTTGTAACTGAATGAGCCATCGGCGTTGACGCTGACACTTCCGCCTTGCGTTGAAGTCGCGGGCCCCGATGCTGTTAGCCCGGCGTTGGTGCCCGTGTCGGGATCGATGTCATTGACCAACAGACCGGCGGCAGCGTTTGGTTGAATACGCACGTTGCCGAGCACGTTGTAGGTGTCGTCGGTTGTGATAGGTTGCGTGTTGACCGAGCCAGGGACCAGCGTCGTGTTTGGATCGATCGTATCGTTGAACTGGACTCCGGTGGCGTCGGCCGTGCCCGTGTTGGAGATGGTCACGTCGTAGGTAATAACTTCCCCAGGATTGGCCGGATTTGGAGCGCTCGGGTAGCTGTCTACCTTAGTTGCCACAATATTCGGAGCCGTGATAAGCAAGGGCGCCAAACTCACAGGCTCGGCAGCCACGCTCCGACGTCCAACCTTTTCACCTCGCGCAATGTCAGAAACTTTTGTTGGAGCGCCACGAAATGAGGAATTGTTTGCCGCAAGCGCCAACGGCGTTAACTGGCTGGCAAGTAATACGTAGGAGAGAATGCTGGCAATAAAGGTTCTGGCATTGCGCCTATTCGAGTTCGACGTATTGTGTCTCATAACTCTCCTTGGAATGGACTTGTCACCACTCAGTGCGGGGCGTGGCTCCGAAAAAGCAAACGTGTGAGGCGAAATTTGTTGGTCACGAAAAACTGTTCGAGGTGTTCAATGCAAGGAGGTTTTATGTCCGGCTTGCGTATGATTCAAATGTTCTAGCTCCGCGGCGGGAAAACGCCTTGGAGGGCGATGCAAAAGTTCAGTCCCAGGTAAGGCATCAAATTGTTATGCGGCAGATCTCCCCCGCTGGGCGCGAGCGTCTGCGGAGCCATTGCTGCCAATTGCGGAGTCGGGTTGCCTGGTAGATAAGGGGTCGCTCCCGATGTTCTTGCGAGACTATTACCGGTTGGCAGGGATTTGGTGCCTGTACTCGTGTTCCCCATGAGCGCGTGACTATGCAGGGGGATTTCTGATTGAATTAGCGTCACGGTATCGGATCCACCCACTTCACCGAGGTCGTGCAGCGACAGACCTGGCCCCTGGCCAGGATGCATAGGCGCGTTGCCTTGCATGTTTGGTAATGCAAAGTTTGATTTGCCGTCACCTCCGTAGGTCGTTCCCAACAACGAGAACAGGGCCGTATTCTGACTGATCGGCAGCAACTGACCGTCGCAGAAGGCCCAGCCGGTCGGCGCGAAGTTAAACGGGAAGATGCGGATTTCAGCAACAAATGGATCCATTATTGATCTCCTAACTCTACGGCTGAGGAAATATGCCGAAGAGCGAAATGATGAAGTCGACACACAGATACGGCTGGAAATTGGTGTGGGGCTGGCTGCCTCCGATGGGCGACACACTACCAGCTGCCATGGTCGCAAGCGGCGGGGCATTCAGGTAAGGAAAAAATCCGGAAGCTTGTCCGACCACATTGTTGGTTGCATTGGTATCGTTGGGTACGCTTGTTGTACCTACGAAAGAATGGCTGTGGACAGGCATTTGCTGCACAGTCAGCGTTATCTCTTCAGCCCCGCCAGTTTCAGCCAGGATAAACCCATTACCCCAGTGGATAGGAAGCCGGCCGCGCAGGTCGGGTAGCGCAAAGGTTGATTGACCATCTCCACCGTAGGTCGTGCCGATCAAATTAAACAGGGTTTGGTTCTCAGAAATCGGCAATAACTGGCCCTCGCAAAACATCCACCCCGCGGGGGCAAAGTTTCCGCCAAACATTCTGATTTCACCAATGTAAGGTTGTGCCATTGTTTGCTCCTTCTAATTCCTCGACGGGAAAATGCCCTGCAAAGCAATACAGAAAGTCAGGGCCAGGAAAGGCTGCATATTCAAGTGCGCTTGACTCCCGCCAACATTTGCTATGGTCCCGGCTCTCAGAGGCGTCAGGTTCTGATCGGGCTGACGATAAAGCTGGGGACTCGAACCCGCCAGGTAATTGCCCGTGGGAATAATCGCAGTCCCGTTGTCAGTGCCAGCCATTGCCGTATGGACGTGTGTTGGCAACTCGGCGATCGTGAGCGTATGCGCCTGCTCGCCGCCTACTTCGCCGAGGATATGCCCGTTTCCCATGTGCATGGGAGTACGACCCTGTAAATTCGGCAACGCGAAGTTGACTCGGCCGTCGCCGCCGTAAGTAGTGCCGAGCAAGCTGAAGAGCGCCTGATTTTGGTTAATGGGCAAGAGCTGACCGTTGCAAAGGGCCCACCCCTGCGGGGCAAAGCCAAAACTCATGATTCTGATTTCACTGAGAAAGGGTTCGGCCATGGAGGTCTCCTTGAATCAAATGCTTTTAAGAATCGTTTTCAACCCTGCGAGCCCGTCCGACGCGGGAGGTCAGTCGGAACAGATAGGGGTTTGGTGGATTGGAACAGTAACTCCTGAGTGACGCAGAAGCGCTCCGAAGTAAGTGTCGTCAAATTTGGTCCTGAGGTGAATAGTTGCGAATTGAAAAGGGCGAATCAAGAAAAAGAAGCGGAAAGCATTGTAAGCGTAGACTCCGAGGAATTCAAGAAATTAGTTCTAGACCAGTTGCAAAGAGAGAAAACTGAAGTGTGAATGCCACTGCCTTGCGCCGCGGAGACTCACGCGTGAGGCTAGCAAAAGCCCCAGAACTCTCAGAGATGCCTGGCGACTGGGTAGTCCGTAGATCATTCTAAGGTCGTTTTCTATGAAAAGCCGGGCGTTAGGAATATAGATATAAAAGGGAGTCCTTGGTCCGTTGTGGAGTCGGCACTCCAAGTTCGTTCCAAACAGACCACACTCTGGAAATTTGATTTTTGTTGTCAGTTCGTCTCGAAGCACATAAACTGACCGCCAATGGCAGATGGCCTGCCCCAACCGACTACTACAGGGAGAACAAAATCGATGTCCGTATCACGGCGTAGGTTCATTAAGTCCGGAGCGCTGTCTGCCTTGTCAGCAGGCTTCCTCTTCAAGGGCGCCGAAGCTTTGGTGTTCGGACAAAAGTCCGGGCAGGTCCACACTACAGTTGAAAGGCGAGTTCCAGCCGAGGCGCAGAAAAACCCGATCCTGTACTACAAGTCTTCGACCTTCGAAGCATATGTCGGTGGTACGTTCATCGGACGCGACGCGCTTGGTAGACCAATCGAACTAGAACTCGTACGGTGCACCCCCTACAAAGCCAATCCGAAGACCAGAATTACGACAGCGAGAACGCGCGAAACTGAATCTTTCTCGCTCCTGTTCCGTGCGTCTAGAGAGTTGCCGGAGTTTTCGAGTATTCAAGGTATCGAACATGCTGTACTTGGTGACTTTGACCTCTTCTTGAAACCCTCGAGAGGAGATAACGGAGAGATCTTCTACGAAGCGATCATCAACCACCTCTTTTAACCGACAACTGCCCGGCACACCGTCATCATCTGAGAACATCTTTCCGCAGACAACTGCCTGAGGTCGGCGGTCCCGAGACCTTCAAGGAGCAATCCTCTGATGGAGATAAGCGACGTTGAACTGCCACTGCCGGGTGGAGGCAGGGTCAGTCTCCGTCCCGTCACCAATGCGGATGAGGAATTCCTCCTCAAGGTTTACGCCAGCACGCGAGAAGCAGAACTGGCGCAGTTTGCCTGGGCAGAAGGTCAGAAAGAGCTCTTTGTCAGTTGGCAGTTTGGATTGCAACGGCAGGAATATCAGAAACGCTTTCCCGATGCACGATACAACACCATCGTAGTTGACGGGCGACCGGCGGGTAGAATCTGGGTCGGCATTGACGACAAACAGATTCGCTTGCTCGACATCGCGCTGTTGCCGGAATTTCAGAATCGAGGCGTCGGCACTCTGCTCCTGCGGGGGCTGATAGATGAGGCCGCTCGCGCCCACAAGCCTCTTCGCCACATGGTCTTCGTGCTTAACGACGAGGCCCACCGCTTTTATGAGCGCCTGGGCTTCACAATCATTGAGGACCTCGGTGCTTACAAGCACATGGAATGGCGTCCGGAAAAGCTATCCGCGGATTACGCATCAGATTCCACAGACTAGAAACCACTAAGACAGGAGCAGCAGGCAGGAGCAGGAGCGCACGCTTTGAAAGCGAGCGGGAACCGTTTCTGCTCCGGTCTGCTGTTCTGGAATCTGCGAAATCTGTGGATGCCTATTTGAGATAGTTGAAGACAGCTTCATAATGGAAAGTATTCTCGTCGCGACCCACAGGTACCAGGAAAATGTCGAAGGCTCCCATCCGTTCGTGTGCCAGCGTGTAAATGCCTTGCGGAAGGAATAAGTTGGTTGGACCAGTGAAAAAGACTGAGAACTGAACCGTGCCGTCCTGCTCGCGATCCGCACCCCGATGGTTCTTGACTTCGGAAAGTTCCAAATCGACAGGCCCAGGCGTATCCAACTTGACTTGAAACGTCGTGTTCAGAAGTTCTGAAAAAGTTTCCTGGGATAATTTGTCACTCATTAAGACCCATTTCACCACAAAGCCACGAAGACAGAAAGCCGCGAAGACGTGACGCTTCTAACTCTTCTTCAATTCGTCCCTCAGATTCAAGTTAGTTATCAACCGATGCAAGTAGTTAGGATGGACGCCCAGCAGTTTCGCCGCTTCCGTGTAGTTTCCTTTGGCCTGAGTCATCGCATCGAGAATGATTTGTCTCTTGGTTTGGGTTACCGCCTCATGATATTTCAGCGTCGTTGAAGTGTCAGGCACGTGGTCCGTTTCCAAGACAGCTTCGGGCAAGTCTTCAGGCAGGATCCGATCGGTTGTGCCGAGCACCACGGCCCGTTCAATCGCATTTTCCAGTTCACGAACATTACCGGGCCAATCATAAGCACTCAGGCAAGTGCGGGCTTCGGCAGATATACCCGTCAGTCTCCGGTTACACTTCACGCTGTACTTGTCGGCAAAATAAGTCGCCAACAGCGGGATATCTTCACGTCTGTCTCGCAGGGCCGGCATCTCGAATGAGACTACGTTGAGACGATAGAAGAGGTCCTGACGAAATTCACCCGCCTCGATCGCTTCTTCGAGATTCTTATTTGTCGCCGCGATCAATCTGATGTCGACCTTAATGGAAGTTGTACCACCAACTCGTTCGAACTCTCGTTCCTGCAAGACCCGCAGCAATTTGACCTGCAGTGCGGGTGACAGTTCACCAATCTCGTCGAGAAAAACTGTCCCGTGATCGGCGACCTCAAGCCGGCCCTTCTTCTGAGTGACGGCGCCCGTGAAGGCGCCCTTCTCATGACCAAATAACTCGCTTTCTAATAGCGATTCATTGAGGGCCGCGCAGTTCACCGCCATGAAGGGTTTTTCCATTCGTTTGCTGTTGCGGTGAATGGCCCGCGCGGCAAGCTCTTTACCGGTGCCGCTTTCTCCCGAGATCAAGACCGTCGAATCGGTTGGTGCGACTTTTGAGATAAAATGATAGACACGTTCCATAGCCGCGCCTTCGCCCACCATGTTGTGTTCAATATTTACATCCTCGAGCAATCGGCGGTTCTCGTCTTCGAGCCATTCGAAATGACGTGCATTCTCGATAGCCACGGCAGCGATTCCGGAAATAGCCACGACCAGTTGCAAGTGGTCTTTATTGAACTCATCACCTCGCACTCTCGTATCCAAATAAAGTACGCCGAGCTTACGATCAAGCATTATCAGTGGCACACACATCACCGAGGCCGTTCGTGCTCTTATCAGGCTTTCTGTACCAAGGGTAGGTCCTGTGGCCGGATCATTTGCCAACAATGCTGTTCCATCACGCAATACCTGTCGCGCGATCGTCTGACTCACAGTAATTGTTTCATCTTTTCCATTAGTGCGGTCCAGGCCAAAAACAGAAGCGGCCTCTATCGTGTCGTCTTCAGTAAGAAGAATCGCGCCATGCTGCGCGGGTACGACCTCGAACAACAGTTCCAGCAGACGCTTTTGCAACTCACCAAGTCCGCGAATAGCGTTGATCGTGGTGCTGATTTTCATTAGGGCGCTGAGATCACGCGCCATTAGATAGAGTGCGTCGTCAAAACGGATCTGCAAGGTGGATCCGCTCAGCATCTGCCCATCGTCCATCTGTACTTGACTGGATTTCGAGTTGATATCGCCGTCGTGAAGGAGGAAGAGAAATTGCGACTCTCCAATACGGACGCGATCGCCGTGTTCCAGCGTACGGCTCTTGACTGGAACGTCGTTGATAAAGGTTCCGTTAAGACTTTCCAGATCTGTTATCACGAAGTGCTCGCCATTTTTCTCAATGCGCGAGTGACGGCGGGACACTGAGGCGTCGGCTATGCAGACGTTTGCAGCTGTCTCTCGGCCAATCACAACCTCAGCGTCGCTGAAACTGAAAATGGCTCCTTTGAGTTTGCCGGAGATAGCTGCGAGTCGCGGCTGCATGTCTTAGAGTATTTTGTCAGGATTTCTACGGCCAAAGTCTACGCGCCTCCCAGTCCTGGAGCAACACTGCGAGGTCTATCCAGATGGATACCCGGGCTATCTGTTCGGATAGCAAAACCACGGGGAATAAGACCACTCAGCTTGAATCACTCTCAGCAAAAAACACTTCCTCCGAGCATTTCAAGGCTTTTTGTTTTGGAGAAACAGAAAAACGGCTCTGGCACAAACGTCGCAATGGGACACGCCAGGTTAAGCGGGAAACAATACTTGATAAAGCCAAAGGGCTATAGGAGGAAACATGGCAAAACAAATAATCAAAGGTTTCACGATGTTGATGATAGTCGTCGCCTTGGCGTTCGTTACGTCAGCAGCTTTCGGTCAGTCGTCCCAACAGTCGGTTGCGAAGATCCCGTTTGAGTTTGTTGTCGGTGATAAGAGCTTGCCCGCCGGAGAGTATGGCGTAAGATCCGCCGACGGAACCGGTCAGATAATCAGAATACGAAGCACTGAAGATAACCAATCGGCTCTCAGGCTAACGTCAGTTATCACCTGCGCCTCGGCGCCCAACAGAGGCAAACTAGTGTTCCACCGGTATGCAAATCACTACTTCCTGACAGAAGTCTGGAGCGCCGGCGAGACCAGAGGCCGACAGTTAACGAAATCCAAACAGGAACGCGCCATGGAGCGGGAAATGGCCGCCATCTCATCCAAAAGCGAATCGGCGCAGAGCAGGTACGAAATCGTTGAGGTTTTTGCAGTCCTCCGTTAACGATTCCCATCCCGCGCAAGAGGAGGCGAGCACGGAAAAACTTGAATCGCTTCCCGACAAAACCAGAACGGCAACCCAACGCCCCCGGGTTGCCGTTCTGGTTTTCGTGACGTCGAGGGTTTGCCGACCGTTCCCCCGTTGTTTGGAGCCAATATCCGTTCCCGTCATTGGTAGCCCAGGCCAAAATGCTTTATGGTTACAGGTGGATAGCGTTACTTCAGAAGTTGCCCGCAGCTAGCAGTTACTAACTTATCTGGATTAATTATTAATGGACAATCTGGTCGCCTCTAATATTAGCCAAAGACCCATTCGTACGCTGGTGAGCGTTGCCGGAGTAGCCTTGGGCGTGTGTCTAATCATGCTCTTTACAGGCCTTGCCCGCGGCATGTCAAACGATCTGCAGCGACGGGCTTCTAACGTGCGCGCGGAAATCATCTTCATGCGTCCGGGAGCACTGCAGTTGTCTGCCTCCACAGCGAATCTCAGTACACAGTACGTGGCTCTCCTCAAGGGTGTTGAAGGCGTCGACGATGCATTACCAATCATTCGATATTTCTTTCAGGGGAACAAAGGATTCGGTTTTGAGCAGCTCGACGGTGTTGACTGGGACGGCTACGCTGGGATGAACGACATTCACATTGTCGCCGGTCATGCGCCGCAGGATCTAAATGACATAGTCATTGACGAGACGAAAGCACGGGAGAATCACCTTGCCGTTGGCGACACACTGAAGCCCTTCGGTGAAAACGAATATCGCATCACGGGCATCTATTCGCCTGAGTCGGGTGCGCGCGTGAAGATGACGCTTGCGGCGCTACAGGACGCATTGGAGGCAAAAGGTAAATGTACATTCATTTTCGTCAAGCTTCACGATCCCAATCGACTGGTGGAAGTGGCGAAAAGAATCGATGCCAAATATCCAGGCAACAATATTCAGCCTACTCGCGAAGTGTTTACAAGTATTGAGAAAAGCATTCCTTACCTGGGCGTTTTCTTGCGGGTGCTGGTCGCCTTGGCTGCGGTGGTAAGTGCGCTTGTAGTGATGCTGGCGATGTATACAACCATCACCGAAAGAACGCGCGAGATTGGTATATTGAAAGCGATGGGTGCTTCGCGCGGTTATATTGTGGGCATTATTGAGAAGGAAGCAATATTGATCAGCTTTATCGGCCTCGCAGCTGGTTTTGCCCTCTCAGTGGGCACGGGATTTTTCATACATCGTATGTACGGACTGGTCTTCGAATACAGTTGGCTATGGACTTTCACTGCAGCGGTTATTGGCCTGGGTGGTGGCGTTCTGGGTGCTCTCTACCCGGCCCTGCGCGCGTCAAATCTCGATCCCGTCAGTGCGCTTGCTTACGAGTAAGCTTCCTAATCAGTGGAGATCGAGGTTGTTTCCTTGATACTCTCCGCCGCGACCTCTTCCACGCGTCGCAGTGAGAAGCCTTTGTGTAAGAGCAACGCTACACCGATTGCCGCCCAAAAAATGTCGCGGCCCTTGCGGACAATCGCCAGTGTCACACCGATCGTCGTAGTAAAACCTAGCACCTTTGAAAGCATCCCCGTTCCGGCTTCATCAACACCCGTGCGCAACGGTATAAATTTGAAGACCACGTTAATAATTCGATTGACTGATTCCAGAATGAAGGCCGTTAGCAAAGTGGGAGCAATCGGACTGATGTAGCTGAGGGTCACATAAATCTCAATGACGCCTGCGAGATGGAAAACCGACTCCAACACAAAGATGGAAAGGAAGCTAGCCTGATTTCTTTCATAGAATCCGTAGATGCGTTGCTCCAGAGTTGCTGCTCGAGGCGTCATTCTTGTCATCCAGTTGCGCGCTATTCCTCGATTTCCTAGAAGACCTAACGTGGCACTCAGAAATCTCCACTGCCGTCGAATAAGAAAATAGACGAGCGGCATAATCACCAGTGTCGTTGCTAGCGCACCGAGGCTCACATAGCGCAGTGGCTTGGGTAGTGAGAAGGTGAGTAATAGAGTAGCTGTGCCGGAAAAAATAAAGATGGCCACCGACAGGCTGTAAAAAATGTTTTCTACTGCCAGCGCAGACAGCGCGACCATTAACGGAACCCGATCTTTTACAAACACCGCCTTCGAAGGCTCACTAACGGCTACACTGGCAAGGGGGATGATATTTCCGAGCGCATCTCCCATTATCCGGGCAGCAAGAGCGTCGCGAAACCGGAGGCGGAATGGTTGTTCGAAACATTTGATCCAGGCAAGCGACCGAACTATGTTACGGATCGAGGAAATAGCCAGGATCACAACAAAGCCCGCGCCGAGTCGTCCAATCCCCGCAGTGATTTCGCTCAAGCCAGCCTTTTTTACAAAATAAGCAAACAGCAACAAGCCGAGCAGTGCGAAGATTATTCCAACTGGAGCAAGATTTCGATTACTAGTGCGCTTATTGCGGGAGTCGCTTATAGAGTTGGTGTTTTGCATCAAAGTACAGTACTCACGGATTCGGTCCTTAAGCAACAAACATACCGGGAGGCAATTCTAAGACAAAGGCCTGTCTAAAATTGAAGTTGTTCGCAAACCTCCTCCCCCTGGAGCCTAAACGCGGCATTCGTCGCCGTATTTATTTTCTGTTATTGTTGCACCTGCTGCATCGTTAAAAAACCGTCCTACAGTTTCCTCAGCGTCAGGCCTTTTGCCTTTTTAGTTTTGCCTTGATTATGATGCTACGTTCAACTCCGGTACATACACGAATCAGGTGACGATGAGTCAATCCCAAACAATTATCGACCAGCCGATCGGTCGTCCGCTTACGACGCTTTCTGAAGATGAGCAGATGTTCCGGTCGAGTGTTCGTGAATTTGCGGAGGGCGAACTACGCCCTCGCGTAGAGAAAATGGATGAAAACGGAAAGCTCGATCCGGAACTGATCAAACATTGTTTCGAACTCGGTTTGATGGGCATTGAAACACCAGATGAATACGGGGGCGCCGGCGCATCTTTTTTCACTGCCATTCTTGCGGTGGAAGAACTGTCGCGCGTCGATGCTTCAGTGGGAGTTCTTGTCGACGTACAAAACACGCTGGTCAACAATGCTTTGATTCGTTGGGGGACGTCCGCGCAGAAAGAGAAGTATTTAAAGAAGCTTGCAGGTGAAAGCGTCGGTGCTTATGCATTGAGCGAAGCGGGCTCGGGCTCAGATGCCTTCGCCATGCAGACTCGAGCGGTTGACAAGGGCGATCACTATCTCATCAATGGTCAGAAGCTTTGGATAACCAACGGCATCGAGGCCGACATCTTTGTCCTGTTTGCCAATGCAAATCCCGAAGCTGGTTATCGTGGCATCACCGCGTTTTTAATCGAAAAAGGCTTCCCTGGTTTCACGGTTGGCAAGAAAGAGAACAAGCTTGGGATTCGTGCCTCTTCGACCGTCGAGTTAATCCTGGAAGACTGTCAGGTGCCAAAAGAAAATGTGCTGGGAGAACTCGGGAAGGGTTACAAGATTTCGATTGAAACATTGAACGAAGGCCGCATTGGAATTGGCGCGCAAATGGTTGGCGTAGCTTCAGGAGCGCTCGAATGCGCGATCAGTTACACCGGTGAACGGCAACAGTTTGGGAAGCCAATCAATCAGTTTCAGGGCGTGCAGTTTCAACTGGCAGAAATGGCAACCGAACTCGAAGCCGCGCGGCTGATGGTTTATAACGCCGCGCGGATGAAAGACGCAGGGGTCAATTTCGTAAAGGAGGCGGCGATGGCCAAGCTTTATTCATCGCGAGTGGCTGAGCGAGTTTCTTCAAAGGCGATTGAGTTATATGGCGGCTATGGTTACGTAAAAGACTATCCAGTAGAGAAATACTGGCGAGACTCGAAGATTGGCGCGATATACGAGGGCACGTCGAATATGCAGCTGCAGACAATTGCGAAACTCATTATTGGAAGTAGTTAGTTAACGAGGCCTGCCGGCGGTCTCTTATTGATAAATATGTCTACATCACGAATTGATATTTTTAAACAGATGCTCGTCAGTGACCCGATTAATACCAGTGTGCTTTTCGGTCTTGCTAAAGAGTATGAAAAGGCCGGTCTTAACGAAGATTTAATTGAGACCTTGAATCGCTATCTGGAGGTTTCGGATGACGAAGGAAATGCCTACGGCATGTTGGCTTGTGCTTACGAACGGATCGGAGAACGAGATAAGGCACGTGAGGTTTATCAGCGCGGAATAGAAACGGCGCAGCGTCACGGGCACCCTTCCATGGCAGAAGAATACCGCATGACCCTGGCTAGCAATTATGAAGACTGACACAAAAGTATTGAAGCTGGTAAGACGTCCGCCCTCGGAGCAGCGTGCCGCTAAACTGGAGACAGCTTCTGAGGCAAAGCCTTCCCATGAATCGGAACCGTTGAAAGAAGCAACGCAACCAACGGGAGCGAGAACGGAAGCACAACCAGCAGCCAGAACAGCAATGCAGCCTGCTGCTTCCCGCGCAACGCCGCGTCCGGCATCTGTGCGGAAGGCCAGTGTGCAAGCACGTCCTAGTCGGAGATTGTTACTCGGGATGTATCGCACGATGTATCTGTCGCGACGGTTGGATGACAAAGAGATTCAGCTAAAGGGACAGAACAAAATCTTCTTTCAGATCAGCGGCGCCGGCCATGAGGCTGTGCTTGTAGCTGCGGGCACAGTTCTGAAGCCCGGTTATGATTGGTTTTATCCTTATTATCGGGACCGTGCGTTATGTTTGCAGCTTGGCATGACACCCTACGAGCAGCTCCTGGCAGCCGTAGGCGCCGCTGCCGATCCAAACTCACACGGCCGGCAGATGCCCTCACACTGGGGCCATAAGAAGCTAAATATCGTCTCGCAATCTTCACCTACGGGAACGCAACTGTTACAGGCTGTCGGTTGCGCCGAGGCCGGCTATCGCTTCAAGTTGATACCGGAACTCAAAGAGCGGCTTAAGAGCTTCCATGATGACGAAGTCGTCTACGTCTCGCTGGGTGATGGAACCACCAGCGAAGGTGAGTTCTGGGAAGCGCTCAATACAGCATGCAACTTGAAACTGCCTGTGCTCTTCCTGCTGGAAGACAACGGTTACGCCATCAGTGTTCCGGTCGAAGTGCAAACAGCGGGCGGCGACGTTTCCAGACTGATCAAAAACTTTCCCGGCCTCTATTTGCAGCGGTGTGACGGCACCGATCCAATCGAATCACTTGAGACGATGCAGCGGGCCGTAAAGTACTGCCGCGAACGTAGGGGTCCCGCGTTTGTTCACGCCAAGGTCATCAGGCCCTATTCGCACTCGCTTTCCGATGATGAAAGGCTTTATCGATCGGACGAGGAACGTGCCAGTGACGCTGAGCGAGATCCTGTCAAGCGCTTTGGCGGCCTTCTAATCGATGAAGGCTTTATCGATCAGGATGGACTGCAGGAAATGAAAGATGAGATTGACCGCGAGGTGCAGGAAGCCGCTGATCGCGCACTGCCTAGTCCACAGCCGACACCGGACACCGTCACTCGCTATATCTTTTCCCCAGACGTAGACCCAACATCAAGAGAGTTTGATACGGAAGAAGGTGTTCAGCTTTCAGGTAATGCCGGCACGATGGTCGATTTAATCAACCGTTGTTTGCAAACCGAATTGGCGCGCGATCCGCACATTGTGGTATTCGGTGAGGACGTTGCCGATTGCTCTCGCGAGCAGTTTCTGGGAACAGTCAAAGGCAAAGGCGGCGTTTTCAAGGTTACGGCTAATCTGCAAAGAAAATTTGGTAGCGCGCGGGTTTTCAATTCGCCACTCGCGGAAGCCAACATCGTAGGCCGTGCTATCGGCATGGCTACTCGTGGGTTGAAGCCGGTAGTTGAGATTCAGTTTTTCGACTATATCTGGCCGGCCATGCATCAGATTAGAAACGAACTCTCGTTAATTCGTTGGCGCTCCGGCAACGAGTGGAAAGCTCCGGTTGTAATTCGAGTGCCTATCGGGGGTTATCTGAAGGGCGGCGCCGTTTATCATTCACAGTCAGGCGTTTCGACCTTTACTCAAATTCCCGGACTGCGAGTGATATATCCATCGAATGCCCTGGATGCCAACGGCCTGCTGCGAACCGCCATCCGGTGCGACGATCCCGTGCTGTTCATGGAACACAAACATCTGTATCGCCAGGCTTATAACAAATCACAATATCCGCCCGACGATTTCATGATCCCGTTTGGCAAGGCGAAGGTAGTGCGTGAAGGAAGGAATCTTTCGATCATTACCTATGGCGCACTTGTGCAGCGATCAATAGTAGCTGCCAGGCAGGCCGAACTGGAGGGCATCAGTGTGGAGATTATCGACCTGCGCAGCCTCGTTCCTTATGACTGGAATTCCATTGTCGCGACTGTGAAGAAAACAAACCGAGTGATCGTTGCTCACGAGGACGCACTTTCGTTTGGCTATGGTGCTGAAATCGCCGCGCGTATTTCCTCCGAACTCTTCGAGCACCTGGACGCTCCGGTCCATCGCGTGTGCGCCCTGGATACATTCGTTGCCTACGCGCCGCAGCTTGAGGACGCGATCCTGCCCCAGGTGACAGACGTGGCCAAAGCAATTGCGGACCTTCACTCCTACTAAAATTGTCAAAATGGCTTCTAAAATCCGCCTGGCGATATTCCGCGGGCCCGATTAGATGCCGTACACCAGTGTATTGTTCTGTTTCGCGTTATTTGCGATCAGTCCGGTATACATCGCCCAGAATAGCTCTCAGTCGCCTTCCCGCCTACTGTTATTTGCGTACAGTCCTCAATCGACTATTGGCATAACGGTTGCCAAATGAAGTCTGAATGCGCATCTAAAGCGTCTTCCCAAATTCAGTTCCCCCGTATCAATTAATCGCGATTAATCAATATGAGGGAGGTAGAACTATGAGCAAACATGCTTTGAGTGTTCTGACGGCAGTAATTTTCGGTCTCGCTACTGCCGCTGTCGCTCTCGGACAAACTACAACCACAACCGTTACCAAGACCGTGCAAAACCCCGATGGCACCTATAGCATCATTGAATACCCGGCGCACAAGGAAGTAACGGTTCAACTGAATCCTGTAACCATCACGGGGGCGAAAGGTGTCGCAACTATTCTTCGAGACGATGATGGCACCAAAATCAAACTAAATCTGACAAACTTACCTGCTGAGGTGACTTCCCTGAATCTCTACGCGGTAGATGATAGCGGCGCAGTTACTTCACTTGGTCCAATCGCCATAACTAACGGCGCTGGAACGTTGGCTGCCGCCGCACCGCTGACAAAGTTTATGCTCATTGCATCACCGGAAGCTGATCTCAGTGCTTACAATGCGGAAACCAAAGTCTTGTTCCGGAGCGCGGTGCCTGAAGGTTACGCCATTGTTCCGGTTACGAGCGCAAGAGGTGAGAAAGTCGCGGCAGTATCCACTCCGGGCGGCACGCCTGCGACTCCATACAGCGTACCCATGCTGAATATTCCCGCTTACAAAAAGGGTGACGACACCAAAATCAAAGTGGACTTCAGTGGCGCGTTAACAGGAGCGCGAGCAAACATTCTCATTACGCCACGAAAGGATGGACCGACGGAAGTCAATATGCGCTTCCATGATCTGAAAGAGGTTCCTGCCGGACAAACTTTCATTCTGTGGGCGGTTTCGCCTGACAACAATTTTGTCAAACTTGGTCAGGTTGTAAACACACCGGGACGTAACGAAGCGGAGATTAAGTCTGAAACTAATCTGAAGGATTTCGGGCTTTTGGTAACAATGGAAGATGCCAGCTTGAAAACGTGGGTCTCGCCTGCCGGTCCGCCAGTGGGAATAATCCACATCGTTCCATAAGTCGTGGCAACGGAAGTTTCTTAAACTTAACAGGGGATTTGATCCTGTCTTGGGAGCCGCCCCCGGGGGCGGCCCTCTTTGTGTGCGGGGGTCCCTAAAGCTGACTGGGAGCCCAAACAACCCCGTTTCCTCCTGAAAATCCTCAGACTCGCCGGTCAGTTTGGTAAAAAAACCTACCACATCGATGTTCTCTTAAGCTAAGATGAGGATGCTGGGGTTTTGCATGTGCAATACACTAGCTCCCGACGGGCTCAAGCTCGAGCCTAAATCTTAGTCCATAATTAAGTGAGATTCCCCCGGCCATTCGATTTTACATGAAGGCCGAATCTCCTCTTTTATCTCAGGTAGTAAACGACATGTATAAGATTTTCCCCCGGTTGCTCCCCTTAGCCTTACTCATTTTGTCTGCGCAGGCCGCCTACTCGCAGGACAATCTTCCCGAACTTGTTAGACGAGTCAAACCCTCCGTCGTGGCTATTGCGACCTACGATGCCAACGGCGAGGCGTTGATGACCGGAAGCGGTTTCTTTCTTCATCCCGGACAAGTCGTGACCAACCTTCACGTCATTCGTGGAGCGGTTCGCGCTGAAATAAAAACACTCGACGGGAAGGGAAAGGTCTATCCAGTAGCCGGTGCTGTGGCTGTTGATGAGGAAGGAGATCTTGCGCTGTTAAGCGTTGATATGCCAGCGGAACACGCTCGCTCGAGTGAACTCGCCGCCGATCTTCCCGACGAGGGAGAAAGGATATTCGTTATCGGCAATCCGCTGAAGCTTGAAGGCTCCGTGAGCGATGGAATTGTCTCGGCTGTTCGTGAGGTGCCGAATGTAGGGCGCATTATTCAGATCACTGCGCCGATCTCGCATGGCAACAGCGGCAGTCCTGTTTTCAATTTGCGGGGGCAGGTTGTCGGTGTGGTGACGGTCAAAGTCACAAATGGACAAAATATTAACTTGGCAATTGCCGCCGCTCGCGTGGGCGGGTTGCGCGCCGAGAAGCTACGACCGCTGACGGCTTTGTTTGGAAAAGGCAAAGGTGACATGTCGGAGATGTTGTATCGCACGGGTCTCGAATCTCTTTGGCTCGGCAACTATGACAACGCGGTCGGCTACTTCGAGAATGCGGTCAACAAAAACCCCAGGCGCGCTGAGGCTTGGGTCCAGGTCGGCTATTGCAAAGTGAAACAAGGTAAGAACCAGGAAGCGATCCGGGCTTATCAACAGGCTTTGCAACTCAAGCCGGATTCCGCTGAAGTAGTCAACAAACTCGGTGATGCTTACTACTATGCCGGCCGTTTGCGTGAGGCAATTGAAACGTATACGGAAGCGGCACGTTTACTGCCCGATTGCGCTGAAGTCCATTACAATTTGGCTATCGCCTATTTCGAAAGCGGGAACCGCAGCATGGCCGAAACTGAAGCTCAGGTCCTACAGCGGCTGGATGAAAAGCTGTACGGCAAGTACCTAAGCGAAACTCGGTAGAGGTGGGTCGGACTGCCTCTGCGGCCTGACTACCCTGCCTGACTCGTAAACACGGCGGTATCCACACTCTTGGGATCGCCAATCACCACGAAACGAATGTTGCGCATGTATCGCTGTGCGACTCGCTGAATGTCTGCCGGCGTCACGGCGTTTAGCTTATCGAAGAAATCGATCGAATTTCGCCAGCCGCCTCCAATTAGTTCGTACTGGCCTAACTCGGCCGCTTGGGATGCGTTGGTTTCTTGTCCCATGTAGTAGGTGGTCAAGTACTGGGCCACGACTCCTCGAATGTCTTCAGCATCAACAAGCTCGTGCTGCAACCGCGCCATCTCATTCAGCATTAGGCGAACCGATTGATTGGCATCCACCGCCGTTACATAAATCCCGCCGGTATTTGCAGCCTGACTTCGGAGAAAAGCGTCAGGTGCATAGGAAAGGTTTCGCTTAATGCGCACCTCTTCAAAAACCCTATCGCGTAAAATCGAACTGGCGATGCGCATGGCATAGATATCAGGTGACGTCAGACCCGGTGCCGTGAACATACCTTGAATGTAGTTCGTCGGTAATTCCCTTGCTGTTACTTCCACTGATGATTTTTCAAACGACAACTGAGGCACCTGCTCCGCTTTGTAGTTCCCGCGAGGCAACTTGGCGAGACTGGCCGCCACGAGATTCCGAATCTCAGTTGAGTTCAAGTCACCAACGATAACGAGCAGCAACCTGGAAGTCTCCATAACCTTGTCGTGGTAGCGGCGCAGGTCATCCACGGTTAATTTTGAAACTGTGTCGGCCGTGCCTTCCGCACGGTTCAAGTAAGGATGGCCGGCGTAAGCAACACGTTCCTGCAACCGCTGCAGATAAGTATCCGGATCGTCCGTATCGTCGCTGAGTGAAACGACTAAACGGTCCTGGACCAGCGCGACATCCTCTTTTGTAAAGGAAGGTCGCAGCGCGACGTCCGTAAACATCTGCCAGGACCGATCGAAGTTTTGTCGGGTGCAACGCAGCGCCAGGGCTGAGTAATCGTTATTTACAAATGAGCCAATAACCGTTCCCATGCGAGCACTTTCATTGCGCATGCGGTCTCGCGGGAAGGTGGCAGTAGCTTCAGTGGAGCTATCCAGCATCAGTGCTTCAATACCTGCGTTCCCGGCAGTAATATTTTTGGCCCCGCCTCGAATAAACAGGCTCGCGGCAACAGTCAAACTTCCCTCGCGCCGCTTGACCAGAACCTTCAGCCCGTTAACTTCAAACTCGCTCACCAGCGCAGCCTGTTTTGCAACCACGCTTTGCACACTCTCTCGCGAGACGAGTGTCTGTTTACCTGGTGGAGTGGCCTGAGTGGATTGCGTTCCGGCAAACATCAATGCCGTGATGGCCAGTAGCGTAGCGATGAATTGACGGGCCTGCCTGCCCCACGTCTCTGGCTTACTCACTTCGAACGGGTAGTCCGGTATGGTCGCGGGTTCGCTTTTTCGATTGTTAGTGTTTTTCTTCATTGACCGATTAACTCTTCTGGTTGAATTTTTGTTTTGGCTTGCGCGTCCGACGATAACAGGGCCAGACCGACATGTGGTTTTGCCTGAATGTAAGTTGTGACGTAGCGACTGATGTCGGCTCGTGAAGTAGCTCGCAGCCGTCCCAGGTAGCCGCGGAAATACTCAAGGCCGGTCGAGGCCCACCAGAAACTAATCGTGTGCGAATAGTCACCCAGGCTTTCGCGAGAATATAAATCGTCAGCTTCCAGCAGCGCTTTGGCGCTCTCGAGTTGGTCGTCTGTGAAATAGTCCTTGTCGTTGAAATGGGCGATTTCGTCGTAGATAGCCTTAATAGCAGCATGCGCCTTATCTGGTGTTGTCTGAGCGATGATGGAGATAGGCCCGACGTTGCGTTGAGTGTAATACCCGACGCTCACTGCTGTCACTAACCCGGTGTCGACGAGATCCCTTTGGAAACGAGAATTAGGTTGAGTCAGGATAAATGAGAAAACGTCTGCGGCGTACGTGGCCGGATTATCTTTCCCGATCGATGGGCCGTGCCAGCCGATGTCGACGATTACATTCTGGACTGGTTGCGCGATTACAAAGCCTTCACTTTTTGGCAACGGTGGGTGTTCGACCAGTGGAAACTCAACGAACGGATCTTTTTCGCGACGCGCCCAATCACCATATAGATCCTGGGCCATCTTAAATACTTCTTCCGGGTTGACATCGCCCGTGAGAACCAGTGCTGAATTATTCGGAACATAGTAACGTTGCTGAATTAGCCGCATCATCGCAGTCGTTGCAGTGGCCACGGTTTGCCGATTACCCAAAGGTGTTTTGCGGCTCGTATATTTACTAAAAAGCCGGCTTGTCATTTCCTGATTCAGATAGAAGAAAGGATTGGATTCGTTGCGGTCGATCTCGCCAATCACAACTTGACGTTCGCGGCCAAATTCATTCTCGTCAAAAAGGGGATATCGAACGGCATCTTTCATGAACCGCATCGCGGTAGGAAAATTCGGGCTGGTAGTCGTGAAGTAGTAGTTGACGACCTCTTCACGAGTGGATCCGTTATAGGCAATACCCATCTGGCCGATTCTACGCAAATAGTCTTCCTGGTTGGCAATGGCCCGGTTGGCTTTGAAAAACATGTGCTCATAAAGGTGGGAGAGGCCATTGAGTTCAGGAGGTTCGGTATAAGAACCGTTCTTGACGGCCAGCTCTATAGTGACAATCGGCACCGAATGATCTTCCAGAACAATTACTTCGAGGCCGTTTGCCAGGACGCGGCTGACAAGTTGTGCCTCGGGTAATCTCGCAGTTGCGGTACCGAGCGCGCCCGGTCGTGCGCTGTTGGCATCCGTAACCCGGTGTTGCCCAGCCAATACACCGGCAGGTGCCAGTAAAGAAGACACTAGAAAGAGAATTAACAGACTGCGTTTCACTGATGACTCCATTTTGTTGAACTTAAACCTGGTTTCGAGAACCAGGAATACGAGCAGCTTCGATGTCAATTGACTGCCAAATAGATGTCAGTCAGCGTAAGAATCGTCCTGCTCAATCTTTGATAATACCCAATCAAACTCGCCTGAGGTTATCTTGCCACCGCAGAATTCACAAATCCCACTGGCATTGACCTTGAGAGGCGAGCCGCAGTTTGGACAATTGAGGTCGGCATGGGCAGGGCCGTGTTTCGCCTTCCGATTTCTTATGAATGTCCAGTATTCGCTCCAGCGCCGCAGATTCTGCTTTGAACCCGAAACCACATGGCCATTTGCGTCCACAGTATAGTCGCGGCCCTGCGCCCAGATACGCAAAGTAATACCCTGATAGAAGGCGTCTTCCTGCAGCTTTACGGGTTGTATGGCAGCGACGGCGCAGTCCTCAATAAGATTGCGCAAGTGCTGACGCTTGTATGCCTCAATCCAATACTGATGCATCTGGAACAAGTTGTCGGTTTCATGTGGTCGCGCTCTTTCCCAGTTCAAGGTCGACCACGCAGCTTGCAGCTCGTCGAAGATTAGTCGTGCGCGTCCTTCAAACGTGCCCCATGAGAATTCCGGGTTGTTTCCTTCAAACTCGACCCGCAGCCTGTCGAAGTTCGGCTGTACCTCGCTCGGAAAATCAGTGCCTACCTCCGGAACGTCGGATGTGAGCAACGGTCCGCGGGCTTCGCTGCTGATCAGAGCAATGTTGCGCACATACCATTGGAACTCGCCGCTATCGACCTTGGTGCCGCAAAAGGCGCAGGCGCCGATAGTGTCTCTCTGCAAGGGAGCGCCACAGCGTGGGCAATGCAAGGCTGTAGCTTGAGCGGGCGGTGGCGAAAGCACGTCGCGCTTGCGTTCGAGTTCCCAGCGTTCGTTAACGTAGTAAGACATCTCGGCGGTCGCACCGTCGTTCCGCTTTACTACTTCGGTGTAATTGGTTTCAAAAATCAGCGCTACACGTACCACAGGTGTTTCCAGCCCGTCGATCTGTGCGACTCTCATCGCGCCGACAATGATACCTTTTACTTCCTCAGTTCCTGGCGGGTTGCGCTGCAATAATGATTTGCGAGCAGACTCGCTAAGATAAGGTGAAAACAGGTCCAGTGCTGTGGTCCCGTGGCCGCGTGCGTCGTGTGCCTTCGCGTAAAGCGCATAACAGAAATCCGTAAACACAATCTCGGAAAAGCTTGGATCAAATTTGCGCAGAAGATCGAACCCGCGCGCAATCACTTCAGGACGCCCGCCGGCTGCAGTTGCCGTTGGGGATGCTTCGATTGACACCGAGGAAAAAGCCTGGGAACTTCTCCGTTGGCCTCTGACGAAATAAGAAATGATCGCTGCAATGACAATGAGGTCGAGTGGGATGCCAATAGCCGGGTATTCAATCGTCAGATACACAAGCATTCGAACGATTTGAAACAGCAACCAGATGATCGCGCCGCCGCCACCACCGCCACCACCACCGTGGCTTCCACCGCCTCCATAGGACTGACCACCGCCGACTCGAGCAAAGACTTCCCCGGGCACTAAGAGTCCGCCTAACTGTGCGACAAGAAGCGAAACCCGGAAGACTAGCTTGGCTGAGTTCTGTTTCATTTGAGGTCAAACTGCGGCATGTCGGGCAGTTCGTTTGGATTATCGCCCGTCGGCGGAAGGTGTGTCGCAAGCACCTTACCGAAACTTCGCAGCGCTTCAAGAAACAGTTGCGGCTCCGGTGTTTTTCCTGTTTGGTGTAGCTCGAATATTTCGCGATTCCACTCCTGCGGTGGCACACCCTTTAGCACGCCTCGGTCAGCAATCAACTCAAGCCTTCGTTCGAGCAACGAGAGGTAAATCAGAACGCCCATTTCTGCGTTGGTGTTGGCAATGCCCGCTTCGTAAAACATCGCCGCAGCGGCCGTGCGCACTGCCTTTGAGCGGAAGCTTTTTCGAGAAAACAGGCGCCTCAGTAGATTACTGCGTGAAGAGACCAGGGTGCCCAGCACAAAAAACAACACAACATCGATAGGAACCCAGTAAAGATGAAATGTAAATGGCGAGAAAAGGAGAAACAGTAAGCCGGCTAAGGAGAGTAAGAAGCCAAACAAGTAGTCTGCGTGGGCGTAATGTCCAGAGCGGCCCCGAATAATGATTACTACTTCAGCGTCAGTGCTGCTCTCAATTTCCTTTACACATTGGGCCAGCGATTCGCGCGTGGCCTGGTCAAATCGGGCATGGCTCATGGGGAACTTGGGAATAACAGCACAGCGGGAAGGGGATCTTCAAGCGCAGCTATCTTGGCATGAGTATAGATTTGCGGCAAGGAGGGATTTGCTGTCAGGGGTCTCTGGTCAGAAGGCAGTTGAGTGAAATTTGTACCTTGTTCTTAGTACTTTGTTCTTAGTAGTCGTGCTTTCCAATTTTCGAGGAATTGAGCCGCCAGTAGAACAAAGTACAAAGCACAAAGCACCAAGTACAAAAACAATAGCTACCCACTGACAACTGACTTCTTCAGCGATTCTTCGCGATCATCACCAGCGCACGTGCCTTTTGTCGTAAAGCAGTCCGATAAGGGGCCGCGTCGGTGCCTGCGGCATTCGCCAACCAAATAATTCGCGGTGTACCGCTTGGAGTGGTTTCGCCCGTCATGAGCATCGAATAAGTGCGGCGATCATTTGGCACGAACAGAATTAGCCGCCTTTGAGTACGGCTCTCGCGCGAATCCCTGCCACTGAAAAGCACTTCCTGATAGCCGTCTTCATCAGCGTCTACGACTTCGGAACTCCAGGTCGCGCGATGGAAGCCTTCGCCATCGAGAGGTCCTCGCGCGGTGATCCGGTACCTACCGCCGTGTTTTTCCAAAACAAAAAAGTGGGTCGTACCGGTCTTGCGTTCGTTCTGCACTGCCACGATGGCCGAACCCGCGTCCGTATCCACTATCTGCACGCTGCCGAGAGACCCGTGAGCAAAGGTTGCAGCCGTTCGGCGAGCTTGTTCACGAGCTTGTTCACGAGCTTGTTCAATTGAGAGTCGCTCTGGAGTCTTCTGCTTCTTATCGGGTTGTACATTGCCGGCGTCGCTTGATGGAGGCTCGCTATGGAATGAAGCCGGGCTTATCTGCACAGTCGAATGCGCAGCAGTCGCCAGCGTTGATGGATCTCCCAGACGCGCTACTGACGCGCTTTCGCCCGTGTAGCCCCAGGCCAGCAGAGCCCCAAACATCAAGACCAAAACCAATGGGGCTCCCACACGAAAAAGAATGCTGCGGCCATGATTGACGGCCGCCACTGTCGACGAAAGCGGCTCGACATCGGGTAGGGTTCGCTCATGTTGTATCAGGCTGCGTTCGAGCAATGCTTTAGCGGCAGCTGCTGTGCGCGGCCGATCCTCTGGACGCTTCGCCAGCAAAGTGTGAATCGCCAAAGCGAGCGGGCGGGGAATATCTTGGCACAACTTCGGCAGGGGTGGTGGAGGTGCAGTTGCTTGCTTGACCAACAAAGCGGAAGGCATTGGATCGATAAAAGGCGGACGACCCGCAAGCATTTCGTATAGCAAGACGCCGAGGCTATAGAGATCGCTGCGCGCTCCCACTCGTTGTCCCAAACATTGTTCCGGCGA
>Ga0070699_100000217_pt1 | contig 57181 bp, 59 predicted proteins | sample KBSK1503metaG_FD_65473 | JGI IMG/M metagenome (GOLD analysis project Ga0070699, IMG submission 65473) | Corn, switchgrass and miscanthus rhizosphere microbial communities from Kellogg Biological Station, Michigan, USA - KBS K1-50-3 metaG | ecosystem: Host-associated > Plants > Roots >... | reverse complement strand
CCCCCTGCGCGGGCGACTCCGGGGGGCCTACCCCCATCGCCAACATGGCATCACTTCCGGTCGTCCTATCTACATCGGATCAACCCTCGATGTTCGTGGCGCAACTTTTGCCGCCCTACAGCACGAGAGCTTCCTCACCGTGGCCCACGTTTGGGCGAGCGGCATGACAACGATCTACGGCTGCACCTTCGACCGCGAGGGCAACTTCTGGGCGACCGAGATGTTCCAGCCGAACAAGGCAGGCCCTCCGGGCGACCTGGTTCGCATCCCGTTTGAGGGCCCCGCGGCTGTGCAGCACATCGGCGGTGGCTCGGTCGCCGCAGACAGCAGGCTGCGCGTTCTGCGCGGGCGTCTCCGGCGGGCGGCCCATTTTGCGGCGGACCAGCTCGCGACGCCAGCACTGCCGGCCGGATCGAGCGGTGGGAGCGGCTCGGCGGGCTGATCCTAACTCAACAGGTCCTCTTGAAGGGCATACGGTCATAGCGGGCGTCACTGCGGATGTGTGCGTAAGGGGGTCCCGAGCGCGCGGCTAACATCCCGCCCTGACCCGCTGAGCCGAGTGAGCACACGTGACGACACACACCTGCCGGGCTCCTGAGAAGTGCCCGGAGCGGGGTCTGCCACCGGCAGGCAAGAAGAAGGGCGACGCGAGGCCGCCCTTCTGTCGGTGCCAAATGACTACCCGGTGGTGACGGATTGCGTGTCCGTGTTGCCGAAGTTCGGCGGGCAGTCCGCCAGCGGCCAGGGCGCGCCCGGGAGGGCCCGGTGGCCCGCGGCAAACGAATTCGCCCGATAGACCTGGACCGCGTCACAGACGGCCGCGTTCGTGGCTGACGTCCACACGCCGACCCCGTATGTGCTGGACGCTGCCGCGTAGACGTAGTCGCCGACCCGTTCCTGGTACAGGTCGTGGCCAGGGTAGGTGGCCCGCAGGTCTCCGAGCGGTTCGTTGAATACTGACGTCCATCCCGTTGGAGCGCCGCTCGAATCGAGCGCCGAGCTGACGAAGACACCGTGATACGGACGTGGCGAGGTGAAGTCGTTGCCGCGCCACGGCGCGGTATCGGCCTCATAGATCACGTAGGCGCGCGAGCCGTCCGGGGCGATGGCCGGGGCCGAATAGATCGGACGATCGCCGGCCAGTGACACCTGCTGGGGATTGCTCCAGGATGACCCGCCATCTACCGAGAACTGGAATTTGGTGAACTCACCGTTGAGCACCGGAGCGTCCGACCAGGCGTCCACGATCTCGTTGGTGGCATTCGCGCCGGTCGGGGCGCCGTTGGCGATCGAGACGCTCGGCGTCGCGGCCAGGTCGGTCCGCGCACCGGAAAAGCCGTCCATCACACAGCGACCTTCGATCGGATCAACGAAGTAGCAGGGATCGGTCACGTTGGCGATCACCGTGCCGGCCGTCCAGTGCATGCCCCCGTCAAAGGACTTGAACATCACCTGAGCGCTGTGGGTAGGTAGCCCGCCCGCGGGGCTGGCGAACCGCTCAGCGAACAGGTACACAACCCCGTGGCTGTCGCTGCGGACTGTGCACCCGCTGTAGCCGAAGCCGTTCTGCGACGAGATGCCGTTGGTTACCGCCGAGGTCACCTGCCGCTTGGTCCACGTGGTGCCGCCGTCCGCGGAGGAGTAGACCATCACCGGCACTGGCGCGTTGCCGTTCTGATGCGGGCCGTTACTGCGGAAGTCGTTGGCACAGATGTATACGTTGCCGAAGAACGCGCTCGATGACGCGTTATCGGCCCAGACCTGCTCCTTGTCCAGGAACGAGGTCTCGCCAGTCGTGCTGGAGACGATGACCGGTTGCTTCCAGCGGCTCTTGTCGAGGATGGACGTCGGGCTGGGGTTGTCCAGCCGGGACATGGCGACGCCGACGAAACCGTGGAAGACCGGGTTGGGAAAGGAGAACTCGACGGTTGTGCTGAAGGCCGTCGTCAGGTTGGCGTAGTAGACGCGCTGCCCGTTGCTCCAGGAGAACTTGCCATCACTGCCCGGCACTGGGCCGACCGCCACAGCCGGGTCGCCAAAGGAGACGAGCTGGTTCTCCGCATACCAGGGCAGGGTGTGAATCGGCCCCGGGTGGCCCTTGCATACCGTGGTCGGATCGCAGTCGAAATTGGTCCAGCCGGTGTACGTAGGCTGGGTCCAGCTGTGGCCCGAATCGAACGAGAAATAATCGCCGGACAGCCCGACCGGGGTAGCCCGGTCCAAGCAGGTGCCGTTGTTGACGGCCAGCGGCTGTGGACAGGCCTGTTCATCAACGAAGTCGTTGGTGCCGGCCACCAGGATGTTGGGCGAGGCGGCGTCCAGCGCCACCGCCGGCTCGTTCTGATGGTTCTGCGGTGTGTGATTGGACGGGCTCCCCGTCGTGACCAGGCTGTTGGTCTGGGCAAAGGCGACGGTCGTCGAGATCAAGACCCCAGTCGTGGCAGCGAGAAAGACGAACAAAGGCCTCTTCCTCATGCTGCACCTCCCGCGAAACTAGACCCGTCCCTCGAAGCGCACGAATACATCCACCCCCCGGGGTCGTGCCTTCCTAGTGCGGCCATTATGCGCCCACAACACAGGTTTCGCACGGACGCCGACAGGCAAACTGGAACCTCCGCTCCCAGCAGCGCTACGTCCGTCCCACCGCCGAGGCGGCAGCCTGCCAATGGGCCCATGGGCGGGCCTCGGCGTGCTCGCCGCAGTGAGCGCGCGCCGAAGGCCGCGGAGCTTGAGGGAAGGATCGGAACCGCGCCGATCAGCGCCAGCCGAACGCACCCCAGACGCCGGCTCTGCGAAGACCGGAGATCATCGCGAGCCCAATCACGAACTGCACGAGGCCGATGCCAGCCTGCAGGAGCACGTACCACGTGGGCCCGTTCGCCGGCAGCACGCCAATGAGCTCCAGCGCCGAGGCGGGAACCCGCAGCAGGCCGGCGACGAAGGCCACGAGGATGAGCCAGAACGTCCACCGCCAGGCGCGGACCACCCCGACTCCGGGCAGCACGAGGAAGGCTGAGAGAGCGAGCAGGAACGCCGCACCCACCCCTCGCTGCTCGCTCGGCGGCGGCCTCAGCGTGCCGACCAGGATCTCCGGCGCGACGGCGACGATGATGACGAGGCTGACCCAGGCGGCGACGCCGAACGCGAGCACGAGGCCCTGCGTTCTGTTGATTCTCACCTCGGCTCCCTGAGCAGAACGCGGGCCATTGGGCCGATCGTAGCCCCCTGGAGGAGGATGGAGGTGAGCACCACGCGGGTCACGAAGTTGCGCCGGCGAGCATTAGAAAGCCACCGGCAGCGACACCAGGCCGCGCAGCGACATGCGGCCGCTCCCGGCGCTCCGCCACCAGCCGACGCAGGAAGCGCATCATCGCCAGGATGTCCGGGAGCTTGAGGACCAGGCGCAGGCTCGTCCGCCCCGACGAGCTGGCGGCGGCCATCAGCGAGGTGAACCAGCGGCGCAAGCGGAGACGGTCGCGCTCGGACACGCCCAGGATCTCGGAGATCAGGGTGAGCGGCAGCCGCAGCGCGTAGTCGGCTACCAGGTCGGCCCTGCCCGCCGCGGCCATGCGCTCCAGCAGCTCGTCCGTGACCTGCTGCACCCGCGGCTCCAGCTGTGTTATGTAGCCGGGCGCGAAGGTGTCGCGCACCAGGCTCCGCAGCCGCCGGTGCTCCGCCCGGTCGCTGTCCAGCATGGTGTGGGAGAGCGGCTGGAGCGCCCGGGGCACCCATGGGAGGCGCAGGTTTCCGGGGTCCCGAGCGCTGCGCACGTCCTTCACGAACTCTCGTCCCGCAGCACGGCGACGGCGTCCTCGTAGCGCGTGACCAGGTAGGCGTCGCCGACGACCTCCGGCACCGGCACGCGGGCCACGGCCTGCTCCGCTCGCAGGCGACCGCAGGCCGGCAATGGGTCGGCCTTGAACGCCGGCGAGACGATGTAGGGGACGGCGCTGGAGACACGGCGAGGCTCGGTCGTGGACATTTCGTTCACCTCTCTTCGGACCGCAGACCGTCGAACCAGAGGCTGGCCAGGAAGCCGGGCAGCTCCTCCCACCTGGCGTCGACGACCGGATCGCCCAGCACGTCGAGGACCAGCAGCCCGAGGACCGTGGCGGCGGCCACCCTGGCCAGGACCGCCGGGTCGAGCGGCCGCAGCTCGCCCGCCTCCGCGCGACGGGCCAGCTCGGCCTCCGCGGCCTCGAACGCCGGCGCCACGTGCGCCGTCTGTGCCGCCCGCAGACCCGCGTCGGCCAGCATCTCCGGAAACACGGCCGTAAAAGAGCTGCCGCCACTCGCGCAGGTCGCCGAAGCGCTGGCGCAGGTAGGCGCTCAAGAAGGCGCGTGCGTCGGCGCCGGCCAGCCGCTCCCCGACCCGGCCCAGCTGGCCGAGCAGCGCAAGCAGGAGCTCCTGCTTGCTGTCGAAGTACAGGTAGATGGTGCCGTCGGCGATCCCGGCCTCGCGCGCGACCTGGCGCACCGTGGTCCGGTCCAGGTCCTGGACCTGCTCGATCAGGCCCAGGTCCGCTGCCCCGCCGCCCAGCCAGGCACCGGGCACCCCGCCGCGCCCCGAGTGGTACCGGCTGCCGTCAGCTCCCACCGACCGCAGGTAGTAGTCCTTCCGCCACGACTGAGCTTGGCCAGGCTCAGCACGCTGCGTTGCCCGGTCTACGGTGCTACCGGCCGGCCTCGATGGTCGCGGAGGCCTCGGTGCGCAGCTTCCTGCGTGCCGTCGTCAGCGCCTTCTTGGAGTTGGCGTCCGACAGCCCGGTACGCGCCATCACCGTCCTCCACGTCGCGCGCGGGTTGGCGCATACCAGGTCGATCACCCTCTCGTCGAGGAAGATAGAAGGTGGCCGGCGCTGCTCGACGGCGCCACTCCCCTCCGCGGCCAAGGGCAACGGCTCGCGCGTCCAGCGGCGGTGGCGCCCGTGGAGCAGCCAGTACCACACCCCAAGGGCCAGCGCCGGCATCCACACGTAGCGCCTCCACCGACAGCCAGTCGCCGCGCCAGACGCCGGCCACGACGTTGTACTGCACCGACAGGGCCGCGCATGCGATCGACAGCGCCCACGCGCCGCAGGTCGGAGTGCCGCGGTGGGCTCCCTCGCGCGCCAGGAACAGGCACGCGATCGTGCCCACGTCCGTGCTGCTGCCCCAGATCAGCCGCTCCTACGCGGCGAAGCCGTGCCGCTGGACCTCGCCCACCTGGGTCCAGAAGGAGACCGCCAGGGCACCCGCCACGATGCCCCAGGCCGGCGCCTCGGCCACGTACGTGTGCGAGCCAAACCCGCTCGCGCGATGTCGCAGTGGAGATCGACGACCCCGGCCAGGAATGGTCAGGTGACCAGGCCCGACAGCACTGACCTATCGGGCGTCAGAACCCTCACGCTGTCAGAACTGCTGTCAAGCCCTCGGGCTCACCACAAGCCGGGACAAGATGTCGTATACAAGAGCAGGTAAGACCCCAGCATTTAGTGGTGGACCCGAGGGGATTCGAACCCCTGACCTTCTGAATGCCATTCAGACGCGCTCCCAGCTGCGCCACGGGCCCACGCTGTTGGAGACCCATGATAGCCGGGTGCCGAGTCATCGGACCGGTCGTCCTGGCCAGCGCCAGCACGTCGCTCGCGGTCGCATGCGCCCACTTCCATCAGGCGCCAAAGGCGTCGGTTCAAGCAGCACATCTGAGCTGTGGATCTATGTTAACGTTAACCTATGTTCATCGACATCCTCGTCCTGGGCCACCTCGCCACAGGTCCTGCCCACGGGTATGAGATCAAGCAACGGGTCAGCCGCTCTATTGGCGACACCGAGCCGCTGAACAACAACGTCCTCTATCCCGCGCTCCGCCGCCTGGATGACATGGGCGCTGTGGAGAGCGAGGTGATCCACCAGGGAGCCAGCCCACCCCGCCGCGTGTACCGCCTCACCGACCACGGCCTCGACGTCCTGCGCGGAATCGTGGAGGACTTCCCACCGCAGTCGGCGCTGAACGACGGTGAGTTCAACACACGGCTCGCCTACTTCGAGCTGATCGACCCGGGTGCGCGACTCGAGATCTTGCGCACGCGTGCTGCCGCGGTCCAGCGGCTCCTCGACCACCTGCGACGCTCGGTGGCAGAGGCGACGGACCAGGGCACACATCCCTACGCCCCCCGATTGCTCGAGTTCCTGATCGGGCAGCGCGAGAGCGAACTCCGCTTTCTCGAGAGCCTCGTCCACGAACAAGAACAGGCGGAGGCACAGCCATGAAGGTGAAGACCGAGTCCGACCAGAACGACACCCCGGCCGGCCAGGGCGCCGCGCAGCTGTCGGTCCTGGTGATGATCGGCCTGCTCGCCGGCCCCTTCCTGACGATGGTCGACGCCAGCGTCGTGAACGTCGCCGCCCCCAGGATCGCGGGGTCGCTCCACACCGACCTCGAGACCGTCCAGTGGACCGTCAGCGGCTACCTGCTCGCGCTGGCCGCCATGCTCGCGGCCAGCGCCTGGCTGACCAGGCGCTTCGGCAGCCGGACTGTCTACGTCACATGCCTCGTCGCCTTCACCACCGCGTCGGTCCTTTGCGCACTGGCTCCGACCATCCAGTTCCTCATCGCGATGCGCCTGCTGCAAGGGATCGCCGGGGCACGCTCACTCCCATCTCTATGAGCATGATGATGGGCGGCTCGAACAATGCGGCTCGACAGGTCCAGAGGAGCGGCGCAGCCGCCGCCCTCCTCCTCTTCCTGGCTCCCGCCCTGGGCCCGTCGCTCGGCGGCATTCTGATCAACGCATTCGGCTGGCCGTCGATCTTCCTGATCAACCTCCCCTTTGGTGTACTGGGCGTCTTCGGCGCCCTCCGCATCGCCGATCGCTTCAACCTCCCGGCGGACCGGACGGCCCGGTTCGATCCGGTGGGCCTTGCGCTCCTCGCGTTCGGTATGTCGCTCGCGCTGTACGGTGCGGCGCGTGGTCCGGGCCACGGCTGGATGAATCCAGGCGCCTGGCCCTTCTGGACGTCAGGCCTGCTGCTCGTGGCGGCGTACATCCTCTGGGCCCGGCGCCGCCCCGAGCCCGTCCTCAGCCTCACCGCCCTCCGCGAGCATCAGGCCGCTCTGTCGATGGCTCTGATCACCCTCGTATCGGTGGTTTCCTTCGCCGCCCTCTTCCTGGTCCCCGTGTTCATGCAGTCGATCCAGCATTTTTCCGCCTTTGAGGCGGGGCTGGCGCTGCTGCCGCAGGGCGTGGTGATGGGCGTCGGCTCGATCATCGGTGCTTACGTGATGAACGCAGGCCGGGTGCGGCTAAGCGTCCTCCTCGGCAGCGGTGTGCTGGTCGCCACCACGGCCGCGATGTTGCTGATCGACGCGACGACCCAGGGATGGGAAACGGCCCTCATCCTGTGCGGCCGCGGGCTGGCCTTCGGCCTCATCACGCAGCCGCTCCTGGTGGGCATGATGGGCAGTCTCTCCCAGTCTGACTCGGCCGACGCCAGCACCCTCTTCAATGTCATCCAACGGCTGGGTGGCTCCTTTGGCATCGGGCTGCTGGCCAGCATCTTCGCCGCGCGCGCCAACTTCCACGACGTGGTCTGGGCGCTTGTCGCGGTCTCCGGGCTCGGGATCGTACCCGCGCTGCTCCTCGGCGCGAGGCCCCTCAAGGCGCCGGCAGCCGGCTCGCCGGCGGCCACGATCCCCGCATCAGGCGCAAACGCGGTGTCGCAGACCGCCACGCCGCAACGCCACTGACCAGCGCGATGATCAGCAACGCCGCGCCGTAGTTCACCTCGGGCAGCAGCAGCACATCTCCATCGATCCTGCCGACCTGCTCCGTCAGCGGATAGGCCAGCTCGATCGCGCAGAAGAACAGCAGGACGAGCACGTTGGCCAGCAGCGCGGCCCTCACGGCCCAGCTCCGCCGGTCGACGGTCAGCCACACCAGCAAGAGCGGCAGCGCCGCCAAGAGGGGCCCCAGCCCGTTGTTGACCAGGAGGATCCGGAACGGCACGGGCGTCGGGCCGATAGGCGCAGCGTGCAGGCCGAAGATAGTCACTCTTGACAGCGCTGGCAGGCCGAAGTGCCAGTGCGTGACCTGCAGCACCGCTGACACCCCCAGAGCCGAGTAAACCGCGAGGTGCATGACTTCGTGAGTCGCGAGGCCGACCGGGAACAGGACCAGGGACAGCCCGAACGCGCGCAGGAAGTTCAGGAACGCATCCACTGCGGCACCGCCCGCCCCCGCTCCAGCGCCAGCGAGCCGGCGCCGCTCACGAACACCTCAAAGCTCGCCAGGACAGGCAGGTAGTACAGCCAGCGGACGCCCACGTCAGAGACGGAGAACGCGATGGTGAGCGAGAGGCCCAGGGCCAGCAGAGTAGCCAGCAGCGCGGCCGGCCGCGTGGCGAGTCCCAGGATCAGGAGCACTCCGACCAGCGTCTCAGCGACGGTCTGTGCCGTGGCGAAGAACTGCCAGTTGGGCAGCACCACCTGCTGCATCACCTGCCGGACTGGCGGGATGGGATCCACCCGCGAGACCGTGACCATGATCGGGTGCACCCAGTTGATGCCATAGATCGCCAGGCCGAGGTTGATCGGCCACTTCGTCGCCGCGAAGTAGAGCCAGTAGATCCCCACCCCGATCCTGAAGAGGCTGCGCCACAAGTCCACGAGCCCGGAGCCGGACATCAGCGCAGCGCTCGCAGCACGGGATCTGTGGCCAGTTCGAACGCCGAGGCTAGCGGCTGCATGTGCAGCCTGCGCAGCTTATGCTGGATCGCCCCCTTCACGATGGCGAAGCGCAGCTTGCGTTCTGAGAAATCGGAGTTGAAGAGCAGCCGATTGTGGCGGATGTAGTGCCATTCGCCTTCCTGCCGCCGCTCTTTGACCCGGGAGTAGAACTTCGTGCCTGGGAGCGGGTACGCGATCGTGTAACTCACGTAGTCGAGCGGCAGGTGCGACGAAAAACGGATGGTCTTGAGAAGGCTCTCCTGCGTCTCGCCGAGGTAGCCGACCATGAAGAAGCCTGCCGCCTTGATTCGCGCCTTGACGCACGACTGGACGGCCTCCCTCGCCTGCTCGGGCTTGATGCCCTTGGCCATCTGCTTCAGGACTCCCTCGTCGCCCGACTCGATGCCGAAGAAGATGCGTTTGCAACCGGCGCGCTTCATCTGGGCGAAGAGGTCGTAGTCCACCTGCGTCACGCGGCTCAGGCACTCCCACGTGAGCGGAAGCCGCGCGGCCTCGATATCGGCGCACAGCTCCATCGTCCGGCGGTAGTTCAGCGTGAACAGGTCGTCGGACATCCACACGTGGTCGTAGCCCAGGTCCGCGATCTCCTGCATCTCCTCGATGACCGAATCTGACGGGCGAGCTCTGAACAGATCGCCGAATACGGGCTTGTGGCAGAACTCGCAGCGGAATGGGCAGCCACGCGTGCTCATCAGCGGCGTGGTCGCGTCCTTCCAGTGGCGCCGCCAGTAGTCGATGTACTGCTGATTCGGCAGGTCGCGCCGGTATGGCAGCGGGAGCGAGGACATGTCCTTGGTGCGCCCGAGCGCGTCGGTACGCACCACCTCGCCGTCGCGCTTGAAGACCAGGCCGGGAACCTCTTCGAAGCGGCGGTCGTCGAGGTGCTCCATGATTCGAACGATCGTCTCCTCGCCCTCGCCGATCGCCACCAGGTCGAACCGGTCCAGGAACGGCTCTGGTTCACCGGATGGGTAGGGTCCCCCGACCACGGTCAGCGCCCCCTTGCCGCGAACCTCCTCCGCAAGCGAGAACGCCTCGTCCTGCATGGTGATCATGCAGTAGACGCCGATCACGCATGGTCGGAGGCGGTCGATCTCGGCCAGCACCTCGTGGCGCTCCATGAACGTGTGGTCGATGTGCCGGACCGTGTAGCCGGCGCGGCGCAGCGACGCCGACAGGTACATCAGGCCCAGCGAAGGCATGATCCAGTGCCGGCCCTTGCGGGGCGCCCGCTGTGGGTACACGAGAACGACGTCTGTCCTGTCCGTCATGTCGCCCTCCGTATCGTGACGTCGTAGTCCACCCCGTGGGCTGCGAAGTCGGGGCCGAAGATGTAGTCGAGACCGCTCCAGTTGAAGTCGGGCGGCATGCTCTCGCGGCCGGCGCGGAATTCACTGTTGCCGGCGACCTCCTGTGTCCACACGACGCCAAGGGAGGCCGAACGCAACCGAGCCCAGTCGCCGGACACCGTCTGCCAGGGTCCGAGCTCTTGCCCGTGGAGGGCGCCCAAGACGGTAGGGCCGCGACCATAAGAGAAGTCGTCGAACGTTGACGACTGCTCGTTGTAGATGCCGACCTTCAGCACGCCAGACTTGAGAGAGAGCACCCGCACCTCGACCCTGATGCGTTCCTGCGACAGCCGGTACGTGACCTGCACCCGACCCGCGCTCGGCGCGGGCTGGAAGCGATAGCCGTGGGCGGAGTCGCCGCCCACCATATCCAGGTCGAACGTCTTGCGCCACGCCACCGCCGACGACGTGGAGAGATTGCTGACCGCCGCGTGACCAGGATAGTGCCAGCCGTCCGGGTACTGGACGATCGGCACACCGAAGCCCATGCCCTCGCCGGTCACGTCCTGCTCCCCGACCGAGAGGACAGCGCCCTTGGCCAGCGGCGCGGTCTTGCCGCTGGCCGGCTGGTTGTCGAGCTGCACGATGGCCTGCACACCCGGCGCCACGGCGAAGGGCTCCACCCGATCGAGCTGGTACACGTAGACGGGCTTGCCTCCGGGCACCGTGTAGCCCGCTTCGTCGCCCACGTCGACGAACGGTGCAGAGGGCCGGCCGCGCACGAGGTCGGGGAGTACTGCGTGCGCCCGGTAGTAGTCGATGTTTTCGAGCACCAGGCCTCCAATGTTGCGCGAGCGCAGCCAGACGACGGCGGTGTTCTCGTCACCCGGCAGCACGCGCGACCCGTAGACCTCGGCGGGCTGCTTGTGGCTCCAGTAGGCGGCCGCGGGTGAATCGGTCAGCAGCCCCCCGCGCACCATCGCTGCGCTCGTGCCGGCTGCCTTGAGGCCGCGGTTGTCTGCGGCGAGACCGTTCAGCACCGGCACAAATGCGGCCGCCACGACGACCGCGGCACCGACTGGCACCAGCGCCGCGGGCATGCGCAGCCGGTCCGCCGCCGCCGCGGCAGCCAGCATCAGACCGGGAAGGGCCGGGTAGTAGTAGCGGTGGCTGCCGCTGTAGACGCCGGCGACGACGAGCGCCGTGACGAGGCCCAGGTAGAGCAGCGAAGGCCACGCTACGAGCAGAAGCGACCGGTCGGCCGCCCCCCGGCCCCGCAGCATCGCAGACAAGCCGAACGGGGCCAGGGCGACGACGGGAAGCGACGCCAGCGCAAAGTAGCCGACGAAGTCCCTCGCCCGGACGAACGGTGACCCCGGCAGGCTGCCCCGCGCCGTGGCCGAGCCGACCTCGACCGCGGCCCGAGCCACGGAGTGGGAGGCAAAGCCGAACGTCGCCTGCAGGGCCAGTGCGAGCGCCAGCGCCGGAGCGACCCAGGCCAGACGCCGCACGACGCCGCGTGAGCCCGCTCCACGCAGAAAGCTCTCCGCGCCGAGCACGACAAGCACACACCCCAACCAGAGCCAGGCTTTGGTGCCTGTCAGGCAGGCCAGGCAGGCGAAGACCGTCGCGAGGCCAAGACGCCGCTGCATGGCCGCCGCCACCGCGGCGAGGAGGAACAGGACGAGCAGCGGCTCGGCCACGACGGACGTCGCCGTCAGCACGAAGATCGGGTTCAGCGCCAGCAGCGCCACCGCGATCAGGCCCCTCCTGCGCGTCCCGGCCAGGCGGTACGTGATCGCCAGCGTGGCCATGCCGATCAGCACGTCGAGAGACTTCAGGGCTCCGAGCTGCCACGTGCCGAACAGCCGCAGCACGAGCGCGCCCAGCACGTGGTAGGCCGGCAGCCACGTGTCCTGCATCTGGAAGAGGGGGTCCTGCAGCCTCCCGGTGGTCGCCAGGTTGGCTGCGATCAACCAGTGTTGATAGGAGTCCTCGAACGGGTCTGGCAGGAGCTGGGCGACGACGAGCAGCAGCAGACCCATCGCTGCCACCAGCCCTGGTCCTTGCAACCTGGGCAGCACCGCCCGCACTCGCATCGCGACGACCTCATAACGCACCTGACGCAGAGATTGAACCAGGCTGGTACCAGAAAGGTAGAGAAACCCGGTGGCGAAGAGGCCGGCATAGACACCGACAAACTGCTGTCCATAGCGAACCGACTCCCAGACCAGGAGGAGGCCCGCCAGGCCGAACGCCAGCTCGATGAGAGCACCCAGCTCGGACGGCTTGAAGTACACCTTGCTTCGCCACTCCTCTCCGAGCCGCTCGATGCGATACTTCGGTGTCCGCTTGAACTCACCGCCGCCGCGCATCGCTCGCCAGATAGAGGCGAACACCGTCAGCGACGTGCCGGCGCCGAGCACCGACCAGCCGAGCAGCCCATAGTAGTGCCACCACCACTCGCGGCCGCGCCGCCACTGGGCGACCGCCATTCCGGCGGTCGGCGCCAGGCTCATGAAGCTGGCCCCGACCGCGGCACCGAGCCCGGGCACGGGCTGTCCGTGTGCACGAGCGATCAGGAGCAGGGGATAGCAGGCGATCTGCGCCAGCATTGCAATCGGAGCCGCATAGCCGAGGAGGTGCATGGTCGCCTGGAACTTGACAGCGATTCCCAGCCGGCTCCGAACGACAGGCCAGAGCACGCGGGCCGCGGTCTGGAAGCTGCCGGTCGACCAGCGTGACTGCTGGTTGCGGTACGCGTTCGCCGAGACCGGCAGCTCCTGCGGCACCACCACGTCCTCCAGATATGCCGCCCGCCACCCCCTCAGCTGCGCTCGGTAGCTGAGGTCCAGGTCCTCCGTCAGGGTAGCCGCGCTCCAGCCGCCGGCGTCCTCGATCGCCGCCCGCCGCCACACCCCGGCCGAGCCGGTGAAGTTGGTCATGTAGCCGTGGTGAGGACGGACCGCCTGCTCGACCAGGAAATGGAAGTCCACCATCAGCGACTGCAGATACGTGAAGAGCGAGAAGTCCTCGTTCAGGTAGCCCCAGCGGGCCTGGACGAAACCAACTCGCTCGTCGCTCAAAGCGGGCATCACGCGGCGGAGGAAGTCCCGCCGGGGGACGAAGTCGGCGTCGAAGACCGCAAGGAACGGCGCCGAGGTCAGCGTCAATCCGTGAGCGAGCGCTCCGGCCTTGTATCCGGTGCGCCTCTCCCGCCGGACGTGCGAGACGGTGACGCCGGCCCGCCGCCAGTGCTCCACCCGTCGGGCGATGATCGCCGCCGTGTCGTCGTCGGAGTCGTCCAGGACCTGGACCTCCAGCCGGTCGCGTCGCCACTCGAGGCTGCAGGCTGCGTCAATGACGCGCTCGGCCACATAGCGCTCGTTGAAGATCGGGAGCTGGACGACGACCCCGGGTTCCGCTGTGATGGGCGCCAAGGCGGGCACGGCCGGGAGGCGCAGGGCCCGCCAGCTCAGGTAGAGCAAGTTCACGCCGTACAGGAAGAGGAATGCGCTCGACGCCGCGATCACGACGAGGGCGAGGACGATCACCAGTCACCGAACAGCGCGTAAGGCTGCATGGTCTCCCGTACGTAGGTGACTCGGGCCAGTGCGTCCGGCCGCTTCCGCCGCGTCCACTGCATGTAGCGCCAGGCCGTGTGGCCGAGGGCGCGCGCCGGCCCGTCCAGCATCGCGGGGAAGAGCCACCGGGGCAGCGCAGGCCGAGCCAGCATGACGGTTTCGAATTGTCGATCCTCGAGCTGCGGGAAGTGCTGGCACAGGCCGCGATTGGCGGTCACGACTTCACGCCAGGGCGCAATGCCATAGACGGGGAGCGAGGCCAGGAACTCGTACGCCATGTCCTCGTCCTGGCGGGCCAGGGGGAAGCACTGCGAGCGTTCCAGGATCAGATTGGCGGTCATGAATCGTGGCGCCAGCGGTCGCTTCGTGTGGGTGTCAACGGGCTTGCCCCGGTGCCGAAGCGCGTGGGCCATGCCTAGCACGTTGACTGCTACGTAGGCGACGTGCCGATAACCGTCCTCGACGATCAGATTCAGGTCGACATCGTCCGACACGAGGTAGCCGCCGGATGCCAGAGAGCCGGCAATGGAGACGCTGAGCACGTACGGGCTGAGCCGGACGAGCGTCCGTACGAAGCTCATGGCCAGCGCCAGGCAGCCCGCTGCGTTTGCCTGGTGCGCTTCGGCCCTCCGCAGAATGGCTGGGCCTGTGCCGGTCAGCCCGGCCGGGAGCACGAGTCCATGGCACGACTCGAGCTCGCTGCTGGCGGCTACCGCAGCAAGCACCTTTTGCTCGGATAGAGGACCGCCGAGGCAGAGCTCACCCAGCCGAGCCGGGGTCACCGCATAGCCACGTCGCTCCAGGATCGCAGCCGTGCGCCGGACCCGCTCGGTGGACGAGGCAGACCTGTCCCCCGCCCCCCCTGAGGGCGCGGTCCGTCCGGACGAGGCAAGGCTCGCCCCTACGATGGCCACGGCGGGAGATACTGCGCGCGGTTACGCCCGGTCATGTCGCGATCGCCGCCGAAGAGCAACTGCGGCAACGCCAATCGCCACCGCGCCCAGGCCGGCGGTGAGACCAACCGCGAGTTCCGGCGGGCCTGAGCTGCTTGCGACGCCCGTCGTGGCGTGTTCGGGCAGAGGCGTGGCCAGCAGGTTGGCAGCCCAGTCGGGGGGGACGCTGCAGCCGGCCACCTCTTGAGCAGCCGGGAACGTGATGGGGCTGGACGTGGGGCGGCTGAAGTCGAAGCAGTCGGTAAGCGGGTCGGCTGCCGAGTCGCGATCCGTCAACGGCGCCAGGCCGAACGTTCGCTCGACGAGGGCGAGTACAGAAGCGTGGTCATAGGTGGCGTGGCTGACATGCCCGGGCTTCGCGAAAGGCGACGCCACGGTGCACGGCACTCGAAAGCCGTAGCCGGCAGGGGGCGTCACGTGGTCGTAGAAGCCGCCGCTCTCGTCGTAGTTCAGGATCACGGCACTCTGCCGCCAGCGTGGCCCTGCGGCTACCGCGTGCACCGTCAGGTCCGCGAACCGCTGGCCCCACTGGGGCGGCGTCGGCGGATGCTCCGTCAGCGGGTCTTGAGGGACCACCCACGACACGGCGGGCAGGCGGCCTGCCGCCGCATCCGCCAGAAAGTCGTTGAACGACCTGTTGGCCCGCGGGTCGGAAGCCCGCTCGGGGTAGAACGCGACTGCGTTGTAGCCGCCTGTGTCGGGCACCCGGGCAAGGTAGCAGGCCCAGTCCAGCTGCGCCGCCTCGAGGCGGTCGACGATGTTGGGCCGAGGCAGGAGCGCAGGATCGATGCGGCGCGGGTTGTCCCGGAAAACGCCCGAGGACCCGGCGATGCTGAACAGCCGATTCGAGAACGTCGGATTCAGCTCGGATGCGAAGTAGCGGTCGCAGAGCGTGAAGCGGCGGGCCAGCGCCCAGGCGGATGGGATCTGCCGTTCAGCGAAAACCGTGAGGGCGGAACCCTGGAAAGGAGCCCCCTCAGCCAGGGCCTGAAGGGCGGCGGCATTGTGAGGTGGGTCGCTCACGCAGTCGACCGTGGCAGGCATCACGGGTGCGTCAGATCGAAGACCATCCGCGCCTGGGAAATGGCCGAAGTAGTGGTCGAACGAGCGGTTCTCGCGCATGAGCAGGACGACGTGGCGCAGCGGAGTGCCGCCCGCGCGTCCCAGCCTGACGGCTGGGAACGTCATGGTCGCTCCCACGGTTGCGGCCATCTGTAGAAACTGCCTGCGCGTCGTTGGGCGCGCCCAAGGGGTCGCCGCGGAATCCGCGATTTCCCTCCGTCGGAAGCGCATGCCGTCCACAGGGTCCACATTGTGGTTACGGGACCCGGTAACCAGCGGGTGCTGGGCGATTTCATCATCTGCAGTGGGCGGCTGTCCCTTGCGCCGGCTCACGTTTGGTGCGTCTACTGATCTGTTCCTCTCGGAGTCGGCTCTCGCATACGTCCTCTCCGCTCCGCCCCTACCCCTCCTTGGGCCGGGCCTCAACGTGAGCGCCCGGCCTACTTCCCACGCCGCCTAACGTCGTCCGCCCGCAGCGTCCACCTTCACGACAACCGCGCCGCCAGTGTCGCCGGCCGCGCAGCCCGTGAACAGGCCATAGCCGCCGCCGCGATCGGCCAGCTCCTCGATCAGCTCGATGATCAGGCGCATGCCCGTGGGTCCCTGCGGATGGCCGTAGATCAACGACGAGCCGTGGTTGTTGAATGCGTCCAGCGCGACGTCGAAGCACCGCGAAAAGTAGATGTCGTTGACAGCGAACGGGTTGTGGGTCTTGATCGCAGTCAGGTCGTAGATGCGCAAGCCCGCGTCATCCAGCGCCCTTTGCGCCGCCGGCACTGGCGCCATCGGCATGTGCGCAGGCTTGGCACGCGACTGCGCGTAGCTGAGTACCTGGACCTCGATTCCCGAGTCACGGCTGAGCTCCCGGGCACGTTCGCGCCCAGCCAGGACCATGGCGCAGTTGCCGTCGGCTGGGTGTGTCTGGCTGCCGTACGTGACGCTGCCACCCTCCTGAACCGGCTTCAGGCGGGCCAGCCCCTCGGCGGTGGTGGGGGTGATGCCCTCGTCGCCGTCGACGGTCGCGATCATCTTTCGCCCCGTTGGGTCGCGGACCTCGAGCGGTGCGAGCATGTAGCGCCGGTGGAAGCTGCCGCCGTCCCGGCGATCCGCGATGTACTGCTCGTACCGGATCAGCGTGACCTCGTCCTGCTCCTCACGGCTTATCCCCTGCTCCCTGGCGACGTTCTCGGCGGTGACCGTCGGGGAAGCGTCCGCGTAGGGGTCCCGCTGGAAGTTGTCCCAGACCCAATCTTCGGTCGTTCCGCGACCGCCCGGGCCGCTGGCATCCGGGTAGTAGATGTGGGGTCCGTTGCTTGTGCGGTCTGCTGCGATGCCCAGAATGCAGCGCTGGCCGCGGTCGGCCTCCACCTCCCCGGCGGCCTGTCCGATCACGCGGGCGGACGTTGCGCAGGCCTGCATGATGGTCGGTCCTGAGATGTCGGGGTTTCCGATCATGCCCGCCACCCAGGGGGCGGCGTAGAAGCTGTGAGGCGACGGCACCGTCATTCCATAGAAGAGGGAGTCGAACGCCGCCGGCTCGATGCCCCGCTCGTCGAGGGCCCGGCTGGCGACGTCGGCTGCCAGCTTCACCGGGTCTGACTGGGCGAGGCTGCCCTGCCAGCGCACGAACGGCGTCGACCAGTAGGCGCCGTAAGGGACGAAGGCCCTTTCGAATCTCACGTGGCTATTCTGCCCCTTTGCGCCCTGGGCGCAGAATCGCAGCAGGGGGGCGCGGTTCTGCAGGTTGCGCGCTTTCTGCAGATCGCCTCCGCCCCGGTTCCACAGATTGCGCGCTTTCTGCAGAATCCTCGAATGATGTGGGAGTGTCCGCACTGTCCCGCAGTCATGCCACGACGGCGCTGGCTGTACGGACACGTGGTTCTCGCCCGTCGTTACGAGCATCCACGCTTCACGAAGATCGACTACATCTCCTCGAGGAACCACGTCCGTCACTTCCGAATATCCGGTCCTGCGGAGGTTGACGATGAGGTGCGGGCGTGGCTCGCCGAAGCGTACGCCGTCGGCGAGCAGAAACACCTGACGCCACGCCTCAGAGGGGCTTAGCCTGGCACGCGATGAAGATCGACGGCCACCTGATCACCGACCTTGCCTCTGTGCCGGCGCGCGTCCGCGACCTCGAGGCGCTGGGCTACGACGGCGCGGTCTCCGTCGACTCCAGCCATGACCCCTTCCTGCCCCTGGCCCTGGCTGCCGAGCACAGCGAGCGGGTCGACCTCCTGACCAACGTCGCCATCGCCCTCGCCCGCTCCCCGATGACGGTGGCGTACACCGCCAACGACCTGCAGGTGCTCTCGCGCGGCCGCATGATCCTGGGCCTGGGCAGCCAGATCAAGCCTCACGTCGAAAGGCGATTCAGCATGGCATGGTCGGCTCCCGCGCCCCGCATGCAAGAGTTCATCCTCGCCCTTCGTGCAATCTGGCAGGCCTGGAACGCCGGCGAGCGCCTCGACTTCCGCGGTCGTTTCTACCAGCACACCCTCATGACTCCCTTCTTCAGCCCGCCACCGAACCCATACGGATCGCCTCGCGTCTTCCTGGGTGCGCTCGGAGACCGAATGTGCGAGGTCGCGGGCGAGACAGCCGACGGCGTGCTCCTCCACCCCTTCACCACAGCCGGCTACGTCCGGGATCGCCAGATTCCCGCAGTCGAGCGTGGCCTGGCGAGGGGTGAGCGAGCTCGAGAAGAGTTCGAAATCGGGATCAGCCCCTTCGTGGTGACCGGGCCCGATGAACAGGCCCTGGAGCCGGTGCGCGAAGCGACCAGAATGCAGATCGCGTTCTATGGCTCGACGCCCGCCTACAGGTCGGTCCTCGAGCACCACGGCTGGGGCGAGGCGCAGGACGAGCTCAACTCGCTGTCCAAGCGCGGCCGCTGGACCGAGATGGCCGGCGTGATCACCGACGAGATCCTCGACGCGTTCGCGGTGCAGGCACCTTACGACCAGGTCGCTGCCGCCCTGGCCAGCCGGTATGCAGGGCTCGCCGATCGCATGAGCTTCTTCTCGGTTTGCGGGGACGATCGGGACGCTTGGCGTGCACTCCTGGACGGCCTCAGAGCAGCGATGACAGCGAGCCCTTAGCGGCTACCTTCCGTCGGTTGGCAAACCGGCGCTCAATCCTGGCGCCAGATCGGCGGTCCTCCGTCTACACTGCCGCGAGGAGCAGGTGGCCGGCAATTTAAATGAGCTTCGACTCCCGATACTGGGACCGCGATTTCGAGACCAGGCCGTGGCCCTGGATCGAGTCGTGGCAGGCTCAACAGCTCGCAACGATGCTCGACACCCTGCCGCAGCGCTCAGAGCTGTATCGAGACCTGATCGCGGGAGCGGGCAGCCGCATCGGGCTCCGCGGCTACTGGGTGAGCCGCGGCCGCCTCCCCACCCTCGACATGCTGGAGACCGTCCCGTTCACTACCAAGGACACCCTTCGGCTTGCCCAGCAGGACACCCCACCGGGTAGACCTCTCGGCCCGCAGCAGGCGGTGCCACAGGAATACATCGTGCAGATCGTCTCGTCCGCCGGGACGACCGGGCGGCCGGTCTTCTTCGCACTGACGAGGCGCGACCACGAGACATGGAACGACGCCGCGGCCACCGCCTTCTGGACGGCGGGCCTGCGGCCAAACGACGTGGTCGCACATCTGGTCGGCCGGCCAGCAGTCGCGGGCGGTTGGCCCCTGGCAGACGGGATGCGCCGCCTCGGTGCCGCCGTCATATGGCTGGGCGGCTGCTCACCCGACCAGGTGCTCGAGCAACTCCCCGCGCTGCACGTGAGCGCGGCCCTGACCACTACGGCGTTCGGCATCCAGGTGGCAGAGCAGCAGGTGACCGCCGAGCAGGCCGCGGACCTGGGCATCGGCAAGCTGCTGGCCTCGGGCGAACCCGGTCTGTCCGAGCCTCAGCTCCGGCGCAAGATCTCGGAGGGTTGGGGGGTTTCTCACGTCCGCGACATGATGGGCCTGGCCGACGTCATGGCCAACATGTGGTCTGAGTGCGATGACGCCAGCGGCATGCACTTCAACGCCGCCAAGTACGTGATCGTGGAGCTCGTCGATCCCGAGACGGGCGGTCGCCTGCCCTGGGCCGACGGCGCCAGGGGCGAGGCCGTGTACACGACCTTCGATCGTGACGCCACACCAGTGCTCCGCTATCGGTCCGCGGATCACCTCGAGGTGACCGGCACCAGGTGCGCCTGCGGACGCACGTCGCCCAAGGTCCGCTGCCTGGGCCGGACTGACGACCGGCTCGTGTACCGGGCCACGATGGTGTTTCCGACCGCGATCCGCAGCGTAGTGCTCAGGCGCTTCGGGGACGTGCTCGAGCCACACCTGCGGATCTGGAAGGAGACAGCCGACCAGAGCCGCTTCGACCAACCCATCCCACTGGAACTGGAGGCGAAGAACGGTGTGGACTACGAGCGTTGGCAGGTGCTCGCACAGCAGATCGAGGAGGCGGTTCGCGATGAGCTGCAAGTCCGCGTGGCGCCGGTCCTGATGCCGTCGGGAACGCTGCCGCGCGGGGGCTACAGGACCTCCCTCGTGCAGGTGCGGCCGACCGCAGACCCCAATGGTGATGGGGTGCTCGCACCGACCTGAAACAAACCGGCTGCCAGTCCGGTTTGTCGAAACGTGATCGATTTCGCTCCGGTACGGAAAAAGGAGAAGACGCTTCAGGACCTCGCGGAGGGCCTGACGCGTGAAGACCTGGCCAGGCTGGCCAACGAGATGTGCGACCTCTTCCTCGAGGCTATCGCCGGCGCCGACGACTCCGATGTCACGTTCGTACCCCAGGACCCCGACGCCAACGACACGTTCGCCGCCAGCGCCGAAGACGTCAGCTTGGCATGGACCCTCGGCCACGTGATCGTCCACTGGACCGCTTCGTCTGAGGAGTCCGCCGCGCTTGCCCTCGCGCTCGCGCGCGGTGTGGACGTGAGCGGGCGATCGCGCTACGAGGTCCCCTGGTCAGAGGTCGCCTCAGTCGGGTTCTTGCGCGAGCGGATCGAAGAGAGCCGCCGGATGCAGCTCGCCATGCTGGATGCCTGGCCGGACCAACCGCACCTGGACAACACATATTCGCCGCGAGAGGGCTCACCAGCCATGAATGCGGTGTCGCGGTTCCTGGGTGGTCTGAGCCACGCGGACTCGCATCGCGACCAGGTCCGAAACATACTCGCCCAGGCGAAGGCATCACAGGCCGCAGGCCGGCCAGCCTGAACCATTTCGATCTGCTTGTGATCGTCTAGCCGTTTGTCTACGGGGCGACACACCTCCCGCCCTGCACTGGACCTGCCACGGATACTGTGTTGTTCGCGGCGACGGGCCGCGCTGGGTTCGACGTTGAAGGAGCACACCCTGTTCTCGATCGGGGAAGTTGCGGCGATGCTTGGCGTGTCGACGCACACGATCCGAGCCTGGGAGCGCCGGTACAACGTTCTGACGCCCGGGAGGAACGCCGCACAGCAGCGGCAGTACCGACCCAACGAGGTTGCCATGCTGCTGCAGGTCAAGCAGTCGGTGATCACCCATGGACTGTCGCTCAAGGTAGCGGTCAAGGCGGCCCACGGCGAGCTGACCGTGCCGGGGCTGGTCGCCGTTCCCGATGGGGAGACCTGTGAGCAGAGCGCGAGCACTCGTCACGAGGCAGCGGTTCGGCCGCCGTGGCAGTCGGTGGTCGATCTCATGCCGCAGGCGATCCTAGTCATGGATCGCGCGGGGCGCATTGCCAAGGCGAATGCCGCGGCCGCGCGAGTGATCGGGTTCCCGATCGACCGAATCGTGGGCCGGCTGCTCGTGGACTTCGTTGCGGCTGAAGCGAGGCAGGACGCTGACGAGTTGACGAGGGCGGCGTTTGTCGCAGGCCGAGCGTTCGAGGTCCGCCTCCGGCGTCCTCGGAATGGACCTCAGTGCTGGTTCGATTGCCGCCCGTTCATGTACGGACACGACATGTGGATTGCCGTTTTCGCAGACCTGACGCGACCGCCGGCGCAACCTCAGGGCTGGGGCAGGCCGCCCCGTTCCGCGTAGTAGTCTGCGACCGCTCTGACCGCGCCGGGTCCTGAGCAGCGTCGAGCAAAAGGGTTGCGGAGGCCGCGCCATGCTGCGGCCTCCGCTCAATCAGGCGGCGCCTATGGCTGGGCCGACGTGGGCGAAGCCTCGAGCGCCTCCTTGACATGCTCTACCGCCTCTGCGGGCAGTGTCGTGTCGATGAGCTGCGCAATGCCCTTGAAGCGCTTCAGCTCCGTCAGGACTGCCTCACGGTTGCCCTGGCTCGTGAGCAGCGCCAGGTATGTCTTGCCGGGCTCGATCGATTGTCGAAGCTGCTTGACGAACTTGTCGCTGAGGCCGGTGTCGACCAGCTTCGCAGCCAGCGCCGCGGAGCCCGCGCCTATCGCCACCCCCGCGACCGGGACGAGGAGGATCGCACCGAAGAGCAAGCCCATTACCGCGCCGCCGAGGGCAGCTCGGCCAGGGGAAAGGTCGGTGGTCTCTTCGACGTGCGCGGTCCCTTTCTCGTCTTTGGTGACGAACACCGCGTCATTTATCTGCAGCTTGCCTTCCCGCTCGAGCCGAAGTGCGGCGGTCAGCGCTTCCTGTGCTGCCAGCCGGGTGTCGAAGCCGAGGACAACGATGTTCTGCGCGTCGGGCATTGAGACGACCTCCTTGGTAATGGGTAGCGCGGCACGACGCTCTTGACCGTCTCACGAGCACTGGCCCCCGGCATCGCCGTCATGGACCACCGTTAGACAAATGTCTCGAAGGCGGGCCGCGCCCCCGCGTCAGTGCGAGCGAGCGAAGCCGTCGAGGAGCTCGTGAGCGCGCACCAGGTAGCGGCGTTGGCCGGCCAATGCGCCGGCCCGATTGACCCGGAGGTCCGGCAGGCGGTCAGTGATCGTCATGGCATGCGGCATAGGCTTCGGCCACGCGCAGCCAACGGCTGGCCGGCACCGCCTGGGTGCGCGGGATGCAGCATCAATTCCGCCAGCTCGAACGCAGCGTCGCCCCAGCCCGCGTATTCCCAGTCCACAGACGCCCATCCACCGGCAAACCGAACGAAGTTGGCGATATTGGTGTCGCAGCGACACAGGCAGTGCGCCGTCCCGACGACGTCTGGCAGGGGCGCTGCGGTCATGCGCCGGACAAGGTCAGCAACGTCGTGCGGCACCCCGGAAGGACGCAAGCGCTCCACCTCAGCCGTCACCACCGCGAGTCCGGAGACCGTTCCTGTCATTGTTATCACGGCCGCTGGCAGGCTCACCGCACAACTCTCCGGCGTGACCCGGTGGGTCTGAGCCAGGTGGCGGACCAGCTGCTCCCACTCCCTGTCGATTGTTGGTGGCTCGTGGGACACCGGCCCTGCCAACCAGGTCTCCACGACCGCCGGGTGCTGCAGGCCGTCCCGTATGAGGCCCAATGGCATGGGGGCGATGTCGAGGCCGGCCTGGGCCAGCGCCAGCATCGCCCCGTACTCCCGGCCCGCGCGGTCTCGGGCGTCGACAACCGTGAACTTGACCGCCACTGAAGATGGGCGGATTCTGGCTCCCTGCGATACGGTCATCGGTGGAGTGCTCAGCGCCAAAGCCGGCTTGCGCGCGGATCCCTCGACGCTGGTCGACGTCGACCACCTGGTGAGGGCCTACTACGACCTCCACCCCGACGTCGCCAACCCGGAGCAGCGCGTGGCCTTCGGCACCTCGGGACATCGTGGCTCCTCCCTGAAGGCCACCTTCAACGAGGCCCACATCCTCGCCATCACCGAGGCCATCTGCAGGTACCGCGAGTCGCATGGGACCGACGGCCCCCTGTTCATCGGCCGCGACACCCACGCCCTCTCTGAGCCTGCGTCCCGCACCGCGCTGGAAGTCCTCTCGGCGCACGCGGTCGACGTGATGGTCGACAGCGGCGGTGGCTATACACCCACCCCGGCGATCTCGCATGCGATCCTGACGCACAACGGCGGACGCGACGCTGGGCTGGCTGACGGCATCGTCATCACGCCGTCTCACAACCCGCCGGAGGACGGCGGCTTCAAGTACAACCCGCCCAACGGGGGCCCCGCCGACACCGACGTCACCGGCGAGATCGAGGAGGAGGCCAACCGGCTTCTGGGCGCCGGTCTGCTCGACGTACGGCGCGCAACGCCTGGTGAGGGCGTGCGGCCATACGACTACATCGGCGCCTACTGCGATGACCTTGCCGCGGTCATCGACATGGAGGCCGTACGTAGAAGCGGCCTCCGGCTGGGGGTCGATCCACTTGGCGGGTCGAGTGTTGCCTACTGGGAACGGATAGGCGAGCGCTGGCAGCTCAACCTGGAGGTCGTCAACCGGCGCGTCGACCCGACTTTCGGCTTCATGCCGGTGGACTGGGATGGGAAGATCCGAATGGACTGCTCATCTCCCTACGCCATGGCCGGCCTGATCGAGCTCAGGGATCGCTTCGACGTAGCCTTCGCCAACGACCCCGACGCCGACCGCCATGGAGTGGTCACGGGAGGCGCCGGGCTGCTGAACCCGAACCACTACCTCTCGGTCGCGGTGTCGTATCTCTTCGGGGGCAGTCGCGACTGGCCGGCCACGGCCGCGGTCGGCAAGACGTTGGTCAGCAGCAGCATGATCGACCGAGTCGCAGCCGACCTGGGCCGCGGCCTGGCGGAGGTGCCCGTCGGGTTCAAGTGGTTCGTGACCGGGCTGCTGAAAGGCTCACTCGGCTTCGGCGGCGAGGAAAGTGCCGGAGCGTCGTTCCTGAGGCTCGACGGCCAGGCCTGGTCAACGGACAAGGACGGCCTGATCATGGGCCTGCTCGCCGCGGAGATGACGACCCGGCTGGGTCGTGACCCGGGCGAGCTGTACCGCAGCCTCACGGAGCGGTTCGGGCAGCCGAGCTACCGCCGTATCGACGCGCCGGCGACGCCGGCCCAGAAGCAGGTGCTGGGGCACCTGTCACCCGACCAGGTCTCCGCTACGGAGCTGGCCGGCGAACCGATCCGGCAGGTGCTGACCAGGGCGCCGGCCAATGACGCGCCGATCGGCGGCGTCAAGGTCGCTGCCGACAGCGGCTGGTTCGCCGCGCGGCCCTCGGGGACCGAGGACGTGTACAAGATCTACGCGGAGAGCTTCCGTGGGGAGGACCACCTGCAGCGCATCCTGGAAGAAGCACAGAGCATGGTGTCAGCGGCGCTGAGTCGCGTCTGACCCCGACTGCCGGCTTTCGGCGATCTGGAGGACCCCCAGAACGTCACCGTTAGCCGGCGATCGGTGTATACCCGACCTCCTCGCGCCGCCCTGCCGCCGCCGAACGCAAGATCGCGTCGCACACCTCGGACGCCCGATAGCCGTCCTCGAACGTCGCCCCATGCGGCGCGACCGAGTCATCGGTGGCGATGCACCGCAGCAGATGGTGCAGCTCGTGCACGAAGGTGTGCTCCCACCCGATGATGTGGCCGGGCGGCCACCAGTGCTCCAAGAACGGGTGGTCGGTCTCGGACACCAGGACGGTGCGGAAGCCCTGTTCACGCGCTCCGGGCGATGATCCGGGCAAGTTGACCTGCAGCTCGTTCAGCCGCTCCAGCTCGAATGCGATCGAGCCCTTGGAGCCGTTGATCTCGAACGCCAGCGCATTCTTGCGGCCCGGACAGAAGCGCGAGGCCTCGATCGTCCCGACGGCGCCATTCTCGAACTCGACCGCCGACTCGAACGCGTCGTCCACGTCGACCCGACCGCCGGGCCGATCCTGGACGAACGTGCGCGTCAGCCCCATCACCGATCGGACTTCGCCCACCAGATAGCGGGCGAGATCGACGACGTGCGCCCCAAGGTCGCCGAGGGCCCCAGACCCGGCCACACTCCGGTCCAGCCGCCACACCCTGGGAAACGCCGGGTCGGTGATCCACTCCTGCAGGTAGCGGCCGCGGAAGTGGTAGACCTCGCCCAGCTCGCCCGCCTCCAGCATCTCCCGGGCCAGCCGGACCGCCGGAACGAACCGGTAGTTGAACGCGCAGAGATGCTTGACCCCGGCCAGCTCCACGCGCTGCCACATCTCGTGGCTCTCGGCGGCTGTCCGGCCGAGAGGCTTCTCGCAGACGACGTGCTTGCCCGCCTCTGCCGCCGCCACCGTCGGCTCGGCGTGCAGGTCGTTGGGACCGCTGTTGTCGAACAGGCCGATTCGGTCGTCGGCGACCAGGTCGCGCCAGTCAGTCGCGTGGCTGTCATAGCCGTACCGGCGGGCGGCCTCCGACACTGCATCGGAGTTGCGGCCGCAGATGGTGACGAGCCGCGGCATCAGCGGCGGCGGCCAGGTCATGTAGGCGATCTTCCGATACGCGTTGGAGTGGGCTTTGCCCATGAAGGCGTAGCCCAGCATCCCGACGCCGATCTCGGAGATTTCGCGGGCCGCGGAGGCTGCATTCATCGTCACGAAGCCGGCGTCCCTGGATTCGCAACCCATCTCAAACATTGGCGCGCTGCATCTGGGCGAACGGCAGCAGCTCAGACGGCTCGAAGTCGGTGCGCCGCACGAACGCAAGGGCCTCCGGCGCGCCGTGCTCCCGGTCCATCGCCGAGTCCTCCCACTCTATCGACAGCGGCCCCGCGTACTTGATCCGGTTCAGACCCCGGATCAGCGCTTCGAAGTCGACGTCACCCCGACCCGCCGAGACGAAGTCCCACCCCCGCGCGCCTTCACCAAACTCCAGGTGTGAACCCAGGATCGAACGGCGCCCGTCGAGCCGCCGGCGCGAGTCCTTGACGTGTACGTGGTAGATGCGGTCGGCGAACTCCTCGACGAACGCTGCCGGATCCAGGAACTGGTGGATCATGTGGCTCGGGTCGAAGTTGATGCCGAACTCCGGCCGTCGCCCGATCGCGTCGAGTGCCTTGCGCGTCGTCACGAAGTCGTACGCGATCTCGGTCGGGTGGACCTCCAGGCAGAATTTGACACCCTCGCTCGCGAAGACGTCCATGATCGGGCCAAACCGCGCGGCGAAGTCCTGGTAGCCCTTCTCGACCTGGGCGAAGTCGTTCGGTGGAAATGAGTAGAGCTGGTACCAGATGCTCGACCCGGTGAATCCAGTGACGCGATCGACGCCGAATCGGGCGGCCGCCCGCGCCGTGTCCATCAGGCTCTGAGCTGCCCGACGCCGGACCCCCTCCGGGTCTCCGTCGCCCCAGATCTCCGGCGGCAGGATGGTGCGGTGCCGGTCATCGATTCGGTCGCAGACGCACTGGCCGACCAGGTGGTTCGAGATGGCGAAGCACTGGAGGCCGTGCCGTTTCAGGATCTCCCACCGCCCCCTCACGTAGGAGGGGTCAGCGATCGCCTTGTCGACCTCGAAGTGATCACCCGAGCAGGCCAGCTCAAGGCCGTCGAAGCCCCAGGCGCCGGCCTTGGCGGCGAGCTCCTCCAGCGGGAGGTCCGCCCACTGGCCGGTGAACAACGTGACCGGTCTGGTCATCCTGTAAAGCTCCTCTGTAGCTCAGAATTCCTGCGCTCCTCAGCCCAGTGCCCATTGACAGGAAATGCGAGGACCCGGTAGCTATTTCCCAACCCGATGAAGGCTTTAGCATTATGTGGGTGATCTCGGATCACCCACATAATGGTTGATATGCGGGTGATCTGCGACTCATGGTGAAGCGGCCCGACAATCGCAACGGCAGAACACCCGCATATCAACCAAGGAGGCCTTCGCTGCGGCGAAGGATACCCGCGGGTTCCAGACGCCGTTGACACTGCCCCGCCGAGGCCCTAGGATGCAGCGCGTGCGGAAATCGATTTCTGCGATTGGGTCCGCCGGCCCGGCGTCCCCGCCAAATCGCAGATTTCGTGGTGTGGGAGGCCAGAACCCGACCTCCTCCCGTTCCACAGGCCTACCGTCGCCCGGGCCCACACACGGGACGAGCTGCTCGGCGCGGTGGCCGGCTGGGGCGTGGTCCGGCAGGGCCTCAGGGAGACGCTGGAGTGCTGGGCAGCCGAAGCGGCCAGCCCAGATGCCCCTCGCCGGCTACCCCTGGAGCGCGCGCAAGAGCCGCCGTACTACGCGCTCGAAGTGCAGCCGACCATAACGTTCCCGTTCGGCGGTCTCGCGGTGAACGCCGACGGGCGGGTGCTCGAGCGTGACGGAGAGACCGTTCCGGGACTGTTTGCCGTGGGGGCCGACGCCGACGGCCTCCAGGATGGCCGATATGTGGGTGGCCTCGTGCTCGGCGCCGTCTTCCGCCCGCGGGCAGCAGATGCCGCCGTAAGGACGTCGGATGCGGGAGAGGTCACGGTGGGGCGTCAGCGGCCATGAGGCTCGGAATCATCATGAACGGCGTCACAGGGCGCATGGGCACCAACCAGCATCTGGTGCGCTCGATCCTGGCAATCCGCGAGCAGGGCGGCGTCCCGATCGGTGACGGCGAGGTCATCTGGCCCGAGCCCATCCTGGTCGGCCGAAGTGGACACAAGCTGCGCGCCCTCGCGGAGGCGCACGGTCTCGAACACTGGACCACCGACCTGGAAGCATGCCTCTCCAGCCCCGAGTACCAGATCTACTTCGACGCCCAGGTCACCCCGGAAAGGGCGCCAACCCTCAAGGCCGCCATGGCAGCGGGCAAGCATGTCTACTGCGAGAAGCCCATCGCGGAGGACCTGCCCGCCGCCCTCGAGCTGGCGCGGCTCGCGCGTGACGCACCGGTCAAGAACGGCGTCGTCCAGGACAAGCTTTTCCTGCCAGGAATGTTGAAGCTGCGCCGCCTGCGCGACGGTGGTTTCTTCGGACGGATCATCGCTGTGCGGGGGGAGTTCGGCTACTGGGTCTTCGAGGGCGACTGGCAGCCGTCACAGCGGCCGTCGTGGAACTACAAGAAACAGGAGGGTGGCGGGATCATCCTCGACATGTTCTGCCACTGGCGCTACGTGCTCGACCAGGTCGTGGCGCCGGTCAGGGCGGTCTCCGCTCTTGGTGTGACCCACATCCCCGAGCGATTCGACGAGAGAGGTCGCCCCTACCAGTGCACGGCGGAAGACGCCGCGTTCGGCACCTTCGAGCTGGAGGGCGGAGTCGTGGCTCAGGTGAACTCGTCCTGGGCCGTCCGCGTCCACCAGGACGACCTGTTGACTCTGCAGATCGACGGCACCGAGGGCAGCGCGGTGGCTGGGCTGCGCGATTGCTGGGTCCAGCCCCGCGCCACGACGCCGCGGCCGATCTGGAACCCGGACGTCCCGCGCGAGTTCGACTATCGGGCCGGATGGCAGGAGGTGCCGAACAACGAAGTGTTCGACAATGCATTCAAGGTGCAGTGGGAGCTGTTTCTGAAGCACGTGGCCTGCAACGCGCCGTTCCCCTGGACGCTGCTCGAGGGCGCCAAAGGCGTGCAGCTGGCAGCGCTGGGGCTGCGGTCGTGGCGCGAGCGCCGCTGGCTGGACGTGCCGGACCTGGGATGAACTTCGCTAGGAGGCTTGGATGAAACTGCGTGGACTTCAGCACGTCTCGTCGCCATATCCGGACGGCAGGCGAGACGACGTGCGCCGCTTCTACGGGGATCTGCTGGGCCTGACCGAGATTCCGCAGCCGGCGACGCTGACCGCACCCCTCGTCTGGTATTCGGTGGGTGACCGCCTCGAGCTGCACTTCTTCCCCGGAGACCTCGCGCCCGGTTCCGCCCGGCACTTCTGTCTCGACGTCGACAACCTGGAGCAGACGCGGCAGCGCCTGACGGAGGCCGGGCACGAGCCCTACGACGACACCCCGATCCCCAACCGGCCGCGGTTCTTCTGCCGCGATCCGTTCGACAACCTGGTCGAGTTCACGAGCATCCAGGGCGACTACCGCGAGTGATCAGCTAGCCGGCCGAGCTCGGCGACGGCCGCCTTGCCCGCGGCGTTCTGGGACTCGCTGTGGCGCACTGCGTCGTCCCAACTGGCGGCCTCTGCGGGCCGGTCGAGGTCGCCTGTCCTTCGCCCGACGATGAACTCACCGGATGAAAGCCGGCCGGAGTATCGAACCTGACGCAGGTCTCCCTGATCTCCTGGTCGAGGACACGCTGCCAGCACGCCGACGGCCGTCTGGTCGACTGCCTCGAGGGCCCGATCGATCACCGGCCGGTCACGCGCCATGCCTGGGTTGCTACTGCCAATGTTATGGCATTCAAATGGTAGACTTAACGACATGAGGGTCATGATCGACAAGGCAGGCCGAATCGTCGTCCCCAAGACGTTGCGAGATCAGCTGCGGCTCCAGCCTGGCGCCGCACTCGAGGCCACCGTGGAGGCGGGACGTCTTGTTGCCAGGCCGATTGGCCCAGAGGTTGTTCTGGTCGAGGAGAATGGCCGGCTGGTGGCCATGCTGCCTCAGACCGACGCGACTATGACCCAGGAGGAACTCCTGCGCTTGATCGATGAGGATCGCGAGTGGCCACGTCGGGCCTGACAGCCGACACAAGCGTCATCGTTCCCTCGATCCTCGCGTGGCACGCCCTTCACTCGAAAGCGGCTGCCGCTCTGGCCGACGTGCGCCAGGTCCCGGCGCACGCATTGGTGGAGTCATTCTCTGTGCTGACGCGGTTGCCAGCACCGCGAGCTCTGCGGCCGTCGCAAGCGCAGCAGGTGCTCCTTCGGGCATTCCCCGAGACGCCGCTGACCCTGGGCGCCATGGGCCATGTTGCGATCATCCGCCGGATCGCCGACGGTGACGTCGGAGGGGGTCGCGTATATGACGCCATTGTGGGCGGGGCGGCAGCCGAAGCGAAAGTTCGCCTTCTGACGGCTGATCGCCGCGCAGTACCGATCTACGCGCTGGTGGGCGCGGAATTCGAGCTGCTTGAATAGAGCGCAGATGCTGAACTTTGGCGTGCCACCCTGGGAGCTCGTCATCCGTGCCGTCGTGATCTATACCGCCCTCCTGGGAGCCCTCCGGCTCTTTGGCAAGCGCGAGGTGGGCCAGTTCACGCTCTACGACCTGGTGCTGGTGCTCCTGGTCGCCAATGCCGTGCAGCCGGCCATGACCGGCCCCGACACATCGCTTGCCGGCGGCATAGTAATCATCGCCACGCTCATCTTGCTCAACTGGGCCATCGGCCAGCTCGACCGCTTCCGCATCTTCCACCGGCTCTTCCAGGCGGAGCCCTCGCTGATCATCAAGGACGGTCACTACCTGTCCGACCGAATGCGACGCGAGGGCGTCAACGTGGACGAAACCGAGATGGCCATCCGGGAGCACGGCCTCGGGGACGTCTCAGACGTCCGGATGGGTGTTCTCGAGCCGGATGGGACGATCAGCATCGTCGGCAAAGACTCCGTTGTCCACCGGACGAACCGGCGGGTCCGCTACGTTCGGCACAGCTGAGCTGATAGGCTTCCTGACCACATGTGGAGTTTGCTCGTCGGCTGGGGACTGCTCGCGGTAGCGTTCTACCTCACAACGAGGGTCGTGCCTGGGATCCAGGTCAAGGGTGGCTTCTTCGCCTATCTGTTCACGGCGCTGCTGTTCGGGCTGGTCAACGCGGTCCTCGGCCCGATCCTGCGAATTGCCACGCTGCCGCTGAGGATCCTCACGCTGGGCCTCATCGCCCTCGTCATCAACGCGGCACTGCTGTTCATCGTGTCGGCTGCGTACTCCGGGTTGTCGATCGACGGTTTCTGGTCTGCGATCGTCGGTGGACTGATTCTCTCGATCATCTCAGCGCTGCTCAACGCCTTTGCGGGCCCGGTCCTCCGCCGGGCTGTCCGTTAGGTCGGGGCCTGGCCTGGACATCGGCCGAGCGAAGCGCCTGACGCCTCTGGCCTGTGCTCGGTGACCTGCGGCTGGGTCTAGTCGTTCCCGCCTACAACGAGGCGGAGCGACTGGATCGGCTCCTACCCCGCATCCCGCGCGACCTGATCGACGCGATCGTCGTCGTTGACGACGCGTCCACCGACGCAACGGCCGACACGGCCTGCCGCCACGGTGCCCACGTCATCCGACACGAGGTTCGCACCGGGCCCGGCCCCGCCATTCGTGACGGTCTCGACCTGCTCCGAAGCCAGGGCCTGGGCGCCACGGCCGTCATGGCCGCCAACGGCAAACACGACCCGGCGGAGCTTCCCAACCTGCTGAGACCGCTGGTGGACGAGGACCTGGACCTGGTGCGAGGCTCGCGCTTTATGCCAGGCGGCTTTCACGAAAACATGCCGGGGCACCGTCTGCTGCTGATCCGCCTGTTCACGGCAATCACGTCACTGGCGATCGGTCAGCGGGTGACCGATGCCACCGGGGGGTTCCAGGCCTACCGGCTGCGGCTCCTGGACGACCCCCGCATCGACCTGCATCAGCAGTGGCTTGGTCGCTACGAGGTCGAGACCTACCTCTTCGTGCGGACGCTGCTCTGCGGCTACCGCTGGAAGGAGGTGCCGGTGAGGATCACCTACCCGTCTCGCGGCCGCTACACGCGGGCGAGAGCGCTGATCGACTGGTGGGGCTACTTCCGGCCGGTGGTCCTGTTACGGCTCGGCCTGAAGCACTGACGAAAGGACGTCTCTGAGCTCCTCGGCCACCCGCTCCACCTGGTCCGGCCGGAGCTCGGGGTACATCGGCAGCGAGAGCAGCCGACCCGCCGCCTCTTCTGTGACCGGGAACGATCCCCTGCCCACGCCGAGACCGTGGTAAGCCTCCTGAAGGTGAATCGGTATCGGGTAGTGCATGCCGGTCGCGATCCCGCGGTCGGCCAGCGCCGCTGCCACCACGTCTCGCCCTGGCGCCTGCACGACGTACTGGTGAAAGACGTGCTCTACCTGTGGACCGGCGCGTGGAAGCGTGAGCCCGCAGCCGGCCAGCAGCTGGTCGTATCGCGCGGCGTGCCGACGGCGGGCCTCGTTCCAGCCGTCCAGATGGCGGAGCTTGACGAGAAGCACTGCCGCCTGGATCGTGTCGAGGCGCCGGTTCCAGGCCATCGTGGCGTGGTCGTACTTGCGCCGCTGCCCGTAGTTGCGCATCAGCCGGACGCGATCGGCCAGCTCGACGTCGTTGGTCGTCAGGATGCCGGCGTCGCCGTACGCGCCCAGGTTCTTGGCGGGGTAGAAGCTGAAGGCAGCGAAGTCTCCGAGCGAGCCGGCACGCCGACCGCCGAAGCGTGCTCCATGGGCCTGGCAGGCGTCTTCGACAACCTTGAGCCCGTGATCGGCGGCCATGGCCTGCACCGCGTCCATGTCGGCGGGCTGACCGTACAGGTGAACAGGCATGACCGCCTTCGTCCTCTTTGTCACTGCACGTCTCGCGGCATCGACGTCGATGCAATAAGTCTCGGGGTCGCAGTCGACCCAGATCGGGGTGGCGCCGGTGAACGAGATCGCGCTCGAGCTCGCGATGAAGGAGTTGGCCGGAGTGATGACCTCGTCGCCCGGACCGACGCCCAGTGCGCGCAGGCCCAGCTCCAGCGCAGAGAGGCCGGAATCGACGCCGACAGCTTGGCCAACCCGGCAGTACGCGGCGAACTCGGCCTCGAACGATTCGACGTCCTTGCCGAGTATGAAGTCGCCCCGCCGCATCACCTGACACACGGCGTCCTCGACCTCAGCCGCGATCGCCACGTGCTGCGCGCGGAGGTCGACAAGCGGGATGTCGACGGCGCTCAAGGCGCGACCGCGACACTTGCCAGGTCCGCTTGCGCTCGCGCGAGGATGCGAACGATGGCCAGGCCGTCACGCCCGTCGGATCGTGGCAGAGCCCCGGTGCGGACGCAGTCCACGAAGTGCGCAAGCTCCTCGTGCAGCGGCTCGCTGTTGTCCAGCCTGGGAATCAGGATGTCTCCATCCCTGACCGCTGCCAGAAATTCCGAGAACTCCCCGCCGCGCGGCTGATAGCTCGCGCCCTTGTCGTACACACGCAGCTTTTCGGTCGGGTGGACGTCGTCGTAGACGATCATGCGCCTGTCACCGACGATGGTCACTCGCCGGTCCTTGACCGGATCGAGCCAGCTCACCTGGACGCCGGCCAGGACGCCGCCCGGATAGCGAAGCGTGAGGAACACCACGTCTTCGACGTCATCTCGCAGGTAGGACTGCCCCCTTGCCGTCACCTCGACCGGATCGGTGCCGAGCCAGTGCCGCAGCATCGAGAGGTCGTGCGGAGCGAGGTCCCAGAGCGCGTTCACGTCCTGGCGGATCGGCCCCAGGCCCGTGCGCCGGAACGCGAAGTACAGCGGTCTGCCCAGCTCGCCGTCCTCGATCGCGCGCTTGATGCGGTCGACCGCCGGGTTGAACAGAAAGGTGTGGCCGACCATGAGCGTGCGGCCTGCCTCCTCCGCAATCCGAACCATCGCCTCCGCCGCCTCGACGGTGTCGGCCAGCGGCTTCTCGACCAGGATGTCCAGGCCGGCGCGCAGGCAGTCCTCGGCCACGGAGAGGTGATCTCCAGCGGAAGTGGCCACGATCACGGCGTCGAGCCCGCCCGCGGCCACCATGCTTCGGTGGTCGGAGTGAAATCGCACGCTCGGATGAAGCCGCGCCATCAGATGCCTGCGTTCCTCGCGCAGGTCGGCGCACGCGACCAGCCTGGCCCCGGTGACGATCCCGCTCAGCAGCCGCGCGTAATTCGGCCCCCAGTGGCCAAGCCCAACCAGCCCGAACCGGAGATTGCTCACACGTTGGCCTGTTCGCGCCAGATGTAGGGGCGCTCGAAGAAGCCCTTGAAGCAAACGAGCTCCGCCACCTGCTTCACCACCCGCGCAGGGTTGCCGGCGACCACGGCGCCGGCTGGTACGTCGCGAGTGACCACACTGCCTGCACCGACCAGCGCTCCGGCTCCGATCCGGATGCCGGGCAGGATGGTGGCGTTGCCGCCAATGCTGACGTCGTCCTCGACGACCGCGCCGAGGACGCAGTCACGGAAGCGGGGGCAGGCCGGGTGCGGGTCGTCCGTGAAAACCACCCCAGGGCCCAGGAAGACGCGACGGCCGAGTGTGACGTGCTCCAGGAAGCACTGGGAGTGTATCCGGGTCCCGTCCCCGACCTGGTTGCCAGGCTCGAGCACGGCGTGGGTTCCAATGCTGCAATCGTCGCCGATGAGGTTGTCCTCTCTGATCAGCGCGGCGTGGCCTACGCTCAACCGCGCGCCCAGGACGGCACCGGCATAGATGACGGTGCCGGAGCGGACCCAACCCCCTGGCCCGATCCGTGTTGCGAGGTCGCCCGGCCCCTTGCCCCGTGGAGGAGCCCCCACGACGACGCCGGAGTCCAAGACGGTCCCCTCGCCGACGAATACGTTGGGATAGGTCTGCGCGTTCACCAGGCGCATCCTAAGAGAGCTGGCCTGCTTGCCGGGTGCCGCGAGTGCGCAAAGCTGCAACTTGTAGCCTTAACCGGCCGTGTGGTAAACACTGTGCAGGCTTTGCACCGATAAGCCGATACGACACAAGAGGGAGCAGGGAGGAGCGTTTGACGGATCGGCAGCGATCGATGCTGCGCGCGGCGGCACTGGCCATCGTGGCGATGCTCACTCTAGGCTCGTGCGCTGAGGAAGCGGGCACCGGCGTCCCTGGGCAGGCGTCGACGACGGCGTTCCCGACCATGGCTCACCTCTTGAAGAGCCCGAACAGCCGGCTGCGGCCCGGCACGCCGTCGCCGTCCGAGGATACGGACCTACCTCTGCCGCCCCCGGTTCCCCTGACGGCTGCGCTGCAATCGCCCCGCACTCCTTATGCGACGCTGCGGACGGACATCCGTATCCACTTCGACGGCGCGCTCAACTTGCTGGTGCTCCGCTACTTCAACATTGATCCCGACGTCAAGGGCCTGCTGGATTGGTTAGACCCCGAGACCCTCCGGTTCCAGCCTGACCGGCTGGCCTTTGACACCACCTACACCGTGAAGGTCGCCGTCGTGGGCCACTCGGTCTGGTCGTGGCAGTTCACCACCAAGAAGCAGGTCACGTTCAGCTTCGACGACTGCCCCTGGAGCGCCTCAGAGGGTCAGCGACTACTGGCGATCTTGCGTGACCGCCACGTCAAGGCCATGATGTTTCCGACCGGCCTCTGCCAGCAGCGGTACCCATGGTTGGTACCTGCCATGCTCGCGGACGGGCACACGGTGTGCAATCACACCTATTCCCACCCCCGTCTGAGCTTGCTCACCGACGCCCAGATCGCGAATGAGATCCGCGGTGGCGTTCACGCCAACTGCAACCTCTTCCGGCCACCGTACGGAGACTGGGACGGGCCGAACGGCCGGATTGCCCGGATCGCCAGAGACCTGGGCTATCAGACGGTGACCTGGGACGTGGACTCTCTGGACTGGGCCGGAGCGCCCACGTCCGACATTGTCCGCCGCATGAACGAACGTGGTGGCCTGATCCTGCTCCACATGTGGGTCAGGAACACGTTCGACGCGATGAAGACTGTCCCGTTGGACTCCTAACAGCTGGGCTGCGCCGGCTGAGCGACCGCTCCTACCATCTTGTCTCTGTGAACCGCTCCGTCGCAGTTGTGGTCGGCGGCGCCATGGCGCTGCTCTTCCTGGCTGCGACCTTCAAGCCCGCCGTCGAGCAGGATGGCGTCAACTACTACGCATACCTGCACTCGATTGTGATCGACCACGATCTCGACTTCTCGGACGAGTACCGAGCTGCCGAGGCAGCGCACGTTACCGTCACGGACGTCCTGGTCGGTACAAGGCTGCCCACTGGCCTGCTCGCGAACTTTCAGCCGGTCGGCTCCGCACTCCTGGCCCTCCCCTTCTACCTGGTGGCCCTGGCCTCCCACCCGAATGGTGAGCCCCAGTTCGGGCCACCCTTCATTACCGCCTTTGTGATCGCCTCCGTCTTCTACGGTCTCATGGCCCTGGCGCTGAGCGTTCGCCTGGCCGAGGGCGTGACGGGCTCCCGTCCGGCCGCGGCGGGCGCCGCAGTGACAGCGGCCCTGGCAACGCCTTTCGTCTACTACCTGGTCTACGAGCCGAGCTACTCTCACACGTTCTCAGCGTTCGCCGCCGCCGCCTTCATCCTGGCCTGGTGGCGGCGCCCCCGGGACCGCTCCGTCGTCGGCTGGTTCGTGCTCGGGCTCCTGGGCGGGCTCCCGGCGCTCATCCGCTTTCAGGACGGGCTACTGGTGGGGCTCGTGCTGATCGACGTGCCCCGTGCGCGCTGGCGGGCCCTTGCCTTCCTGCCTGGAGTCGCTCTCACCTTCTCACCTCAGCTCGTGGTCGACCGTGTGGTGTTCGGAACCTGGCTCCCTTACCGGCCCGCCGCCTTCGCTCTGGAGCCCTGGCCGGGCCACTATGTCCAAGTGCTCTTCGCCAGCCATCATGGTCTGTTCATCTGGACTCCAGTGATCGCCGTCGCCGCAGTCGGAACAGCGCTGCTGCGTGACCGCCGGCTGGCCCTGGCTGCGCTCTATTCGTTCTGCGCGGAACTGGCGATCAACGGCGCGGCGCCGGACTGGTGGGGCGGCTTCTCCTTCGGCATGCGCCGCTTCCTGGACCTACTCCCCTTCGTGATCGTCGGACTGGCGGAGGTGGCGCGGCGCCTGCAACCGCGCGTGGCTGCACTGGCGGCGGCGCTTTTCACGGCCTGGAACTTCGTCCTGATGGCCAACTTCACCTATTGGATCAGGACCGACCACGATCTCGGGTATCGCGGGCTGCTGGTGGGACAGGTGGAGGCCCTGGGCTATCTTGAGCGGCTGTTCGTCCAGGGCGCGGTGGTGCGCAACCTCGTGTTCTGGCGGCCGCTGCACCTGGCGTTCGAGCCTGCGGCGGGGCTGACCCTGCTTGCGCTCCTGGCCGCCTGCCTCCTGGCCGCGGTGTGGGCGGCGTCGGCAAGGCGACGGGTGGCCACGGTACGCTCCGCTCCCTGATGCTGCGGGGCGATCTGGAGCAGGCGCTGGGACGGCGAGTGGCAGCCGCGGTCGAGGCAGCGTTCGGGCTGGCCGTCTCGCCTGAAGAGGCCGTGATCCGGCCAGGCGCGCCCGAGCGTCAGGCCGACTACCAGAGCAATGCTGCGATGGCGCTTGCCAAGCGGCTGGAGATGCCCTCGCCGGAGGTCGCCGCCCGGATTGTCGGGCGGCTGGACCTGGGGGACATGCTGGAGCCGCCGCGGGTGGAGGGGCCCGGCTTCGTGAACTTGCGCCTCCGTACAGGGTGGCTGCAGCGGCACACGACAGATCTCGCGTCAGACGACCGCCTCGGCGTGCCCGTGGCTGCACGGCCTCGCCGCGCGGTCATCGACTACAGCTCCCCGAACGTGGCCAAGGAGATGCACGCCGGCCATCTGCGCGGCACCGTCATCGGTGACTCGATCGCACGGCTCCTTCGCTTTAGGGGTCACGAGGTCATCCCACAGAACCACCTCGGTGACTGGGGGACGCCCTTCGGGATGCTGCTGGAGCACATGCTGGACGAGGGCTGGGATCGCGCGGGCGAGCATACGATCGCAGACCTGAACCGGTTCTATCAGGAGGCGCGGGTCAAGTTTGACAGCGATCCAGCCTTTGCCGAGCGAGCCCGGCGAAGGGTGGCCGCTCTGCAGAGCGGCCACCCGGGGACCCTGACGCTCTGGCGCGAGCTGGTAGCCGAGTCGCTGCGGCACTTCGAGAGGGTTTACCAGCTGATGGGCGTGCCCCTGACGCCGGCCGACAACCGCGGCGAGAGTTTCTACAACCCCATGCTGGCAGACGTCGCGGACGAGCTCGTGTCCGGGGGGCTTGCTGTGCCCAGCCAGGGCGCGCTGTGCGTCTTCCCGCCCGGCTTTACTGGTCGTGACGGCGAACCGCTGCCGCTGATCGTGCGCTACAGCTCAGGCGGCTATGGGTACGCCATGACCGATCTGGCGGCCATCCGCCACCGGGCGCGAGACCTGCGGGCCGACGACATCCTCTATGTCGTCGGCGCCGATCAGCGCCTTCACCTCCAGATGATCTTCGCCGTGGCCAGGATGGCCGGCTGGCTCCGCGAGGGCTCGCGCGTAGAGCACGTCAGCTTCGGGCTGATCCTCGGCGCCGACCACAAGCGGATTCGGAGCCGGTCGGGCGATTCGATCAAGCTGATCGAGCTGCTGGAGGAGGCGGTCGACCGGGCGGCTGCGGTCGTCGCCGAGCGCAGCGAGCTGACCGACGCCGAGAGAAGCCGGGTCGCGCGCGCGGTAGGGATCGGGGCAGTCAAGTACGCCGACCTCTCCGGCGATCGCGACAAGGACTACGTCTTCGACTGGGACCGGATGCTGGCCATGGAGGGCAACACCGCGGTCTACCTGCAGTACGCGAACGCCAGGGTGCAGTCGGTGATCCGGAAGGCCGACGGTGCCCCGGCCCCCAGCACCCCGGTCTTGCTGCCGGAGCCCGCCGAGCGGGCGCTGGCCCTCAAGCTGGCGCAGTTCCCAACCGCGGTCGAAGCGGCTATCGCGCACCTGCAGCCTCACCGCCTGTGCACATACCTCTACGAGACGGCGGTGGCGTTCTCGACCTTCTACGAGAAGTGCCCGATCCTGGGCGCCGAGACCGAGACATTGCGGGCGTCGCGGCTGACCCTCTGCGCGCTCACCTCGCGGGTGATGGTGCGGGGCCTTGACCTGCTCGGTATCGAAGCGCCGGAGCGGCTCTGAGCCCGGGCCGACGTGCACGAATTCATGTACGATGGGAATATGCACGTTCCGATCGCCCAGGCTCGTCCGCGATTGACTGAAATACTGGAGACCATCAAGCGCGAACCAGTAATCGTCACCAAGGAGGGCGTTCCGGCGGCAGTGGTGCTGTCGCCAGAAGACTACGAGTCGTTGGTCGCGACGCTCGAGGTGATGCGCAACCCCGCACTCCGTGAGCAGATCGCCGAGTACGAGGAAGCAAAGGCCCGCGACAAGCTCAGCCTCATCCCTCATGACGACGTCGTGCGCGAAGCACGGCGACGTACTCTCCCCGGCGAAGCGGGCGGGACGGGTGCCTGAGATTGTCTGGAGCCGGAACGCCCGTGACTATCTGTTGGAGCTTGGAACATCGAGCAGGGAACGTCTGCTCGAACAGGTCGCGCATCTTCGACGGTTTCCCCGGTTGGGGGTCGGCCTCGAAGGTCCCTACGACGGAAAGCGACGGCTCACGATTGGCCGATTCATGGTGGTCTACGAGATCGACGACAATGCCGACCAGGTACGAATCGTCGCTATCGGCTACGGCGGTCCCGCGCGGCCCTGAACATCAAGCGCGGCAGCCGACACCTCTAGCGCCGGCGTCGATTCCTGGAGCTGCGGCTGGGCGGCCTCGACGCCCTGTTGCCCTGCCGGTTGGCCGGCCTCCCGTTCCCACGGCCGTCGGGCTGGCTGGGCGGCGGTCTCTGGATCGGCGCCGTCCGCGGGGTTGAGGTGGTTCCACCCCCGCCCGAACCGCCCGCACTCGCACCCGCCTCGGCACCCGCAAGGGCCGGCGTCCGCCGCAGGCCGCCCCAACCGGTCACGAAGTACTGCTGGACGATCGACACGCAGTTCGACACGAACCAGTAGAGGCCCAACCCGGCCGGCGTGAGGAACGCGAAGTAGCCGATCATCAGCGGCATCATCACCTGCATCGTGCGGGTCATCTGCTGCTGCTGCTGCTCCTGCTCCGTGGGAATCGGGTTCGGAGGCGGCTGCATCATCCTCGACTGCACGAACGTCGTCGCGGCTGCGAGAACCGGGATTATCAGGTATGCGATCTGCGGGATCGGCAGCCCCTTCACCAACGGGTGGGAGAGCGGATTGTCGTTGAGATGGGGTACGAACAGGAAGTGGTCGATGAACGTGTGAGCCCGAGCGTTGCCGAGGAACACCCAGTACATCGCGGTCAGGATCGGGAACTGAAGCAGCGCCGGAAAGCACCCGCTGAGGCCGCCCAGGGGGTTGACGCCGTTCTCTTTGTAGAGCTGCATCATCGCCGCCTGCTGCTTCTGGGGATCGTTCTTGTACTTCTTCTTGAGTTCGGCCATCTGCGGCGCCAGCCTGCGCTGGTTCTGCATGGATCGCCGGCTCAGGACGAGCTGGAACTGGAAGAGAGGCGAGAGGATGAGCCGGACGATGATCGTGACGATGATGATGGCCAGCCCATAGGCCCCGATCGCCGCGAGCACTTGATGGTCCCCAACCCAGTGGTAGATGGTGGTCAAGCCCCAGTTCAGGGGCTGGAAGAAGAGGACGATCCACAGGGTGTGGATCGGCTTGAATACGTCGAACAGGCCGCCGAAGTTCATCTCCACCTCGGATTGTAGGGGCGACGGGGTGCGCCGATCATGCCCGGGGGCGCGCCGACTAGAGTACGCGGGTGACGCTGGCAGCGCTGTGGGTCGCTTTCCTGGCCATGTTCGCCCTCACGGCCCTGGCGCCTGCCGCCACTGCGCTCTGGCTTCGCCTCCGGCGTGACGTTCCGATCCGGGTGTTCGAAATCGCCGCCGGTTTCTACTTGCTCAACCTGGCGGTCCAGGTCCCGATCTTTCGGCTGATCGGCAACCGACCCGGGCTGCTCGGCCCTGTCCTCGCTCCACTCCTCGCACCGGCCATCTACTCGCTCAGCGAAGAGAGCCTGCGCTACCTGAGCTTCCGGGCCGGGCGGACGATGCGGGGCAGCCGCCACGCCGACGGCGCCCTGATGGCGGGGCTTGGACACGGTGGCATGGAAGCGCTGATCTTCGCCTTTGTCCTGACCTCGACGGTCGTTTCGGTCACGTTCGCGCCGGCCTCGCTCAGCGCGCAAGGCATCGACGCCACCCAGATCGCCAACGGCGTCATGGTGTCTGGGGCTGTGTACACCGTGAGCCGCCTCTCAGCCATCGTCTGTCACGTCGGCTTGGCGACGCTCTGCGTGCTGGCCTACCGCCGATCGCTCGCATTCCTGCCCATCGCGGTCCTCGTCCACTTTGCGTTGAACGCCAGCACCTCCCGCCTGCAGGCAGCCGGCGGCCCCTGGTGGGTGCTGGTATTTGTCGCCTGGGCGGCGCTGTTCGGGCTGCTGGCAGCGTGGGTGCGGCGCGAGGGCTGGCTACGGCGGTCACCTCCTCCCCCGGCTTCGCCGGGTACTCCCCCGACCAGCGGGGGAGAGTGCGAGCCTACTCCCCTCGCCACTCCGGCCTTCGCCTGGCCAGGAATGCCTCCACCCCCTCCTTGAAGTCCCGCGACATGTAGCACGCCAGGATCAGGTCCGAGTCGGCGCCCTCGGGCAGCAGCCGCTCCTTGATCCGGCGCATCGCCTCCTTCGAGGCCCACATCGTCAGCGGTGCGTGGGTCGCCAGCTCCTCGGCCAGCTCCTGGGCACGGGGCAGGAGGGCCTGCTCGTCAGCCACGACCTCGCGCACCAGCCCGCAGGCCAGCATCTCCTGGGCGTCCATCAGCCTGGCCGTAAGCAGAATGTCTTTCGCCCGAGCCGGGCCGAGGAGTGTGAAGAGGCGGACGTAGTTGTTCATGGACAGGCAGTTGCCCAGCGTGCGGGCGATCGGGAAGCCGTAGCGCGCCGAAGGCGAGGCCAGCCGAAGGTCGCAGGACGCAGCCATGCCGGCACCCCCGCCCGTGCAGGGGCCGGCGATCGCGGCGATGGTCGGCACCCTGACCATCTCCAGCGTGTGCATGACGTGGTTGCCCTGCGCCTCGTAGTCGAGCGCGTCCTTCTCTGTGGCGAAGGATCGGAACTGCGAGATGTCGGTGCCGGCCACGAACGCGCGCCCTCCCGCTCCGGTCAGGACCATGGCCCGCACCGAACGATCCGCGTTTACCCCCTCGCACACCTCGACCAGTCGCTCGTACATGTGCCAGGTCATGGCGTTCCGCGCCCTGGGCCGGTTGAAGACGACCCACTGGATCGGCCCGCGCCTGGCAGCGATCAGCTCGTCGCCGCCATCGCCCGGGTCTCGGGCGAGCTCGATCACGTCACGTTCCGCTTCTTTCATGCGTGCACCCGGTTCTGCGCAGGCGTCTTGATAACGGCGTCGGCGACCAGCGCTGCAACTTCCTCGGCCGAATAGCCAAGCGAACCCACGACCGTCTCCGAGTCCTCCCCGAAGAGCGGCCCCGCCCTGTCGCGGCGCACCGGCGTCTTCGAGAAGCGCATGGGCGACCCCAGCTGGCGGACGCTGCCCAGAGTGGGGTGCGGCGCCTCCCAGAAGAAATCACGCGCGAGCAGGTGCGGATCGGTGAAGACCTGGCCATAGTCCTCGATCGGGGCGCAAGGCACACCGGCATCCTCCAACAGCGCGATCCAGTGCGCCATCGGTCGGGTGCGCGTCAGATCTTCGATCTCGTCGATCAGCGCCTCACGATTGGCATAGCGGGTGTTGGTGTCGGCGTAGCGTGGGTCGGCCATCAGCCTCTCCAGCCCCATCCCCTTACAGAAGGCGGCCCAGTTGCGGGTGGATGTCGCACCGATCGTGAACCACCCGTCCGCCGCTCGGACTGCCTGGTAGGGGGCGTTGATCTGATGCGCCGAGCCCAGCGGCCGCGGGATCTCGCCGGTCGCAAAGTACTTGCCCGCCTCCCACACGCCGAGCGACACGCCCGCCTCGAGAAGCGAGACGTCGATGTACTGACCCCGGCCGGTCCGCTCACGCGCCCGCAAGGCGGATACCGCAGCCAGGGCTCCGTACAGCGCACAGACCAGGTCGCAGACGGGTACGCCGACCTTGACGGGATCGCCGCCTGGCATGCCGGTGATGCTCATCAGCCCGCTGCGGGCCTGAGCCATGATGTCCAGCCCGGCGAGCGGACTCAAAGGCCCGTCCTGGCCCCAACCGGAGGCGGCGACGTAGATCAACCCAGGGTTGAGCTCGGCCAGGAGCTCGTAATCCAGTCCGAGATCGCGCATGGTGCCGGGGCGGAGGTTCTCGACGACCACGTCGGCGGTTCGGGCCAGCCGTCGGAAGACCTCTTTGCCTGCGCTCTTCTTCAGATCGAGTACGACCGAGCGCTTGTTGCGGTTGAGACGGACGAACGGTGAGCTCTCGCCGTTCAGGAAGGGGGCTGCCAACCGGACCTGGTCTCCCCCGTCGGGCTGCTCGATCTTGATGACCTCGGCGCCAAGGTCCGCGAGCTGCATGCCGCAGAAGGGGCCGGCCATGTAGTTGCCGACCTCCAGGACGCGGACGTCGGCCAGCGGCGGTTTCTCCATCCAGACATTGTCGTTAACTCTCCCCGTCGCGGAGCGAGAAGCCGAGACGGGCGCGCTCCGCGAGTGGCTGGAGCCTCGAATTACAGCCGATCGTCGACGCATCATGTGTCGACGATCGGCATGTCTCAGGAGCCCACTCGGTCTGTGCCGGCCCGCCTCCAGGGCGCGAAGGGGTTGGATAAGCCGGCCAGGGCGGTGCCAAGCTCGGGAAAGTGCCGGCGCAGCACATCCGCGAATGTGTTCTCGTCGACCCACCGAAGGCCCATCTCGGTATAGACCTCCGGGCCGTAGTCGGTCGTGAAGAACCGGTCGCTGTTCAGGCGCCGCGAAGCCATGAGGATGAAGATCCGGAATGCGGTGTCGCTGAAGCCGAACCCCTTCGGCAAGGGCTCGGCCAGGAGCCCCACGGTGAGGTCCACGCTTTCCAGGTCCCCACCATAGACCTCCTCGATGAGCTGAGCGTCCTTCGGATCAGCGGCCAGCTCGTCGAAGCTGCTGACCGGCTTCTTGTGCAGCAGGCGGCGGAACTCGTTGTAACGCGGCACGCCCCGCTCCCGACTGCGCAGGATGTCGGTGGCGGCCAGGTCCACCAGGCTGCCGTCGGGACGCTCGAGCCGCTGCAGGAAGCGCGGAAAGTTGTGGAGCGTGATCGCGCCAGGGTTCATCGTGCCGAACGAGTAGAAGAGGTCGCCCATGGACGCCTCCTCGATCACGCCGCGGGCGTGGCCGAAGGCAAGCTCAGGAAAGGTGCAATGCCGGAGCGCGGCATCATCGCGGTGGGAGCGCAGGTCGAAGTCGTCCGGGATGAGGGGGTGCATCCGGTAGACGGCGACAAAGTCCTCCGTGATCGAATACGGCACGCCGAAGTGCTCGTTCAGAGAGCCGGGGATGCCGCTCCAGGCTTCGCCCTTGCCAAGCCGTCCGAGGTGCTCTTTCGCCCACCGGCCCCAGAGTCCCCACCAGTTCGTGTTCATGGCGAGCCGCAGGGTGGGATGGCTCAAGATGCCAGGCGTCCACTCGATCGTGTGGATCTTCGCCATGAGCGCGGTGTTGACCAGCCGCGCGCGGTCGAAGACCTCGTCGTCGCCCCATCCCCGATGGGCCGCGCGCAGCATGTCACAGATCGCGTTGTGCTCGAGCGTGAACAGCGTGTGGAGCATGGAAAGACCGACCCAGTAGTTGGCGGTGACGCCGGTGATGTCCTGGTGCGTCCGAGGGTCGAGGGGCAGCAGCCCATCGCTGCCGATCGCCAGCTTGCCGTTCTGGCCGCTGCGCACCTTTTGCTGCGCAGCTCTGTCGCTGCCGTAGATCTGCGAGCCGTCCCACCAGTGCGTCACGGTGTTGGCGAAGCTGGGCGGTCCTTCGGCGTCGGCCGGGCGAGTCGGGTCCCGACGCGTTCGCGGAATGTGCATGGGATGGTCGGGCCAGGGGTCCCCTTCCGCCAGGAGCACCGCCCACGGGTCGGACCGCTGGTTGTTCCCGTGCTGCAGCCAGTCGTGGACCATGAACTGCAGCCAGGAAGCCGCGAGCAGGTTGAGGCTCGATGCAGGGATGAACCGATCTCGGGCCAGCAGCCTCAGGCTCACCTCACGCGGGTTCGGGCGCAACACGTCGTCCGGATCGACCAGCGTCCGTTCGAGTGGCACGTTTCGCCCGAACCGGGCGCCTGCGCTGCCCATGTCCGGGAAGTCCATGTCGTTGTACGTGCCGTCTGCGCTGCGTGCCCCCTGCATGCGCGGCTCGTAATCGGGCATTCTGGCCGGCTCCTTCACCGGCAGCAGTCCGGTGTCGTACAGGTTCTGCTGCCGCAGCCGAGTTCGAAGCCCCAAGAGCGTGACCGCTCCGGCGAGCGCCGGCAGCGACTGCCAGCCCCACCGCCTGTCGATCGATCCAGACCACGTCGCCAGGATGCGCCCGAACCACCCGACCTTCATCGCTGAGAGTCGCTTCGTGGTGCTACGCAGGGTCGCTGCCCTCACCCGGCTTCCCGATCGCCCCCCGCTCCTCGAGGTCGAGCGCGACCGCGATCGCCTGTGAGCGCGACCTGGCGCCGAGTTTGTCGAGGATGGTGGTGACGTGCTTGCGCACGGTGTTGGGGCGGATGCCCAACCTGGCGGCGATGACACGGTTGGAGCGCCCCGTGATGATCAGCGCGAGGACGTCCCACTCACGCGGTGACAGGCCGGCGGAGCGCGAGGGCGGCGAAGCCCAGGCCGGGACGTACCGATCGCGGGGCCGTCGGGCCGGAACCTCACCCCCCTGGGGTAGGGGGAGTGAGTCCCGCGTGCCCACCGACCCGCTCCACTCCTCGCCCGCGGCCCGAACCTGGGCTGGCGGGGCGTGGAAGCGGTGCACGAGCGTCTCATCCAGGTGGCGCCGCCACTGGGGGGTGGAACCGGCGCCGATCGACGTCTCCAGCCCGGCTCCTGACACCGCGAGGCTCTCGACGCGTTGTTCCGGAGTCCTCATCCGGGATCCCCGGGTAGCTCCGCGCCAGTCACCTGTAGGCCGCGCAGGTCTCCGGCCATCCACCACTGATAGGCCTGCTCGGTGAGTGCATGGAGGCGTTCGGTGGTGTCTTTGGCGATGGCGTCGCCGTGCCCGACCGCCACCACTTCCGGCTCGAGCTGCGTCATGCTGCGCAGCGAGGCGTAGGCCTGTTTGCGATTGAGGACGAACGCGGGCCATCCGGGGCTGAGAAGGGGGTACGTCACGGCCGCGTCCCCCACGAACACGATCCGCCGCCGGGCCCAGTAGAAGGCGAGGTGACCGGGTGTGTGGCCGGGTGCGTGCATCACCCGGATGGGCCCCACCTGGTCGCCGTCGTCCAGAGCCCGGTCGACCGGGCAGGGGGGGTGCCGGCCGATCCCTATGGCCGCTCCAAACTGGAGCGGATAGACGCGGTAGTAGGCTCTCAACGGCCGCATCGGCAGGATCGGTACGGGCTGCGCCCGGCGCTCGCCCTCGATGATGTCCGCCTCCCACGCGTGACAGCAGACGAGCGCTCCGCTCATCCGTTTTAGAGTCGCCAGCCCACCCAGATGCGAACGGTGAGCGTGGGTGACGACGATGTGCTTGAGGTCGGTGACGGTCCGACCGAGGCGCTTGATCTCGCCGAGGATCCTGTGGGCGTCCACGTCCCATAGCGAGTCGATCAGCGTGAGCGAGCCACCATCGTCCAGGAGAAAGCACCGGACCTGTCCTCCCTTCTCCTGACCGATGCTATGGACGCCCGGGGCGAGTTCCATACCTGCGGTCTCCGTCAATTGGCGTGGCCAGGCTGCCAGCGATGCGTAGCAGCACGACGTGCCGCCGCCGCGGCTGATCCTAATCGGAGCGGCTGACGACAACGTCCGGGAAACCTGGGCTTTTTAGTGGCTAGGTTCCTGGAGCATGCTCGTGTAACCTGCACGGTGCCGTGTGGGAGCGCGAGGCTGTAACAGCCGCCACGGCGCGCCTGTTGCGGAGAGTACAGGCCGAAGGGCAGGGCGGAGCTCTCTTTGTGATCGGGGAGGCAGGGCTGGGCAAGACCGCGGTCCTGGAGCAGGCCGTCCGCCTGGCAAGGCCGGACTTCAAGATCGGTTTTGCTCGGGGGGATCCGATGGAGAGCATGCTGGCGTTCGGCCTCCTCAGCCAGTCGATGGACGGCCTGGGCGGCCACGGTCTCCTCGAGCCAGCGCCGGCTGGGGAGTCCGGCACGGACCGGAGGGCGGCCCAGTTCTTCGCCGTTCTGCGCTGGCTCGAAGGCCAGCCCGGACCTCTGCTCTGGGCGCTCGACGATCTCCACCTGGGGGACGCCGACTCGCTTGCCATGATCTCCTTTCTGTGCCGGCGCGTCTCCTCACTGCCGGTGGCTGTGATCGGAACGCTGCGGCCGTGGCCGTCGGCTGCTCAGGAGGTCGCCCAGAGCCTGAGTCATTCGGATGCGGCGGCCCTGGAGCGGCTGCTTCCCCTGAGTGAGCCCGCCACGCGTGCACTGCTGACGGCCAGGCTGGGCCACGAACCTGCGGAGGACCTGGCAAGGCAAGCCTGGACGCTGGCCGGCGGTAACCCGCTGCTGCTCGAACAGCTGGCGCTGGCGATCCGACAGGGCGAGGACCTGCCGCCACCCGCTCGGGTCTCACCTCGGCTCGCTGACGAGATGTTGCTGGCGCGCTTCGCGGGACTCCCACGCGGCGGCATGCAGCTGGTTCGCGCGGCGAGCGTCCTCGGCGGCCGTTTCAAGATGGACGTCGCGGCCGAGGTCGCCCAGCTGCCCGAGGACGAGGTCGATGTCGCCGTGGAGGCGGTCTGGCGCAGCGGACTGGTGTGCGAGTCAGGGCAGAGAACCGTGGTCGAGTTCGTGCATCCACTTTTCCAGCAGGCTGTCTACGACGGGCTCGGCTCGCCTGTGCTGTCACGTCTGCACGCCCGAGCATTCTCGGCGCTCGCCAGGCGTGGTGCGGAGGCAGAAGCGGGCGAGCACGCCATCCGGGGCCTCATGGTGGGCAGCTCCGAGGCGATCCGAGTCCTGGAAAACGGGGGAAGGGCGGCTCTGCGGGCGGGTGCGCTTGGCGTGGCTTGCAAATATCTGGCAGCTGCCGCTGAGCTCGCCGGCGACCACGTGCGCCCAGAGCTGCTCCTCGTCCTCGGCGAAGCCCTTCTGGCCGCTGGTCGGGCTGCCGAGGCAATCCGGGCATGCGAGCGGTTGTGCGCCAACCCTGGACTGCCTGCTCTCGCCCGCGTGCAGGCGCTCCGGATGCTGGGCCGCGCGCTCGCCAGCACCGGGGCGTACGAGCGGGCGGGAGTCCGTTTTGACGAAGCTGTAGAGATCGCCCAGGCGGAGGATGTGACCGCCGCCGTCGAGATACTTCTCGACCACGCGTTGACCTCCTGGCTCAGTGGAGGCCCCGCGAGGTCGCTTCCTCTCGCCGAGCGTGCCCACCGGCTCGCCCAGGACGCCGACGACGCGGTACGCCGCGGAGCTGAGGCGACATGGGGCTTCATCGCACTCCAGGCAGGGGACGTCGCCGGCCTGGAGGCAACGGCTGCGGCCGCCCAGCCAGTGGCCCGCGATCCCCTGGCGCACCAGCGCGAAGTCAGCTGGACATGGGGCCCGCTGACCACCTACGGCCTCGCCGCCACCGACACCGAGCGCTTAACCGAAGCGGACGGGGTGTTCAGGATCGCGGTCGACGCTGCCGAGCGTCTGGGAGCGGCCGAGGCGGTCGCCACCCTGCGCATCCTGCACGCCTACACGCTGATGCGGATGGGGCGTCTCAGTGATGCGCTGGCTTTGATCGAGCTGGCCGATGAGCTGCTGGAGCTGGTGCCTATGGCACGGGCTTACGCGGCTGCCGGCAAGGCGAACATCCTGCAGTTCATGGGCCGGCTGGACGAAAGCCAGGAGCTGTGCGACCAGGCTGAGCCCACAGCGCTCGAGCATGGGGAATGGGTCGCCCTGCTCTTTCTCTGGGACGTGCGGGGCCGGCGGTGGCTGCTCGAAGGGCGCTTCGCCGACTGCAGTGACCTCTACTTGAAACTGGAGGCAGAAAGCACCCGGATGGGGATTGGCGAGCCATGCCTGGTGCCCTGGGCACGGCACGCCGTCCTCGCTCACACCGGCGCCGGGCGTCTTGCGGATGCCTCACGCGTGCTCGAGTGGCTCGAGCGCTGTGCGGCGGCGCTGCCGTGCCGCTGGCCGCGCATCGCGATCGCGACCGGTAGGGCCGCCCTTGCGGAGATCGTCGGCAACCGGGTGATGGCAGAACAACTCCTCCAGGAGGCGCTGCGCCTTCATGAGGGTCTGGAGTTGCCGATCCAGAAGGTGGAGACGCTTCACCACTACGGGGCCTTCCTGCGCCGAAGCGGTCAGCCCTCCAGGGCGCGCTCGGTGCTGGCCGAAGCCCTACGAGTGGCCGAGGACGTCGGCGCAGGGTGGCTTGCGAACCACGTTCATCGCGAGCTGGCAAGCGCCGGCGGGCGGCGCCGGCGTCGGGAGGAGCCCGAACGCCTCACCTCCCAGGAACAGCGCGTGGCGGAACTGGCTGCGGGCGGCCTCACCAACAAGGAGATCGCGCAGCGTCTGTGGCTCCACGTGAGCACGGTCGAGAGCCACCTTCAGCAGGTCTACTCGAAGCTCGGGATACGCTCGCGGCGGCAGCTGATGACCTCGTTCGTGGGCCCTGCCGCAAGCGTTCCGCTTCCTAAAGTCCCTGGGAATCCTGGAGGCAGGGGTGGCTGAGCCGCAGGGACACTGAGCATCTTGTGGCCCCGCCGAGGAGGCGTTCGTCGAGCAGGCGACCGCATTCGGACGGAGGGATGAGAGGCCTTCCTGAACCGTATTGCCACAAGCACGGTTGGGACCGTGGCAGCGCGGAGGTTTGAGGACGAGGAGCAGGCCATGCTTCCAACTGTTGAAGCCCGGACGGCAACGTTCATTCTGCGGCTCGAACTGGGCGCGTCGCACATCCCGATCGGCTCGATCGAACCAGTGAGCGGATCCATCTCGTTGAGCTTTCGCGGCTGGATGGACTTCATGAGCGCCCTGAACCACCTGCGTACCGAAGTCGACACCGCAGAGCGGCTGCACGAGGCTTTGCACTTGAACGCCGGCTGAGGCGGCATCGTCGTTGGCGGGTGTACAGTTTTCGCGACGACGCTCTCTGGTCCTGCCGCCGGGCCAGGTTTGGTGGAGTTGGGGTGAGAGACGCCAATGGAGACCTGGCAACGGCAGAACAAGAGCCTGCGGTTGCAGCGACGTCTACGAGGCTGGTCCCAGGACGACGTCGCTGCCGGGTTGCACCGCATAGCGGCCAGCCTGGGCGAGCCGGAGTTGGGGGTCGACGCCAACATGGTCAGTCGGTGGGAGCGGGGAACGAGAAAGCCCCGCCCCCGGTACGTTCGCCTCCTCTGTCGCCTCTTCGAGCTCCCACCTGAACAGCTCGGCGTCATCGAAGACCTGGACGAGGGGCTGCGCACGACCGTGCGCGCCGGAGCCGCGGGCTAGCCGGCCGGCCGTCAAGCGGAACACCCAGCAGCGGGACCCGCAAACGTGCTTGAATTGTCGTCAGGTAGGAGCTGAAGGGTCCGGTGGGGGCTTTGCGTAGCTGGCCCCACGAACAGCCGATTCCAGACGACCGCGTCACTTGACGATGTCTTGACGACCGCGACCCGACGGTGAGGTTGATTCCTTCCCAGTCCCGGGACGGTAGCCGCCAGCCGGCTGCCGTCCTCAACTTCCCCTCGGGACAGGCGGATACGGTGGCGGTCCGGACCGAGCAACAGCCGGTCGCAGACGCTTCTCGAAGAGGACCAGGCGCCAGGCGGCCCGCTCGACCTCTCGCAACTCGGCGTACCCGAGCTCCCGGTAGTAACGCCTCAGGCGTTCGCTCTCGGCCGAGCAGTCGAGGCGGAGCAGCTCGGCGCCGATGGCAAAGGCCCGCTCCTCTGAAGCGGCCAGCATGGCCGCCCCGAAGCCGCTTCCGGGTATGGAGGTCGCCAGCCGGTGCATGTACTGGGCGGCCGGCGCAATGACTGCGTCCGGACCCCAGATGGTCGGGTCGGATCGCTGCAGGGTGGCCGTCGCAACCGGCGTGGCGCGGACGTAGCCGAGCAGGGTCTCCTCTTCTGCGAGGCCCTGCTCAACTCGCGCCCGCGACCGCGGAAGCCGCCCATGCCGCTCAGCGGCATTGTCAAGGATCGACATCACCACGTCGGCGTCGGCCGGGGTCGCCAGGCGTACGGTGAGGCTCGGCAGGTTCAAACTCGGCCGGGCGGGGCCGCTCTACGAGCCGTTCGGCCCGCTGTGGCCGTCGTGGCCGTTGACCGAACCGGACCAGCTCGCGGTCGGATTTGCGTCGTGGCCGATTACGATCAGAAACTGCTTTTCGCCGAGCCGAATCGGCAGGCAGTCGAACCCGTAGAGCGCGTGGCGTCCACGCAGGCGGAGGTTGAGCTCCCAGCCCCGACGGCGCTGAAACGGCGGCCGGAACGCGGTTACGGCCTTCGCCCGGTCGTAGGGATCGGTGAACTCGACAAACCGGGTTCCTCGAAGCTGTTCGCGGAGGCAGCCGACCGCCGAGACCAGGGCGACGTTGGCGTCCACGATGTCGCCCTCGCCGTCAAGTATGGCGATCAGTTGTGGCATGAAGTCGGCCACCGCGCGCCAAGGTGCGCCTGTCTCGTCGGCTATCGCCAGGACCGGGCCCATGTCCGCCCGTGCCCCCGACGAGCCGTTGTCGTGGCGCACCGACGACGAGCCGTTCTCGGTTTGCTGGAGCGAGATCCCTCCCTGAGCGGCCCGAACCGCGACTTTGAGTGTCAGGCCGCGGACCACGACGCCGTTGATGACCTCGCGGAGAAGCTCGACGTCCTCAGCCGTGTACCGGCGCTGCCCGGAGGGAGTCCGGTGCGGCTTGAGGATGTTGTGTCGCCGCTCCCAGGCTCGGATCGTGTGCGGCGAGAAGCCGATCATCGAGGCCACCTCGCCGATCGTGAACTCGGGTGGTGTGGTCATGGCCGCACCAAGCGCCGCGCCAGCACCGTTCCGATCCTGGCATCTGCTCCGTATGCAGAGGCTCCGACCCGCCGCCAGAGGTCGCCCACCCGGTTGAATGCCGCGCCACCAACCAGGACCGGCACGCCGAGTTCGCGGATCGACTTCACCACCTGGGCCAGTCCGTTCACGACCGGCAGGTATCCGGCCGATATCCCGACCAGCCGGGGACGGGCTCGCTCCACCAGGTTCGGAAGGTCGTGAGGCTGGCAGTCGCTGTCAAGCAGCTCCACGGCCCAACCCTCGTCCTCGAGGGCAAGCGCGAACATCGCGAGCCCCAACGTGTGCTGCTCGCCAGGGAGCACTGTCAACAGACAGCGCGTCCCGGCGGGCACCCTCGAGCGCGCCGGCGTTTTGGGCAGCGTGGTCACCAGTCGCTCCAGCATGGTGGCCGCGCGGTGCTCGGCCTCGATGCCGATCTGCCCCCTGTACCAGAGCTCGCCGACCTCGTACTGAGCCGGCTGCAGGAGGTCTGCCACGACCGCCGTCCGGCTGCCCACCCTGGCCAGGAACCGATCCGCAAGCACGCACGCTCCGGATACGTCGCCGGCGAGCATCGCCGCGACCAGTGGTCGCACCGGCGGCCGCCGTCCATGCCACGTAGCCCCCGCCCCGGGCGCCCATGCACCCCCGGTGAGGGCTACCTCCCCGCTAGTCATTTCAGAGTTGCTTCCAGGTTGGAGGGTATTTGCCTGGATGGTGACCTGCCCCCGCAAGAGCCACCCGTCTATAGAGGTTCTACAGATTACTTGATATCTTAGGCCGACAACTAACACGCTGTCGAGTGCCGAACGCCGAAACGATTCAGGGGCGGCCGCGGGGAACTCGAAACGCGACCAGTTTGGCCTTGCCTGGACCTAGCTCGGCCCACCCCCTGGCCACCCCGATGGTGGCCAGGGCCGCTGTCGGAAACTTGGCCCGGAGCTGGTCACGATCAGCGCCACCGCCGACCAGGAGGACAGCGAGGTCCTGAATACCGGGGTTGTGGCCGATCAGGAGGACGCTGCTGACGTCGTCGGGAAGACTGCGGAGACGAGCCAGCAACTGGTCCTCGCCGGCGCCATAGAGATCGTCCTCGATCAGCACCTCGGCTTGTGCGCCAAGGCCCGGCTGGATCAGCTCCAGCGTCTGCCGGGTGCGCAGCGCAGGCGAACAGAGCACAACCTCGGGGGCGATCCGGTGGTCGCGGAGGTGCTGAGCGAGCTGCTGGGCGGCACGGCGTCCGCGGGGGGCCAGCGGCCGTTGGAGATCCGGCACGCTCTCATCGGCCCAGCTCGACTTGGCATGCCGGAGCAGATAGAGCGTCGACCGGCGGGTCATATGCTCGGCGATGGACTTGGCGAGTGTGAAGGGCTGGGCGACGGTGACGGCGACGGAGTCGGAGTCGGGGTGCGAGTCGGGGTTGGCGTCGGAGATGGGCTTGGCGTGGGCGTCGGGCTGGGCGACGGCGTCAGCACGTTGAGCTGCCTTGTGACCTGGCAGCTCCCGTTCCAGCAAAGCATGATCAGGTGTGCGCCGGGGCTCGCATCTCCTGGGATGGTGACCCGCCGTGTGACGTTGCCGGATTGGTCGGCCTGGAACCTGCTCAGCTCCACCGCTGCGCTCGCGAACTCCACAGTTCCGCTCTGCTGTGCCGGCAGGTGGCTGCCCGTGACGATGACGGCGTCCCCGGGGAGCACAGACGAGGACGACACTTCGACGCTGGGCGCCGAAGGCTGGTTGTTGAGCCACAGCAGAAGCGCACCCAGAGCGATGAGGGCCGCGCCGACGATGGCGGCAAGAATCCAGGGCCAGCGATCCTGCCTGCCTGCCGCGCGTCGCGCGCCGCCTGCGGGCTCGTCCACCGGGTAGGCAGCGCCGTAGGCCGCCTGGGAGGCGTACGCGTCGTCGTTGAGAGCCTGGGCAAGTGCCTGCATCATCTGCGAGCAGCTCTGCCAGCGGGCATCCGGGTTTCTGGCCAGACCGGTGGCGAGCACCTGGTCCGTGGCGGGACCGATGTGCGGGCTGCGGCTCGATGCCGGTGCGGCCTCCCCGCGCTCCTTCGCCGAGAGGATCTCCGATGTGGTGTGGCCTGGGAACGGCGTGGTCCCCGTCAGCAGCTCGTAAGCGATGGTCGCGAAGGCGTAGCGGTCAGTTGCCGAGCTGACCTCGCCGCGCTCCAACTGTTCGGGCGCCTCGTAGTGGAGTGCTCCGGTCCGGATGCCAAACGCAGCGCCGCGGAACCCCGGGTCGAGGAGGGGGACGAGGCCTCCATCCCGGACCAGCGGCCGGCCCTCAGGGCCAAGCATGATGGTGGCCGGCCGGAGGTCGCCGTGCACGATGCCCTGCCAGTGCGCGTGATCGACGGCCTTCGCCACGCCCTGCAGGAGCCGGACCGATCCCTCCTGGCTGATCCCGCCCCGCATGGCATCACGCAACGAGACTCCCTCGACGTAAGCGGAGACCAGGTAGGGAACGCCCTGCCGCTCGCCGACCTCGTAGACGTCGACCAGGTTGGGGTGATGGAGCTCAACCAGGCTTGGCGCCGCCGCGGCGAGCCGCCCGCGCACGTCCTGGTCCCGCAGCGCTTCCAGCACCTCGATGGTGGCCGAGCGCGACAGGTTCGGATCGTATGCACGGTAGTTGGGACCGTAGGCGCCCTGACCCAGGTATTCCTGGACCTGGTAGCGGCCCAGGGTCACCCCGGTGCGAATTGGGGCCTGTTCCGGTTGGGGCTGCAGCGGGGTGCTGCCCTCGCCGGGGGTGAGCGGGGGTCTGGGTGGAGGCTGCGGCTCTGGCGAACCCTGCGGTGTGCCGCCGGTGTCTCCCGGCGTTCCGTCCTCGTCTGAAGCGCGCTCGTCTTCCGGGCGCTGGCCCGGACCTGGCGGCGTCTCGCTCATTCCGGGCCGATCCTCGTCGTAAATGCGCATCGAGCGCGGACATAGTCCATTACCGCTACCTCGATTGTCGAGCAGCACGCGCAGCGATTGCCCGCCGAGCGCAGGGCCCGCCCTCTAGATCGGGCTCGTAAGGACCGCGGAGGCAAGCGTGGGCAGACAGGACGCCTGGCAACCGAAAGCGCAAGAACTACCAGTCCGATGGACACGCGAAGCAGCTGAGAAGGCTACAGCCTGATCGATTGACCAACTGGGAGGTTGCTGTGAGAAAACGCCGAACCCACCGATGGCGGAAGTGATCGCCGAGTTTCACGGCATGCCAGCCGATAGTCGGGAGTTAACGCACAGCCACCTTGCCACTGCGGCGCGGACGCGTCTTAGTCGCGCTTTTGGATGTGCGTTTCTCCATGTCGTGAAATTCCGCTGTCAGTCGCTCCAGCGCGTCGTGGACATCGTCTAGTCGCTGTGCACGCTCTTCTTGAGCCAATCGCTCCAACACCCACGTTCGCATCAGAGCAGTCGGGTTAGCGCCGTACGCACCGGCTATGCGTCGCAACGCACCTAGTCGCTCGACCGGCATGCGCAGGCTATAGACCTGGGCGGGGTCACGCGGGGGCATCCCTTGATGCAGTGGCCCGCCCTTCTTCCCGGTGCGGCGGCCCTCCTCAGCCTCCTCAGCCTCCATCGCCAGTATGTCCTTGATGTTCTCGCTCATTCTCGTTTTCTGTTTGTTTTCGCTGTTCTCGCGTCGGCATCGTCTGCTGCGTACGCAGTGGCGCCCCACCACTCCCCGGTGGGCGGGTGATCCTTCGTAGGCGTCTGCGCCGGCACTCCTCATCGACCCTATTTTGTAATACGGTTTGAGCTCGAAGCGTATTGCGCAAGTCGTGCTGCCATGATGCCCATTCCCGGGCGGTCTAGAAGTTAAAGAGGCTCTATACACACCCGGTCTGATCCGAGGGTTGTGTTACCCATCGCTGCCGCCGGTCCGCCCGGCCGCTCATAGTCTCTGGCAAGGTCATTAGCGCTCCCGTCGAGCTCGCCAGAAGTCGGGCCGATCAGACGCCGGTGGCGACCGGTGTAGGCCGACCGCGGGGCCCGAACCCGCCGAACAGGCAGCCGTTCGGCCCGGCGGCGGTGATCGTGACGCTTCGCGCCTTGACAGTGCCTGACGAATCCGCCTGCCCGGAAGCTGCCACGCACTGACCCACGGCGAGCTGCTTCGACGTGATCGACTGCGTCTTGCTGACGCGGGCCGTCGCCGGCACCGTAATCGTGACTTCAGCTCCTGACGCGGGCTGGACGGTGACCGAGCCCCCGCTGACGGCAGTGACCTTGCCCCGCACGGCCGTGAAGTTGGACGCACCGCCGTTCCCACTATTGGGGAACCGGCCCTGGCCCGGCCCACCGGAGCCGGCGTTGCCGGCCGCGCAGGCGCCGTTGACGGCGGAGCTGACCTGCACCACGTTGACCGTGACGGCGGCGGCTCCGGTGGCGCCGCTGGCGATGAGGCAGGCGCCGACGGTGATGTCCGACAGTGATCCGGTGTCGGTCCGCTGGAAGCGGGTCGAGCGATCGAAGGTGACGGTGACTTGCCCGTTCTGCGCACTGACGACGAGCTTGGCGCCGCTGACCTGGACGAGCTGGCCCGCGACCGTCGTGCCACTCCCGCTACTGGCCGCCGGCGAACTGGCGCCCGCCGGAGACGAGCTGGCCGAGGCCCCGAAGCTGCCGCAGGCTGCTGCGGCCAGGCCAGCCACCAGAAATACGAAAACGGTGATTCTCACGGTTCCCCTGTGTCACGACCTACCCACAGGCACGCCGCCAGGTTGCGGACCGACCGTCAAGGATTTGTAAGCCCTGTCGACGACCCGCAGTGCCTCGATCGGCAGAATGAGACCCGATGACGACCTGGGTCGACCCGCTCGTCTACAGCACCCGCTGGCTGGTCCGAAGCTACGAGATCGATCAGAACGGGCACGTCAACAACGCCGTCTACCTGAACTACGCCGAGGCACTGACCGTCGAGCACGCAGAGGCGTCAGGCTACGGGCGCGCGTGGTCGGAGGCGCACGACGGCGC
>Ga0070699_100000216_pt1 | contig 57281 bp, 41 predicted proteins | sample KBSK1503metaG_FD_65473 | JGI IMG/M metagenome (GOLD analysis project Ga0070699, IMG submission 65473) | Corn, switchgrass and miscanthus rhizosphere microbial communities from Kellogg Biological Station, Michigan, USA - KBS K1-50-3 metaG | ecosystem: Host-associated > Plants > Roots >... | reverse complement strand
TGGTATCGATGTACCTGCCCATGTTCTCGTTGATTGGCAAGCTGTCTCAGGGACATTGATGCCGGCCGGCTGTTGTTGTGAATTCGTATTAAAGTCGTGGACTTCGTATTAAAGTGGTGGACTTCGTATTAAAGTGGTGAACCAAAACAACGGGGTTAAAACGCCCGCCGAGCACGCCATCGTGTTCTGCGGGCGTTCGACTTAATGCTCATTTTGCCTCCATGCCCACTCGGACCCGCCAAAAACCAAGTCTTACGACGTCTTTCTCCTCAGCGGAACCAGCTACCATAGACCAAGCTCACTCTATCAACCCGAAACCGCATAATCTCACTGGCGATATCGCGTTTATAGAGAATGAGTTCCATAAGCTGTTGAGAAAGTCGAGATTCGTCGCGCGGGTAATAGAAATCCATCTAAACAACGAGACTAGATTATCTAATCAAACCACCTCATCTACGGATTCTCATCGTGATTGCCGCGCCGAGGAACGCAACGGTGCTGAATGGCAAGGGCTAATCGAACGAAACCTTCCTCAATGGTTGTTTTGGGTAACAACCGTATTGATGATGCAGGCCAAAATGGCTGCCGAAGATCGGCCAATGTCGCGAGCGCAACTTGCCGAGCTACTCAACGATCGATTGTTTCGCCAGGCTAGCAATGACCTACTGTTCAAAACGCATCGGAAAAGAATCTGGACGCCCGCGGTCCTCAGAAGTGCCGTTCACAGCGCACTCAAAGATATCAATAACCCCGGAGCGGTGACTCTTGAGAATCTTGCAAAGAGAATAACCGTACGTGCCAGGAACTCGTCGCCGCTTAATCTAATGAAACCTTTGTCCGGTAAGCATCTCCAAAAGTTACTGCAAGGGAATGATATTGACTGGATCGAAATCAAGAGGTCATACAAAGAGCGTCTATTAACGAGAGTATTGAAACGCTAGCACCGGGTCTAAAGTACAAGAATTCGGGTTTAGGGTTAGGAGGTCGATGCCGTCTCGGGTGGGTCTAAACAATCTGAGAATTCTTCGTAATGTCTCCAACAGCTCATTCATTGATTACCCGTATCTGTCAAGGCTGACGCCCTCTAGAGGTGTGGTTTCGCACCGCGCTTTGCTACTACTCCGCATCTGCGGTAGACCAGAAACAGATTACTGCGCACTCGTTCTCTCAATAACTGGTGCGCGCCGATAATGCGATTTCCACGGACTCTTGAATCGATTTTTCTCCGACATGTGCACCCGGAGTTTCAAATTCAGGGCAAATCGGGAGTGATCAAATCAACGTTATGTTGGCGGCTCTTGACTTGGGCGCGTTCACTGTTGCGGACCAGAGGGCCCGTTTGCTTCACCAGATAGTTTGAACCAGGCGGGTGTCTATGTCTTGAGTGAAATCTTAGCGATGGGATGTACTAAGAGATTATCAGGAAGCTCTTCATAAGCTAGCACGGCACGCTCCGGGAATTCCCTTGATGTGACGTTATGCAGCGCTGGACGGAGGTTGGCGTTTGTAAGAATGACCGCGAAACCGTCGGAAGGTGACGGGTTTCGAATTGTCATGCGAACCGCATTCAGAATGTCTTTACGCTCGTTTTCACGCAGGGCGGACGGTTGCTCTTCATCGAACCGACCAATCCAATACTCCGACAAGATCCTTTCGATCTCCTCACCAAGGGTGTAGACCATCAGGGTGCCATCGGGCGCATACTTCTCTTTGAAATAGCGCTTCAACCCCAACCTGATATAAGTCGCAATGTTATCGGGATCATTTAGCCAAGCTTGAGAAGGCTCAGTGTACGCCGGCAGCCTTTCGTCGAAGAGAATATACTTCGAGGCATCCGACACGACGTAATCGTATTCGAGGATCCTCTCCAGAATTAGCTTTAGGTTGCGAATGGATATTTGCTCAGCAATCAAACACCTTACTACTCGGGTGAGTTGCTCCAGGGAAATCGAAGGTCGCGCAGCATGTACCAAAGCCGGAAACGCCAATTCCAATTGCTCCAGCTCCTCTTCGACCTTAGCGCGATAAATCAGTGATTTACCTGTTTGGCGCAGCTCATCGCCAAAACAACGCATGAGGTACAGCATCGGATCGGCTTCAATATTCAGGCCACTCCGCGGCACCGTAGTCAAATGATTTACCTTGAATCTAAAGCTATGAGGCTTGAGGTCGTCGACAATAACGAAACGGATTGGTGGCAGGCGCAGGCCCAGCTCGTAAAATAACGTGTCTCGCATCTCTGAAAACTTGGGTCGTTCCTCTGCGTTGCTGCCGCCTGTAATTTCCTTCAGGTAGCTCTCTTGAAGGTGGATCTCAAGGGCCTCCGGCCGCAAAGCGTCAATTAGGTCTTCGGCAATGTTTTCAATTGGACGATGATTGGCCAGGCCTTCGTTCAAAACTCGCGCTACAGTCTGTTGGTCACCTATTGAGATTCCCAGCTCGAGGATCGCGCTTAACATTTCACGCAGCCAAACCTGAACGGGCGGTGCGAGTTTTTCAACTTCAGTCGTGAGGTTGAGCCCGAGCGCATAATCAGCAGCCTGGTCGGGCCCAAACAGGATTGCAGGCTGCGCTTTGCTTACCTCGAGACAAATCAGAGCCAAAAGATCAACGGTTGGAAGTGCGTCATGTTCAAGCTCTAACCAGTCTTTGACAGTTTTCGCGGTGCAATTGCTTAGATAAGCGATGACACCCTTAATCAATGTCTGCGATTGCGCACAGAGTTCCCCATTAATGGAAACCCGAAGCAACTGATCTTCCGGTGGCGTAACATCTTCGAAGGGGTAAATCTCTACCTTTGGTTTCCCTGGAATGCCAAGCGCACCTAACAGAACTGTCAATTCGTTGCCAATGTGTTTTCGCGCCGCTTCCTCTAGTTCGCGCGTGATCAGCACTCGATTCAACGCGGGTGCGAGATCGAGGCGCAGCCGGACTGTGGAAAGGCTGGTTGATTGCTGATCAGGCATTGATATTTATTTCGTTTATGCGACCGTTGCTGCTTCTGTTTTTCTCGCTGGCCGAGCCTGGCTGGCTAACCAACTCTGCCCGCGCAAGCACTCTTATTGCAGGAAACCTCAATTTAAGAATTCGACGGACAAAAGGACGCAATTCGGCGCTCTCAACGATCAGCAAGGCGTCTGGGTTTGACTCGACCAATTCACTTACGTCACGGACAAACTCCTTCGCCGGCGCCGGGGGAATAGCAATGAACATCTTTCCACCTTCGTTGCGCAGCCAACGGTTCAACGTTTTCTCAATCTCGCTCGGGAGCTCAACAGCGCGTGCGTTTAGAGTATTTCCAGGAATTTGCTGCTTGAGTCTTAGGCGAACCGCGCGCACGACCTCGTGGACATCATGGGTTGGAAGTCCGACGGTCTTGATGGTTTTGAGAATTTCTTCCCAATTCGTAATTGGCACCTGCTCCTTGAGCAAACTTCTCAACGTTCTTCCCAAACGAAGCTCACGCATTTGGTCTGGCGCGACGACTTCAACCAGGGCTTGGCCGGTTTCCGTTTGTTTCCACGTTTCGAGCAGATTCTTGAACTCTTGAGTGCCAAGAAAATCAGCCAGGTTGCGGCACAATACCGCGTCCAGGTGATAACTCATATAAAGCAGTGGATCATCCCAGAGCTCGAGGTTTCGCTCGATCACCAGCGGCCATAAATCCCGCGCAACCCAGCAACCAGGCTGGCCGGTAGTTGGATGCGGCGCCTCAAGAGCCCTCGCCTCAGCGTCAATGCCCATCTCTTTAAGCCGTTCCACGGATGCCGGGCAGTACCGCATTTCTGGTTGTACCTCGCCGTCTTCAACCCGGACCTCATCGAGGAGGATTGCGTAACGATTGGGAGGCATATCGGACGACGCCATCACCCGAACTCCAGGCACTTGTATTCCCAATTCGGCCTGAATTCGTTTGCGCATTTCAGGCAAATAAGTCGTAAAAAGAGGGCTCGAGTTTTCTGGATCGGCCGGCAATTCCACGTTGAGTTCCAGTCTGATCGGCGCGGTTACCGGCAACATTTGCGAACTTTCTCCACTCTTATCAGAGAGTTCGTATACATCACTCAGGTAACTGGTAAGCGCATCCAGGGCTTGGGCGAGGTTGCTTTTCAACTTCTCATCGGTGGCTGCATCGTCAATGAGGGCGACCCATTGATCGTGCAAGCTCCAATAACTATTCACGTCGCTAAGTAATAACCCGCAGATTTTTCCGACAACAACACCCGGCTCAGGCGTATTAGCTGACGCATAGAGTTGAAAGGCATCAGCCAGGTCCTTGCGGGAGGCGTCAATTTCTCCCAACAAAAAACGCGTAAGACTTAGGCGAACAGCAAGATCGGCCTTTCGCGTATTAGACTCGTCGTTTGATTTCGAAATTGGAAGTTGTTCGACACGCTCCCCTAAATCTGTGCCCTTGAAAAGCCGGCGAACGAATCTAAAAGCGCGGCCGACGATGGCGGCGCCCGCCTCTCCCAGGATCGGTAAGGCATCCAACTGGCGCAAGAGACCTTCAACGTCGGTGAAATTCTCGAGAGACTTGCCCGGTTGACCATCCTTTAGCAATGCGTCACCCAACTGCTGTTGTAGCGTCACCACTTTGTCGGGTTTCGAAATTCCGCGTTCGAATGCGAGTGCTTGCTTAAACAGCACAACGCTCTCCGAAGGTTTGTTTTCCTTTAAGCGTCGCGCACCTGCGGACGAAAGTTCGTCGACACAAACTTCCAAGCCGCGTTTGGCCTCCGGGAAGCGTTCATTGTCTTGCCTCAAATGATCGTAAATCTCGGCAGCTTCGGCCCATTTTTTGTCAGCCGTGGCCAAGCGGGCGAGACTTGCCTGGACCGCAATCCAGGGCCACCCGTTTTTCTCGTTCCTGGTAGTGAGCTCGCTGGCAATCTGCCGCAATTCTTCCGCAGGAGACTGCGGCCTTTCAAGGACCTTACGACGTTTGCGCACCCTTTGCTTAATAAGCGCGAGCGATTTCTTTTGGTCATCATCACGAGACCATCGGTAAGAGGGTTCTTCAAACTCCCGCAGGTCGAATTTGACGAAATCGTCAAGTTCGCGAACATTGGACGCTAGGTTGATCCCGCGATAAATCGCCTGTCGGCTTTCCTTGAGTTTTTTCTTCTTCTCTTCACCAGCCAGTGACTCGCTCCGGACCAAATAACAAAGTCCGAGCCCACGATAGGAGTCGCTCGCTTCGGCTGAATCATCAACCAGAGATTTGAATAGGCGCTCTGCTTCGTCCAGCTCACCAAGTTGAAGGGCTGCTGCCGCGATTGTGCTTTGATCAGCGGGAGGCAGCGCGCGAGCTTCCTTCAACCGGTCAAGGATCGAACGATACTCTCTCTGTGCGTTGTCGCGATCATTCACTAAACGGTAGCAAAGTGCGCGCAAGTCGGAATACCAAAGATCCTTTGGGCCGGCCTTGGCGACAAAGTCGAGAAGCTCCAGAGCTTCGTCATATCTCTCTTTGTGAATGGAAATATAAGCTTTAACGCCCTTTGCCCAGATGTCTTCCGGGGCCTGTTCGAGTCGTTTGTTGATTAGAATTTCCGCCTCGTCAAAGAGGCCGATGTTTCCGAGCAGCCCGCACCTTTCCTCTAGAGCTGATGTACTTTCAGAGTCGATATCAAGAGCTTCCTCACTGGCCTGCAGCGCGTTTCGACTGAGGTCCAGGGAACGAAAGAAACGACTCAGGTAAGCCCAACGGCTCGCGTCGAGCTCGTAGTGGAGTATCGAGCGTTCCAGGTAAGCAACTGCTTCCCACCAGAGCTCGGTGCGCTTGGCATCCGGCAGTTGGCTAAGTTGATCGTTGATGAGAGCTCGAGTCAGGTACGCCCACGAGTAATCGTCATCCGGCAGCGAAATCTTAAGGGCTTTTGTCCACACCTCCAGAGATTCATTAAGGATTTCGCGGATCGTGTCGTCAGAACCGGATGCCTCGTAAGTACTTAACCGCAACGAATCAATCAGGTACCAGAAGGCATGGACGCGATCAGGGTCGGCTTTGATAGCTCCCCTAAAGAACCGGATTGCTTGTCCCACATCGTTTTCGTCGTACCGCTCGCGTCCAGCTTCGTAGTAGACGTCCGCAGCTTCCTTAGTGCGGCCCAAAGCTTCGAGGACCTCAGCGCGCAGTTGGCGACCGCGCAGATCTTTGTACTTTCCATCTTTGTCGGCACCCTGCTCAAACGCTTCGTCAAGCACCACCAATGCTTCTTCGTTATAGCCTTCTTGCAGGAGTCGCTGTGAGAGGGAAAGCAAGAGATAACTTGAGACCGGCGCCAATAAGCGACCGAGTGCCCAATACGGGTCCTTTTCCCTCCAGACTTTATCTACCGCCTGTGAATAAAACTCAATCGCTTCGGTCTGCCGATCCTCGCTTTCGGCCCAGAGACCCAGCGCGACATAGCCATCCGCGAGCTCGGGCGAAAGATCTACGCCTCGTTGGGCCCAAGTTGCTGCCTGATCTGAAGAAGATTCAGTTCGATAATAGTAAGAGAGGGCGGCACAGGGTTGGCCGGATTTAGGTGCAAGTTTTCGGGCCTGCTCAAATTGCACGAGAGCGCTGTCACGATTGCCACTGCTCAGATGAATCCTGCCTTTAAAGATTTCGAGAACGGCCCTTTGGTCGGACGTTATTATGGCCCCGCTCTCACCTGAATAGTTCCCGCACAGATGTTCGAGCATCGGCAGCGCTTCCGGATATTTGCCTTCGAGAATGGCCTGAGTGCCTGCGCGAAATACTTCACGCTCGTCGGCAGCATCAGGAAAAGGCTCCAAAACCAATCGCTCACAAATGTCGAGCGCCCAAGCCAGCAGAGCTTGAACATATGTTTGGATCCAACTCTGATGTCCGCTCTGAACGTCTTTCTCATAAGCCTCGGAAAGAACGATTCGTTGCTGGTCCCACCACTCACTACTAAACAACCGGTTGCGTTCGCGCTGTGCCTCTAAAGCCCTAACCTTCTCCAATACGTCTGTGAGCAAAGTAGTCCAGACCTGCGCGTCGCGAACTGATTTCTTGATTACCGACTTGACCGGGCCATAATCCGACGAATGTGCAGCCGCGTCCGTGATCGGAGTGAGCAAGGTTTTGGCTTGCGCGCCGCTCAAGCCCAACTCATCAGCTCGCGTGGCGGCCCGGGCAGTGACCTGATCGATCTCCTCCTCGAGCGAACGTTCCCGTTTGATCAGGATACGCTTAGCTCTCGATTTCGATTGGTCGGCGTCCTGTGTATTCGGATCCATCTTCCTTCCAGCGACTTCAGCGCGTGTGCGACTTGAGATGTTTAGCCATGGCCAGGTAAACGGTCGTCAACTTCCCGGTCGGATCAAGTGATGACAACGATTGTGCTTTCTCGTTGACCATTCGGCGCGCGGCCTCAACGTCCTGATTGTATGTCTTTCTTAGTTTTTCTATCTCTCTGCTCACTTCCGAGGCTTTCAGGGAGACGCCCGCAGCTGACTCAAAGCCGACCTCAGCCAGATCGTCAAACGAAAATTCCGGAGGCGCTGCCTCTGACAAAGCCTGACTTGCCGGAGGAGTAACAGTGGACGCGGGACCAAGCGACGAAGAGGTCGAGCTTTGCGCACCACCTGTGTCGGTAATTTCGATCAAAGGCAATAGCAATCCATCCTGGCTGTGCATAAAGAGAACTGGAGAGCCGATGTTACGCATCTTTTTTTCACCGAATCTGCTCCAGCGACGACCCTCCTGGACTGCGGTAGCGACTGATTTTCCTTCCGCGAGCGTCTGATAAAACGTTTGCGTGAATTTGGTTGCGACCTCCGGATCGACAGGGTACCGCATGGCGATTATGGCGGGCACATGTTTCAGAATAAGTTCGGGAGCCAGTTCGGCAAAGTTTGCTTTTAAGTAGTCGCCGCTTGTCTCTTTTTGCGGACCCTCGCACAATTGTAGAAACACAAGCCGCGGAGGTATTCCCTGGAAGCAATCGGCAAAGGCGCTCTTCTTGACCCACTCCGCCGTTTCTTTCCCATTCTGCAGGAAAGCAATTTCGCCTTCATATCGACCGTAACCGATGTAATGAACGACGTGAGGTTTATGCTGGTTGAGAGCACTGGCGAAGGCGGCAATCGTCGGGTTTCTGAGCTCTTCGAGCACATTAACCTTTGCCAGTTTGGGTGACTCCTTTAAGCGTTGAATCTCTTTCGCGATGGAATCAAAGTCCGTCTTGTATTTCGTGATGTCTTGCGAGATGCTGTCCCTGATCAACTCGTCAGGCTGCACCACCACGATCAGCACCTTTAGTGAGTCGACAGGGGGGGCGAATTGTTCCCGATCATCTTCGGTGGGAGTGTGGCGCAGCAGAACCAGGCTGGCTTTAGTCGCGAGCGGCAGGTTCTCTTTCGGATAATAGAGGAATTCCCACGGCAGGCTCGCCCACTTCGAGGCCTCTTTGTCGAAGACCAAAGCAACTCGCAAGCGCTCATCGGACTTCTCGGAAGCCTTTCGTTTTTGCTCGTTGTCGGCGAGTTTCTTCTCGAAGTGTTCCTTAACCTCTCCGACAAAAATCGCCTGATATAGGATGTTGCCAAGGACTGCGAGTTCCTCGTCTTGGTCGATTTTTCCCTTGCGCAACCAATCCTCAAAGATATTCAAGATCCGTTCCGTCAACTCATCGATCTTAAAATCGGCAATTTTCTCACCGCCGCCCTGAGTGGCAGTTCGTACTCTGTCGAGTCCGACTCTGATTATTAATTCATACGAGGAATCCATGCCAATCACCCATTCGGCCGTATTGACGGCATGATTAAGCCATCGCGACTGCGCATGTACAATACCGGCGTGCCGAAATCGCGATTGCTATAGGCATTCGGATCCCCGATAGTTAATTGCCGGCGGCTTTGCTGCACCGCGCCATCGATCGGCTCCCGATCAGCCAACAGCTTGTAGAACATTTTGCTGAACTTGATTGCCGTCTTGTTCGACACTTCGTACTGCATGGCAACCACGGCAGGTATGTATTGGCGAATAAGTTTCGGCGCGAGTCCGGCGAATTTGCTTGTAAAATCGATCTGGCCACCCTCGCATGCATGAAGGACCACAAGCCGTGGCTTGGCGCTTTCAAAGTAAGTTGCGAAGGTCGCGTCTGTTACCCATTCGACAGTTTCGCGATCAGGCTTGAGAAGCGCAAGCTCGCCCTGGTCCTCTGACGGTTTGTAATGGCCGTGACCCATAAAGTGCAGGAGGTGGGGCTTATATTCCTCGAGCTGCCTGACAAAATCTTCAATTGGCGGATTGTCCAGCTTCCGAAAGCCGAATCCCGACTCGGCACACAGCTTTTCTATCTCTTCGACCACCGCAGTTTCCAGAACTGGGCCCAGTTCTTTCGGCTTGGCAACTACCACCAGAAAGCGCAAAGGACCGTCTACCGCCTGCAAATCCTCGCGATCCTCCTCGAGTGGCATGTAACGCGACAAGACTAAACGCGGATGAGTCGCGAAAAAGTAACCGGCGCTGTGTGTGTGATCCGGCCGGTAAAGAAACTCCCACGGAATACTGGCGAGCGCAAAAGCATCGCGGTCAAAAATCAGTTGTAGTCTGAGGCGGTCGGGGCTTTCTATCTCATCCAAGCTCTTATTAAACAACTGAGCCACGGGGCCATCGAAAATGGTTTCGTACAGTAGTGAACCCAGAGCGTTCATTTCCTCGCGACGGGTAATTTTGTTCCCGCGGACCCAGCGATCCAGCACTGCGATAAGATCCTGGTGCAACTGAGTCAAGCGGAATGTGCCGGTGGCTTCTGCGCCCCCTTGCCGGGTTGCAACTACTTGAGCGTTGTTACTCACCCTCAGTTGAAGTTCGACGTATGCCATGCAAAAGTTCTCCGCGATAGTTTATTCGCTAAGTCGGGGCGTAATATCCCAAATCTTAGTGTCGCGCAAGGGCGCGCCCTTGCGAAAAAATGTTGCTACGCGCTCGCCAATGTATTCCGCCACTGCCGACAGATTGGCGGCCCAAAAATTAAATGAGTGGTAGGCTTGCATGGCGGCAGCGATTTTTACTTCTTTCACTTCTTTCGGGACCTCCATCACGACCACAAAGAGGGGATCGTCCTGTTGAAAGAAGCGCTCTTCGGACATCCTCCAAAATACTTTCGCTGCACCGGGCGAGCTATGTTCCAGCGTTGCCTTCTTAACGCTGTATTTGAAGGGCCCGGCCACCAGGCCAAGTTGGGCAGCCGCCTTCGCATCAACAGACGCATCGGCGCGCGCGAGTCCTGCGTCAATCGGCGGAACCGCCGCCTCGAACTCAAAGTTTTCACCGATGCGCAGCTCTAAACTTTGGTGAGCTTCCAGGAGGGTGTTGAACTTTCGGTCGGGCAAGATCATCTCCGCCCGCGGCCGAAGATGCCCATCCGTCACTCCCGGATTAAACTCGACAGCGCATTCCAGCTTGTGGAATGGGCGGTCTTCTAAAGGCGCTAGCGTTATCGGAAAGCGCAACCAGAAAAAGCGTGAAGTTTTACTCTTATCTTTGAACCGAACCGGCACGGCCAGCCCATGCTTTACAAAGTGCGACTCCTTAAGTTCAAGTACATCCGGGTAGGCGCTGAACTCCGCAGTCTCCTCATTAAGCTGATTTAACAAGCGTGAGGCTGCTTCGACAGCCGGATCCGGCTTCAGGTCAGCCCCGTCAGGGGCCCGGTTACCTAGCACGGAGTCGGAAGCGATAGCCTCCAATGTTTTCTGGGCTTCGTCCAGAAGGTTGGTCCGGTTAGTTTCAGCAAAGTTGAATTCGAAGTCCAACGCGGATTTGTCCATGGAGATAGTCTCCTATCAGTATTTGTGATTGGATGCGAGGCTGTATCAATCTCCCACCTTGAGGGTCCTCTGGCGCTGCGGCGCTAACAGCGACTCTGGGATCTATCTTGGGGCGATTCATTTGTCCCCGAAACAAGAAAGCCCGACTGTAAAGCCGTCAAGTTCGAACTTCGCTCAACGCGCTGAACGGTCCCAATACAATTTGCAACTACCACAGCAGGACTAGTGGTTAAGAATAGGAGATTTCTGAGAATCTGAGATTGCCTTACCAGCGCCTGTACCGTCAGCAGAGGAGCAACCGAACTGAAAAAACTCGCTTAAGAACTCATTCGGCCACGATAAGTCTAGCTGTGGTAAGCGTCAATCTACTCTCACCCGTACGAAAACTCAATAGGAATCTGTAGCTGGCAGAGTCCAGAGGACGAGCAAGAAAGCTAAAGGCGATCGCATTGGTCAATGACAAGATCTCTCGTCGCCACGGACTCTGCATGTCGGGCCCGACGCGGAAAGCTCTCGCGTCTTGGCCGGGACGCAATAACCTTCCCGCGATCTAATCCTCATTCAAGGACTAACCTCGGTTACGACAGCATGAACGGATGAATTAGATTAAGTGATTTGTTGGAGCGGGCGACGGGACTCGAACCCGCAATATCCAACTTGGGAATCAAAATTATCGCTCCTTTATTTTCACAACCTACAAAACCGCCTAGGAAAAATCAACGTGCATGCAACGCATACCGTGCATGCAATGCCTGAGTTGCGTATCGCTGGGGGACGTTTGGGGGACGGTTTTCGACCGTCCTCTTGCTGTGTAAGGATCGAGCCCCGCCGATTTTTCTGTGGACGATAAATCATTTACAATGAAGGGGAACAAGTCTACCCACTTGCGATTTGTTCCAACTTGAGAAATGTTGATGCCGGAGAATGCATCAGAGGACAATCCGAGGTAAACGAATCTGGAAAGTCGAGCCTTTGAATTGACTTTCATTCCCGCTTCTTGACGCCCTCCCGAAGCTTCTTGCACTGATCGTCTGAAAGGTCATTAGCATCAGATGGTTTCGGTTTGGGATTCATCAGATTGCCCTTTTCATCTTTGTCTGGAAGACCACCAAGACCATGACAGACTTCGTGTGTAAGCAACCGAACGTCTTTAAGAATGCCGACTTCGATGATGGAAAATCCAGGTTCGATTGCTTCGGATCCTTCTTGTGGAAACCAATAGCCTACGCCCTGCTCACCGCCCTGCTTGTTAGTGACCTCCGTTACAAGATAGATCTTGAATCCCTTTGTTGGTTGGCCGTGCGCCTTCTTAAGTTCCTCTTGAGCCTTCTTATCTATTTCCTTCGCCTTATCAGCTTTATAGCTTCCATCCATGTTTTCCGAGCCATGAGTATCAGGATTGGGTGCGTCAAAGACGACATCAGCGTCGGCGAGTTCAAGTTCAACACCACATTTCGAGAGCAGTTTATTTGCTTCTTTGACAGCATCTGCCAAGTCCTTCCGAACCGAATCCTTACTCGGGCGAGTTACGTCATCCTTGTCATGCGTGGTGACGCCCTTTAGGACGTTGATTAGAAGCTTTGCCTTTATCGTCCTTGGCTTTGGAGGAGGTGTCGGAGACGGCGCCGGATTCGGTGTGTTCTGGCATCCAGCCTCGAACATACTTAGAACGAGCAGAAAAGCTATCAGGCTCCATTTAAGCATCGTGTACTTCACCTCTCTTATTGGACGCAGAGCTAGGCATCCTTATTCTTAAGGAGAAACTCGCCTAACGGGGTTATTGATACCGACTCACAATTGGAGAGCCAGCCTTCAGGATGTTCACGGATCAGTCCGCTATTCCTTAAAGGACGGAGATCATGATAGTCCTTATCATGTGTATAGCGTGTTTCCCCTTCTTTCTTCAGGCGTCTTAACCACTCCCACTGGCGATCAGTAAGCTCACCGTGTCGATATGTCTCTTGAATAACAGTCGCAAACTCCTTGAGCGTCGTTTCGACTTCTATTCCAGCGAGTTTGAACTTAACCTTCGCGCCCGGAATGAGTGATTCGATTGCGGACCTAAAGCGGATGACAAGCACGAGCGTTACCAGAGGCCATGCAACTATTCTCAAGATCTCGATGAAGGTTTTCATGCGTATTTGATTCCGAGAATTAACCAACGTTGTTCGCGCCGACGCTCACATAGATTTCAAGGGATCTCCAGCAGGTATGATTCCCCACAGTTAGGACACGAGACAAAAACAACGGGAGTTTTGGGACTCGATGAGCCACCTGGGTACAGTGTTTGATGCTTGAATCTTTCGGCTCCAGCCCCCTCAGGGTTAAATACAATGACTCCACCACATTTTGTACAGTCAAATTCGATGACTGATTTCTTGGGAGGCGAATATCTTACTCCCTGAAAGCTCTGATCTCGCCTGACAAAGTTTGTAATGGGAGTTCCACAGTATTTCTCAACTATTCGGGGGAAGAAGCAGTCCTCTTTTGTTGCCGCGACATTTAGATGTCTGTTGCACAGCAACAAGTCTCTATATTCACAATCAACAAACGAGCATAAGAATTGGGGCTCAGGATTCCCTATTAATCCGAAAAGAAGGCCCATGCAAGACTCATAATAGTCTGAAAACATGGCTACCATCGGAGGCAAACTATTAGGAGTTGTTGCATGTATGGCGAATCCAGTTTCTGGATCAACGTTGACGGTTGCAGGTGGTTCGATTCCGTAGTGCACCAGATGTCCGTGATGCCAAACTGGCATTATGAATGGCTCCATACCATAATTCCTGAGAATGCTCTTCATCCGTGGAATCAACGGAAGCATGACTTCCAAAGGAGAATTACATACGGTGAAATTTCCTTGCGCATACGCCTTAGCTATCTCTTGCTGTGACCGACGCGGCGAAAGATCGCTAATTTCATTGAGCCGTAGAAACAGAGCGTCATCATCAAAAGCCGGTTGGACTTTCATTTTGTATGTAGAGTCCGATTCCAGATAGTCCAGGAAAGATTCATATGTAATCCCTTTCATCCCCGAGTCTCGATTCGCTGCGAGGAATAACCGCACCAGCCATCTAAAGGCGCTAACCGGATGCAGTTGATCCCACTTACCATTCATGAATGCGGTGGGTTCGTTCAGAGCAATCTGAACTAGCACGGGGAAATCGGTGAGTTCGTAGTTTCCTTCACCTAGCGCCTGATCGAATTCCAAGAACGCCCTCGTGTATAAGCCGCTCCTCCTTCCTTCGTCTCCTTTAACATAATCGTAGAAGGATTTTCTCACTTCGTTCACGTCCCCGTCTTTTAGGTAACAGAATTGCTGGAACAGTGCAGCTGACTCCCACAAGTGATAGATCCGCCACGCCCTCTATTTCGCGCGTGATGAACTTTATGAGCTCATAGTGTGGATTATCCCGAGGCTCTTGGATTGGCAGCGAAATTATGCCTTTCATGTCCTTGCATAGATCCCGCAAGAGATTCCAATAAAACATCATGAGCATGAGCGTGGATCTCGTACTGGCGATCTGCCAGAAATGAGAAAGCTCATGGACGAAGATACTGTGGAGAGACTTGGCGTCTAAGTCGCCTTCTACGCCGCGCATGTCCATCTCTCCGTTTAGACATCTTAGGAAGTCATTGTTAGACATCTTAAGTTCTATCCGATAGGAATGATGTGAGAATCTACCTGAGTCTCCGACTTTAAGAAGCTGAAACATCACCACTCCTCTCAACGCTCTGGCGTGAACAGTCTGTCCAGGATCGATTGTGGATCTAGAGATTCGTGAATATCGCCGTGTCTGAATAGGAACATAACAGCCAATAACCCATCTCTGTTGACTATTATTTCGGAGTGTTCACCTAAAACAGAATAAGCCACAAGCCATTCACCTTGCGCGTCTTGAAAGAAAGTCCCTGAAGTATCGCTAGACAGAATGCCTTCTTGGCCTACATTGAGCCGATCAAAGAAGCGACCTTCGTTTGCTATCGAACGGGCTGGTGACTTCCCTTCGCCTAGCCATTTTGCGAACCTCTCTCCAGGCGTACTCTCTTCGAAGGTCGGAGTTGATAACACGGTTTCCCAGCCTGAAGATTTTCCCTTGAATGCTAACTTGCCCACTTTCACCAGGGCGATGCCATAACTCCTTGCGACATTTAGTGCCCCCTCTTGAAAACCAACAGTTGTTACTATTATTCCTTTGTGGGCAGATATATCTTGGATACGCGTAGAGAACTCCAACACGTCGTCAACTCCCACTCTTTGGGAGTAGAACTTACATTCAACGACTACGCGAAGTTCGATTTCGGCAATTGTGATTTCGGCGAAGATATCTATTTGGTGCTTGTGCCCCGACTTTCCTACGAGCCTTCTGTTATGCGTTACCGTAGAACGTCCGCCCGGAATTATTTTGCTAAGTTCACCAGAGATAATATCTCTTACGAACTTTTCATACTGTATGGGTACGGACTGGGAGGAATCCACAACTCGGAATCCTTTCTGAGTTCAAGTATCTATCCTTGCCGTCCTGAATTGTTCGCTCATTCATCCGCGGATAAGCACCCTAAATTTGAAGGGCAAGAGCGCGCGGTGGCACACAACCGGTCAATGCAACCTCTCCGATCATCAACGCAAACTCATTTATTCTACCACCGAGCCCGGTTCAATGAGATGCAAACAAACGCATCGCCAGTCCGTTGGTCGGAAGGGGACGCTTATCGCGCGAAGGTTACTTGGACTTCGAAGTCTGCGATATTTGACTTTTGTCAACTCAAACCAATTTGTGCGCGCTTCTGTGGTGGTGTCGAGCATCAATTTGTATCCTCTGATGAGATAGACCCGGACTCAATGAGCGCTACTGGGATAAGCGCTTTGATCGTGACGGACGGTTTTTCTCTTTTACTCTCAATGAAGGGTGATGATGAGCGCTCCGAAAGGCGCACTCCGAACCTTATCCGCATACCTTGTCCCGCTTCACTCGAAATCTCCCTCCCCACTTGAAAGGTGACAGCCGCAGCTTGACGCAGTTTCGCGGCCTCCAAATTGACCACTTCTTGACCAGTACTATTGATAATCTCAGATAACCGCGGAAGTAATCAAATAGGGGCAGAACGCAGTTTTGGCACTTCACGAAGCCAATGCTCTTCGTTAGAGTACTCTGGAAGTTCTGCGTGGTTGGCCAACGGGGGAGTCAAATGCAGGGCGAGGTCATCTTGTTCGCGGCATCGCCGGTTTTGGTCAATTTCGCGAGGAATCTAATTTCGTTTTGTAAAGAAAAATGCCAGGGCGCCTACTACCAGGAAAGAACTTGCCTTTGATGCGTCATCAAGATAAGTAGAGAAGCTTGACACGCTATCTTCGATATTGACATTAAAGCCGGCCACGCCGAAGGCTACCGACCGCCACAATAACAGCAGGTTCCAGAGCGCAGCCACGACGGTCGCAATCCAAAACGGCATAGGTTGAACATTCACCTGCTTGGTAGCGCGAATTTGAGCAAAAATTCCGCCAAATATTACTGCCAAATGTACTGAATATATGGCCAATAACTTCGGGAGCAGGCTGGACAAATCCTTCGCCGCAATCGCACCCTCGACATACGTCGCGACAACCACGCCAACCTGTATTACTAAGGAGACAAGAAAGATTCCAACAAGGATGACGCGCGCTCTTGTGACCGTCATTAGCGTTGGCCTCCGAGTTCAGTCACAAGTTGATTAATAAAAGTCTCCGCTGTCGTAATGGTCTCTTGATCGCGATCATCACCATAACGCCAATCGTTCGAAAGACGTGGCCGATCACGAGCGATGAACTGGACCCTGTATCTAAAACTGTTTCCCGAAGTATCGTAGGGTTGGGACACGATCACAGCAACTTGGCTCCGCAACTGTCGGTTTTGTACTGGCAGATTTCGATAAGTAGTAATGTAATAATTTACGGGCCCATTCTGACGTGCCGCATACCCAGAAGGGAAATACTTCTGAATTACTTTAACCGCAGCTTCCGGAAAAGTAGCTAGCGGGGTCCAACGATCGCTACGAAAGGCCTGAGGGAACTCGCTCTCTTTCGGCAAATCTGTTGAATCAGAACCCATTCCAATGATCGTTTCTTCTAAAGGCAAATTAACGATAATGGGTCCCGAAGCGGACTCCCGAAATTCAAGACTGGGTTCAAAACTCATGTAACTGAACTTACCCTTAGCAGGAACGGTGCCCAGCGCATTCACATAAACGCTGGTGCGGCCCTTAAACTCATACGAGTACGTGACCAGATAAACGACTTTGTTTTGAGGCGTGGATTTCGTGGTTACACTCAGCACTTCCACCTTGTAATTTGGCCCCTGGGCCTTGTTGGTACCAGCTTCTTGCGCAGAGACACTAAGTTGCTGCAATGCGAATGTTAGAACCAATAGACAGGAACCTAATACTAGTTTTGGAAACATGTTACTCCACCTTCTTAATTCGTGAGTTTTCCAGGCTAACCAGCAGTCGGTTTCTGTTCTCTAAATCTTCTATTGTGTCCAAGATCCGATTCCGGCTTTTCATCTGTATCTGAGAAGTTTATTTCTTGGCAATAGAAAAATCTACCCCGGTTGAGACAATCATCGGCGTATGTCGCTGTCCAATCTGGGCTGACACCTCCGGCAAACGCTGCTGGATGTGCTTGATCAACTCTCTGATCCATATTTCTTCTCCGGTTACAGGTGCCCGCTCAGATCTCAAGCCTTCAAGCAGTGTTGCGACCAACGCTCCGTTACCGCTCTTCGGTTGCACTGCTTCCTGCAATGGCGTTGCTGCAGCGATAATGTAAATGCCGACTTCATGCTTGTGGCCATTTGTTCCCGCCCGCTCCTCCGTTTGAGCCCGACGCATCTCGACCTTCGCCTTGACCTCGCCGATCTTTGCCAGCGACTCAATCGCCCCTCCCGACTGACATGCGTCGATAATGAGGACTACCCTCCTGGCTGGCATCTCTCTGATCGCTTCAGCCAGCATAGCCGTGTTGAGCCCTGTCTCTCTCTGGTCCTGAGGATTTGGCCCTCTCATATCGATCGGCGCAAAGTAGAACATCTCCTGTCCGGCTGGCACGATGCCATGTCCGGAGAAGAATAAGAACACTACATCGTCTTCTTCGACTTCTCTCGCCATACTAGCCAGACGCTGCCGAATGGCATCACGGGTTGCCGCAGCATCGTACAGCGCGTCCCAAATGCGAATGGTTCGGTATGGTTTATTCGTAATTCCCTTCTGTTGCGCAAAAAAACCCTCAACCTCCTTCGCCCCTCTAACCGAGGAAAGGAGCGGCTTGAAACCAGAACTGGACAGATCATAGCTATCGACTGCCACGGTGAGAATATGCAGCGTAGATTCTGCGGTCTCCGACTTTGTTCCGTCGTAGGTTAACTTGACTTCAGCTTTCAAGGGGCTAGAGGTGCTGATCAGTTCGTACTGCTTGTCGCCAGGTAACTCTTTGCGCCAAGGACAGACGGCATCCTCTCCGTAGAATGTGAGGTCGTTTGGGTCAAAGGCAATCGACTGGGCATCACTTGAGAATTGCGGTGCTTGCAATGAGACTGTGGGCCGTTCATAGAAGCAAAGTGTTTGTTTGCCATCTCGCTTCTCGATGCGCGCCAATCCTTGCGACAGCATTGTCCGTAGGCTGGGAATCTGGAGCGCCGTGGAAATGTCAACGCGAGCTCGAGGCCTATTGCCTTGCGTCAGCTCAGATAGCAGATTTGGGTAATAGAAGTCGTTGAAAAATGAGTCAAGCGGTACGGTTTCATCGGTGATGCCTACTCGCCAACTGATACGCTGCAATGCATCGGCGGTTCCGTCAAACAGACCATCCGGCGTGACAACTGCCCAGCCGCCGTCTTGCATCGAGCTTAGCAGAGCTAATTCTGCGCCTGTTGATGCGTCCCAAAGGCGTAGGCTGTTATCTTCGCTTCCAGATACGATCAACCGTCCATCAGGGCTAAATCCGACAGAACGCACCCTGTCAGTGTGTCCCACCAGGGTCTTCAACTCGAGCTCGCTTCCTGTTTTCAGATCCCATAATCTTAGTGTGCGATCCACACTTGCAGAGGCAAGCAGGCGTCCGTCCCGGCTAAATGCTATGGCTTCGACACCGGCGGTGTGTCTCGCCAGAGTTCGCACGATTTTTCCGCTGGCTACATCCCATAGCTTCACAGTTCTATCCCAGCTTGCCGAGGCAAGCTGGCGACCATCCGGGCTAAAGGCGACATCGCTGACCCCATAGGTGTGTCCGGTCAGGCTACGCCTCTGATGGCCAGTCAGGACATCCCATAGCTCTATTTTCTTCTCATCATCGCCCGACGCGAGCCAGCGACCATCGGGGCTAAAAGCTAGACTCGTGAACGACTTGACATGGCCAGTAAGGGTGCGCAGTTCATGACCCGTCGTGGTATCCCATATGTGTATCGCCTTGAAGTACGAGTCGCCGCTAGCTGCGGCTAATGTCCTTGCATCAGGTGTTAATGCGACTGCTCCTTCTGAGCCGCCTGGAAGATCGAAGGTGTGCAATTCACACGCACTATTTACCTCCCACACCCTTACTTTAGGACTGTTGAGGTATGTATACGCAGCCAGCCAATGACCATTGTTGCTAAAGGTCATTGCAGAGAGACTTCCTAATTGGTTACCGAGAGGCCTTAGTTCGCGCCCTGTGGTTACATCCCAGAGTTGGACATTGTCTCCGCCTCCTATAGCTATCCATTTATTGTCTGGGCTATATGCGACCCTCCGGACCCAATTAGTCCGCCTTCGCAGAGTGCGCTTGATGCGACCTGACTCTACCTCCCAGATCTTGACTCCGTCCCAACTTCCTGCCGCCAATGATATTCCATCTGGACTGAATGCGACGGTGTAGACTTCCATTTCAAAACTAGGGAACTGACGCAATATGCGCCCTGTTGTTACTTCCCAGAGAATCACCTCGGTACCAGGTCTGGGTTTGAAAAACCTGCTGCCACCTCCCGAAGCAAGCCTGTGTCCATCGGGGCTGAAGGCCAGGGAATGAACCATGTCAGTATGGCCACTCAAAGTGCGCAGCAAGTGCCCGGTCGCGGCTTCCCATATCTTGACCGTATAATCGGTATCGGTTCTTTCTTTTCCAGCTTCATCATAGGGCTCATCTCCACCGCTTGAAGCGAGCCATTGCCCATCTGGACTAAAGGTGACTGTATTTACTATCTCTTTGTGGCCGAGAGTGCGCTTTTCTGTGCCCGTTGACATGTCCCAGAGCTTGACCGTGCGGTCGGAACTTGCCGAGGCAAGCAGGCGACCATCGGGACTGAAAGCAACCGCCACGACCGTATCAGTGTGGCCAGACAATATGTACCGTTTGTTCCCAGTGGCGGCTTCCCACACCATCACCCTCTTTGCATCACCAGATGCAAGCCAGCGACTGTCGCGACTGAAGGCTAGAGCGTACGCCGCGCGAATATGGTCAGACATGCTACGCATTTCGTGCCACGTGACCACGTCCCAGAGCTTGACGGTTCTGTCAAAACTTGCTGAGGCGAGCCAGCGCCCATCGCGGCTGAATACCACGTTTGTGACTGGACCAGTGTGACCCGTTAATGTTCGAAATGAGCGCCCCGTGCCGACATCCCAAAGCCTTATGGTGGTGTCACCACTACCCGATGCCAACCATCGCCCATTAGGGCTATAAGCAACACTCGAGACCACATTGCCGTGGCCAGACTGAAGAATCAGTTCAGGTCCATTGCGATTAACTGTTTGTGCGAGGCTTGGATCAATCTCAAACCACAACAATAGAACCAATCCTGCAAGCAGGAGTCCTGTAGACCCGCGATTGTCTACTCGCGAACAATCTCGAATTGTTCTCAAACTCGATTTCATGATTCCCGTTCTGGATGCTGAACAAAGATTCGTAGCTTCGCGCAAGAAGTGCTCTTCTCAGCGAAAGGAAAGATCATATTTCACTATTCAATGCCTCTCGAATTTCTGGTGACCACGTCTCAATAGTTTATTGCCGGAGCTATCGCTGTAGACGCGATTTTTGGTTGAAGATCTTGGAGCTGCACCTCTTCTAGAGCTAATTGGAAAGTCTACTCCAATCGAGACGATCATTGGAGTGTGACGCTGTCCAATTTTCGCTGAAACCTCCGGCAAACGCTGCTCAATGTGGTTAACTAGATCTCTAATCCATATTTCTCTGCTAGCTGACTGCCCATCTCTTAGCGTCTCAAGTAGCGTTGACACCAATGCGCCATTACCCGCCTTCGGCTGGACTGCTTCCTGCAATGGCGTTGCTGCCGCGATGATGTAGACTCCGACTCTACGGTTCCGTCTCGCAGCTTTCTCGCGATTTTCAATCTGAGCACGACTTTCTTCTACCCTGGCTTTCACTTCTGCAATCTTCGCTAAGGATTCAATCGCTCCTCCAGACTGGCAGGCGTCGATGATCAGAACCACTCTGTTAACCGGTAACTTTCGAATGGCCTCAGCCAACATAGCCGTGCTCAGTCCGGTGTCCCGCTGGTCTTCGGGGCTTGGACCGCGCATGTCAACGGGCGCGAAATAGAACATTTCTTGTCCAGCCGGCACTATCCCATGCCCAGAAAAGAAGAGAAAGACCACGTCATTTTTCTTCACCTCTTTCGCTAGATCGGCAAGCCGTTGGCGAACCTTCTCTCGCGTAGCATCGTGATCGTAAACACCTGGCCAGATCCTAATGGCCTGGTAAGATCGTTTCGTGCTCTTCTCTTCTTCCAGGAAAAATCTCTCAACCTCTTTCGCGCCGGCGATGGCGCCAGGCAAAGCCTTAAATCCGGAAGTTCCCAAATCATAATTGTCAACAGCGACTGATAGGATGTGTAACGTCGATCGTGCCGTAGCAGATCTTGCGCCGTCATATGTCGGCTTAAACGTGTTGGTTGTCTTGCGACTTTCCGTATTCACGACCTCATACTGCTTGTCGTCTGGCAATTCCTTCTGGTAACGACACACGGCGTCGTCTTCATGGAATGTTAAGTCGTTCGGGTCGAAGGCGAACGGTTGAGCATCGCTGTAGACCTGCGTCTTTGCCGTCGGCTTGTCGTTGAAACAGAGTACCGATTTGCCATTACGTTTCTCTATGCGCGCCAGTCCCTGCGATAACATGGTGCGAAGGCCAGGTAACTGTAGCATCGTTGCGATGTCCATCTTGGCAGTTGGGCTGCTACCCTCCGCAATCTCCGCAAGTAGACCCGGATAATAGAAGTCGTTGAAAAACCAACCCACCGGGGCTGCCTCATTTGCGCTAACTCGCCAGCTCACTTGTTGCATAGCGTCGACGGTCCCATCAAACAAACCGTCAGGCGCAACCGCCAACCAGTTGCCGTCTTCAAGCACCAACAGCGTCGCGAGCGGCTCGCCGCTTTCCACGTTCCAAAATTTGATCGTTCCGTCAAGGCTGCTGGAAACCAGTAACTTTGAGTCGGGGCTGAAGTCGAGACTCTCGACGTAGTTTGAGTGGCCCGTTAGCGTGTCGATTACGCTGCCGTCTTCGGTATCTATGAGGTTGATTTCAGTCTCGTTATTTTGCGCCGCGATCAATTTACTGTCTGGGCTGAAGGTGGTGGGGAAAATACCGTTCCCTTCTGAAAGAGATGCGAGTTCCTTACCGGTCTGCGCGTTGTACAAAGTCCCGCCGCCATTGGTGCCGTCCGCCCCGCTCTCCGTGATGGCCAACCTCTTCAGGTCGTTGCTAATGTTAACGTCGGTAATGCCCGCTGATGAGTAGATGTCTTTGTTCTTATTCGCGGCAGCGAATCTCTGCCCCGTAATGATTTGCCCCGTCCTGGCATCGGCAACAAAGATTCCCGGATTTCGTGCCGTCTCGTAGTTCAACCCGACAACGATCTTGCTGTCGCGGCTGAAGCCGACACTGATCGCCTTTGGGAACGTGTTTATTAGCGCCCCCGTCCTTGCGTCCCTGAGTTGTTTATCTAGAATTACTCTCCTGCTATCGTGACTAAAATGGCCATGGTAGATTTTCCCGCTGACGAAACGAATTAGGCGGCCGCTCTCAAGGTCACGGAATTCGGCACCGCCGCGTCGCAAGGAATTAGATATCTCGACGCGCCCATCGGGGCTTACGATGTGGAAACTCAATGGGTCCCTATCTTCATCCGGACTGAAAGAGAACTCGCTCTGCTCGACGATTCCGCCGTTACTTACTTCATCTGTCTTAATAAAGTCACCGCTTTGCAGATCCAGTATCGTGACGTAGGCGTTGTTAACAATGACGAGGCTCTTGCCGTCGTCGGAGAACTGCACGAGGCTTGGTAGAATCGGGCTTCCGCTCAGTGTCCGAATCAACTGCCCGCTCGTCGCGTCCCGCAACTCGATGACCGTGCCCACGATGTGAGCTACGACTCGACCGTCGGGGCTGAAGGTCATGCCTTTGTCGCCATTGCTGGAATAGGTTATCCGTTCGTCGGGTAGGTAGCGCCCTGGCTCGCGCTTCAGGAGTTTGCCAGAGTGGGCATCCCAGCTTATGGAAATTGAGTCGCCGTCATACGACACTACTTCGCTCCCGTCCTTATTGAAGGCGCCAACCACGACATCAGTGTTGTGGCATTCGAGCGTGTGGACTAGCGTTCCCTGCTGCGTGTCCCAGATTCTGACTGTGCGGTCAACGCCGCCGGTAGCGATGAATTGGTCGTCGGGGCTGAAACTCACCGTCAGGCTCGGCCCTTCATGCCCCTTGAGCCAACGCAGGAACCTGCCGCTCCGAGTGTCCCAGAGATTGACGACATCGCTTTTGTACATTCCGGAGGAGTAGGAGGCGACCAGCTCCTCGTCAGCACTGAAAGTAACTGCGCCGTTAACGCTCCTGATAAGTTCGCCGCCCTCGACGTTCCATAGCTCCGTATTGCCGTCCCCGGAAACGGCGAGGGTTCTCCCCTTCGGACCGAAATTGACCTCGGGGTGTTTTCCGACGTGCGAGGCGAGCGTGTCAAGCACCAGGCCGCTACGCGTGTCCCACAGTTTGATAGTCCCTTCGAAGCTACTCGCAGCTAAGATCCTTCCATCGGGGCTGAACGCGAGCGAGAAAACATCCTCGTCTGGCTCGCTCTGAATGGTGAGTCGCGGCCTCTCACCTTGCGCTTTCCGGTTATTCAGTCCTGTTGCCTCTATCGATCTGAGCTTTTCACGCGCTCTCTCTGCACCTTCGGTTCCGTCCACCGATTCATATTTTTCCACTGCCGCGTCGAAATAGTCGCTAGCCCTTTTCGTGTCTCCAATCGCCTCATACGCCGAGCCCAGCGCGGAATAGAGATCGGCGAGCACGCTGACCGGTCCCTCCCTTCTACCTCCCGGAAAGAACGCACCCGTCTCGTCACCGTCCAAAAGCAAAGCCAACGACTCAGGTGCCTTCGGGATATTTGCATCAAGCGACTCCGCGTTGTGGATCGCTGCGTTCAGTTTCTCTTTAGTCGACTGGCCGCCGTCGCGATGGGTCTCAGAGATGAGGCGGTTGAGCGTATCTATGCTTCGCTCGAAAGCCTCCAGAATCAAGACCTCATTTTCGTACTCCTGCAAGCTGATCAGGACCTGTTTGGCTTTTGCCGAATCGCCCAACTGCTGGTAAATATCGGCGGCGCGTTTAAGCGATTCAAGACCCTGCCGCCCCTTTGCGGCATACTTCTCCCTGTAAAGCTCGGCCAGCTTGTCGAGCGCCTCTGCCTCTTCGCGGCGGCGACCTGCGGCCTGATACAGAGCGGCGGCCCGTTCGAGATACACTGCTTGCTTGCGGTACATCCCTAGTTCTCTGTAACTCTCGCTCTTCAGCGTGAGAACTTCGGCTTCCGACCCTTTGTCTTGATGGTCCCGGATAATAGCGAGCGCTCGGTCGTAGTAATCGAGGGCACTCTGTTTCTTGAGAGTGTGACTACTCCGGCTATCGACACTTTCGATGCGCGTGTGGAGAATGGTTGTTAAGAGGTCCTCGCCGAGAGCTTCAGATACATTGATTGCCTGTTGATAGTAGGCCTTTGCCTTGACGTATCTTCTTAACCCCGAGGACAGGTCGCCTAGTTGTGTGTAGATCCTCAGCTCTAGCCGCTTGTCGCGGAGTCGCTGGACGATCGGAAGCGCGAGCTTATATTTTTCGACCGCCGCGCTGAAACCTTTCTGGTCTCTGCTGGCGGCCAGCGCGTCGGCTTCTGAGAGAGCTTGCTGCGCTGCCACCCGCGAGCGGTCCTGATCGTTTGCGAGGCGTGTCTCTTTAAGATTAATTGAGTAGACACTGCGCGCGGCCTTCGTCTCGAACGTGTGAACATCTATTCGGTAACTGCCGCCCGTCTCGGCGACCCAGTAGACCTCTTTAGCGCCCTGGCCGCCGGTCGTTCCGTTCACCTCGAAGAGTTTCTTCTGGTCGGGATTAATCAGAGACACGATCAGGTTTGCTCCGCGCTGGATAACCAACACGCTGATAAATTGCGCTTGCGTGAGATTCAAGCCAAACGACTGGACTTCACCTCCGGCGATTTCTTTTTCCCACACTACTCCCGGTTCGAGTACATCGCCGCTCTGCCGAATGCGCGCGCCTTCGACTTCGGGATTCGAGCGCGCCCAGTAGCTTTGAGGTCGAGGCACACGCGCAAGTGAGCCTTGAGTTACGAAGAGAGTCAGGATCGTCGCGAGCGCAAGTTTGAATGTTGACGCCACGGTTGTGCTCCTGAGGATTTCGAGCAACTTCGCTTTGGGCCTGTCCCCTGGTTATGCGCGAGCGCCCGATTCCCCGTTGGTATCAGCTATCATCGAACGGTTGAACGCCGTATCGTCTGGCCCATTCGAGCGGTACAATTCTGTGCAGGGGAAATCCTGTATCGGAATATGGACGTGGTGTTGACTGCGAGTCTCGCGGCACAAGATACTTTTCATGAGCAGAAAACTGCTCCATTCCCGCGACCAACGCCTCCTGATAATCGAAAGGTCCATGATCATCCTGGGAGCAAACCATTGTCGTCTCTAAAAGCAACAAGCGCTCTACCGCAGCAAGAGATCCTGCCAGTATTATGGCAAAGATGGCATGACCCGGAAGGAAGATAGTTATGGGCGAGTAACCAATCGACTCCATGCAGCTCGCAAACAAAAGGCATCCGTCGATGCAATTCATCTTGCGGCTCGCTAAGGTTACAGTCGGTGTCCGGACTCGCTGAAACCTGTACGACATTTCAGCCCCGACAGAAATTCTCGACATGTCATAGTCAATCTTCATGGCCGCCACACGATCATAGACTCGCCTCAGATCCTCTATTGGATCTCCAGTAGTTCGTAGCAGATTGCTTTCCTCCATCAACTTCACAACGGCTGCGGCTTGAGGGGTCACCCATCGAGCCACGAGCAGGCGTAGATCTACAATCCTGCCGTCGCTCGGTTCCGAGATTGTCCAGGCCATGAAGTCCGGAGGAAGCGCTCGGGTGTGCGATCTCTTCGAGACTAGTTCAAAAGATGCAGAACGCTCTCCGCCTTTCTGTTCTCTGATAGACATAGTAATCGGACAGTCTCGGATCGCTTGGGCGAGATCCGCACTGGACTGCCATCCATGGAACTGCGGTGGGTTCTGATCCAGCTGCGGCAGAACGGGCACTGTTAGCCTCTGCCACGGCGCGATTTCAATTGACTCTTCACATTGGAGCGCAAGCGGTTCGCAGCTGACGGAAACCTTCAGTGAGTGCTTTTCGGCCGAGTAGTTTTCGAGAAGGACATTGGCCAGAGGCCGACGTTCCTCGGATGAAAACTCAGGTTCTGCTCCTTCTAGATCAAAGAAAGACTGCTCCTCAGAATTAGGGTCTTTTCTTGACTTTAGTAACGGGAGGTAATTGATTGTCCCCGTGGGAATCACATCGGCCAGCGACCGGATTGTTGCAAGAATTGGTTGCTTGGGAATCATCCTGGCCTCGATGGCGAGGAGATCCATGTCAAATAGATTAAATGCGCTGCCATTTAATTCGTTTTTGTCGATGGGCGAAACCGGACCCATAATCGGCTCAGGCCCCGGCCCTTCGATAATGTATTCTCCGGCGCGGAAGGCTGTTTGATCCTGACGAAATGCAGTGCGGGCCAAAGTTCCGCTAACGAAGTTAAAATCATCGCTTTCTACCGGATGGAACTTCGCCGGCGGGAGGGCCACCTGACCATACGGGAAAAGGAGCCAGAACTTTTGACTGACCGCCAACTCTTTGCAATCTCCAGGCTTCGGAGAAAACTCAACGCAACCGCTGAACGTGATCTTAGCTCTCGCTGGAATCGGCGAGGAGAACACCGAACAATCCGCCTTGATGTAGCGAAACTTCTTACAAATCGGAATGGGGTGTTTTGATCGTGGATGGTAAGAATTCGGATGAATGACGTTAAAGAAATGGTTTTCCATCTCTACTTCCTGATTTGAAACTGGGCCATCGTCTCCCGCCAGGCGCACTTCAAAGTCGCCGTGATGAACCTTCCCGCCACGGGGATAAGCCAGAATTAAGAGTATCGGCCTGGCGCTGTCCGCACCAACGGACACGTAGTGCATGGCCAGTTGGTTATCCAGACTGAATTCGATCTCGACGCCACACCGATAGAAGTTTTGAAAGGAGAACTCAAGTCGCTGCACTTCGCAATGGAGGGCAGACTGGACCCTGGGGACTTCGAGATCCGCCACTGCTATTGTTTCTGTTCCGAATAGACCCTTGACTCCAATACTTTCAATTCTGAATTCGTCGACCGGTTCATTGTTCTTAATCTTATTGGTATCTTCGATGTGCTTCTCAAGTTCTGCAATCATTTCCAACACATACCCTGGCGGTTCATTAAGCTTCTTTAACTGTTTCAGGATGCTATTGAGCCAGGTAATGCTTTCTTCGTACTGACATAAGCCTCGCAGAGCTAAGGCAAGAATCTTAACTTCGTGGAGATAATTCAAATCGAAGGCGCCTTCGCGTTCCCGATCCTGCATCAGTTGATTTGCGGTATCGCGCGCAAGCTCGTAATCACGATTGTGATAAAGGCAGAAGCACTGCTTTCCTCGTAAATGAAATCGCTCACTTTGGGTTAGGCTTTCATCAGCATTCTCAAGAAACTGGGCAATCAAATTTGCAGCCTGCTCATATTGGGTTGCAAAAGTCATCTCGTTGACCTGCTTAAAGAGGGCCTCGAGTTCTTGATTGCTTGACATGGTTCTTGAGTCCAGCGTCACATCTCGAGTTAAGTCTCCATCTCCACGGTACCTGCCACTGCTCAGTCAGGAAACTGGACTCGAGACAATCTCAAACGTGAAGATCTTTCCGTCGACAAAAATATGCATTTGATATTCTTTGCGGGTTGAAGTGCATCTCGCGGACATGATGCATGGGCACGAACCTTCGCCCCGCAAGCAGTTCAAGTTCTTGATTCCGATAATCTCGTATTCCTTCACGCCTTCGCCTGCAAGTGCCTTTTCGATCTCTTCTCTAAGACGTGTTTCGGTCCAAGTTTTCTTCTGGAGCCAGATACGAGTTTTGAGGATCGCTCCAGATACGATCGCAATCAAACTAGCGAGGGCGAGCGCGTCCGTTGGCGAGAGAATGCCCTTTATAGCGATCGACCCGGTTGTGTCTAACTCCACGGTCATGCTGCCGGAATAACTCTTCGCGAAACGTTCGGCGGCATCGTGTAGCACGGTAAGCTCTACATCACCTTTTAACTTCAGTATCTCAGGTGCGACCATAATTCACATCTCGCTCAAGTGGTCAGAATTATAGGCCCTTTTAAGACACGGTGCGACAGAGATAACGCGCCTGATGAGCCAACTCATTAAGGGTTCGACAATTGAGATATGGTCCCCTACTGATCTGAAGATTCATTTCGACGCATTCAGTTGTAAATTTGCTGTCTCAACTGATTTAAAGGCAAAGAGCCTGATAGCCTTGTGGGTTCAAGGATCCCAGTCTCCATCGTGACTTGAAGATCGTTCATCGAAAGGATAAGCACCGCAGATCGCGCCGCCGACCGCGTCTATTGAAATAGCGCGAAATAGCAATCATCACTCTAACTTAAAGCTGTGGGAAAGCATTGGAAGTGTCACTTCTGGAGACTGACACTCACGCTGAGAGAACTTGCCGGACGTTTGCAGGACGTTTCAGCATTTGGCTAACTTTTGAATTTTCAGTTTAGAATTTTACTGAGAAAGAGTGGAGCGGGCGACGGGAATCGAACCCGTATTACCAACTTAGGAATTTAATTTTCTATCCTTTATTTTCAATACTTACAAAATCGCCCAGAAAAATGCACGTGCATGCATTGCATACCGTGCGTGACATGCCTGAAATGCGTATCGCTGCGGGACGTTTGCGGGACAGTTTTTCTGTGGCTCATTAATCTATGGAGCAGTGCGACATCTCTTGTCAGGCCCAGTCGTCTCACCACGTACAACGGGCATCTTCGGGATGGCAATAAGACAGCACCATGTCATCAACTGCAACAAAGAGTTCAAAATTATTATCTATACCACGGATATTTACCGATCTGTATCCTTTCTTCGCTAGGTTTTCAAAATCCAAACCCACTTTGAACAGCTCACCTCTTGTTAATGGAGCACCGTGTGTGCGATGTTCAAGTTTTTCGGTACTTCCGAGATCCTTCCACCTTATTACAATCGCGCGTAAAGTTGATTCTGGCGAAGGGGGGTGCTTTGCAAAAACGTAACCCGCCCAGACATCACAAACCATTTCTTCTTTAGTGCTATCGCTGAGTGGTATCTCAACGTCCCTGTAGGAAAGGCTTTGAGCTATTCTCACCTGTTTGTAAAAGCCTTCCGATACTGAAATATGGAAGGGACGCACGTTCTTCCTGACGATAAAATGTCCGACTTCATGAGCTACCGTTGCTCGGAAAAACTCCCATCCATTTCGCAATGGTATTACAGTCTGCATGAAACTAAGATCAATCACGATCGAGCCATCTCTCGCAATTATCTTTTCGGCAAATGCCTTCATCTCAAAACCTGGGCTATCGACGTATCGAACATCAATTTAAAGACCAACTGAAGCTGTCATCTGTTTTATGAGAGTACTTATGTCGCCACTTGTAATCCTTCGGTCACTTCCATCCAGTCGAATTCCGTCACCGGGGAATGACCACATTAAGTCCTTCTCGTTAAGGCCTTCAACTGCAAAGCTGTTGTAAAGACAACCAATTGGCTTCCAGATATTCTCGTTGCTACGTGCGGGTGATTGAGCGGTTGATTTTCGGCGTTGAGCAAACAGTTGCCCCTCGGAACTTTCCCCAAGGCACAGGTCAGAGTGGGCAGCAATGGCCGAAACCACGATGACCAGCATGAGGTTGATGCGTTTCATGATCACGTCAATATGCAACCAAGTGGCGTGGAGCGACCGGCTCATGCCTCAACTCAGACACACCACAAAGTCAGGCTTATTGGCTCGGCTTGGCTTCGGGTTTGGGAGATAGATCGGCCCAACTCTTCCACTTGATCTCGAGCTCGACTGCTTGGGCTAGTGCATCTCTATTTTCTTTTTTTACTCTTCGGACAAGATCAATTATCGACCCGACCGCCTTTACGATATCGTCAGCTCCTAAGTTGCTTGGAGTCCGTTCCAGAAGGACGTCGCCAAAAGCACAGAAATCCTGATTTGCTTTGAAGGCGTCGACAGCGTTCTCCTTAAATTTCTTTTCGAAGGTCTTGTCACCTGTCTTGATAGCTACTAAGAAGGCTGATACCAACCCGTCGAATTCCGCCTTCGTGTCTCCGTATTTCTTTCTTGCGGTAGCAAGGTCAGCGGTTTGCTTCGCGGTAAGTGTGGCGGCAGGAGGAAACTTCGCGTTGAGGCTTGCAACTCGTTCTTCAGCCTTTGATCGTTGACGTCGGATCTCTTTTGTGATGTTGACGGCAGCTGCCTTCGCGTCGAACTTCGAGTCCGATGACGGTTGTTGTGCGCTAGTATTTTCGATAAGGGTTAAACCAACTATCACGGTTAGCACGAGCGAGAGAACGATTGAATGTCGCATAATCGGCACCTACCTGGCGTGAACTTTTATGGGCGCTATCTAGCCGCAAATGTTGGTAGGTGTCAAGCTAATCTCTACAGGAGTCGTCAACTAAATCGATAGATCTCGTTTGATTGAACTTTCAGTACAAACTTCTTTATTTTTTTGAATCAAACAACAGGTGGCTATCTGCATTGTTTTGGCAGACTTTGATTGCACTAACAAGTCTTGCAGTTGCGGCTTTCGCTGTTTCCTGGTTCTGTACAATTAATTCCAGTCCCGTTCTACCGCCAAGAGGCGAAGGACCCCGGATCGGAATCAAACTTATAACATACCAAGTCTCAGGTATTTGCGCCGTACCGAATGCCCAAGGGAATCTACGGTACTCCTTTACTGAAAAGACTCTAACGGGATCAGTTAGATCAAAACTGTCCAGTTGAGCTGAGTAGCGATACGGAGGTAAGAATTGATCCTTGTAATCTTTACCATTGATGCGGTAATCACTTGATCTGCGTTGTTCCACAGTCATATGGCACCCATTAACAGTGAAATTTGGGGGATATACCGTGATCCCTGTTAAGAATGGGTCATCCCAGCTAAACTTCGATGGAACTGAGCCGACAATTTGGCGGATGGATGCGAAAGTCCCATCGAGACTGGCAAGCGGAATAGGAGTAAAAGGAGTGTTGCTGACAAATTGAACACCTTCTTCATAAGCCGCATCAAGATCTCTGCCTTCAAGGGTGACGCCACTCTGAATTACCCTATAGCGTTCGTCGCCAAGGCCGTGGGGATTTGACATGTAAGAATCTTGGCTGACTAGGCGGTCGTCACCAAGCTTAGCAAATGTGTCAGACAGCTTAGATGAAGCCATTGCAACGTCCGAAGCCTGCTTCTTCCAAAGATCCAAAAGATGATACCGATAAAAAACCCTGTTAGTTAGAGCCCAGCCGGCGAGGAAGTCCGCATTTAGTTCTCTTTCCTTACCGCGTAGTAGGCAGCGCTTTTTCTTCTGCAAAAGGTGAGCTAATTCGTGTGCCATGATTCCATTCACCGCCACTAAGCTCAGTTCCCTCGGGGCAGAGCAATCTTGACCAAAGCACGTGTCTTTCCGCAGCCCTTCACGAAGGAACTTGTCCTCGACTAATTCCTTGGCAAGCAGAATGGTCCCATCGGGATACTTTGCGCTTAGTTCGGGAAAAAAATCACTGATGCTTTCAACCGCCACTGCTGTGTTTTTGGCTCTTTCCGGAGAATCTGACATTTCTACGAACATTAGATTTGTATTCAACTGGAAGAGAGTCGTGAGGGTTGAGTGAACCGCCTTTATCTGCTGGTCCAACTGGCTGTCCTTAAGAGATTCCCTTATATCCTCTTTTAGCACTTCTGATGCCAAGTTAGCGGCATAGTGGCGAACACCTCTTGCTATTCTGCTAGTTTGCTGATTCGCTCCAATAATGGGTGGAATGGGAACACTAAGTGGCACGCTTAGAAATGACAACCAAAGCAGAATGAGTCGGTGATATCTTAATCTCAGGGGTGTTGGGTTTTCGCAATAGTTATCCATCTTGCCGAATCAGCAGCAACGGGTATCCGTACAACGTTACATAATACTCCGGAACGCGCTAATCCGATCACTGGCTGACGCGCAAGTCGATCACGCCAAATTCGGAATAAGAACTGATCGGACTTTGCACTCTTACCGAGCAGAAATGGAGCGGGCGACGGGAATCGAACCCGTATTACCAACTTGGGAAGCTAAGTTTTCGATCTTTTGTTTTCAACACTTACAAAATCGTTCAGAAAAAATGTACGTGCATGCGCTGCATACCGTGCATGCGCTGCCTGATTTGCGTATCGCTGGGCGACATTTTGGGGGACGTTTTCTATCATGCGTTGCTGTTCGCGACGGTGCTCTTATTTATTTAGAGTCCTCCGGTGTCCTCAGCTTCGACATGAAAGAGTGAGGTCCGAGGCTGATGAACCTACCTGTTCGCTGACCACGTATTCACGATAGACACTGCCCCGGTCTAGTGCGATCGCGATTGAGTCTTCTTGCAGCAGTTTACCCTTTCTCAGAATCTCAACTCGAACGACCATCGATTCAGAACCAGTCTTCTCTTCATCGGCGGCGTCTCTCACCCATTGATGTGTGAACAACTCTGCGATGCGTTCAGTCGTAATCTCAGCTTCATAAGTCGTAGCCTTCTTCTGGTCAATTGGTATGCTGAAATAACCATCCTCGTCGGTCGTGATCGAAAGGGTCTTTGGCGTTCCCTTCTCGGCCTCTCGTTAATTTCACCGTGAGACCTTCGAGGGGATTCAACTCGGAATCTGAGACGAAGTCGTGAAAGATATTGTTGCGGCTCGCCATGGCCGCTAGCGAGCGCTGAGCACGGCGACGCGACGGGCCGTCGTTCGCAGGACCTCCGCCTGTTCAATCGAAGCTTCCAGATTAGCCAACCGCGAGTCGTCCTCCGGAGCCGACTTCCTCATTTGTCTGAGTCGCGCCATTGGGAAGCGACAAGAGCGTCCGGAAGCAGACGTAACATCTTGGCCAAATCCAGCGCGGAACTGTAAGCCGATTGCTTTGGCTACTTCGAGGGGCGACTCGATAAGATAACGAAATGGGAAAAAAGGTAGCGGCAGTTAATGTAGGACATCGCGCGATCCTGAAGAGACTATCCTCAGGGGTGCTACCCAACAAGCGCTTGCAGCGGACTAAGTTAAACCAGGCAACATTGGTAATTTGAGATCACTTCTTGCTCGCTCGTCCCGTTGATCGTCCAGCATCTCTCTTCTTTGTCGCTTTCTTCGTCGAGACAGTCTCGCCAACATCTATCTTTGATTCAGTTGTGCTGTCAGCGAACTCAGTGACGTCCGATAGCGACTTCTCAGCCGCAACTACATACTCCCGATAGACACTTCCCTCATCAGTTGGAACGCCGACCGGATCTGTGTGAACGACCTTGGTCTTCCGCAAAATCTCAACTTGAGCAAGATCCTTTGACGCGGAGGACGCGTCTTCAGCCGGCCCGGTACTGGCCGCAGCGGCTGGCTGTGCAAACATACTGCTTATTCTTTCGGACAAGTTCATCTGCGCAACCTTCGTTCTCGACTCCTTCCCCGAATCGGTCTTCGAGCCAAGGGGAATGCGGAAGTAACCATCATCATCAGTAGTAGCTGTGAGGGCTTTGGAGCCGCGCGTCTTCGCGGTACCTCTCAAGCGCACCGTCAATCCCTTGAGTGGTTCAAACTCGGAGTCGGAAATAAACCCGTGGAACGCATCATCTTTGTCAGCAACTGATCCAATTGCCCTTTGCAGACGAGATTCACCGCGTTGAATCGTGTTGCGAAGCTCAGTCGCCTGGTCGATCGAAGCCTCCAATAATGCAGCTCGCAGGTCGTTGTCTTGACCCGATTCCTTGACGCGTTCCAGCTCGCGGCGCTGTGAAGCAATAAAGGCGTCGGGAAGAAGACTCATCAGGTTCAAGAGGTTGAAACCAGAATTCAGTACAGATTCCTTTGCCCCCTCCAGTGGCGTTTCGATGAATCTCTTTCGTAAGTTGTCGGCCGATTGATCGCCGCCTACGAAACCTCTCTTAGTGTAATTTGTTGCCATGATTGATACTCCTCTAATGAGACCCTTTCGTTCAGTCTCCACACTCGCCGGGACAGAACGCAGTTACCAGGGCCAGGTTGTCCTTGAACACGCGGAGATTCAAGAATGATTGTGCGCGCAGACAATGCGTCGATTGATTGTCTGTAGTTGTATTCATTCCGCCGATTGTCCAGCCGGAAAGGGCGGCATGCATCCAGCTTTCTGAAAACCGGTTGTCAGCGGCGCGAACGCTTCCGGCCGCGAGCAGTGCTTCGACCAGGAAAAACACATTGGTAGTAGTAATCTCACATTGGTTGTCGGTCATTCCGATATCGTCAAGCGAGAAGACGAGAATCGAGCTGATCCCAAAAGCAAATGGCTCCTTCGCCACGTCAAGCGTTACCTGGTTTTCGCAGAACAGGGTTTTACCTGTCGCCCATTTGCTGACAAGCGGAGGCCAGAGGGCAGCAGGCGGCCCGGGATTAACCAAGCCGAAGAACTTGGCAAGCTGACAGATCCGCGCAGGCGTTAAGGTGTGGCCTTTTCCGAAGGTCAAAAGAATGATTATCCCAATCAGCCCAAGTGTCCATTCATTGCTGAATCCAAAGTTACCTATCAGCACCGTAGTCGCAAGGAGGTCAAGATCTCTACCGGTCGTTGCTTCGGTTACTAATCGGTTACGATTCACGACCACGGCCCCGACTGCGAAAAACGTAACTGCGCGAGAGAGTGGGGCAACGATGATGTTGTCGCGCATCGCACAGGTCGGAAGACTCGTTAGCGTTTTGCCCGTGCTCTTAACCACCGCATTCGCCGTCGTGACTTCGATGATCGGCAAGATGATCCAGATGTGAACACCACCCCGATTTCCATTCTGTGCATTCTTCGCCGGCGCTTCAGTGCGTGGCCCGTTGTTGATAATGCGGTTGTCATCGAGCTGCAGGCCCTGCACAAAAATAGCGAAGACGCCACAGATTGGCTGAATATGGCTCACGCCATTGTTGACGATCTCGTTCCGCAGAATTCGCAGGTCGCTAACTTTTGCTAGTGAGATACCTCCATAACCCGTCAGAAATTGCATGATCTCACTCACCTGTTTGATGTCTCGCCTCATGCAACGAGAAATGAAGTTGTCGGTTATGTGAAGACCATGAACACCCACGAAATCACCGCCCTTTGTTGGATTGAAGAAGCGAACCACGCCAATACCGTTGATACCCATGTCGGTTATTCGGTTGCTAACAATCTCAATGTCATATAAGTCTCCGGCGGATACGATACGAATGTTTGGTCCGCCCGGATCGTTATCACCAAGATCAACCGGTCGACACGGATCGCAAGGATCTTCCGAGTTTGGTGTGTCTGGTTTATCGTTCGGATCTTCGGAGCCGATAATTTCGATACTGCCCAATGTCACACCATTCCAAATCCCGCCTCGAATGATGTTGTTAGATATACGAACACGATCGGAACCTCCGGCCAGCTGAATTCCGCCTCGGGTGGTAAAGCCGATCTGGATTGGATCCGGAGGTGTCTGTACGCCTGAAGGTGCTCCTGCCGTGCCCAAAGCAGGAGGCACCGTCGGCACCGGAGGCCCGCCTTCTCGTGGCAGCACCTCAATGATGTTTGAGTCGATAAGCACGTCGTCTCCGCGTGAAAAGATCGCCTGCCAAATCGTAGGACGATCTCGCATTTGAATGAGACAACGTTGCACGGTCACATGACGCGAGTTGCCAACTTGTACCGCGCTTCTCGGACCCGACTCGATGGTCATGTCTTCAAGTGTGATTTCGGTCGAGTTCGTGATCAGGAAAGCCTGCTGGGCGGGAATGTCTGGATTAAATATCGACCGGACTCGTGTTCGCTTGCCGCATCCCTGGATCGTGATTGAAACTCGCTTATCGATGACCACGTTCTCATCGTAGATACCGGCCAGCACACAAATTTGTCCACCCGCGGCAGGAAGCGCGTTTACTGCATCCTGAATCTTGAGGAAGTTTCCGAAGCTATGAGTGCCATCTCCAACCGTGTAAGAACAACAGCCTTTCATCTTCGTCAGCGGCAGGAACGTAGGACGACAATCATCAGTTACTTCGACGGCAGCTCCGCCACCAGGCCAGTGAATCAATCCAAGTGGTGCGATCCATCGACGCACGCCGTGAGGCGGACGCCCGATACTCAATTCCCAGGGGACGAATGTATTTGGAGTCTCGGGGCGAACCGCAATGATCCAGAAGTCTTTTTCTCTTAAGTTCGTTCCGGCGAACGTCACCTGGAGTCCGGTCTTCGCTAAAGAGACCGGTGTACCTGCCACAAAGTTTATTGCGGCTGGTGATTGGGTATCTGCCCCGCGATTCCAAACGCGCATGTAGAAGAAACCATCATCGGGCGGATCTTCATTATTGACTGCAGCCGCATCGCTCCGCGCGCTCCAACGCTGGCCAAAGGGCATTGGCGGAGCACCAGTATCATTCCCGGGAGCGGCAGTAATGTGTAGATCCTGAGTGTCCGGGTTATAGCCACCGTCAACCTTCTCCATGAAGCCCGACAACTCAGCGTTCTTTTGACCGTTTGTGAGAAGCGCAGACCACGGCAGAAGTTCAACAACCTGGCCCTCGAGTGGGTAGTGAGCCTGATCCTTCGGAACAGTCAGCATGTGGATTTTGCGAAGAGCCCCAGTGTTATCCGCTACGAGCTTGACCCGATAAAGCGGGGCACCGTTATCAAAACCCCACGTGAACTGATTATTGCCGGCAATCTGTACACGTATCGCCTGATTCTCTGCCCCGAGATAACCTCCGTTAACCGGTGGAGTACAGAGATCGTCAGTTCCCGCAGTTCCGTCGGGCTCGACCGTGAGGCTCGCATTAGGAACCAGCTCGAAGTCGCTGTTAAGAGTTCCGTCACCCGCCAACAACGTCAATAACTGCGTCCATGCGTCCGCACAATCAACGTCGCCAACATTCGACAAGACATGAGCGCGTCGCATTGTGCGAATGCGCGCTGACGTGTCAGCACCTCCCAACGCCGCTTCTAACAATTCCTTATCTTCGACAGCCGAGACAGGCTGTTGCCATACATCCAACCAAACAAAGTCAAACTGCGCACCAGCAGGAGATGTTAAGGTTTCGCCTGGTTTCGAGCCTTGCTGCAGCCAGTCCTTCTGAAGATTGAACCTTTCATCAGCCTCGAGCTCGAGTCGCAAGCCGCCCGTGTAATAGGTACCGGCGCTGAGAGTCATTTCTCCCGCAACGACTTTCAATTTGAAGCCGTTGTCAGGACTTCCGGCCGGCCCAATGACGTCAGCGCGCACGCGACGCGAATCTTCCGCATCGAGACGTTCGGCTTCGTTGAAATCATCATCGGTGAGCACGCGCCCTTGTTGCATCTGGACGCGGTCGTAATGTTTCCGGAGATCGGTTTCGTCTCGTGAAATATCGATGTTAGGCATAATTCCCCTCGATTCAGGTTTCAAAAATGTAAACAGGCAACAGGCCAAAAGGTGCAAATTCATCGACTTTTGCGCGTAGACTGTCGAGCTTGATTGGATTCAGCAAACCGCTGAAAGCTCCTATTTCTGATCCGTTCTCCGCGCCTCGGTGAAGGAACAGCGGTGCACTCTCCGAGAGTTGCGCGAAGCCGGGTTGACCAAAAACACGTGAGGTAAAAGTGCCGTCGAAGTCCTGGACGAAATATGATTCGTATGGGTGTGGTACCCGACTATGAGGCGATGCCGGATTGAGTGGATCCTGTCGCTCAAGCACTGCACTGAAGCGAAAGCATCCTTCCTGGGTGTCCGTTACGTTGGTGAATCCGGTGATCAGTGTTTCGGACGCGTCGAGCCATTCCACTACAACTTCGCCAAAGACGGTTACGCTACGCAGCGTTACCTTGCCAGCCGGAACTGAAATGGCCGGCGCGGGAGATTCCTGGCCGTCAACGATCGAATCGCGAATTTCGAGATTGGTTTCTCCAGCGCCTTGAACGCGTATCGGACCGACGATCGATTTTTCGATAACCAGCTTCTCGACGTTTCCGCGTATGCTTAAGGCCACCGCGCGAATAACATTTCCCGAGGCATCAACCCCACCCGGATCAACGGTCATGTGACGAAGGGTGACGAGTTTGTAGTCGCCCAACAAACGAATCTGAAAAGCGCCAGTCGCGCCAATCCACAAACCATCCAGAGTAAGTTCGGACTCGCCGGCCGCGGCAGTGTTGAGTTGCCAGTTGTGCGTGAGTCGAAGGTACGGTCGCGTGCGGTTGGCGGCGCGGAATTCGAGCTGAGTTATCTGATTGCGATTGTCGATTGGTGTGTAGTTGCCGGAATCGAGCACCTGCGCAACATCACGATTCACCCCGCCTGGTGGCAGAAAGTTTGGGTTTCCTGGAACTCCGGTTTGGATCGCTCCGCCACCGCTGATCACTCGGGTGACGGCAGCTCCTAGCGAGTCAGAACGATCATAACCACCTGCTCCGATGTCTGCTGAAAAGCCGTAGTGGTAACTGACTAAAGGTTGCGGCGCGGCACCCACACCAACCCAACGCAGGCGACCGCGCTTCGGATCAATGACCCACTCTTTCGCAACGCCGCCAACGTTGGCGGTGAAGTTTGCGAGGTCTCCGCCGACAATCAACTCTCTCGCCACCGGCACAAACCTATGCGGTAGAATGTCGTTTCTGAATCTCTTGATGACCACCGACGCCTCGGACGTGTCTTCGGCAGTAGTGGTCGGCGCCATGTCCGCGGCATAGACTCCGATCGGGAGCAACGCCCGCTTACCACAGTCATCAATCAGGGCCATCACCAACAACTGGTCCCACGCCAGCGGATTGCGCAGCGCATTCATCAACGCCGGAGTGGCCGACAAAGCGGCCGATATCTGAAATAGCCGGGCCTCGCTCGGTATGCGTTTAAGGTGAAACCTGCGCAACAACGCGAGCACGATGTTCGCATTGGCAAGCGATAACGAGATGGGCGCACTCGTGAGAATCGGCCTGAGACCAGCCAACACTTCTTCGGTGATGACAAACTCGGCGTGGTTCAGTACGCGACAACGCATCGGCGACGGGACTTCCCACTCTTTTGCCGATATCCACTCTTCCCAATCAAAGCGTTGGCGATCGTCGGTGCGATGACGTCGTATGAACAACGGAACATCGCGGCCGGAAGGATCGAAAATAAACGTTCCGGCAAGCGGGCCGGGTCTCGGGATTACATCGTCTATAATGGCTTCTGGGTTGATGCCGTCGACCGCGACGGTAGCCAGTCGTGTTGCTCTAAGCCGATAGAGGTGAAATCCAAGTTTGGCGATTCCATAGCGGCCGTCGCGACCGCGAGGCCGGCGAACGTCGGGTGTGTGGTGAAACTCTTCAAAGGGTGACCCGGCCAACTCAGCTCCATGAGCACTTCTCAAATCTGCCCATCCACCCGACATCGTTCCCGTATGCAAGCCGGCGAACGGCGCAGGATTTGGATCCAGACCGTGACGCATCCGGCCAAGACGTCGAAATTCCTCGACCAATTTTCCTTCCCAGCCGGTGATGTCAGCAATGAGTTCTTCGAGAATGCGGGGTGTACCGGCCCGCCGGCGATAGTAGATTGTCTTGGCGACATCGACGCGACGCGCGCGCAGATTCAATGCCGACACCATCCGCGTAGCAACCAATTCGCCAAGGTACGGCACGGCCCAGTCGGCACACAGATCGATGAACTCGTCGTCCCAGAGGCGATCGTTGCTTCGTCTGAGCGTTGCCGCCTGTTGGGCCAACACTTCGACAAAACCACGCAATACGCCCGGCGGAGAAGCGAGGCCGTCTTCTTCACGATAGTATTCGGGAATCAGCGCCCAAATCTTTTCCGCGTAGTAACGGTCGAAATGATCGTGACGTTCGCTCATCACGCGTTCCTCCCGTTGAGATAGAGTCGATTTGTAAAGTCGAAGTAGTGACCTGCCGGCGCCTTGATTCCGAAGTTTGAAAACGGCGAGTACCAGTAGGAGAGACCGGTAACCGAGGTCACGCCAGTCACGTCCAATACAGCATCAAAAAGCTGGCTTCGAAACAACGTCTTACCGATGCCAAGAATTTCAGGGGCCAACAATCCAGTCTCGACATTGGTCAGCGCAGTGCGAACAGCCGCCAGGACGTCCATCTCGAATCGTTTTGGATCCCAGGCGATTTGTATTGAAAGTCTGGCCGAGGTGGCGACTGCACGCTCAACCTGAATCGGAGTGTCAGGCTGCGTCAAACTCCTCAACTTGTTGAGAATAAGTTCGGTGAGATCTCCGTCGGCCAGGTACCAGATATGCGCAGCCGGCACTTGCAACGCCGTACTCCAACGCCATTCAGCCGCGACCGCGCGTACTCCCGCATATGTCGCCGCAGCAGCTTCCAGGTCCGGCAGAGATACGGCGCGTCCGAGGAGCAACGCTGATCGGGGCGCAAACTTCTGCAAACTAGATGCTGCTTCCTCATCCGCTCCGCCGTACGGAGCGACGGGACTACGCACACTTTTGAGACCTTTGACGGGCTTCGCAATCTGCGTGATTGATCCGGCCGGCGGCATTGCACCACCAGCACCAAATCGATAGTAAGCAACGACTGAGACGCCGGTGTTCAATCGGCGACCGAGCACACCATCGCCAAACGTCACCACGCTTTCGTTTTTGTCGTTCTGCCTGACGATGTAGATCTCTTCTTCAGGTTTGTGTCCGTAGAAACTCGGCACTTCAGTCCACTGAAGTCCGTCAACATAAACCTTGAGCGTGCTGGTGAGTCCCGATGGTGTGTTTTCAGACGGACTGGGCAGATACGTCAGCGGGCTCTTCTTCAGCGTGAAACTCTGATTGGCAATCGATGAATCGCCGACTCCGAGTGTTTCAGGTTTGACTGTTTCGCCGCGCGAAGTCGAGACGATGTTGCCCAGGATCTTGACTGGTGTTGCAAGTGTGCTGGGCCACGGATCACCCTGAACTGTGAAATGGCCCGTGGTGAAGTTCAAAGTGCCTGGGCGCGTTAGGCCCATGCCGTTGAAGTCTTCCAGTTGAAACTTACCTGGAGGAAGAGCATCACGTGGGCGATCAACCGGCGGTTTGGCGTCCATCTGATCGGTTGGATCAATCTCCGTCAAGGCTTCGATCGTTACCTTGCCCGCGGAGACGAAAGAATGGTGTATCGAGAACTCGGTTGACTCGTCCGTCGCTGAAAGGAAACTGGCTCCCGAAACTTCTGGAACGACTTTTAGTTCCGTCGTCTGAGCCGTAACTTCGGGCACGGGAACTTTTGCGATGACCTTCGCTGGACTACCTCCGTCGGTAATCGACGTAGTTGAAGCGCCTTTAATTGTGACCGAGGCCGTCTCAGCACTTGTGACAGTGCAGAGCGTCAACGTCGAACCCTTCTCTACGATCACGTTCTGATTTGTTTTGAGCGCTGCAGAAATCGACTGCAAAAGAAAATAGCTACCGGAAACTTTAGTGGCCGGGCCGGAGCCGGACAACACCGCGCCATAAGCAAAAGGAGTCTGAGTCCATAGTGAAGTCTTGGCAGTGGGCTTCAACAGAGCCACGGCTGTAACAGGAGTAGCCCCCGGCATCCACGCGGAACTCGAAAGAGTGACCGCCGAATAGCTTTGGTGATCGGCGCCTTGTTCGGTCGTGACGCCGCTGACAGTTCGCACATAACCACTCGAGCCCACTTTCACCAGCAACAGATCGCCTTCCTTCACCGAGACCGATCCCAGCACACAGAGAAACTTGTCGCGGTTCGCGGCGTAGGGGCCGAACGTCGCGCGTCGCAGCGGAAGAATTGCCCATTCATTCAACAAAGGGTGAATCTGTGTCTGCAGGCCTAACTCAAAGACCTGCGGCGGATTCCCGGAGAAAGCGCCCGAACTAAACGCAGTTCCAACCGGCAGGCTGACCGCGCGGCGTCCGTCTGCGAAGGCTGCGAGTTCGGCTAACGCAGCGATGGCCGGTCTGGGAATATATCCAAGTGGATCTACCAGCTTTCTGAGCGAGTCACGCCGAACAGCAGTGCGAACGTACGACTCTTGAGCGAAGACGCTGTCATAGAACGAAGTGAGATCGCAAACGTAAGCCCACATCTCAATCAACATCATTCCAAAGTCTTCCGCGTGCCGTCCGCGCCATTCCCCGAAAGCCTCGAGCGCTTTTCTAAGTCCTTCACGGTCGCGTTCAGTCAGATATCGTAGCGACCACAACGGATGCTTTTCCAGTAAGGCAGTAGTCCTAATCGAGGCTGCTCGCAGCAACGCCCGACGAAACTCCGCAAACGTTCCAACCTGACGCGGCAGATGCGTAAGACCGGCTACGATCTGGACGTCCGGAGGGAATCTGAAGTCATCGCAGATACAGTTCATGCGCCACCCTCCATCACGAGTCGAACCGCGCCCCGCTCCGGCAATTCCGGATCGTTCTCAACCCGAATGATCTCGTCAGGCGCAACCGAATAAACAAGCTCATCGAAAAGCCGTTTCGCGAACCAACCACGACGCCGGATGTAGATTTGCTCGACTGCGCGCACGCCAGGTACGTCCTGGATTGCTGCTTCCAGTCGAGCGCGCGAAAGCGGATCGCCAAACGTCCAGTTGTCGGGTGAGAAGAACCCGGGATGTGCACGAACCCCACGTTTGCCAAACAACGCCTCGAGCACTGCTTCCTTCACTTCGCCCTTGTACGAACTTGGCGCCACGCAGATGTGAATCTCGAGGTCCAGGTTCGCGAACTTCGGATTCATGCCATGAGTTTCGCGGGCGGCAAGGCGGTAGCGATCGAGTTGTCGTTCAAGATCGCGACGCTCGACAGGAGTGAGTGAAAAGCTTCCCTTCGGGTCGGGTGTGGCGAACAACGTCAACCAACTTCCAGTCCAGCGGAACTTCGCGCCGGCGCGTTGCACCCAATCAAGCTTCTGGACGGCTGCCGCGTAGTCTTCCTCGCGAACTGCCCGGAACGTTTCGGCTCGAAAGGCCTGTGGCGCAACATGACGCGCCTCGCCGGGAGTTTCAGGATCAACTGCGTCAATGACTCCAAACGGGTTGGTCACGGCGTTCACAAAGTTGAGCGTCACCGCGTCGAAGTCGTTCAGCGAACTTGCCGCCACATTGTCACCGCGTCCATGGCCGAGGCGATAAACAGCGCGCAGGTTCGTCCCGCGGGTCGGAACCTCACCAAACTCGCCGGTGCCAAACTGCACTGTCGCGCCTCGACCGTTGGCATAATCGAACTGAACAAATTCCTGCGCTGTGTTTGTTTCATCCACACGTCTAAACCCGGCGACACGTCGCCACGCTCCATCATCTATGGTGAAATGCTTATCGGTTGGGAACGAAGAATCGACACCCAGGAATGAACGTTTCCATTCCCATTCGTTTGACGTTTTCCAAACGCCTGCGATTCGGGTTCCGTCCATCACGCGTACCTCGGGAGCCGCATGATCGAGATTCGAACCATGAGAGACGGGATCGCGTTCTTCCGATCCGGGGAGAGTGAAGAGCAGAGCCGAACGCTCCACGGCGAAACTCGAGAAGTTTTCGTTGTAGTAAGTGTTCGCTACTGGCGCGTGGGCAGGCTGAAGAGGCGGTAGTACAAGCGCCTGAGGGTCCGGTTCGATCTCGAAAAATGACTCGAGTGTCTCGCCTGCGGTTGCCGGAACGATGTTGCCGCGAACAACGAGCGTTTCGAGTTCCATTTCAAATGGCGTTTCTTGCCCCCGTTCCCATTCAAGCCTGGTGATGTTCGTGGGAATCAATGGATCGACTTCATCAGTGACGCGAATCAATCGCACCAACCAGGTTCGCACCGCAATGCTGGCATCGTTCGGATTTGTCTTCAACACGACCCATTTACCTGGAACATCCGGGTCAGTGAAGTCTTCGAGAGGAAGATCTGCCGCGTGATGGCCGGCAACGTGGAGGAATGTCGAACCAACCAGCAGACACTTATCGTTGTCGTCCCACTGGTACGCATTCAATTCGTTTGCGCCGTTGCGCAGGTTGAAGTTTGGACTCTTGTAAATATTGCTCAGCGACGCCAGCACACCGAGCGGGGGTGTCAATCCGCTGTGGCCTTGAACAATCCCATGTCCAACTTCATAGACGGAGGGGCTGCGGCCTCGACGTTTCGCGGCAGGCTCGCCGGGCAAAACTGAAGGCGGACGCACCCAAACCTGAGTACCTGACGAAACAACATGAAAAGGCGCCGCCGCATTGACTGTAAAGTCGAGCCAGGTTGAGCCGCCTTTGCCGTCGTGCAAGTAGTAGTCGATCATTCGCGCATGCCGACGCACAGAACGTCTTTGACTTGCGCTTTCGAAATAATGTTCACGCGCAATTCGATCCTGGTAGTAGGCAAACTCATCGCCCATCGCACTCATCATTTCGGCCAACATCATGCCGACATCCGCTTCGAGGCGATCCTTCCAGGCAGGATGACGATCCGAAGCGAAGTCGAGTAACGCCTGACGAATACTCCAGAAGTCGCGCGCCAGGTAGTTAACCGGATAGTCAACCAGCTCGTCGTCCGGACACTCGTGCGGTTTCGGCGCGCAATCGAGTTCGCTAGGACAATTTGCTTTGAAACTGAAACCAACTTCCTTGAAGTAAGGATCAACCAGCGGATGATTCAGTTGGAACCGATAGCGAGAGAAATCGCCAGGCTGTGCGGTGCGCACGCGCAGAACTCTGCGGCCGTTACGCGTAACCCACGTCGGCGGGAAGGCAGGATTCAAGGGAACAACGGGCAACCATTCGCCGCCGGAAGGACTGTAGATTTTGACTTGGTTTGCCTGAATGGCGCCCAGTATTTGTTGAGCGTTCTTTGTAGCGGCCGGATGGAAGTAGACGAACAGCGTAATCTGGTTTTCGCTGACATAGGCGAAGTCAATGCCGACGATGTCGTCGTGTGTACGCAGCACTTCGATGCGGTCGATTGCAGCCATGGTTATCGTGTCACTTCCAGATTTAGATAACGACGCTCGCCACGCGCCTTCAGCGTGTATGCGATCTTGATTTCCATGCGCGAATCAATCGCGAGCGCCTTGACGTCGTTGACCGTGATCGCTGTCCCCAACCAACGCGTCAGTGCTTGAAAGATCGTGACCTGGGCGAGCGCGGCCGACACTTCGCTGTTGGGAGCAAACACCAGACGCTTTACTCCACAACCAAAGTCGGGTCGGTCAACTCGTTCACCGGGCGCTGTGAAGAGCACTTGAAACATCATCTGCTCGACGTGCTGCGCGTAATTCTCTTCCTCAGCGAGCCGGCCGCGGCCAGGGTCGACCGCAAACGGATGTTTGATACTGGTGAATGGTGTTGACATTCTATTGGCTCGAAGTCTTGGCCTGTGTATTAACGATCGACACGGGTCCCTGAGGTATCTGTTCAGCCGTTAGACACAAACCGACGCTGCTCTTGCTAAGCGTCGGTGTGCTATTCACTTTGGTTCTCAGGTCAGTAACGAGCCACTGCACGGTCATGCACGGACTCGGTTTGGTGCCCACTCCAATCGGAATCTGAAAGGGACAACCTGAAATGATGAATTGATCGGTAGCAAGCGCGGCCAGTGCGTTGTCTACCTTCACTCGCACATTCGCGCTGATGATTTGCACCGCGCCTCCGTGTGGGCATTGCAACGTCGAATTGACGTTCAACGTATTACCGGCCATCACATCACCTCCATTGCTCCGTTGTTCACTTTCACCGACGACGTGGTCACCTCTACCTTGCCCGAACCTAACTCGCTGACCACGCCGCTCGACCCGACGGTGTGTTTTGCATTACTGCTCTCACTTTGTATGTCACTGGCCAGCGTCACCTTCGACCCGCTGGTCATTTCCATCTTCAGCTCATCGTTGTCATCGTCGATGCGAAATGTAACTTTGTCAGTCTTCCAGATCTTGATTGGGGCGCCGCCGGGATCGGGCAATTCGTTGTCCGCCCAAAAGCATCCCGTCCAGACCGGGAAGCTGGGATCGCCCGCCTCAAACTCAACCCAAACACCCGTTCCGGTGGCGGGCAGACTGTAGAAACCAACTTGATCGCCCGCATATGGAACACATGGCATCGCCCACGACTCGACCGTGCCCAGCACTGCCGGAACCTTCACCTTGATTCGTCCGCGGTTGTCCGGATCGCTGTTGTCGCTGACAGTGCCTCGGTACTTTCCGAAGTAATGTCCCTTCACCCAGGTGAGCAAGTCTTGACTCAAGGCATCGAAGATCATGTTTAGTCTGTCCAGCCGTTTCGAATAAGTTCGAAATCCATCGTATGCTCGGTCGGATCAATCGAATGTTTGACTGCCGAGCAAAACCAGAGTCCGCTGTGACGCGATCCAACGCCGCGCAGATTTACGAGCGTGTGTGAGCGCACGACCTTGCCCAGCGCACTCAAAGTGGTTGAACCTGACGCGCGCAGAAAAAACGACGACTCGATCACTGCGCCTTCGCCGCGCGATTGCAGATCGCCGTTGTCATCAACCGGAGCGCGCACATGAACGACGCGCGCGTCCGTGACAATGTCCGCGAGTCCGCTGCCGCCCAGCGCGGTCAGCGGTGAACGCTGGACCGCGCCACTAATGTCCGACTTGGTATTGAGATCCACTTCAGTGGCGTCAGCCTGGGTGGGACGTTCCACATCCCAACAAATGTCGAGCGAAGTGACATTGCTGGGTGGATCGGTAAGGTTAATAACCAGATCGCACTTGGCTTCGCCTTCGAGAATCGGACGCTTGAAGTGCGCCGTCTCAACTCCGACCTCGTCGCAACTTAACCAGAACAAGTTTCCATTGCGGCGCGCGAGCCGTCGCACGAACGCCAGATCGGTTTCTCTTTGGATTAGTGTGTGTTTCAACTCCATATGGCCCGCCTGCGTTGCGTCGACGTCAGGTGTCAGTCCCGCTTGCGAGAGAATGGACGAGACAGCATCGCTGTCGGTGAGATCGGTCCACGCCACAACTTTGTCTTCGCGGTCCATCTTGATTAGTGAGTCAGCTCCGAGTACCACTAAAGTTGAACCGGATCCTCCCTGGACGAAATGAATTTCCTGTCCATAGACCGGGCCTTTTACCAAACACTCAGTTGCGTCAGCCGTTGGTACCAACACCTGTAATTCCGAACCGGGTCCAAGCTTGCTCTCCTTGAGTAAAGGGAAATCACCATCGGCACTATCCAACGAATAATCGAGGCGATACTGAGTTGGCTGGCCCACCCGTTCGGTGACTTCCACGGCGAAGGCGGAAGCAGCCGTTTCGTCCGGAGCTCCACCTACCCTGATTGATATTCCCAGCCCCATACATTCCTCTACCTGGCCTTCACCGGGATTTCGATTTCTCGCGCCTCAGTCAATGCTTCGGACAACATGACATCGTTCTGTTCCGCAATCCGCCAACAACCGGCAGGGTCGTTGAGATATCTGGCCGCCAGCAGATCGAGACGCTCACCCTGTTTCAACAAATGAATACCTAGTTGCAGTTGCTCCGGAATTGGCGGTGGGACAACAACAGTCACCGCTCTTCCTCGAGCATCGATGACGACGTAGGTCTCGGCTTTTAGATAACGACTCTTAGGATCGAACATAACGGCTCCTCACAGCGGCAACATGCCGATGATCGACTCGACACTGTTAGCGAGATTGGCCGTGGCCAGTGCTTCTTTTTGAGCCTGCGTAAACTTGTAACAAGCCTTCGCGATGTCGACGATGGCGGAATTACTTGTGTTGCCCCTGATGTTCAACAGATGGTTCTCGTCAAGCACCTTCAAGCCGATAGTGACTGTGGCGCGGATGGGATATAGCAGCGGCGAGTACTGTTGCTCTTGAACAGAGAAGCTGGTTATGCGAACGGGAACCACGCGTCCCGGTCCCCAGAAGAAAAGGACAATCGGCACATCGCGACGCGGAACAACGTCACCAGCACTGCCGACGCTCGCGCTGATCCCGCCGCTGCCGATTGAAACGTTCACGGATACGTTCAGGAGGCCGCCGATTGCGCCCGGTCCAGGCGGGTAACAGAGCATCTCCATCGCCGAGACGCGATCAGCGACGCCCGCGACAACTGCGATCGGATGTGAGCTCGGTTCTTCAAGAGCATCCGCTGCATCGAGCTCGAGGTTTAAGCTGAACGCCTCCTGAGGGTCAAAAGGCTGCGAAAGCTGATTCAATTGTTCACCGCTGAGCGTGTCCTCTTTAACTGTGCCATCTGCGTTGTACGTGAGCCGATGCTGGGTCGGGGACCATGGCGTGAGTGTCCGAGTCATCGTCTCCGGGTTGTACTGAAAGACGATGATGTTCGGAATAGGGATTAACATCGGCGCGGAGAATTGAATCAGGGCGCCTTTCAGGAGTTTTGGGCTGCGAGTGAATCCGTTGCTCATTTGAAAGTTCTTTTCTCAGCAAACTGATCGGACAGTCGCTCTTCCACTTGACCGACTACTCGTATTCGTCATGCAGCGAGTTATCCATTAATTCACCGCTAGCATTTGCGTTGTGACCACAACTTCAACCGGTGGTAACTCTAATTCGCCGACCCATTGATTTTGGGGCCCCTCGTCTTCTTTTTTGAAAACGAGCGCTGTCTTTAGCTCATACGCTCCGGCCCTGACTTCCCAGTTCTTACCTCCAATGGCGAGGAGAACCATCCCTTGCTCTCTTGTGGGAACGCCAACGATTTGCATATCGACACGAAAACCAATGTAAGCGTCGCGCGGAACTATGGCCCATTGAGGGATCGGGATTGGTCCACTCGCCGGATAGCCTTTGGTGCTAATCGGCTTTCCTGATGTATCGAAGAGTTCCGAATGAATTAACGGCTGGTTAGGGACGGCAATTGGGTCGAAAGAGTGGTTTTTCAGCTCTAGATAGACGCCATGCCGCAAACCAGGTTTGAGATCCTCGAATTCGACAAGCAGTCGTCCGGCAAGCCCATTAACCGGCTCGGACCAGACATTGGCGATGGCTTTTGGAACTGGGTCTTTTGACATGGCCGTCACTAGCAAGTTGTGCCGTTGATGCGCCGGCAAAAAGGTCCTGCGCCCCCCTTCTCGATCCTAGCCTCACAGGAGAAGGTGGAGGTCACGTGGTGATTGGCAGTGAACCCTCCGGCAAAAGGCGTCCGGGGGCCGGCAGCCACACTGAACTCCCAAGGAATCGCCCAAAGAAAATCGGAGGCGCCGCAGAATGGCCCGAACAGCGGCACTGTGCCAGCCGGCCCTCTCCGTTCACTAACGATATTGTCCACTGGAGGGCTGACGGGCGTACCCGTGGCCGCGTTGCCTGCGTGACCAGGGCCGAAGGTGTTGACAGGATGTACGAAACTGCCCTGGAAACTGCCGGTCACCACACTTGCGACGGTGCCTTCGCCGAACACGACTCCTAGGAACGAGACGTCCCTGGGATCGACAAAGACGTTAGCCTGAAAACCCGCTCCCCAAGTGCCTGCCGGGATCGGACCCGATAGCGAGAAACTGGGTGCGGTCCCAGCTACTGCCACCATGCGGACAGCGCTTGGTTCGACGATTGAAATCGTGCGTGACACAACAACCCTGCCTGCGGTGGCTCCCGCCGCGACGCGCAACTCCAGGGTCACGGTGTCGGCCGTGGCTGGAGCTGTGTAAGTTGCGGTTCCGACAGCGGTGACTGCGGTCAAGGTGCCGGTGCCTGCCGCTCGAACCCACTGCAAACCACCGAAGTCGGCAGCAGGCCTTGGGGGGATCGAGAAAAAGTCTAGATTGATGACTTCGCCCACCCCGAATCTGCTGAAGCTGCGACCGGCAAAGTTGTCCGCCGGGGTTAGGATCCCGAAGACGAATGGGTTTGAAAGGATACCCGCCGCACTCGTGCTGACAACTGCGTGCTGATTGGGCGCATCACTCGCGCCAAAGTCTGTCGACTCGCCATGCGCAACGATATCTATGTGGATAGCTGGGATGCCGAGTCGGATTAATTCGGCCTGCACCGCCTCGGCCCGAGCACAGGACAATTCCCAATTCGGCCCTTGATCTCCCAGCGTGCTGGCGTAGCCGTGCACGAGGATATCGTCGGTACCTCCCGCCGCAGTCCAGGCAGCTACGAACGTGGTGAGTTGAGCAGTGTGGGGTCCGGTGATGTCGGACTTGCCAGTAGCGAACAACAGATCCGTGCCCGCTGGAGCCCCAGGGTTGAGATCCGTTGGGCAGCGAAAGTCCGGAGGAATCGCCGTCGGATCGCCCGCGCGCCGAATTACGTTCGGGGCCTGTGAGCCAGCCAAGGTGAGCGATTGACTTCCCTCGCGCTGCGGCTTTCGTCGTACTGCGCTTCCCTGCTGCACTACGTGAGCAAGCTCATGTGCGAGGAGCCGATTACCTCGAGCCGTGCCGGGAGCGTACTGGCCTGATCCGAAAGCGATGTGGCTGCCGATCGTAAAGGCCAGCGCATTCACGTCGCTCGCCGATCGCGCGGCTGTTGAATTCGTATGGACTCGCACGCCCGCGAAGTCGTACCCGAAGCGCGGTTCCATGAAGGCGCGCGTTGCTGAGTCAAGAGGTTGACCGGATGAGTTGAGTACTTCGTCAACGCTTTGGGGAGCCTCGGCGGGCGAATGCGAACTCGCATTGTATCGTTTGAGGCTTAACTGTTTCTTCCGCTTGTCGCATCCACAACCTTGACCAGGGGTCTTACCGCAGGAGCATTTGCGTTGAACGGATTGGTTGCCTGAAGCATTGAGGTTCGCGGCATCCGCCTCCGCAGGCATTCGCATCACTTGCTCGGCCACGCGATCGGCTTCCTGCTCGAAGGGATCGTTTGCCTTGCCGATCGTCAACTTTGCCTGGATTCCCAGTAGCTCCAGCGCATCGGCTCGATGCCGATTGCCCGCGCCAACGCGAGCCCTCGGTTGCGCTCGGGCCCGGTCCCCGCCCTGCGACGGCTTGTTTGTGGTGCGACTCTGTTGTGCCGTGCCTTTCATGGTGATCACCTGATACTGCGTCCAATCGTGCCGGCGATCTCGCTCGCCATCTGTTCGACTGAACTCCCTGCATTCGAATGTAGACGGATCTTTCGTGACGGAATTACTCTCCCCTTCTGATTCCCGGCCAGCGTATGTCTTGCGAGACGCTCTGCGACGATTTCGCCCAGGCGTTGCGCCTGCTCGCGCGCCAAACCCGGTACGCGCAAACGTAGTTCATCGATTTGCACTCTCGCCGCGCTCATGCTGCCTCTCCCATCCTTAGAATTCTGTCACGCTCTCTCGGCCCGATCGTGCGGCCTTCTTTCGCCAACTCGCGATCCAATCCGATCAAAAGGTGACGAGCGTTGAGGTGTTTGTTGTCGGCCCGCGCGGCAAATATTCCCGCCAGCACTGCGAACTTGATTTGCGCGCCGGTTACCTCGGTCGCTGAGCTCAGAAGGTCGAAGGCATTAGCAAGCGCTTTCGCGCGTTTCTCGCCGGCCAAAGCGTTCACCAGTTTGGTCCACAGCGTGCGCTGTAAAGCGGCGTCAGGTTTCGGGAACTCGACGAGGTAGCGCAACCGGCGCAGAAACGCCGCATCGATATTTGTTTTCAGATTCGTCGCAAGAATCGCGATGCCCGGATAACTCTCGATTGCTTGAAGCAGATAGGCAGTATCCGTGTTGGCAAATCTGTCTTGCGCGTCGCGGATTTCAGTCGACCGGCGCGCAAACAACGCATCGGCTTCATCGAAGAACAGGACCACGTCGTTTTCTGCGGCTACTCGAATTACTTGTTCTACGTTCTTTGGAGTCTCTCCAACCCACTTGCTAACCAACTGAGCCACGTTAACGCGACATAGATCCTGCGTCAGCCGGGCGGCGATCACCTGAGCAGACATCGTCTTGCCAGTGCCTGATGGTCCGCTGAACAGAGCGACCAGCCCGCGGCCCAGGGGAAACAGTCGTTGTGCCGCTTTCTGCTGCCAGAACTCGCCACGTTCCTCGGCCTCGAATGAGATTGCCTCAAGCAGTTGTTTGACTCCCTGCGGGAGCACCAGATCGTCCCAGTCAAAAGGGCATTCGAGAATTTGGGCCAGATTGCCAAACCGGCTTCTCGCGCCATTGCGCACTAGCACAGCCGCTTCAGCAGGAGTACCGGCGCCAAGTTGGATGGCGCGATTAATGTCTCCGGGCCATACGCGGTGATGCTCGGCTAACTTGCGAAGCTCATCCGCGGGCCACGTTCGTGCCTGTGGTGATGAATGTTGCCACAAGTCCTCGCGTGTTTTGGCCCCGGGCATCGGCAGGTGAACCACGCGATCCAAAGCATCGGCAATAGGAGCCAGCTTTAATCCAGGTTCACACAACACAAACTGGAGCGGGAACAATGGTTGCCTTCCGGGCCATCGTTGACGGGACACCGCTTCACCAATCCATGACAGCGCTGCAGTTTCGAGAAAGGCCTGACGTTGCGTATGTAGAAAGAACTGCTTCCAGTTCGCCTCATCGGGAGCATCGGAATCCACTGCCAGCAGTGGCATTCCTAATTTCGCGGCAACGGCCCCGGCAAAACCACCTCTGCCTCCGCCACGAGGAGCAACGACGACGATGCGCACGCGCATCGGCTCGACACTCCGGAAAGATTCTTGGGTCCACGTGACAATCTCATCAATTGGCCATTCCGGCACCGCCGATCCATTCGACTCAGCCATACCGACTGCACCAATCAGCACTTCGTCGAGCGAGCTCTTGCCGCGCAGCCAATCCTTGATTTGCGGATCGATAACCAGGGCTGGCGGTTCACCAACTCCCATATCGCGGCGTTGAATCAATTCCCACCGAAAGATATTCATCTCGGGTGTCCACACGCTGGCGCGATCAACTCCCAGGAGTCGTGATGCGAGTTCTTCAGTCAGGTAAGTTCGTCCTGAGTGGTCCTGGAGATATGCGCAAACGCGAGCAAGCGACGGAGAAAAGGCCACCGCGGCGGCCAACCGCAGCAGATCAATTTCTTCCGGGGCTAAGCCAAACACTCGAGCCAGGCGGGCAAATCGAGAGTCTTCCATCGTGTCCAGGGTCCGCTTGATTTCGGCTGCCTCAACTTTCCAGCGGCGCGCCAGTTCATGATTTCGCGACCAGTCTGCCTCGGCTTCTGGTGAATCCTGATCCGCCAGAATTCCAGCCAACTCCGCATGAGTAACCGTGGCCCGCCCATTGACCGAGCTGTCGTCGACCCAAAGATTTTGCAACCAGGTGCCCCGACGACGGGCCAGCAACCGAAACCAAGCCAGCACCAGATCGTGCTCTCGGGATCCGGACGGATAGCGACGCGTTTCACTCTGCGCTTGCGCCTGGGCCCGAATACCTTTCGCCTTCGTTCCCGCGGGACGCGTGCGTTTGCCTTCGGGCGCCGATTTACGCGTGGTCGCTTTTTTCTTTCCCGCACTCTTGTTTCGAGTGGAACTCATGGCACCAATACCCATCGCGGAGAGTTCTCCGCCCCGTTCACGATCACTCTCAATGGCAACGTTGCGCCTGGAGTCACACCAGCAAGTGGAAATCGAAAGCGCAGTTGTGTGGGATTCACGATCTCAAAATGTCCCGGCGTCAAAGCTGCTGTTGGCTCGAGCAAAACTGGTTCAGGTCCGACAAACACACGACTGCTGTCCGCAGTGACGTCTGCATGTTGAAAAACGCCACCGTTGATCGTCACGATCTGCTGTGGTCCGACCGCAACGGCAACGGCGTTGTAGGCCGGCGCCGTAATCGTCGGAGCGACGGTGAAAGGGACTTGATTGGATTCCTGCGCAAAGGCCCGCGTAGTGCCGTCGGGCATGCTGCGAAATCGTGTGACTCGCGCTGAGGCGGAGTAGACACCCGGCACAATGTCCTTGGATCCGGCGGCGTCCTGAACTTGAGCGAGTATTGATGCGGGCCCTGCCACCACTCCCCAGTCCGTGCCAACTTCCTGAGCTTCATCCCAACCTGTTTTTCTTATCAGCAGCGTGGTGCTGTCGCCAGTCAAGTCAGTGCCATCGAAATACAAGTTCTCGCCCGATGCGGCCTCTGCCGGTTGAACTTCCGCGGTTCGATCGGTTGCCTCACCCGGAAGGCGAAACGTCACCGTGCTCCGGCTCGTGTCGAGTCTCGGGGCGCCATTAACAAAGATCTGCACGCCGTAACGAAGAACGCGCTGACCACGGATCTGAGGCCGGTCAGGCTCAAGCAACGTGGCTGAGACTTCGTAATAGGCGGCCAAGCGAACGAATTGATTGCCGGCGGTCCAAAAGTTCGTTGTCTCATTGGGCGCGATGTTTCGGAGGTTGATGCGAATGACGTTGTCAGTTCCCTGTAAGGCCACCGGAAAAATAAGCGCACCGGCAATTTGGGTAGTGCGATCAATGCTTGGGAAGTCGTGAAGTGTCTTCAACGCCAAACCAAACATACGTTGTGACCGCAGAATCGCGCTGTCGGCATCACCGAGGTCATTGGCGTGTGAAACGAGTTGATATTGAAGCTGCAGACCCATCGGGGTGAATCGCATCGGTGGTTTGTCTTGATAGATCGGCGGCTGGTTCTTAAAGTGCGGATCTTCATTCGCTGAATAAAGAAACATGCCGAGTGCCTGATCAGTCGTTAGCTTGTCGCTCGAAACACCTGAGTAAGCAATCGGCGGCGGTGGCGGCAGCGGCGGGAAGAGTTCGGCCCACAACGGGTCCACTCGCGCTCTCAACAAGCGAAGCAGAGTCGTGGTCACGAGTGATAGATCAAGTAATGACATTCGATCAGAATTGTCCCAAGCCAAACCGCCGACCCGTCGGCACTCCACTCCCTCTGCTTCTGGAGCCACGCACAACAATTCTCTGAGGTTGGGGAGCTGGAGGAGCCGGAGTCGTCGGTGTTACTTCAACGGTCAATTTGCCGATTACGAGTGATGGTCCGTCCGACTCTGGAGCAGTCGTCGGGGGCACACGCTGAGCTGGTTCTAAACGATTAATCGGCTCGCGTTCGACTCTGCTAATCGAAGTTGGCGAGGTCTCGTTGGTAACTTTGTTTTCGTTTTCCGTTACCCGCTGCGGCCGAACGTCCAGCAGGTTATTCATAAAGGTATCTGCTTTTCGCAACAGTACGGCGTGCTCTCGTCCCAATTCGGAAATGCGTTCGTCGGACAATTTGTTCCTGGCTTCTGACTCTTCCCGTGTGTCCTCCCTCAAATGGGGCACACTCAACTCAGGAACCTGGGTCCGAGCTAACGCCGCGACTCGTAAGGAATCTGTATCAGCAATGGTCTCTCGTGGAAGATCGGTTAGGGACTGCGGCTCACGGGGCGAGACGTCCTTAACAGCACGCTCGCTTGGAAGACTCTCTTGAGGTTGCTTCGGATGAAGTGTGAGCGCCTCTGTGGCCGATTCAGAAGGAGTTCGTTTGTGAGTCTCGACCAGCGGCCACCCTGTCTCGATTCTCGAATCATCAACTGGAGGACTCAGGGCAAAGCCGCCAGGCTCCGGCGCAGATTGTGCGCGTGTGCTCTGTTCCACGGGCGCTAATTGAGTCTGTTGGTGGGAACTGTCTTCGAAAGGATCAGACACTCTCGGCGCAGACGCGGCGGACGTAGCCGGAACGTTTGCGAGTGTGGCGCGGTCGGCCAGTTTGGCGAAATAGCTTTTCATCGTAAGGTGCGCGCATTAGGTAACGTATTCGTTTTCGATCAGCTCGACGAACTGGCGTCTGTCGCTGCGACGAAGCGAAAGTATTTCGTCGAGCGACCACGAATAAGCCCTTGCCAACCGATTGATCTCCTTGAGTAAGCGGCGGCGTTCAGCCATAATCGCGCCCAGCACGTAGGTCTGGATATCAAACTGAATCGTGTGCACATGGCCACATTCGGCACATGGAGCGACAAGCTCCAAATCAAGCAACGGCGCCACTCGCTCGAGCAACTCTTCAAAGGCAGATCGTTCTTTTGACCAGTTGCTTTCTTCTACACAACGCTTCAACAGCAACGACTCGACTGCGTCTGACGCGAGCCCAGCCAACTCGAGTTCGTCCCTGCCGGTTGGCAGTCGAAAGCGAACCCCAGCCGAGTTCTCAAAGCGACCATCGCCCAACGACTGCCACTCGTCATCGGCCGTTCGCTCATCAACCGCTTTGATTACGCGATGAAGCGAGAAATCGAGATCAAAGGGCTGCGCACATCGAGTGCACTTCAGTGTGCTTTCAATCCGGTCACCAAACGCCCGTTTGTAGACCTGAGCCAAAAGGCGATCACGATCCGAAGCCACCAGGTCTGCGGCGTTGAGCCGCTTCGCTTCATCGAGCGCGGACTCTTCCAGCAGCGAAGCGAGTAGATTAATCGCATTCGCCGTGTTCGTGCCCAGGACTCTGAACTCGTCATGGCCAGTTAGTTCACGCAAACGCGTGTCGAATCCCGACCCCACGAAACGCAATGGAATGCTCTCTGCAAACACGCGTTTCTACCTTTAGGTTTGCTTGGGCTCAGATACGGCGACGTCGCGCTCCCAACCTTCGTTTTGCAACACCATGTGCTCGATGGCGACGGCGTGAGCGTTCGCGTCCAGTTCAGGGAGCGCCTGATACTCGCTGACCCAGCACCGGTAGACCTTGTAAGCCTTGGCTACCACCGCCTGTTCATTGAGCAGCTCGATGATGATGTCCTTGCGAAACTTCTCGAGCGAAATCGCCGCATCGCCATCGGTGTTGTAGATAAGGTTCGCCCATGCCTCAAACTCAGGGTCGTGGGTCACGCCCCGTTCAAGAGTGATGGGTTCAAACTTCCAGATGCTCGGCGAAACACGCGAAGTACTGGGATCACCGCCTTCACGATGGCTCACCGGCTCCGTGCTCTTCTTGAGAGGGCTAATCTTGCTAACGCCGGCTACGTATCTACCGTCCCACTTGATCCGAAACTTCATGTTCTTGTAGGGATCG
>Ga0070699_100000214_pt1 | contig 57401 bp, 45 predicted proteins | sample KBSK1503metaG_FD_65473 | JGI IMG/M metagenome (GOLD analysis project Ga0070699, IMG submission 65473) | Corn, switchgrass and miscanthus rhizosphere microbial communities from Kellogg Biological Station, Michigan, USA - KBS K1-50-3 metaG | ecosystem: Host-associated > Plants > Roots >... | reverse complement strand
GCTGGCATCGTCCGCCACACCTCCTTTCACTCCGATCGGCCGCGCGAACCGGCGCGCCCTGCTCGATGGCGGTCTGGTGGACAACGCTCCGGCGTTTCTGGCTGACGGGACGCCGGGGATCGCCCGGCACCTGGTCTTGCTGACGCGGCCATATCCCGAGGCGTCGGTGGGCTGGAAGGGAACCCGCTGGTATCTCTGCCCGGCGGAACCGGTGCCGATCTCGCGCTGGGAGTACACCCGCCCCGACCAGGTCGTGGACACCATCGCGCTTGGCAGCCGTGAATCGCTGCGACAGGACCTTGAACTCACGGAGTTTCTCGATGGCCGATGAGCTTCCCAGCCTCGACACCGAGTCGTTTCGCCGGCAGGCCCACCAGGTCGTGGACTGGATGGCTGACTATCTCGCCCGGGTCGGCACGCTGCCGGTGCAGCCGAGCCTCGAACCCGGCGCGATTCGCGCGCTGGTGCCGTCGGCCGCACCCGAGGGGCCGGAGCCGTTCGAGCGGATCGTCGAAGACTTCGAGCGGCTGATCGTTCCGGGGCTCACCCACTGGGGTCATCCGGGGTTCTTCGCGTACTTCCCCGCCAACAGCAGTCCCCCGTCGATCCTGGCCGAGATGCTCACAGCCACCATCGGGGCGCAGTGCATGTCATGGAACACCAGCCCGGCGGCGACCGAGCTGGAGCAGGTCACCATGGAATGGCTGCGCAAGATGACGGGACTTCCGGAAGCCTTCACCGGAGTGATTCAGGACACCGCGTCGACGGCGACGCTGGTGGCGCTGATTACGGCGAGAGATCAGGCGGTCGGGCGGACAGGCGGACAGGGGGACGGGGTTTCCGGGCTTGGCCATGCGCCTATTCGTCTACCCGATCTCACCGTCTATGCCTCGGAGGAAGCGCATTCATCGGTGGCGAAGGGCGCGCGGATGGCGGGATTCAGCGCTGACCGGGTCCGGGCGATTCCGGCCGATGACGCGTTCGCGATGCGCTCCGAAGCGCTGGCACAGGCGATCGCGGCGGACCGCGCGGCGGGACTGGTCCCGGCGTGTGTGGTGGCCACTGTGGGGACGACGTCCTCCACCGGCATCGATCCGGTGCCCGACATCGCGGATATTTGTGAACGCGAAAAGGTCTGGCTGCACATCGACGCGGCCTGGGGAGGCTCGGCGGCGATCGTCCCGGAGATGCGCTGGATCTTCGCCGGGGTGGAGCGGGCCGACAGCGTGGTGTTCAATCCCCACAAGTGGATGCTGGTCAATTTCGATTGCACCGCGTTCTTCGTTCGGGACACGGACGCGCTGCTCCGTTCCTTCGCCACGTCGCCGGTGTTCCTCAAGGCTGCCTACGACGACCGGGTCGTAAATTTTCGCGACTGGGGTATTCAGCTCGGTCGCCGGTTCCGGGCCCTGAAGCTCTGGTTCGTGATCCGCACCTACGGAGTCCAAGGGCTCCAGGCAATGATCCGGGAGCACATCCGCCTGGGGGCTTTGCTGGGCCGGTGGGTGCGTGAGGATCCCGAATTCGAGTTGATGGCACCGAGCCCGTTGGCACTGGTTGTGTTCAGGTATCTGGGGCGGGAGAGCGGGAATGCGGGAAGACGGGACGGGGAGATCGATGCCATGAACGAACGGTTGCTCGCGGCGCTTCACGCAACCGGGAAGATCATGCTGACGCAGACGCGGCTCAAGGGGAAGTACGCCATCCGGCTCGCGCTGGGGCACCTCACCACGACCGAGGATGACGTTCGAAAGGCATGGCAGCTGATCAAGGAAGCAGCGCGGAAGCTGGTTCCCGGATCCCCCGATCCCCGGATCCCCTGATCCCGTGATCCCCCAGCGACAGCGCCAGGTACCGGCCGGTGTGGGACGCCGCGCAGGCTGCCACCTGCTCGGGACTGCCTTGGATGACGATCCTCCCGCCATCGTCGCCCGCCTCCGGTCCGAGATCGATCACCCAATCCGCCCGTTTGATCACATCGGTGTGATGCTCGATGACCACCACCGTATGTCCCGCGTCCACCAGGCGGTCCAGCACCTGCATCAGCACCCGAACATCGTCGAGGTGGAGGCCGGTGGTCGGCTCGTCCAGCAGGTAAAGCTTCCGGCCTTCCCGCTTGCCGGCCTGGGCCAGCTCGCGGGCGATCTTGAGCCGCTGAGCCTCGCCGCCGGAGAGCGTGGTGGCCGGCTGGCCCAGCCGGAGATAACCGAGCCCGACCTGTTGGAGCTGCCACAGCGCGGCGCCGAGCTTGGGCTGGTGGCGGAAGCGGGTAATCGCATCGTCCACCGTCCATTGCAGCACATCGTGGATCGATACCCCATTGATCCTGACTTCTAATACCTGACGCTGGAACCGGGTCCCGCCGCACGATTCGCAGGGGACGAACACGTCGGCCATGAACACCATCTCCACCAGCACCGCCCCGGCCCCTTCGCATTGCTCGCAGCGTCCTCCGGCCAGGTTGAACGAAAACGTGGCCGGCGTGTACTTGCGTTGTCGCGCCAGCGGCTGCGAAGCGAACAGCTCCCGGATCTCGTCGAACGCTTTGATATAGGTGATCGGGTTCGACCGGGGTGAGCGTCCGATCGGCGACTGGTCCACCAGCACCACGTCCTTGAGGTGCTCCCACCCGGTGAGGCCGGCAACTTCGCCTACCGGCTCTCCCAGATGCGATTTGGCCGTGTGCTCGCCGTGGAGGCGGGCTTCGAGGTGGCGGTAGAGCACGTCGTGCACCAGGGTGCTCTTGCCGCTGCCGGACACGCCCGTCACAGCGGTCAGGGTTCCGAGCGGAATGTCGGCGTCCACGTCCGTGAGATTGTGCAGGGTGGCGCCTCTGACCTTGAGCCAGAGCGGCCCAGCCGGTCGCCTGACACTCGGAACGCCGATGCGTTTCCGGCCGGTGAGATACTCGCCGGTGAGCGTATCGCCCACCCCGGCCACCGGACCGGCGTACACGACGCGGCCTCCGTGCTCCCCGCTGCCGGGGCCTAGCTCCAGCATGAAGTCGGCGTGACGAATCGCGGCCAGGTCGTGTTCCACCACCAGGACCGAATTGCCCCCGTCCCGAAGGCGGTGCAGCAGCGACAGCAACCGGTCGGTGTCGCGGGGGTGGAGCCCGACGGAGGGCTCGTCCAGCACATAGAGTGCGTCGACCAGGCGTGCCCCCAGCGCATTGGCGAGGGCGATCCGCTGCGCCTCGCCGCCCGAGAGCGTCCGGGTCTGGCGGGCCAGCGTGAGGTAGCCGAGACCCACGTCGAGCAGGAAGTCCACCCGGGCGGAGAGCTCCTCCATGACGTGTGCCCCGATCTCCGCGGCGGACCCGGTGAGCGGGAGTGCGCGGAGCCAGGCGGCGAGCCCCGAAAGGGGGAGCGCTGCGGTATCGGCGATGGTCTGTCCATCGAGCTTGACCGCGAGGGCGTGTTCGTTCAGCCGGGTTCCGCCGCAGGCAGGGCAGGTCCTGGCGAGCTGGTACTGCCGCAGAAAGACGCGGATGTATTGCTTGTAGCGTTTCTCCTCCAGCCCTTTCAGGAAAGGAAAGATCCCGACGTATTTGCCGACCTTGCCGTGGAGCAAGTCACGGCGCGCGGCGGCCTTGAGGGACTTCCACGGGGCGGCCGGATCGACGCCCAGCTTGCGGGTGGTCTCCAGCAGCAACTTCCGGCGCGCTTCGTAGCGGGGCTTGGTCCAGGGATCAATGGCGCCTTCAACCAGGCTCTTGCGCGAATCCGGAACGACCAGGGACTCGTCGTACTCGAGGACCGCGCCGAACCCTTTGCATCCTGCGCAGGCTCCGCGGGGATTGTTGAAGGAGAAAAGCAGAGGGCTCTGTGGCACCGCTGGCGTGTCGCAGACGCTGCAGGCCACCTGTTCGGTGAAACGGAGCCGGCCGCCGTCATGAAGCACGACCGAGACGCCCTCGCCCTCGGCAAACGCCAGGGCCAGCGCCTCCGCCAGTCGGGAGGTGGCCCCGGCGTTCAGGCGGTCGACCACGACGAGCACCTCGGCGGCCTCGGTGAGGTCGGTCCCTTGCGGCAACTCCTCCAGGTGGTAGTCTCTGCCGTCCGCCACCACCCGGAGGAAGCCCAGCGCCCGCAGGTTCTCGACCAGGGCCTCGTGAGTGACCCGCGCCGATTCGGGCACCGGGAACGCCACCAGCACCCGGGTCTCGGCTCCGAGGCCGGCGATGCGCGCCGTCGCCGAGGCGGGCGTGTCCCGGGCCACCGGGTGCCCGCACTTTCGGCAAAACGGGGTCCCCACCCGGGCAAAAAGCAGGCGGAGAAAATCGTAAACTTCCGTGGCGGTGCCCACGGTGGAACGGCTGGAGACCGCCGGATTGCGCTGCTCGATCGCGACGGCGGGAGCAATACCCTCCAGGCGGTCCACCAGCGGTTTGGGCATCCGGTCGAGGAACTGCTTGGCATACGTGGAGAGCGATTCGATGTAACGGCGCTGTCCCTCGGCGTAGAGGGTGTCGAAGGCCAGGCTGCTCTTGCCCGAGCCGGACGGTCCCGTCACCACCACGAGGCGGCGCCGGGGCAGGTCGACGGTGATGCCCTTGAGGTTGTGCTGGCGGGCGTTGACGATGCGCAAAACAGGATCGGCCACGCATGAAGAATAAGTGGACGGAGATTAGGTTAGGAGACACATGGCAAAACTCCTGACCCCCCGACTTCTTCGGCGCGGGTTCGAGATCTTTTTCCTGGCGTCGCTGATCGGATTCGGCGCCCTCCTCTACTACAGCAACAACCTCGGCGCTTTCCTCTCCGCGATCCCGCGGATCGAATGGCTCTGGATCCTGGCGGGGCTGGGCCTGGCCTCGATGGACTGGATCGGAGGGGGTCTCCGGCTCTGGGTCCTGGCCAGGGAGATCCACCCCAATCCGTCCTTCAAGGGGCTGATCCTGGCGGGGGGCATGGGAGCCTGGGCCTCCTACCTGACGCCGCTGCAATCAGGCAACGCGCCGGTGACCATTTACACCATGAAGCGCTACGGGATCCCGGTTCCGATCGCGCTGACGCTGGTGCTGATGTCGTTCGTGGCAACGGTGGCGTTCTTCGGGATCGCCGGGCCGATCGCGATCGTCTTCGGCGCGGGGCGGTCGCTCGGGCAGCACGGCGTGGTGCTGGGGATCTCCCTCTACGACCTCTTCCTGGCCAGCCTCGGGATCTTCTTGGTCTTGTTTGGCGCGCTGATCCTGCTGGTGATCTGGCCCAAAGCCCTGCACGCGGTACTGCGCTGGATCATCGGGTTCGTGGGCCGGCGGAGCAAGAAGGTGGCGGCGCGGCTCGAGCACCTGGAGCGCGGTATCGACGAGGCGCGCGACGCGATGGCCAAGTTCAACACGCCACGGGGGTGGCTGGCGCTGCTGTGGGCCACGATCATCTCGGGCCCCTCCCACGCCAACAAGCTGCTGTCCGGGTATGTGGCGCTGCGGGCCATCGGCATCGAGGCCAACTTCACCGATGTGCTCTTGCTTCAGACCCTCATAACGTTTCTGCTCTATTTCTTCGCGCCCACCCCGGGCGGCTCCGGCATCGCCGAGCTGCTTTCGGCGGCGGTAATGTCCATCTACGTTCCCCGTCCGCTCACGGCACTATATACGCTGATCTGGCGGCTGATAATCAGTTATTTCACCATCATCTTCGGCTCCCTGGTTTTTTCGCACTGGGTTCGCCAGGGCTTGAAGGGCGTCGAAGAGGACGGGGACTCGGTTTCCTTGCAACCGGGGCGACCGGAGCCTACGTTTGAGCGGAACGTTTCGCCCTAGGACGCCAGAGACGGATGCAGCTTGAATTCGGCGGTCGCCGGTACCCCGTCGCCGCCGGCGATCTCGTCATCGGCTCCGGGTCGGACTCGACTCTCGTACTCGCCGCGCCCGGGGTGCTCCCGCGGCATGCGGTCATCCGCCCGCTTGGCCCAGTCATGGCGGTGGTGACCCCGGCATCGCCCGGAGCGGAGATTCTTGTGAACGGAGCCCGGCTGGGCAGCGACCCGACCCCGCTGATGCACGGCGACAAGCCGACCCCCCGATCGTTCGCCTACCCCTTCCTCGGCTAGACGGTCCATGCGGATTTCCTGCGCGGGCAACACGGACGTGGGCGTCGTCCGGTCGGGGAACGAGGACAGCTTCCTGCTGGACTGCGCCCAGGGATTGTTCATCGTGGCGGACGGCATGGGCGGCCACGCCGCCGGGGAGGTGGCCAGCGAGATGGCGGTGCAGATCGTTTCCCGGGAGCTGGGGAGCCTGCGCGGCCTGTCCGACGGTGAAGCCGCGGCCCGCATGCGGAGCGCCATCCGGAAGGCCAACGCCGCCATCTTTGACCGCACCCTGGCGGAGCACGACAAGCGCGGGATGGGCACCACCACCACCGTCATGGTGCTCTTTTCCCGCCGCTATCTGATCGGGCAGGTGGGTGACAGCCGCGCGTACCTGCTACGGGAAGGGCAGTTGCTGCAGCTCACCAAGGATCACAGCTACGTCCAGGAGCAGGTCGATGCCGGGCTGCTGACTCCCGAGCAGGCGCGGACCCACCCCTACAGCAACGTCATCACGCGGTGCGTCGGCGCGAACGAAGATGTCGCGCCGGACGTCTACTTCGGCAACCTCGAGTCCAAGGACGTGGTTCTGCTTGCCTCGGACGGCCTCACCGGCATGCTGGAGGACGATCAGATCGCCACGATCATGGGCGCCGAGGAGAATCCGGAAAGCTGCGTCAACAAGATGATCGCGGATGCCAACCGGCGTGGCGGGCTGGACAACATCACCGCCATCGTGGTCCGCGTCGATGCGACGGAGCCCCACACCGGGGAAATGCCGGCTGTCAAGTCCGCCTGAGGCCTCATGAACAATCCGAAGCTGCTGCTCTTCATCGCGCTCGGCGTGGTTGCCCTGGTGTACCTCGTCTCCTGGGCAGGGGCGCTGGCGGCGGGCCGGGCGCGGGGTAACGGCGCGGCGGTCCCGTCTCCGATCGAGGCCGGCATCGGATTCGTCACCAACTTCTTCGATACGCTGGGCATCGGTTCCTATGCGCCCACCACGGCGCTCTTCCGTTTCTTCAAGCTGGTACCCGACGAGAAGATCCCGGGCACGCTCACGCTGGGGCACACGCTTCCGACCATCATCCAGTCGTTCATCTTCATCGCCATCGTTCAGGTGGACTTCAAGACGCTGGTGCTGCTGATCGCCGCGTCGATCGTGGGGGCGTGGCTTGGCGCGGGAGTGGTCGCCCGCTGGCCGAAGCGGAACATCCAGATCGGCATGGGGCTCGCCTTGGTGGCCGCTGCCGTGCTGTTCACCATGGCCAACCTCGGAATCGTGGCGGGGGGAGGGACGGCGGTGGGCCTGACCGGGACGCGACTGATCCTGGGACTCGTCGGCAATTTCATCCTAGGCGCGCTGATGACGCTCGGGATCGGCCTGTACGGGCCGTGCCTGATCATGATCAGCCTTCTGGGTATGGAGCCGCGGACGGCCTTTCCGATCATGATGGCGAGCTGCGCGTTCCTGATGCCGGTGGCCGGCGTTCGATTCTCCCGCGAGCAGGCCTATGCCGCGCGGCCGGCGCTGGGACTGGCGCTGGGTGGCATTCCGGCGGTGCTCATCGCGGCACTCATCGTCAAGTCGATGCCGCTCGTCGCGGTGCGCTGGCTGGTGGTGGTGGTGGTGCTGGTAGCCGCCGCCGGGCTGCTCCGGTCGGCATTCGGAGCGCGCACTCAGCCGCCTGTGGTTCCGACGCCGTAGATCGTCTCACCCCCGCGCTAACCCGGGTGACTCACGTGGCTTGCGGGCCGGCCAACCCGATCGACAGGTCCCTCCACGTCGGATTCAGCGAGACAATCAGCCGCCACTTTCGGCTTCGATTCCATCCCTCGAGCTGCGCTTTGCGGGCCAGAGCCCTCTTCAGATCCGAGATGACCTCGAAGTAGACGAGGCGCGAGGCCTCGAGCGGCGAGGTACGGCCGGGCGGCGCGTCCCGGCGTCGCTCTACCAGGCACCGAGCCAGGTCATTGGTGACGCCGAGGTGGAGTCCGCGGCCGGGCGTGGAGAGGATGAACAGGTAGTAGCTCCGCTCCGACGGACCGGCCGCCGGGCCGGGTGGTGATACCCGGCCCCAGTCAGGCTGACTCATCGAATCGTGCTCACCAGAATGACGCCACCGCGGTGGCTCTTCCCCAGTCGCACCACCGCGTTGGAGTGCCTCAGGTACCGCATCTCGACGATAGTCGTCACCGGAATGTCCTCTAGGGTCTCGAGTCCTCCCAGCCGGACCCCATCTAGATAGACGACTGCAAAGCCCGCCTCGTTGTCCCCGGGCAGGGGCGTCGCATGCCGGCTCAGAAACTCCGGTCGCAGGCGGCGCAGCGCCTGGAGCGCGGTGAATCCGGCCTCGACACTGCGGATTTCTTCCCAGGCGACGATGCTGCCACTGGCGGGGGTTTGCGCCCGGATCCGGCCTGCTTCCGGTGCGGGGTTGGCGAACGCCGAACGGCCGCCCGCGCAGCCGGCCGCGAGGACGAGGGTGGTGATGGCCATTCCGATCCGGCACTTCGTCGTAGAACGCATGGAACCTCCGGAGAGCAGGGTTGGTCGGCCTGGCCGTAAGAGCGTTGTTGCTCCCGCGCGGAGGCCGTACATTCGCAACCTGTTCCGCCCCCTGATCTGGCTCTGACGCCCGGCTGATCTGGCCCGGCGCGCCGGTTCCCCCCTCCCTGGAGGTGCATGCTCCGCCTCAGCACCTTCGGATCGGTCGATCTGCAGGACCCCGAGGGCCGGGACCTCCGGCCCGTCCTGGCGCAGCCCAAGCGGCTGGCCTTGCTGATCTATCTGGCGGCAGCACGGCCCTTTGCGGTGCACCGGCGGGACGAGCTGCTCGCCCTCTTCTGGCCCGATCTCGATGACACCCGGGCTCGGGACGCCATGAACCAGGCGCTCCGATTCCTCCGGCAGGCGCTTGGGCCGGACGCGTTCGTGCGGCGAGGTGGCGAAGACGTCGGGATCGATCCGGAGCGGTTCTGGTGTGACGCCGTGGCGTTTCAGGCGGCACTCGACGAGGGCAGACCTGAAGCAGCGCTCGAGCTGTACCGCGGTGATTTTCTTCAAGGATTCTTCATTGAAGAGGGCGGGGGTTTTGAGGAGTGGATGGAGCGGGAGCGGACCGTGCTCCGGGAATCCGCGGCGCGGGGAGCTCGACAGGTTGCTGAGCTGCACGCGTCGGGAGGAACCCTCACGCTGGCCATCGACTGGGGACGGAAGGCTCTCGCGCTCGCGCCAGACGACGAGCGGGCGTTGCGGCGACTGCTGCGATGGTACGACCGGGCAGGGGACCGGGCTGGAGCGTTCCGGACGTACGAGGCGTTCGTGCGCCGTTTCGAGGAGGAGTTCGGCGGCGAACCCTCAGCCGAGACGAGAGCGCTGGCGGAGCAGATCCGCGCGGGCCGCCCTCTCGACGAAGAACCGGGCGGGGCGGTGCGAAGCCTGGTACCTTCGCCACAACCGCTCGCCAGGGCCCCCGGGTCGGAGATCGGGGGGCGCTACCGCATCGTGCGCAAGCTCGGCGAAGGAGGGATGGCGACGGTCTACCTCGCCATGGACGTGAAGCACGACCGGGAAGTGGCCCTGAAGGTTCTGCGCGCAGAGATCGCGGAAGGACTCGCCCGCGAGCGCTTCATCCGGGAGATCCGGATCGCAGGGCGTTTGCAGCATCCCAACATCGTCCCGCTCTTCGATTCGGGGATTGTGGACGAGCAGCTCTACTACGTGATGGCCCATATCGAAGGTGAGACGTTGCGCGAGCGGCTGACCCGGGAGGGCCGCTTCGAGATCTCGCCGGTGCAGCACATCCTTCGGGAAGTGGCGGGCGCACTAGCCTACGCGCACGAGCGCGGGGTTATCCATCGCGACATCAAGCCGGAAAACATTCTCCTCATCGACCGACGCGCGGTGCTCGCGGACTTCGGCATCGCGCGCGCGGCGCACGTAGCTCGCACGCCGGCCGGAACGTTCGACCAAACGCTCACCCAGCCCGGCACCAGCCTGGGCACGCCCGCCTATATGGCGCCGGAGCAGGCGGTGGGGAATCCCGAAATCGACGAGCGGGCGGATCTGTACTCGCTGGGTGTGCTGGCCTACGAGATGCTCGCCGGGCGGCCGCCGTTCGTTGGAGCCACCGCGCAGCAGATTCTCGCCGCCCAGCTCACCGAGCAGCCGGCGCCGGTGAGCGAGCTGCGGCCGGACACCCCGGCCGGGCTGGCCGCGCTGGTCATGCGGTGCCTGGAAAAAAAGCCTGCCGGGCGGCCGGATTCGGCGGGCGAGTTTCTGACGATGCTGGATGTCATGTCCGGCGCCTCAAACATCCGGGTTCCCTCACAGAAGCGATCCGGACGATCCCGCCGAGCACGGCTCGCGATCTTGGCGGGCGCGAGCTTGCTGCTGCTCGCTGGAGCCTGGGGGCTGGTCGACCGGATTCGCACGCGGGACGCTCCCTCGGAGCCGCGTGCCGAGCGTGAGGCGCTGCCGAGCGGAACCGAGGCGATCCCGCTGCGCGATCCCCGACGGATCGCCGTCCTGTATTTCGACGATCTTACATCGACCAAAACCCTCGGACACGTCACCGACGGATTGACGGAAGATCTAATAGATGCGCTGAGCGGTGTGCGTGGCTTGAACGTGATCTCGCCCAACGGCGTCCGTCCGTTCAAGGTACGGGTGGCACCGGTCGATAGCATTTCGAACGCGCTCGGAGTTGGCACCATCGTCGCCGGAGGCGTGGCGTCTTTTGGTGGATCCCTTCGCGTGACGGTCCGTCTCATCGATGGAATCAGCGCGCGCCAGCTCCAAAGCCACATGATCGAGCTCCCCTGGCGCGATGTACTTGCCTTGAGGGACACGTTGACGGCCGAGGTTACTCAGTTCCTCCGTGGGCGACTCGGGCGTGAGATTCGCCGGCGTGAGGAGCGAGCCGAGACGAGGTCCGTGGCGGCGTGGGAACTGGTTCAACAGGCGGGCGAGATGACACGCGAGGGCGCGGCCTTGGCAACTGTCGATGAGCCCACCGCCGCCGCAGAGCTTCTTGAGCGGGCCGACGCCGCGCTGAAACGGGCTGAGGGGCTGGATTCGTCTTGGGTCGTGCCGACGCTTCGACGGGCCCGAGTCGCGCTTTCACTCGCGTACGTTTCACCGGCTCCGAGTCCCGCCTCCGACTCGATCCTGAAGCTCGGATCGGCTGCCTTGAGGCAAGGTCGCCTCTCCGCCAGTTGGGTCCTGCACGCCCTGGATCTCACCGGCCACGTACTGGCGAGGCAGCCGGCATCAGCCGAGGCGCTCGCCTTCCGTGGAGAGCTTCGGCACCGACTGGTTTCCCTGGCGTATCCGGCGGGTCCCGACAGCCTCCTGCCGCTGGCAAAGGCCGATCTCAGGGATGCACTGGAGTCACGGCCGGAGATGGCTCGAGCCTGGAACGTGCTTGGTCAGTTGTTTCGCGGCGAGGGACGGTTCGCGGAGGCCCTTCAGGCGGCTCGAAACGCCTTCGAGGCGGACGCGTATCTCGATGACGTGCAGTCGGTGTTGTTCGACCTCTTTTTCGGTTCCCTGTACTTGCAGCAATTCGACGAGGCCCGGACCTGGTGCCAGTCGGGTCGGGAGCGCTTCCCGTCCAATCCGAACTTTGCCCAGTGCGACCTCACCCTTATGGGATGGGCCGCCAAGGGTCGCAGGCCCGTCGATTCGGCGTGGCGGTTGCTTGCCAGCATCGAACGACGGGACTCCCTCGGCGTTCTTTCCCCTATGTGGGGCTATCGCCGGATGTTCGTCGCATCGGTCCTGGCCCGGTCCGGTCTTGGAGACAGTGCCCGGGCCGTCATCCAGCGTGTCAGGAGAGAGACACCGGATCATCCGGGCAGCTCGGATGTGACGGACATCGAAGCCTACGTCCGCTTGCAGCTCGGCGAGCGCGACGCAGCCGTGAGTCTCCTTGAGCGCTATCTCGAGGAGCTTCCGAGCGCTCGGGCCTACGTCGCCCGCAATCCGTGGTATCGCGAGCTGCTCACGGATCCCCGTTTCCGTGCGCTGGTCGGGCTTACGCGCTAGGGCCGCCGCGCGAGCGAATCGACCAAGCGCTGCCGGAGCCGTACTGCCTCCCCCAGGCCGCTCACTCGAGCGTAGTACGGAATCGCGAACTTATCGACCGCGGACAACGTCAAGAAAATCGCGTCGGCCCCCCTCGGCACCGGGATCACATGCGGCGTACCATCCCGCATGTGAACGGTAAGCTCAACACTCTCAACGTCGGCGAATGAAAAGATAGGCGAACCCGGACAGTAGTACTCATGCATCGCGGATTGGAGGTGCACACATTTGGAGAGGAAGCCCATGTTCAGCCCCGGGTCCCGATCCGTCTGGTACGGTCCGAAGTATTGGAGCACGGTGGTGTCGGCATCGGCGCGCGCGCGGGCGTCGGACTCCAGTTCATAAATCCCCACCACGTCGTGCGGTGGCCGGCGCGCGGCAACGAGGTAGACCCTCGCACCAGTACGGTGACCGTCCACCGCTTCCGCGAGGCGCTTGAGCAGCGCAGCTGTCGGAGGGACCGTGCTGGGCTGCGAGTGGGCTCGCGTTGTGGCGATTGAGCCGAGGATCAGGACGATCGCAAGCACCAGTCCTGCCCGCCGGCCAAGTCGCGTCATTGGTCCAGTGCGCATGCGGAGGCCTCCTCAGGGGTGGGTCGCTCCGCCGACTGGCGGAATGTGAGATAAGGAATCGCAGAACCTACCCATCGGTACCGGAAGCCGCCAGAGTGCGACCGATCGCGGGTTATGAAATACTCATGGAGTCCTTCCGGTCTTTAGGGCGACAGCAAGCGATCTGCGTGTTCCAGTCGACTACCGACCGCCGCCGCCGTCATCTCCAGCAACGCCGGAACGCCGTCCATGGAGCGAGACAGCGGGCGCGCCACGAACACCCGGAGCCTTCGCGCACTCTGGTAGAGCTCGCCCGCGATCCGTGGCAACCCCAGATGTCCGGCCCGCCCCTCATCGGTGAGCCGCTCGACCGTCCCGTCCCGCAGCTTGAGCGGCAGATCCACGCCGAGCATGCTGTGCCGGCTGGGGAAATCGAGCAGCAGCTCCCCGGGCTCCAGGCCGACCTCCACCGCGAGCACATCTTCCACTCGCTCCAGCAGATCGGGATCCTCAGAGACCCACTCCGGCGTCGCGGCGGTCACTTCGCTGCCCGGCAGATCGAGCGCCCGCTTATAGAGCCGGCGCTCTCTCAAGGCCACGGCCAGGCGGCTCGCGTCGCTGCCGATCATTACCTGCATCAGCTCGTCGTCGGTGAGCGACGCCACCTGTTCGCCTGTCACGGCCCCGTGCCGAACGGCCGCGCGCGCGGCCCGCTTGAACATGCAGGTCGCGCTCCGGACCGCGTGGTGCCAGTACACGTTCCGGTACATCTGATACTTGGCAAACAGCAGCGACTCCAGCGCGCTCACACCCTTCTCCTGCACCCCAAGGCGGTTGAGCCCGGCGGGGCCGTCCCGCACGATGGTGATCGACGCCAGCAGCCGGTCCACGTCCACCGTGCCGTAAGGCACCCCGCACATCCGCGAGTCCCGGCAGAGGTAATCGATCTTGTCCAGGTCGAGTGTCCCGGAGATGAGTCCCTGGAGCGGGCTTCCGCTCCGGCCCCGGATCAGGTCCGCCACCCGGCGGGGGAAGAGCTGTCCCCCGATGGCCAGGAGCCGCTCGTGGAGTACCCCGCTGGTGAGGCGGGCCTCGCCCTGGGCTTCGTGAGAAGGAAACCCGGCCTCTTCCAGCGAGTGGGAAAACGGATAGTGGCCGACGTCGTGCAGCAGCGCGGCCAGCGTCACCGCAAGCCGGTCGCCCTCAGGGACGCCGGCCAGCTCCCCGCGCGAGTCCAGCGCCGCCAGGGTCCGCCGAGTCAGGTGATAGGCGCCCAGCGCGTGCTCGAATCGGCTGTGCGTCGCCCCGGGATACACCAGAAAGGCGTGGCCCAGCTGGCGGACGTAGCGCAGACGTTGAAACGGCGCCGAGTCCACCAGACTCAGCGCCGTATCATCCAGCGTGATGTTGTCCCAGAGGGGGTCGCGAATCACTTCCTGGGCGCGCATCGCAGCGGTTGCCAGTGACCCGTTACCCGTGACCCGTTACCAGTGTCCGCAGATGGGCTACTGGTCACTGGTCACGGGTTACGGGTCACTGTCCCTCCGGCCCCGCAGCAGAGACCGAGGCCGGGACCTGCGCCGCGAACGCCTCGAAGTTCTTGCGGAACATGCCGGCCAGCTTCTTCGCCTGCGCATCGTACGCGGCCTTGTCGGGCCAGGTGTTCCGCGGGGTCAATACCTCCGTCGGCACCCCGGGCACCTCGACCGGCACCTCGAACCCGAATACCGGATCCTTCTGGTACTGGACTCCGTCCAGCTGACCGGCGAGCGCCGCCGTAACCATAGCCCGGGTGTGGGGGAGCTTCATCCGTTTCCCCGTGCCGTATGCGCCCCCGGTCCAGCCGGTGTTGACCAGCCAGACCTTCGCGCCATGGTTGGCGATCCTCTCGCCCAGCATCTTGGCGTAGACCCCGGGGGGCAACGGCAGGAACGGAGCGCCGAAGCATGAGGAGAACGTGGCCGACGGCTCGGTCACACCTCGCTCCGTCCCCGCCACCTTGGCGGTGTACCCGGAGAGGAAGTGATACATCGCCTGCTCCGGAGTGAGCCGCGCGATCGGCGGCAGGACGCCAAACGCGTCCGCGGTGAGAAACACCACGTGCTTCGGATGCCCCGCCACGCCGCTGGGCTGATGGTTCGGGATGAAATGAATCGGATAACTGGCCCGGGTGTTCTCGGTGATCTTGTCGCTGTCGAAGTCCACTTCCCGGGTTATCGGGTCGAGCACCACGTTTTCGAGCACGGTGCCGAACCGGCCGGTGGCGGCGTAGATCTCCGGCTCGCTGGTCGGGGAGAGCCGGATGGCCTTGGCGTAGCAGCCCCCTTCGAAGTTGAACACCCCATGGTCGCTCCAGCCGTGCTCGTCGTCTCCGATGAGGTGGCGCGACGGATCAGCCGACAGGGTGGTCTTCCCGGTGCCGGAGAGTCCGAAGAAAATCGCGGTGTCGCCCGCGTTCCCGACGTTGGCCGAGCAGTGCATCGAGAGCACGCCCTGCTGCGGCATGATGTAGTTGAGCACGGTGAAGATGCTCTTCTTCATTTCGCCGGCATAGCGCGTCCCGGCAATCAAGACGGCCTTGCGGGCGAAGTTCAGCGCGATGCAGGTCGAAGTCCGGGTGCCGTGGCGCGACGGGTCGGCCTGGAACTCGGGCGCGTGGTACACGGTCCACTCCGGCAGGAACTGAGCCAGGTCCGCCAGGCTGGGCCGGATGAACATGTTGCGAACGAAGAGGGCCTGCCACGCATTGGGCGACACGAAACGCACCGGGAGCCGGTAGCGCGCATCGGCGCCGCCGAACAGGTCCTGCACGAACACCTCGGTCTGCTCGTTCAAGTGGCGCTGGACTTCGGAGAGCAGCAGGTCGAACTGACTGGCCGACATTTTCTCGTTCTTCTCCCACCAGATCCGCGCGCTCGAGCCGGGCTCGTCGACCACGAACTTGTCCTTGGGGCTCCGACCCGTGTGCGGCGAGGTGATCGCGGTGAAGGCGCCGCGGTCGCTCAGCAGCCCTTCCTGCCGGCGAATCGCCTGCTCGATGAGCTCGCTGGCCCCCAGATTGGCCCATACCCGTTTCGGCGTGAGCCCGTGCGCGGTAAGTGGGAGGCCTTCGCGCCGGACGGATGTATGTGTAGCCATGAGACGAGCATTCCTTGTGTCAGAATGGAACGGGTGAACGTCGAACAGGGGGATAAAGATCGTCGGAAAGTCGATAAGTCGGTAGGTCGGTTAAGTGGGTAAGTCGGTACCCTGGTAGCGGACGGCCTGCTGGGTTTACAACCTACCGACCTACCGACTTACCGACCTACCGACCGACCTGGCGTAGGCTCGTAATCGCCGGAGCATTCGCCGGTCGTTGCTGACGAGATCGTCGCCCTTCGGAGTCTCCAGAATCTTGGGGATTCGCCCGAACCGGGGGTCACGCATGATCCGCCGGAACGGGCTCGCGCCGAGCGATCCTTCGGCCACCAGCTCGTGCCGATCGCGCCGGGACCCGAAGGGCGTCTTGGAGTCGTTCAGGTGCAGGCACCGCAGGTGCTCCGCGCCCACCACCCGGTCCCACTGTTCCCAGACGCCGTCGTAGTCATTCACGAGATCGTAGCCTGCGCTGTAGAGATGGCAGGTGTCCAGACAGAATCCCACCCGGTCCCGCACGTCTCCCGCGATCCGCTCCCGCAACTCCGACAGCTCCTCGAAGGTGCCGCCGAGCGCTGTGCCGCTGCCCGCTGTGCCTTCGATCAGCAGCATCACTTGTGGAACGGCGCGAAGGCACTTCGAGTAACCCAAAGCGTTGCGCGCGAGCCCCGCTTCACGCTGGTCGATGTAGTTGCCCGGGTGCGACACAACCGCGCCGATTCCGAGGCTCCGGCAGCGGCGGAGTTCAGCGGCGAAAGACGTTGTGGATCTTCGGCTTAGCACGGGGTCCGGAGTGGCGAGGTTTATGAGGTACGAATCGTGCGAAACCACACCTCGGATGTCGCTTTCGGCCAAGAGCTTACGGAATTCCCCCACAGTGGAGCGGGGGATTTGGGGCTCCCGCCACTGATTCGGGGTTTTGGTGAAGATCTGGATTGCGGTGGCACCGATCGCTCGACCTCGACCCAAGGCGGTGTGGACACCTCCCTGGGTCGACACGTGGGCGCCCAGCAGCTCGTTGCCTTCTCGATTTCGTGGAGTCATGCGCGTGTCGTCTTGCCTGACCTTTGGGTCTGACACCCGATGAAAGAACGGGTCGTCCTTTTCGGAGACAGCTCGTCTCGCCCCGAGGGATTGGTGCGCGCCCTGGCCCGGGCCGGTTTCGTTCTCGCCGAGGGCGAGGGGAACCAGTCGAGCCAGCCCGATCTGGTTCTGGTGGCGGTGCGAAATGCCGATGCCGAGCTGGAGCGGGCCTTCGGCCTCGTCCACGAGCGGCGATGGTTCGGGGTCCCGGTCATTGTGCTTCTGGCCGGCTCCGAGCCGGGCGGGATCACCCGCGCTCTCTCGCTGGGTGCCGCGGATGCCGTCGCCGCGCCGGTAGACCTGGCCGAGCTGTGCGCCCGGCTGGAAGCGCGACTCCGTTTGCGCGCCGAAATGCAGCGCGCTGCAGGCGCCGGGTCGCTCCAGGCGGAGCTGTTCCACGCCATCGAGGAGGTCGCCTCAGCCCAGCGTCCCGACGACATGCTGGAGAAGCTGGTACGACGTCTGGGAGCCGGGCTGGCCGCCAACCACTGCGCCTGCCTGGTGCCCTCCGCCGATGGGCGATATGCCCGCCTGGTTGCCGTGCATGAGAATCCGACGCTCCGGGATATCACGATCGACCTCTTCCATTATCCGGAGGTGGTGGAAGCCGTGGTATCGTGCCGCACCGTCCACGCCCCGGAGGTGCTGCGCGATGCGCTCTTCCTGGCCCACTTGGCGCAGTGGCCCGACTCCCCCCAGGTACGGGAGATCGAGAGCGCCGCGGCGGTGCCCCTGATGACCCACCGGGCGGTGCGCGCCGTCATCGTGATCCGCACTCGGCGGGGTGATGCGCCCCTGACGACCGAGCAGGTGGGTCTCATCGAGCACCTGGTCAACTCCACCGCCGCGCTGCTGGAGCGTGAGGACGATCGTGCCGACGACGCCCGTCGCCAAGGCTTGTCGGCGGTGACCGATCCGCTGACCGGCTGCGCTACGCTCGAGGCCCTGGACCGCCGTCTGCGCCCGGAGATGGAACGGGTCCGCCGGTACGGTGCCAGCCTGTCTTTCGTGGTGCTCGGGGTTGATGTGCATCGCGAGCTCGTGGCTCGAGCGGGCCCGCGAGCCGGCGAGCCCTTCCTTGCCGAGCTGGGTGACCTCTTGCGGACCGAAGTGCGGAGCCCGGATCTGGTGGCGCGCTATGACGGCGACCGATTCGCTCTCCTGCTGCCGTGCACTGGCCCCGAAGAGGCACGGGCGGTGATCAACCGGCTGTCGGCGCGGGTCCAGGCGCTGTCCTGGGACCACCTGGCGCTCCCCGGACGTCCCCGGCTCTCTGCTGGATTGGCGACGTTCCCTCAACCGGGGGTGACGCGAGTCGAAGAGCTGCTGGCGGCTGCCGAGGCGGGGCTTGCAGGGCTCCCGGCCGGACGAAGCGCCGCGTAGGACGGGAAGACGGGACGACGGGACTGGGACGTTCCTCGACTCCCGTCTTCCCGTCCTCCCGTCCTCCCGTCCTACCGTCTGCGAAGCCAGTCCGCCGGATCCAGCGCGATCTGATTCTCCCCTCGGATCTCGAAGTACAAGTGCGGACCCTGGTCGCTATTCTCTCCCCCCACTGTGCCGATCGTTTCGCCCTTCTGCACCGTGGCATCCTTGGGCACGCTGGCCGACGCGAGCTGCATGTAGAGTGAGAAGTAGCCATTGCCGTGCTCGAGCACGACAGTCAATCCGTAGGTGCCCAGCCGCTGCACCAGCATCACCCGCCCGCTCGATACCGCCTTGACCGGGGTGCCCACTGGCGCCGCGATGCCGATGCCGTTGCGGCGGATCACCGCTCCGCTGGGCAGAGTATCCCGGCCAAACCCGAACAAGATTCGGCCCGACACCGGCCAGTCGAGTGATCCGAGATCGGCGGTGGTGAGGTCGCCGCCGCCGGGGGCGGTGGGCCTGGGTAGCGTGGTGCGAGGTGCCCGGCGGGCGGCCCGATCGAGCGACGCCAGGACGTCGTTGAGCAGGGCCTCGTCGCGCTCCAGCACCGAAATACGTTGCTGGGTGGATTCGCTGGACCGCCGGAGCCGTGAGAGACTCGCGGCGCGGTCCTCGGCCAGCGCCTGATAGCTGCGCAGCTCGCTGGCGCGCTCCTCGCGCCGTCGATCGAGACTTTCCTGCACATTCACCAGCTCACCGCGCTGGTGGCGGATCCGGTTTTCCAGCCGCCGAATGTCATCCACCAGGGACCGATCCTGGCGGTTCTGCATGTAGAGATACTTGTACCGGGAGAGGAGGTCGCTGAACGATTCTGCGGTGAGCAGCACCTGAAAAGTGTGCAGCGGCCCCCGCTTGTAGATATCCACCAGCCGCCGCTCGAGGACCGCGCGGCGATCGGTGAGATTGTCCTGGGCCAGCGCCAGCTGCTGGCTCGAGCTGCCGAGCTGGTCGCCCAGGCCGCGCATCTGCCGCTCCAGCTCGTTGACGAGGCGGTTGGTGGCTTCGCGCTGCCGCTCGATGTTGCGAAGCTCGGCGCCGGCATTTCGGACCTGGCCCTCCAGCCGCTCCTGTTCGCGGCGGAGCTTGTCCCGTTCAGCCCGGATGTCTTCCAGGCGCCGGCGGGAGGCCTCGGCGTCGGGTTGCTGGGCGGCGGCCGGTGAGGGGAGCAGCAACAGGAGAAGGAGGAGTGATCGCTTCGCTGCGCTCGCGATGACTGTCCGCCCGACCGCCCGTCCGCCTGTCCGCCCGTGCTCAAACATGTCGCAGATGCCGCCCCACACTGAGCAGGCTCCCCAGGAGGCCGATGCAGGTCCCGAAGACGACCATCAAGAACAAATGCTCCGGCTCGAAGAACACCAGGCCGGATCCGACTTCGCCGCTGGTGGTACGGAAGATCGCAAACGTCACCCAGCACATTGCTGTGGCCAGGATTCCACCCAGCACCCCTTTGAGCCCGCCCTCCAGGAGGAAGGGCCCGCGGATGTACCGGTTGGTGGCGCCCACCAGGCGCATGATCGCGATCTCGCCGGCGCGCTGGAGCACGGTGATGCGGATGGTCACCCCGATGATCACGATAGCCACGATGGCGAACGCCAATCCGATGACCAGGCCGACCACGGCCGCCATGTTGCGGAGGCGATCCAGCCGTTCGACCCAATCCCGGCCGTAGCGGACATCGTCCACAAAACCGAACGCCCGCACCCGCTCGGCGACGCGCTGGGCACTGGCCGCGTCGCGGAAGTCAGGTCGGAGCTGAATTTCCAGCGAGGCGGGCAGCGGGTTGGTCTCCAGATCGCGATACGCCTCCTTGAATTCAACCAGCTCCTCGCGGGCGCGGGACAGCGCTTCCTCCTCGCTGACGTAGCGCACTTCCTGCACCTCCGGGAACGCCTGAATGTCCTGGCTCGCGGTGGTGACCGCCTCGGTGGGAGTACCCCGCAGCACGAAGGCCACCACTTCGACCCGCTCGGCGATACCCTGGAGCGTCGCGCGGAAATTGAGAGCCACCAGCCCGAACAGGCCGATGGTGAATAGCGAGAAGCCGATCGAGGCGATCGAGAGCGCCGAGAGCAGTGGGGATCTCCGGAAAGTGCGGAGCGCCTCCTTGAAGGGAGAGGAATGTCTCACGCCGGCGTCGCTCCCGGCTCATTCGCTTCATCGTACACCACCCGCCCGCCCTTGAGTTCGATGACCCGATATCCGGTACCCCGGACCAGGGTCATGTTGTGGGTGGCCATCACCACCACGGTGCCGCCCCCGTTGATCTGCTGCAGCAGCTGGAAGATTCCCCGGGTGGCGCGTTCATCGAGATTGCCGGTTGGCTCGTCGGCGATCAGGATCGGCGGATCGTTCACCAGTGCCCGGGCGATGGCCACCCGCTGCTGCTCGCCGCCGGACAGCTCTTTCGGATAGACCCGTGCCTTCCCGGCCAGGCCCACCTGGGTGAGCACGCGGATGACCCGCCCGGGAATCGCTTTTCGCGGGGCGCCGGTTACCTCGAGGGCGAACGCGATGTTCTCCTCGACGGTGCGGTACTCGAGCAGCCGGAAATCCTGGAAGACGATACCGAGCTTGCGGCGCAGCCGGGGCACGTCGTTGGGCGCCAGCTTGCCGATCGGGAACCCGGAGACCCTGACCTCGCCGGCGGACGGCTTCTGCTCTCCGATGATCAGCGACAAGATGGAGGACTTGCCCGCGCCGGAGTGGCCGGTGAGGAAAACGAACTGGCCCTTGGGGATGTGGAAGGAAACGTCCTGGAGGCCCTGGACGCCGTTCGGGTAGGTCTTGGAAACGGACTGGAAGCGGATCACCGACCGAGTGCCTGCTCCAGGTCCGCGATCAGATCGTCCGCATCCTCGATTCCGCAGGAGAGCCGGACGAAGCCGTCCGCGATCTCCGCGTCCGCGAGCTGGTCCGCGGTCTGGCCCTTGTGCGAGGTGAACCGGGGATCGGACACCATGCTCTCCACTCCGGCCAGGCTCGGCGCGTGGACGAACAGTCGCAATCTCCGGAGAAACCGCTCGGCTGCGGCGTGGCCGCCCTTGAGGGTGAGTCCGACCATCCCGCCGAATCCGTTCAGCGTGCGGGTGGCGATCTCGTGGTCCGGATGGGACTCGAGCCCGGCGTAACCGACGTTGGCCACGTTCTTGTGGCGAGACAGGAACTGTGCCACCGCCATGCCGTTGGCGTTGTGCCGCTCCATGCGGATGGCGAGCGTCTTCATGCCGCGGTCGATGAGCCACGCCGCATGAGGATCGATGGCCTGTCCCCAGACCCGCATGAGGCGCACGATTTCTTCGATGACCGAGCGGGTACCCGCCACGGCGCCGGCGATGATGTCGGTGTGCCCGTTCAAGTACTTGGTGGCACTGGTGATCACCAGGTCGGCGCCGTGCTCCAGCGGACGAAAGTTGATGGGGCTCGCGAACGTGGAATCGACCAGCAGGGCTACACCGAATTCCTTGGCGATGGCCGCGATGGGTCCGAGGTCGAGCACCCGAATCGTCGGGTTCACCGGCGACTCGATGAAGATCGCCCGGGTGGTCTTCTTGATGGACTTCCGCCAGACCCGTGGGTTGGTCGGGTCGACGTAGCTGACCGTGATCCCCAGCCGCCCGAACTCTTCATCGAACAGCTTCAGGGTGCCGCCGTAGATCCATTTGCTGGCGATCAGATGGTCGCCGGGGCGGAGCACCGCCAGGTGGGCGAGCGCCGTCGCCCCCATGCCGCTGGCGACGAAGACGGCGTCTTCCGCTCCCTCGAGCAGCGCGTACTTCCGGGCCAGGCTCAGTTGGTTCGGGTTGTTGCCGTACCGGGTGTAGCGCACTTCCCGGTCGGACCCGACCGCATTTACGAAGGTGGACGACTGGAAGATGGCCGATGAAACCGGCTCCCCCTCCTTGCGGGGCTCGGGGAGCCCGTGCACCGAGATGGTGGACCGGCCGAGTCGGGGGGCGATCACGGGAGCATCAGGGGCCGATAGGTGCCGCCGGCGGCCTGGATCAGCCGGCGCAGGGCCAGGGATTGCAGCGCATCGGCGGCGCGCTCCACAGTCCAGTGCAGGGCATCGGCCAGCCGCTTCGCGTCTCCCGCGCCGAGCCGCTGGATGGCCTGGAAAGCAGTCTGCACGTCCGGCGTGGTGACGCCGAGCACCCGCGCCCCCAACGGACCATCGCCCAGCGCCGCGACGGAGAGCCCGTGGCGCTCCAGCACGTGATCGATGGCGTCGAGATGGCTGTCGGTGACACCGGAAAGCACCACGAAATGATCCTCCTCGTCGAAGACGCGAAGCAGCAGCTTGGCGACCACCTCGTCGGCACAACTGAAATCGAGCAGACCGACCGCGGTAAAGTCGAGCTGGGTAGTGCGGTGACTCGCGCCCGAGATGGCGTCCTCGATCCGGTTGCGAAGGGCCACCCCGGTCGATCGGGTCACCATGTCGGAGTAGGGTGTAGTCAGGGTCTCGCGCAACATCGGAGCCAGATCGATTCGCTGCATCATGGCGCGTCGGCCTCCTGGGCGGGAATCGTGATTTGGACCTGTGAGCCCGGGAAGAACGGGAGATACTCGGCGAGGGGGTCGTCGTCGTCCCAGGAAGGCACCACGGCCAGCCGCGCCGTGCCGCTTCGGACCGAGATCTTCCCCTGCCACCTTCCAAGGTAACGACGAATGCCCGCCAAGCCTTGCCCCCGGCCGGGATCGCGGAAGCGGCTGACGTTTTGCAGCAGGGCCAGCTCGAGGGCGGCGCCGTCTCCCCACCGGTCACCGACCTTCTTGGCCTCGGTGGGCTCCAGCGACCGGCGGAACCCGATCCCGGAATCGCTCACCGCGATCACCACCACTTTCCGTCCCAGCCGCTTCCGCCAGTTATAGCTCTGGACCGCCACCCACCCCCCGGTGCCGGCGTGCTCGACGACGTTCTGGCAGGCTTCGGAGAGGGCCATCGCGAAGCCCACGGTCGCCTTGGGGGCCAGATTCAGCTCGGCGGCGAGGATGCGCTGGGCCCGCTCCTGGATCCGTCCTACGACGTGGTGCACGTCTTCCGCCGCGCGAATCGGTGTCACCGGGAGCAGCACATCGGACGGCGGGTCGGAGGTCCGCTTGGGCACCTTGCCCACCAGCTCGAAGCACTCGGCGGCGGCATGAAAGAAGCCGGCGCGGGACCAGTAGCTCTTCACCTCGTCTTTTTCCGGCACAGTGAATCGCGGAGTCGGCAGTCGCGCTTCGGCGAGTGCCTGGCCCAGCGACAGCATGGCCGTGAGCCCATAGGGCGAGGCCCATTGCGAGGCCCGCGCGTCGAAGAGCAGGCCCTCGCCGGGCGGCCAATCGCCGATTCCCTGGGCCAGGATGTCCAGGGTCTTGTCGTCGAGCGAGTGGGGTACCGTGATGATGCGCATCAGGGAGCCACCAGCTCACCGCGCAGATGGCTGGCCAGCCCCGAGGCACCCCGGAATCCCGCATTGCGCGCCGCGGCCCGGTTACCGGAGGCGATAGCGGCTTCCAGGCTCTCTCCTGCAAGAAGCCGCGAATACACCGCTCCGCCGAATACGTCGCCACAGCCGGTGGGGTCGGCGACTTCCACGATTTCGCTGGCGATCAGGGCCGTGGTGACGGGACGGGAAGACGGGAGGGCGGGAGGACGGGAGCCGATTCCAGCCTTCCCGTCTTCCCGGCTTCCCGTCCTCCCGTCCGAGACGTACACCGCTCCCCGCGGCCCCAGCGTCACAATCAAGGTCGACACCCCCCGGGCGAGCATTCCCGCGGCGAGCGTCATCGGGTCTCCGCCCAGCTGGTTCATCTCGTCCTCGTTCACCTGGATCACGTCGAAGCAGCCGAACCAGCTTGGAGCGTCGGGCAGCGGCTGCAACACCCGCATGCCGTCACCGTGCATGCCGAGGAGAAGGGAGTGGAGGTCGGCATAGATGGGGCCCCCGAAGCCCTGGCGGAGCGCCTCGGCGGTGCCCAGACACATCTCGAACCCGGAAAGGAAATTTACATAGAGCGCATCGAGGTCCCGTACCATGGGACCGAGCTCGGACCAGTTCCACGCCGGTACGCCTCCGGCCATGCGCTCACAGCGGCGCTCGTCCGACTGATAGTGGAGGACCACGCGATTGTTGGGTACCGGCACCTCGATGAATCGAGCGCCGAGGGCGCGCCGGCGAAGGGTCCCCAGGAACGCGCTGGCCTCCTCGGCCAGGTCGTGACCGACCTTGATGAGCGGAACGATCTCCCAGTCGGGTGAGAGGTGCGCGTCCAGGCTCGCCAGCGCATAGGCGATGCCGCCCCATTCTTCGACGACTCCGGCTGCCGGATCGCGGCCGTGAATCTCGTCCCAGACCAGGGAGCCGATCACTCCGACCTTAGGCATGCTGATCGAGCCATGCCTTGGCCGCCCCGACGACGCCGGCGCTTCCCTCGAGCTGCCCGGGGACGATGCGGCAGGCCTGCACCGCCGGCTTGAAAGCGCGCCGGCTAACTTCCCGCCGGAGCGGGACGAAGAGATGGTCGCCGGCCTTGGTGACGCCGCCGCAAATCACCACGACCTCGGGGTTCATGATGTTGAGCATGTTCGCGATGCCCACGCCGAGGTAGCGCGCGGTGTCCCGCACCAGCTCGTCGGCGAGTGCATCACCGGCGGCGGCGCACTCGAAGACCGTCTGGGCTGTGATGCTGGCCGGCCCGCCCGGGGTGGTCGACATCTGCGAGGCCGCACCCGCTTCGATCGCTTCCATGGCACGCCGGGCGATAGCGGGCCCGGAGGCGTAGGCCTCGAGACAGCCGTCGTTGCCGCAGCCGCAGCGCCGCCCGTTGACATCGATGGTGATGTGCCCGATCTCGGCGGCCACGTCCGACGCCCCGTGCACCAGCTTGCCGTCGACCACGATCCCGCCGCCGATCCCGGTGCCGATGGTGAAGCACACCGCATTCATCGCGCCTTTGGCCGCACCGACCCAGTGCTCGCCAAGCATGGCGCAGTTGGCGTCGTTGTCGAGCGAGGCGGGCAGATCGAGCGCCTTCCCGATGCGGTCGCGCAAGGGCATGTTGGTCCACCGGAGATTCGGTGTGAAGATGACCAGGCCCTTCTTGCGATTGAGGGGGCCCGGCGCGCCGACTCCCACTCCGATGATTTCCGCGTCGCTGTCCTCGGCGCGGGCCACCGCCATGACGCTCCTGGCCATCCGGAGAATCCGGTCGATCACGGCATCCGGACCCTCGGGCACGCCGGTGGGTTCGGAGACCAGACCGCGCACGCGGCTCCCGTCCTCGGTTACCGCGCCGACGACGATGTTGGTTCCGCCGATGTCGATCCCGAGGACGTAGCGCAATGTGCGATGCCTCCGATGTGAGTGGGTAGTGGTAAGTGGCGAGTGGTTAGTGAACACTCCCTCACTACCCCACTCCCCACGCCCCACTCCCCACGCCCCACTCCCCACTAACCACTGGCCACTAGCCACTAACCAGCTCCAAGACTCGCTCGACTGAGATCTCCCTCATACAGCGATGGTGCCCCAGCGGACACACCGGAGGGCCGTGAGACGAGCAGGGCCGGCAGGGGAGAGTCCCGTGTTCCACGATCCGGTCCGTCGACCCTCGTGGTCCGAAGCCGAATGCCGGCACCGTCGGGCCGAAGACCGCCACGACCCGTGTGCCGACGGCCGAGGCGAGGTGGAGCGGTGCCGAGTCATTGGTGACCAGGACCCGAGCCTTCTCGAGCAACGCCGCCGTCACCCGAAGCGGAAGCTCTCCCGCCGCGACATGAGCCCGGCCCGGCGCCGCCGCAGCCACTGACTCCGCCAGCACCCGATCCTCCGGGCCGCCGACGATCACCACCGGGCGATCGAGCGCCGCCGCCAGCCCGGCATAACCGGGCCAACGCTTGGTGCCCCAGATCGAACCGGGCGCCATGGCCACGAAACCCGGACCGAGGCCCTTCGCCACCAGCCACTCCGCCGCGCGGAGCCGATCCTCCTCCGTGAGGCCGAGCGACAGCGTCGCGACGCTGCCCGGCTCGGGCTCCGCAAGCGCGAGGATTCTTTCCGCTTCGTGCCCGCCCTCCGGTCGTGGGATCCGCCGCGTATAGGTCCACGAACCCGGGCTTCCCGTGAATCCGATCCGCTCCGGGACCCCCGCGAGCCTCGCCAGCGTGGCCGAGCGGATGGAGCGGTGGGGCAGGTAGGCCCGCGCGTACGCCTCACGCCGCAGCCGGCCGGCCAGCCGGACCAATCCCCCGACTCCCCGGTCGGCCCCGCGCTTGTCGTAGCCGACCGTCCGCCGTACCGCAGGGTGCGTCTCGAGCAGCGGCGCGGCCGCCGGCGTGGTCACCACGTCCACCGGTCCAGCGCGCTCGGCCAGGTACGCCAGAAGTCCGGTGGTGAGGACGACGTCGCCCAGAAAGGCGGTCTGAATGACCAGCACCGGCTCCCGCTCACCGCTCACCGCTTACCGCTTACTCAACCTGGAGCACAGCCAGGAACGCTTCCTGTGGAATCTCGACCGCACCGACCTGCTTCATCCGCTTCTTTCCCTCTTTCTGCTTCTCGAGCAGCTTGCGCTTCCGGGTGACGTCGCCGCCGTAGCACTTGGCGAGCACATCCTTCCGGAGGGCGGAGATCGTCTCCCGGGCGATGATCTTCTGGCCGATCGCCGCCTGGACCACGACCTGGAAGAGCTGGCGCGGAATCAGCTCCTTGAGCTTCTCCGCCACCTTGCGGCCCCACTCATAGGCCTTGTCGCGATGAATGATGACGCTGAACGCGTCAATCTGCTCGCCGTTGATGAGCATGTCCAGTTTCACCAGCTCGCTTTCACGATAGCCGCCCAGCTCATAGTCGAGTGACGCGTAGCCCCGGGAGAGCGACTTGAGCCGATCGTAAAAATCCAGGACGATCTCGCCCAGCGGAAACTCCCAGTGAAACTCGACCCGCTGGGTATCGAGGTAGTGCATGCCGTGGTATACGCCGCGACGGTCCTGCCCCAGCTTCATGATGCCGCCGATGTATTCCGCCGGGGCCATGATGCGGGCTTTGACGAACGGCTCCTCGATGCGGTCGATGTTGGCCGGGTCGGGCAGATGGGACGGATTCTCCACGATTTCCATCTCGCCATCGGTGCGATACACGTGGTACTCGACCGTCGGGACGGTCGTGATCAGGTCGAGGTCGAACTCCCGTTCCAATCGCTCCTGGACGATTTCCATGTGCAGCAGACCCAGGAAACCGCAGCGAAAGCCGAAGCCCAGGGCGGTGGATGTTTCCGGCTCATAGTGCAGCGAGGCATCGTTGAGCTGCAATCGCTCCAGGGCGTCGCGGAGGTTCTCGTACTGGTCGGTGGTGGTCGGATAGATGCCCGCGAAGACCATCGGCTTCACGTCTCGATAGCCCGGCAGAAGCGACGACGCGGGGTGCGCGTCGTCCAGGATGGTGTCGCCGGGGCGGGCATCTTTGACGCCGCGCAGGTTGGCGACGAGATAGCCCACTTCGCCGGCGGAAAGCTCCTCGCATTCCTGCTGGCCGAGTTGCAGGTAACCCACTTCGTCCACGGAGTAGGCGTCGTCCGGGTGGGACCCAAAACGGATTTGCATGCCCTTCCGCACCGACCCGTCCACCACTCGGATGCTCGGCACCGCGCCGCGGTACCGGTCGAAGTGGCAGTCGAAGACCAGCGCCCGAAGCGGCGCATCGGGGCTTCCGGAGGGCCGTGGGACCCGAGCCACGATGGCTTCCAGCAGTGCCGGAATGCCGATACCCTCCTTGGCCGACACCGCGAGGATCTCTTCGCGCTTGGCGCCGATCAGGTCCATCACCTCACGGGCCCGCCGCTCCGGTTCCGCCCCGGGCAGGTCGATCTTGTTGAGCACCGGAATGATTTCAAGCCCGGCGTCCATGGCGAGGAAGAGATTCGAAAGAGTCTGGGCCTGGATGCCCTGGGACGCATCCACCACCAGGATGGCGCCCTCGCACGCGGCCAGGGAGCGCGATACCTCATAGGTGAAGTCCACGTGGCCCGGCGTGTCGATGAGGTTGAGCTCGTAGTCGACCCCGTCGGCGGCGGTGTACTGCATCCGCACCGCGTTCAGCTTGATAGTGATGCCACGCTCGCGCTCCAGGTCCATGGTGTCGAGGACCTGCTCGCGCATCTGGCGCTTGTCCAGGGTGCCGGTGGCTTCGAGAAGCCGGTCCGCCAGTGTGGACTTGCCGTGGTCGATGTGGGCGACGATGCAAAAATTGCGGATCCGGGACTGCGGCATGCCCGAATATAAGAGGCTGAGACGCTCAGCGGCGAAGCGGACCCGAGGCATGCGTCCGCCTGTCCGTCCGGCCGTCTGTCCGTCTATTTTTGCCCATGCGCCAACCGGCCGGTCGTTTTTCCATTCACGATCTCGAGATGCTGCTGGTCGCCCTGTTCTGGGGCGCCAATTTCACCGTCAGCAAGTTCGTGATGACGCAGTTCCCCGCGCTGCCCTTCAGCGCCTTTCGCTTCACGCTGGCCGGGGGGCTGTTACTGCTGATTGCCCGGCGGGCTGGCGTCCTGAAGCCGCTTCCCCTCAAGACACTGATGGCCCTGGCCGGGCTCGGCGTGGTGGGTAACACGCTGTATCAAAGCCTGTTCATGGCCGGACTCTCCCTCACCACGGCGACCAACAGCGCCATGATCGTGGCCTCGCTGCCGGTGACGGTGGCCTTGTTCGGGACGCTGCTTGGGGTCGAGCGTGCCACGCCGGCTACCTGGGTGGGCGTGCTGCTAGGCACCGGGGGGGTGTTGCTGGTGGTGACGTCGCGGGGCGTGCACTTCCACGGCCAGAGTCTGCTCGGCGATATCCTCGTGCTCCTGGCGACGCTCTGCTGGTCCCTATACACCGTGATGGTGCGCCGGGTGGGAGTCGGCGTGGACGCCCTGCAGATCACGACTATCACCGTACTCGCCGGTGCCCCCGGGCTCCTGCTTCTGGGGGCTCCCGGCCTGTTGCGGCAGGATTGGGGCGGAATGACCCCCGCAACCTGGGCCGGCGTGGCCTATACGATAGTGGTGGCCCTGGTGGTCGCCTTCGTGTTGTACAACCGGGCCGTCATGGCCATCGGGAGCAGCCGAACCGCAATCTATAATTGCCTCACACCGCTGGTGGCGATGGTGATTGCCTGGCTGACATTGGGCGAGGTGCCGACGGGGCTGCAGTATGTCGGCGTAGGGCTGGTCATTGGGGGAGTGGCGGTGAGCATGCGACGCTAGGACGTTATGGCGTCTGTTTCAGCTCCTCGAGGCGATGCATCGCTCTCCTCAGGTGGGGAATCACGATGCTCCCGCCCACCACCAGCCCCACGGCGAAGACCTCCAGCATCTCCTCGTCGGTGACCCCTTCCTCTTTGCAGCGCACGACATGATAGGTGACGCAGTCGTCGCAGCGGAGCACCAGCGACGCCACCAGTCCGAGCAGCTCCTTGGTCTTGGCGCCCAGTGCCCCTGCCTCGTAGGCGCGGCCGTCCAGGGCAAAGAAGCGATTGATCGTGAGATTCCCGGCGCCCAGGATGACCGCATTCATCCGTTCCCGAAAGCTGTGGAAATCGGCGAGAGTGCCGGGGCTGGGTTCGGACATTTCAGGGCGTCACGATCTGCTGGTAGCTGGCCGGCACCCAGCGGGGCCGCTGCTTGCCGTTGGCCAGGTCCTGGCCGAGATAGAACAGCAGCTTCAGGATCCGGCTCTCCTTCTCCGCGTCGATCTTGTCGGGCGAGTCGCTGACCTGGTGATAGTCCCGGTGCACGCCGTTGAAGAAGAACAGGATCGGCACTCCCTTGGTGGCAAAGTTGTAGTGGTCGCTTCGGGTATAGAAGCTCTCTGCCGGCCACCGGTCGTCGATGGCGTGCATCGCGAGCTCAGGATGCGCGGCGTTCACCCGGTTCAGCGTGCTCCCCAGGTCGGAGTGCTCCTTGCCTATCGCCACGATCGTGTCCTTCCAGTTCCGTCCGATCATGTCAATGTTGATGTCGGCGATGATCTGCGCCAGCGGCACCGGGGGATGCGCGACGAACCACTCGCTGCCCCAGAGACCGTGTTCCTCGCCGCTGACGGTGAGAAAGACGACGGATCGCTTGGGCCGGGCGCCGGTCCGGCTGAACGCTTCGGCCAGCTCCATCACGCCCACCGTGCCGGAGCCGTCGTCGTCCGCGCCGTTGCAGATGCTGTCGGCCCCCACAGGGCGGCATTCCGCCCCGGGCCTTCCGGCGGTACCGACGTGATCCATGTGCGCCGAATAGACCAGATACTCATTCTTCAGCACCGGATCACTGCCTTGCACAATACCCACGACATTGGGTGCAGTGGCGGCTGAGAGTACCGTGTCCCGAAGGACGATTTCTCCTTCCCAATCCAGCTGGGGTTGCACCACAGTGATCGGCGCTCCGCGCAGCTGCTCGAATTGCTGGGCCGCCTCGGGTACCTGGGCGAGCACGACGCTCTCCTTGACAAACAGGATTGGCGCGCCACGACCGCCGTCGCCCACGCTTGTGCGCGGCCCCGCCTGCCGCCGCATGCTCGCGACCACCAGTGAGTCGGAATTCACCACCACGACGACCCCACGGGCTCCGGAGAGCACCAGGCGCTGAAGCACCTGCAGGCTGCCCCCGCTAGTCGCCGCCGCCGGCACATACACGACCATTCGATTCCGAAGATCCTCCGCCTTCAGACTGTCCACCACCACGGCGCCCCCGACCAGCACCACGCCACCCTTCACCACGGCATCGGTCGGTCCGTAGAACAAGGCGGCTCCGGCGTCCAGCGTGGTCCGCACCCCCCGCTCACCCGAAATCTGCCCAAAGCGGACCGTCGATTGAGCCGGCAGGAGACGCCTCGAGACGATTGGATAGCTGAGGAGGTAAGTGCCGTTGTCTCCGCCCGGCTTGAGCCCCAGTCGCTTGAACTCACCCGCGATGTACCGCGCGGTCTTGTCCAGACCCGGGCTCGGCGTGTTTCGGCCACCCATGGAATCGTCGGCGATGATATTGATGCGCCGGCGGACGTCCGCCTCCGTAATCGTTGCGGCGGCTCTGCCCGGACCGGTTGCTTGCGCCAACAGGGCCGCGGGCGCGCCCAGGGCGATCAGACTGACAATGCTGGTGACCAGCTTCATGGAGTGTCCGGACGGAGGACGGTCAGACGCGAGACGCTGTGACGCTGAGCGGACGGAATCTAACGAGGCGGGATGCGGCGCTTGAGAACCGGTTCTCCTACAGGCTTGACCTTTGGTTTCGGGGCGGGCTTGAGGGCTGGCGGCCGCGGAGCAGGAGCCATCGCAGGAGGCCTCGCGGCAGCCTTAACGGTGTCCGCTTCGGTCCGGGGCGATCCCTGGCCGGCCATTGCCAGGACGAAAAGGAGTGGTGTAAGCATCAGGGGTGGACGTTGCAGGGGGGATGCCACGACCCGGCTTCGAAGGGCTGATCCGGAAGTCGCTGCCCCGCCGGAACTTGCTGGACAGTGTCCGGTACTCGGCCGTGGAGGCCCGTCCCCCTCGCCGGACACCCGGCGCTCGCGTTGACTCCGCCATGACACGGCTCTACGTTGCGCGGGGCATGCCCGCCGCCGTCACCTCCTCAAGCACAGCCCGGCTCGATCTGCTCGACCCGGCCGAGGTCGCCCGCCTGGGCGGGCTCGAAGTGGTCACCGAGGGGATTGTCGAAGGATTCCTCGCTGGCCTCCACCGTTCGCCCCGCCGAGGCTTCTCGGTCGAATTCGCTGAGCACCGGATGTATCAGCCGGGCGACGAGCCCCGCTACCTCGACTGGCGGCTGCTGGCTCGGAGCGACCGGCTCTACGTGAAGCAGTTCGAGGAGGAAACCAACCTCCGTGCCATGCTGGTGCTCGACACCAGCCGCTCGATGGAGTGGTCGGGCGCACCCGAAACCCGGTTGACCAAGCGGCAGTACTCCGAGCGGCTGCTGGCCGCGCTGGCGCTGGTGCTGCTTCGGCAGCGCGACGCGACCGGTCTCATCACCTTCGACGAGTCGGTGCGCCGGCTGGTCCCTCCGCGGGCTCGGCACACGCAATGGCACCTGTTGCTCCGCGAGCTGATGGCGACACCTCCGGGACGCGGGACCGCCGCGGAGCCGGCGCTGCGCCGGGTCGTGGAGCAGCTGCGCCGGCGTGGATTGGTGGTCTTCGTGTCGGATCTCCTGTTCGATCCACCGCTCGCGCTCACTGCGCTGCGGTTTCTCAGGCACCGCGGCCACCAAGTGCTCGTATTGCATGTCATGGATCCCGATGAAGTCGAGCTGCGCGGCCCGGCCGAAGCGCGCTATGAGGACCCCGAGTCCGGTCAGGCGGTGGTGCTGAGACCCGCTGACTGGGCCGACGCCTATGCGCGTACCGTGAGGACCGCGGTCAACGAGTGGCGGGCGGCTTGCCGCCGCCAGGGGATCTCCTATGAGCGGGTGACGACCGATACTCCGTTCGGGCTGGCCCTCCGGCAGGCGCTGGTACGCTCCACCGGACTCGCGTGATCGGTTTCACCGCACCGTGGGCGCTGCTCGGGCTTGCCGCAGCCGCTTTTCCCGTTTTGTTGCACCTCTTTGCCCGGCGGGAGCCGCCCACCGTGCTGTTTCCCGCCACTCGGTACTTAGCGGAAACCGCCCGAGCCCATCACCGGCGGCTCACCCTGCAGCACTGGCTGCTCCTGCTGGTCCGGACCCTCCTGCTGGTCGCGTTGGCGCTGGCGGCCGCAGGACCGACCCTTCCGAGTGGTGGCGCGTCTACGCATGCCCCGGCCGCCCTCGCGATCGTGCTGGACAACTCCCTGTCCAGCGCTGCCACCGCGGATGGGACGCCGGTCCTGGAGCGCCTGAGAGATCCGGCCCGCGCGATTCTCTCCGCAGCTCACACCGACGACGCGCTCTGGCTCATCACCGCCGACGGGCTGCCTCGTCGGGGCAGCGCCGCGAACCTTCGGACCCTGGTGGACGGACTGACGCCGGTGCCCCGCCGACTCGATCTGGGCGCGGCGCTCAGCCTGGGGCGCGAGGCGATGGCCGGCGAACGGCTTCCCCAAAGCGTGGTGGTGCTGAGCGACCTGCAGGCGAGCGCCCTCTCCGCCGCGGGCGGCGCCGGTGCCGTCGTGGTGCTTCACCCCGGCGGAGCGCCGGTCTCCAACCTGGGAATAGCGGAGATCTCCGCGGGCCGGCAGCCGTGGGGCCCCGACGGGGGAAGAGTCGAGGCAGCCCTGGTCGGTACTCCGGAGGGCCGCGCCGCGCTGTCGGTGGTGGTGGGCAACCGGCCTCCGCGCCGGCAACTGGGCGCAAGCGGCGGGACCGTGAGCGCATCGAGCGGGACCTTGCCGCCGGGCTGGTGGCCGATCAAGGCCGAGCTCGAACCCGACGAGCTCCGACCGGACGACACCCGTCAGACCGCGGTGCGAGTAGCCGAGGCGGCGCGCGCCACCTGGCGACGAGAGGACCGCTTTCTCGCCACGGCGAGTGAGGTACTGCTCGCCAACGGGCGGCTCGCACGCGGCGCCGATCTCAGCATCGGAGTGCTCGGGCCAGGCGCTTCTATCGTCATGCCACCCACCGATCCGGCGGTGCTGGGTGCGCTCAACCGCGCGCTCGCCGGCCGGGGCATCTCGTGGCGTTTTGGCGATCTGGCTCCGGGGAGCGGCGTGACGGACAGCGGTGCCGTGTTGGGGAGGCACGAAGTGGCCCGTAGGTATGCGCTGGTTGACGCGAAAGCGCCGGGGCGTCAGGCCGCAAGGACGCAAGGGGTTCTGGTTACCGTCGGAGGACAGCCCTGGGCGGTTCGGGACGGCAATACCATTCTGCTGGGCAGCCGGCTGGAACCGGAGTGGCTTTCGCTTCCGCTCTCCGCGGAGTTCGTCCCGTTCGTGGATTTCCTGGCGAATCGCGCCGTGCGCGGTGAAATCGTGCTGCTCGACGTCCCGCCCGGCGATCCGGTGGCCCTACCCGATGCCGCGACCGCCGTGGTGCGGGACGGACGCAGCCGCACCGTCGAGGGAGGCTCCGCATTCCGGTCGGCGGAGACCGGCCTGCATTTCATTCTGGCGGGGCGGGACACTATCGGCGTGGTCGCCGTGAATCCCGATCCGCGGGAATCGGCGCTTTCCCGCGCGCAGGATAGCGAAATTCGACGCCTTTGGCCTGGGGCGCGCATCGCTCCGCTCGACCGAGCCGCCGAGGCCGCGTACTCGTCCGGCGGGCGCGCCGACCTTCGCGGTGTGTTCCTCATGCTGGCCGGCCTTCTGGCCCTCGCGGACGCCGTGCTGGCCAGCGCCGGTGCGGGCCGGACTGCGCGGAGCCGCTCGTGATCGAGCCGATCCTCTCCTCCTTCGGGCGGACCCCCTTCGCGATCGACCTCCCCGGCCGGCTCCCGAGCGCGGGCGGCCAGACCAGGCTCGCCGGATTGGCAGGGTCGAGCGGCGCCGTGATGGTCGCATGGCTCTCGGAGCGGCTGCCGCAGCGCCTGCTCGCCGTGGTCGCGGCCACTCCCGCCGACGCCGAGCGGTGGCTCGCCGACCTGGCGACGCTCACCCTGCAGCCGAGTGCCCTCTATCCCCAACGGGAGGCACTGGGCGACGAGGAGCCGCACTACGAGATCGCCGGCGAGCGAGCCGAGACGATCGAAGCGCTGCTCCGGGGTCGCCTCCGGATCCTGGTTACCACGGCGCGGGCCACCTCGGAAAAAACCCAGGTCCCCGAGGCGCTGGCCCGCCTCCGCCTCGAAGTGACCGTCGGCAGCCGCCGGTCGCTCACCGATGTGGTGAGTGCGCTCACCCAGATGGGCTACCACCGGGTGCCGGTGGTGACCGAAGTCGCAGAATTCAGCGTCCGGGGCGGCATTGTCGACCTGTATGGGTTCGGGATGGCTTCGCCGGCGCGCATCGAGTGGTGGGACGACAAGATCAGCTCGATCCGAGCCTTTGATCTGACCAGCCAGCGCAGCGCGGAGGAGGTTGAGACCGTCACCGTTCTGCCGATCGGGACCGGACGGGACGACGGGAGGACGGGAAGACGGGAGGAGGAGGCACCGGAACTGGAATCCCGTCCTCCCGTCGTCCCGTCCTCCCGACAGACCCTGCTGGACCTCCTCCCGACCGACACGCTCGTCATCGAAGAAGCCAGCCATCCCAACGCCGAGGAGGTGGCGCGCGCGTGGCGGGAAGCCGAGCACCACCTGGAAGTCGCCCGGCGGCTGGGAGAGATGCCTCCGCCCCGGGAGGAGCTGTTCGCGGAGCCGTCGGAATGGTCGGCTCGACTCGCCCGGTTTCCCCGCCTTCTGCTCAAAGAGGACCGGCCGGATCTGCAGGCCGGATTCCTGCCGCCCGAGACGGTGGACCGCAATCTGGGCCGGCTCCGCGCCCTCCTCTCCGGCGGGGCGCCGACCCTGATCCTCTGCGACAACGCCGGGCAGCTCGAGCGGCTGGATGAGCTGCTGAACGAGGGCGGCGACGATCGCTCGGCAGCCACGCTCGTGGTAGGTGCGCTCGACGGCGGGTTCGTGATGCCCACACTCCGGGTGCTCACCGACCACGAGATCTTCCGCCGCGCCCGAAGGCTTCGGCGAGCGCGGCGCTACCGTCAGGCCGCGCCGTCCCTGGCCACCGGAACGCTGACGGCGGGCGATTACGTCGTGCATCTCGACCATGGCATCGGGATCTATCGGGGCATCCAGACCATCATGGTGGGGGAATCCACCATCGAAGTGGCGGTCGTGGAATACGAGGGCGGTGACCGGCTCAACGTGCCGCTGTACCGCCTCGACCAGCTGGAGCGCTATCGCGCTGCCGGAGGGGACGGCGACGAGACGCCACCCAAGCTTCATCGTCTCGGGGGCACGGCGTGGAAGAAGACCCGGGAAAAGACTCGGGAGGCGATTCAGCAGATGGCGGTGGAGCTGCTGGAGCTCTACGCCAGGCGGACAGTGAGCGCGGGTTATGCATCTCCCCCCGATACCCGGTGGCAACGGGAGCTCGAATCGGCGTTCTTGTACGAGGACACCCCGGACCAGCGCCGCGCCACCGAGGATGTCAAGCGCGACATGGAGCGTCCGGTTCCCATGGACCGCCTGCTGGTCGGCGACGTCGGCTACGGGAAGACCGAGGTGGCGGTGCGCGCGGCATTCAAGGCGGTGCAGGGCGGCAAGCAGGTGGCGGTCCTCGTCCCGACCACGATTCTCGCGGACCAGCACGGCCGCACCTTCACCGAGCGCCTGGCCGACTATCCCGTGCGCGTGGAGGTGCTTTCCCGGTTCCGCACCGCGAAGGAGCAGAAGCAGGCGCTGGTGGAGCTGGGACAGGGAAAAATCGACGTCATCATCGGGACCCACCGGCTCCTGTCGAAGGACGTGCTCTTCCACGACCTCGGTCTGCTGGTGGTGGACGAAGAGCACCGCTTCGGTGTCCGGCACAAGGAACGGCTCAAGGAGCTCAAGCTGGCGGTGGATGTCCTCACGCTGACCGCCACGCCGATTCCGCGAACGCTGCACATGTCGCTCGCCGGGCTCCGGGACCTGACGCTGATCGAGACGCCTCCCCGGGACCGCTCTCCCATCCTGACTTTCGTCGAGCCCTGGGATGACGGTCTGCTCGAGGAGGCCATGGCCCGCGAGCTGGACCGCGGCGGCCAGGTGTTTTTCGTCCATAACCGGATCGAGACCATCGAGACGATTTCCGCCCGGGTGCGACACCTGGCACCGCGGGCCCGGATCGGTGTAGCGCACGGGCAGATGGCTGCGGAGGGCCTGGAGAAGGTGATGCGCGGGTTCGTGAACGGCGAGGTCGATGTGCTGGTGTCCACCATGATCGTGGAATCAGGACTGGATGTGCCCAACGCCAACACCCTCGTAGTGCACGATGCCCACAAGCTCGGCCTGGCCCAGCTCTATCAGCTGCGCGGCAGGGTGGGCCGGAGCCACCGGCGGGCCTATTGCTATCTCGTGGCCCCGGATCTGATAGACGCCGTGGCGGAGGAGCGGTTGAAGGTGCTGGAACATCACACCGACCTCGGCGCGGGTTACCGGATCGCCCTCAAGGACCTGGAAATCCGGGGCGCTGGAAATCTCCTCGGGGCGGAGCAGTCCGGGCATGCCCAGGCCATCGGATTCGACCTCTACTTGCGATGGTTGGAGGAGACCGTGGCCGCGCTGCGGGCGGATGGGCGTACCGGTGGGCTGGCGGACGGCATGGCGCCCCAGCCTCCGGAGGTGGTGTTCGACCGCCCGGCCCACCTCCCCGATGCATACATCGCCGACGACGACACCAAGCTCGATCTCTACCGCCGACTGGCGCGGGCGGTCGCGTCTGGTGAAATTGATGAGCTGCGGCAGGAAATGCGGGAGCGATTTGGCCCGCTGCCGCCGGAGGCCGACCGGCTGCTCGACCTGTCCCGGCTTCGGGTGCTGGGGGGAGCGCTGGGGATTCAGCACATCCTCGTCCGCGGCGACGAGGCGCGGGTCACCTTCCGGACGGGCGCATCCCCGCGGATGGCCCGATTGACCACGGCTCTCGACAACGTGCAGCTCGCGGCCGATGTGCGCCGCACGGTGCCCTTGTCACTCCGGCTGGTTCGGCTGGGGGGGGAACCGCTGATACCCGCGCTGGTGCGGGCGCTGGTGGCGGTCAAAGGTGAGCGGTGACGGAGCAGTCCCACATTCACAGAAGAGTATGACATGCGAGTCGGTTTAACAGCGCTGGTTGCCGTTGGCGCCCTTGCCGGATGCAGCAGTTTCCGGGATGTCTTCACTTCCCATGCGGAAACGGCCGCCCGAGTGGGATCGCGCGAGTTGAAATCGGAACGGGTCGCCGAAATCATCAGCCGCCTTGGCGGACGCAACGCCAATCCGCAGGCAGCGGAGCTGATCACCGGAATCTGGGTCGACATGTCCCTCTTCGGTAACCAGGTCGCCGACGGCACCCTCAAGACCGACTCGGCTACCATCGAAAAGCTGATGTGGACCGAGCTCGCCGGCCAGAAGGTGTCGAGCTGGCACGATTCGGTGGTGGCCCGACGTCCGCCCGCGACGGACGACCTGGCGGACTCGCTCTACAACCGGGGCGAGCAGCGGCTCTTCCAGCACATCCTGTTCAGCGCGGGTGGCCCGACACCGGCGGATACCGCCAAGGCCAAGGCCTCGGCCGACCGGGTGCTCCCGCAGCTCAACGCGGCCAACTTCGCGAAAATGGCCCTGCAGCACAGCAGCGACGGCAGCAAGAACGACGCGGGCTATCTCTTCATTTCTCCCCGGGGCGGCTTCGTCCGGGAGTTTGACGACGCGGCGTGGGCGCTGGCCCCAGGCCAGCTTTCCGGCGTGGTGAGGAGCCAGTACGGCTTCCACATCATCCGCCGACCGACCCTGGCCGAGAGCCGAGCCCGCTTCCAGCTCAAGGCATCGGAAATGCACAAGGTGTATCAGGACTCGCTGTACATGGCGGACCTGACCAATCGGGTCGCGCTGTCGGTGAAGCCGGGGGCGGCCGCGGCGATCAAGAGCGCGGTGTCAGATTTGGACGCAGCCCGGACATCCAAGAAGGAGCTGGTGACCTCGAAGGCCGGCAACTTCACGGTGGCCGACCTGGTCCGCTGGCTGAACGCCCTCCCGCCCACGGTGATCGCGTCGATCAAGCAGGCGGATGATTCCTTGTTGAACCCCTTCGTCGAGACGCTGGCCAAGAATGCCATTCTGCTGAAACAGGCCGACTCGGCCAAGATCACCGTCAACCCCACCATGTATCAGGCCCTCTCAATGCAGTACAAGGCCCAGATCGGCGGACTCAAGGAGGCGGTGGGTCTGGACGCGCCGGAACTCTCCGATTCCTCCAAGGTGTCGGTGGCGGACCGGAAGAGGCTGGCGGTTGAAAGGGTGGACCAGTACTTCGAGAAACTGATCAATGGCCAGATCCAGTTCCGTCCGGTACCGCCGACGCTCTCGGCGGAGCTCAGGATCGGCGGGGATTACAAGATCTACCCGGCCGGCGTGAACCGCGCGGTCGAGTTGATCATCGCCAGAAAGTCCGCCGACTCAGCGGCGGGGAAGACCGACGCCCCGGGCGGCGCGCCGCGCTTGCAGACGGCCCCGGGCGGGCCGCCCACCGGCGGCGCGCCGGCGGACACCGGCAAGAGGCCGTGATCCGGGGCTTTCTCACCGGCGGGTTCGCCGCGCTGCTCCTATCCGGGAGTGGCGCGGCGGCGCTGCTGTCCGCTCAGCAGCGGTCGGATTCTGCCGTCGTAGACCGAGTCATGGCGGTGGTGGGGGTTCAGCCCATCCTCTCGTCCCACATCGAGGAACGCATCCTCCAGGAATTCCCTCAGGGACGCGGTCTGCCGACCAGTCCCGACAGCCTGCGGCTCCTGCGGCGCGACCTGCTCCGGCTGCTGATCAACGAGGAGCTGATGGTTCAGGAGGCGCTGCGCGATACCACGATCAAGATTCTCGATGACGATGTGACCAAGTCGGTGGATGTGCTGATCAAGACGACCCGCGCCCGGTTCACGTCGGAGGACGCCTACCGTCGGGACATCCGCGCCGCCGGGTTTGAGACGCCCGACGAGTACCGCAGCTGGCTTACGGAGCAGCAACGACGCGCGCTGCAGCGGCGCGAGCTGCTCAGCAAGCTCAGAAGCAGCGGCAAGCTCAAGTCGGTCGCGCCGACCGAACGGGAGATCCGGGACTACTTCGAGAAGAACAAGGGCGTATTCGGCAAGCGGTCCGCCACGATCTCCTTTCGGCAAATCGTCATCCCCCCTCCAGCCAAGCCCGAGGCCAAGGCGCGAGCCCGGGCCACCGCCGACTCGATCGTTCAGGAGCTGCGCAAGGGCGGTGATTTTGCCACTGCGGCCCGGCGGTTCTCGATGGACCCCGGCACCCGGGAGCAGGGCGGTTCGCTGGGCTGGATGCGGCGGGGCCAGAACCTGGACCAGAACTTCGAAGACGCCGCCTTCTCCCTGCGGCCGGGAATCATCTCTGATCCGGTCGAGACGGCCTTTGGCTATCACCTGATCCAGGTGGAACGGGCCCAGCCGGCCGAAATCCAGATCCGCCACATTCTCATCATGCCGGTGATCGACACCGCCGACGCGGACAGCGCCGCCCGGATCGCGGGCAACGTTCAAACGGCCATCGAACAGGGCGCCTCCTTCGACTCGCTGCAGCGCATCTGGCACGACAAGGCAGAGGAGCGGGAGCTGGCTGGTTTCCCTTTCGACAGCCTGCCGGCAGCGTATCGCGAGGCGCTGACCGATGTGCCTCAAGGGAAGGTCTCCAAGGTGTTCCGGCTGGAATCACCGACTGACATCCTCCGCTCCAAATTCGTGATCCTGTTGGTGACCGAGCGGGTACCGGCCGGAGACGTTCGATACGAGGACGTGAAGGAACAGATCCGGGCCGGATTGTCGGACCAGCTGACCCAGGAGCGCTACATCGAGAAGCTGCGGGCCGCGACGCTGGTGGAGATTCGCCCCGGATGAGCGCTCGGCCGCGCCTGGCCGTAACCCTGGGCGACCCGCGCGGCATCGGCCCCGAAGTGGCGGCACGCGCGCTGGAACAACCGATCGATGCCCACATCACCGTGATCGGGGCGGACGAGCAGGTCGGTCCGATTCGCGCGGACGAACGGATCGGCGTGGGGAGCTGGAAAACCGGTGCGGGCCAGGACGGACCGGATCGGATGCGGTCGTTGCGAGCCGGGCAGATCGCCGGCCACGCTCTGCAGCGGGCGGTGCAGCTGGCGCTGGAAAAACGAGTGGACGCGATCGTCACCGGTCCGGTGGAGAAACTCGCTCTCCACATGGCCGGTTTTCCGTTTCCGGGCCAGACCGAGTGGCTGGGCCAGCTCGCCGGCGGAGTGGATGTGGCGATGATGCTGGCCGCCGGCCCGCTCCGGGTCGTCCTGATCACCACCCATGTGGCCCTGCGCGACGTGCCGGCCCTCCTCACCGCCGACCGCATCGTCCGTGCGGGACGGGTGACTCGGCAGGCGCTGATCGACTGGTTCGGGATCGAGGCGCCCCGCCTGGCGCTCTGCGCGCTCAACCCCCACGCCGGGGAACAGGGCCTCTTTGGTGATGAAGAAGCGCGTGTTCTGGAGCCGGCCGCGCGCGCTCTGGGCGCCAGTGGGCCGCTGCCCGCGGACACAGTATTCGTGCGGGCCATGCGGGGAGAATTCGACGCAGTGCTCACGCCCTATCATGACGTGGGCATGACCGCCATCAAGGTGGCGGCGTTCGGCCGGGGCGTGAACATCACGCTGGGACTGCCGTTCGTGCGAACGTCGCCCGATCACGGCACGGCGTTCGATATTGCGGGGCAGGGGAAGGCCGACGCGGGGAGTATGCGCGAGGCTATCGAGCTGGCGGTGGCGCTGGTACGCCGGGCTCCCGTCAAGGTTCGCTGAGCGCGGCTGTTTAGTCCACAGATTTCACAGATGGCACAGATTGCTCAACCAAAGGCCGGGGGCCTGCAAAGCGCTTGTATTGAAGGGAGGGAGATCCGAAGTTCAGAAGGAGTCCTTGGGCGTGCCGGGTCGCTACCAGGTAGTTGATGACTTGGGCATCGTGCAGCGGAGTCAATCGGCTGAGTGCCTTCAACTCTAATAGAATCTCCCCGAAACAGATGAAATCAGCCCTATAACCCACGCCCAGTCTTTTGCCCTTGTAGTAGACGGGGATTTCACACTCCCGATCAAAAGGAACAGCCCTCCCACCGAGTTCCAGTCCCAGCGCCGCTTGGTAGACCGGCTCCAAGAATCCTGCGCCCAGAGTTCGATGGACTGCCATTGCCGCGCCGATAATGGTGTAAGTCTGCTCGTCGCGGATGTCGCGCTCATGTCCAATCCGTGTCATCTGTGAAATCTGTGGACAATACGGGCCGGCAAGAGGCACGAATGAACGCGGAAGACTACCCTACGACGGCACCGCTGGCTTGGGGCCTTCGGCGGGGAGCAGCCTCACCCGCTTGACCCGGCGCCCCTCCATCTCGGCCACCTCGAAGATGTGGCTGCCAACGCCCAGCCTGTCTCCCACCCGCGGCAGCCGGCCAAGCTGTCCGAAGATCCACCCGCCGATCGTGGTGTAGTCCACGTCGCTCAGGCTCTCTTCATACTCCGAATTGAACTCGGAAATGGGCATGCTGCCATCCAGCAGCAGGGTGCCAGCCGGCGCGCCGGGCCGCTCGGCGGCGTCGAATTCGTCCACGATGGGCCCAACGATCTCCTCCAGCAGGTCCTCCATGGTCACCACACCGGCGGTGCCGCCGTACTCGTCGAGCACGACCGCCATATGGGTCTTCAGTCGCTTCATGTCGGCCAGAACGTCCTCGACTTCGCGGGTGCCCGGCACGAACAAGGGGGGGCGAACCAGCGTGCTCACCTTGGCGCCGGGCGTCTGCCGGATGCCGCGGAGGATGTCCTTGGCGTGCACGATGCCCGCGATCTCATCCAGGGTCTCGCTGTACACCGGATACCGGCTCCGCTCCGATTCGGCCACCACGTCGGCGGCGGCCTCGACGGTGGCGTCCGCGGGGATGGCCACCACGTCGGTGCGCGGCGTCATCACCTCCTCGGCAGTCTTTTCGCTGAACTCGAAGACTCCTTCCAGCAGGCGCGCGTCCTGAGCGCCCAGGGTTCCAAACTCCTGGCTTTGCTCGACCAGGGTCCGGAGCTCTTCGGGTGAATGGACCCTCTCCTGCTCGCCCGGAGGCCGGAGACCGAAGAGTCGGAGGGTCCAATTCGAGGCGCTATTCAGCACCTTGGTGGGCCCGGCCATTATCCAGGTGAAGCCCATGAGCGGTGCGGCAAGCCACCGGCTGGAGTGCTCAGGCGCGACAATCGCGATGGACTTGGGTACCTGCTCTCCCAGGACGATGTGCAGCGAGGTGATGATGCTGAACGCGATGACGATGGCGACCGAGTGAGTGGCGATTGCCTGGGCCGACGCGGGCAGCCAGGCAAAAGCGCCGTCGATCAGGCGGGCCAGGACGGGCTCGCCGATCCAGCCAAGCCCCAGCGAGGCCAGCGTAATGCCCAGCTGGCTGGCGGCGAGGTACCGGGAGAGTGATTGAACGGCCCGCACGGCGAGCATAGCTTTGCGGTCACCATTGCGGGCCATTTCCTCGAGCCGGGTTCGGCGCGCGCTCACCAGCGCAAACTCGGCCGCCACGAAGAACGCGTTGGCCAGCACCAAGGCAAGGACTGCGGCGAGTCGAATTGCGACGGACCCCGCCGCCCCAGGCTGTGGAGGCTCCATACCCGAGAAGGTAAGCGGTTTCCCGACAGGCGTGCGAGGGGCCGTCTCCAACCGTCTGCTCGCCGTCCTGGTCATCACCGCCGTGTTCATGGTGGTGGAGGCGCTGGCCGGATGGATCAGCGGCGCGCTGGCCCTGGTGGCCGACGCGGGGCATATGCTGACCGACGTCGGCGCACTTGGCCTGTCGCTCTTTACTGCCCTCCTGGCCCGTCGGCCGGCCGACCCGCGGCGCACCTACGGGTACCTCCGCTGGGAGATTCTGGCCGCCCTGGTCAACGGGGCCGCCCTCTTCGGCCTGGCCGGGTGGGTGGTGGTGGAGGCGGTGGGGCGGATTTCCCACCCGCAGCCCATTCAGACCGGCTTGTTCATCGGGGTTGCCGCCGTGGGCCTGGTCGTCAACCTGGTGTCACTCTGGGTTCTCCACGGCGCTCACCACGGATCGCTCAATGCTCGCGGGGCCTACCTGCACGTGATGGGCGACGCGCTTGGCTCGGTCGCCGCGCTCTCCGCGGCCCTCGTCATTCGCTTCACCGGGTGGACGGTGGCCGACCCGCTCGTCTCCATCGCGCTCTCGCTGCTGATCCTGGTCGGGGCATGGCGGTTGCTGCGGGAAAGCACCGACATCCTGCTGGAAGCGGTGCCGGCCCATATCTCGATGGAGGATGTGAAGGGCCGGATGCTGGGGGTGACCGGTGTGCAGGCGGTGCACGATCTCCATGTGTGGTCCGTCACCAGCGGCGTGGTGGCCATGAGCGGACATGCGGTGGTACCGGAGCTGGCTTCGCACCCGGTCGCCTTGGCGAGCCTCAAGGAGGCCGTGGCCGGACTGGGGATCGGGCATGCGACGATCCAGCTCGAAGTCGAGGATGAATGCCTGGGGGTGGACTGTCTGGAACCCCTTGAGGCCACGGGAGATGGCGGGCACGCCCACCCTCACAGCCACGGTCCCGGGCACCGGCATTGATTCAGGGTTGCGGCGGGGGGGGCGAAACCTTATTTATGGCCCTCGAAGGACGGTAAGTCGGTAAGTCGGTAAGTCGGTAGGCATCAGGGTGGCAGGGAACGGTACCGATGTACCGATGTACCGACCTACCGACCTACCGACCTAGGAAAGGGTTGTCGTGCAAATTCGCAACATCGCTATCATCGCTCACGTCGATCACGGCAAGACCACCCTGGTGGACCAGATGCTCCGCCAGTCGGGGGTCTTCCGGCAGAATCAGCAGGTCGAAGAACGGGTGATGGACTCCAACCCGCTGGAGCGGGAGCGGGGCATTACCATCCTGGCCAAGAACACCGCGGTGCACTGGGGCGGGTTCAAGATCAACATCGTCGACACGCCTGGACACGCCGACTTCGGTGGCGAGGTCGAGCGCATTCTTCGGATGGTGGACGGCGTGCTGATCCTGGTCGACGCGGCCGAAGGCCCCATGCCGCAGACTCGCTTCGTGACCCGGAAAGCGCTGGCCCTCGGTCTCCAGCCCATCGTGGCGATCAACAAGATCGACCGCAGCGACGCCGAGCCGATGCGGGTGCACGACGAGGTGCTGGGGCTCTTCATCGATCTCGAGGCGAACCACGATCAGCTCGACGCGGCGTTCCTGTACACGTCGAGCCGGCATGGCACCGCTACGATGGAGCTGAGCCGACCGGGCACCGACCTGGCCCCGTTGTTCCAGACCATTCTGGACCGGGTGCCTGCTCCCACCGGCGACCCGGCCGGACCGTTTCAGATGCTCATTTCCACCCTGGATCACTCGCCTTTTCTGGGGCGTCTGGGCATCGGCCGAGTGGAGCGCGGGGTCGCCAGGGTGGGCCAGTCGGTGGCGGTGCTCCCGCTCGGCGACCCGGGACCCGTGCCCGAAGGCGTGGGTGACGAGAGCCGGATCACCAAGCTCTACACCTTCGACGGGCTGGCCCGCATCGACGTGACCGAGGTGCCCGCGGGGGACATCTGCGTCGTCTCCGGCTTCGAGGGCATCGAGATCGGGAAGACGCTGACCGACCCGGGGCAGCGGGATCGCTTGCTCGGCATCGCGGTCGAGGAGCCCACCATCTCGGTGGACGTCATCGTCAACAACTCGCCGTTCGCCGGGCGCGAGGGAAAGTACGTCACCAGCCGGCAGGTCAAGGACCGGCTGTACCGGGAGCTCGAGCGGAATGTGGCGCTCAAGGTGGAGGAGACCGACTCGCCCGACACCCACACGGTCTCGGGACGCGGTGAGCTCCACCTGGGCATCCTGATGGAGACGATGCGACGCGAGGGGTTCGAGTTCCAGGTCTCCCGGCCGCGGGTCATCACCCGGGTGAGTGACACCGGCGAGCGGCTGGAGCCGTACGAGGAATTGATGATCGACGTCGCCGAAGAGCACATGGGCGCCGTGATGGAAAAGCTGGGCCCTCGCCGAGCGGAAATGACCGAGATGCGAAACCCCGGCATGGGGTTGGTGCGTCTCATGTTCCGGATCCCGAGCCGCGGCCTGTTCGGGTACCGCTCCGAGTTTTTGACCGATACCCGGGGCACCGGCACGATGCACCACCGTTTCCTGGCCTACGGTCCGTGGGCTGGGCCGCTGGCGGGCCGGAAGCGCGGTGTCCTGGTGGCCGACCGCGAGGGCCAGGTGGTGGCCTTCGCCCTGGGCAACCTGCAGGAGCGGGCCCAGATGTTCGTGGAGCCGGGCGAACAGGTGTATGAAGGGATGGTGGTGGGAGAAAATTCCCGTCCCGGCGACATGGACGTGAACGTGACCAAGGAAAAGAAGCTGAGCAACATGCGCACGACGGCCACGGACGAGAACGTGCAGCTGGAGCCGCCGCGCGACATCACCCTGGAGTACGGACTCGAGTACATCGAGGAAGACGAGTTGATCGAAGTCACCCCCGAAAACATCCGGCTTCGGAAGCGGATGCTGGCGGCGGTCGACCGGAAGAAGGCGGCCCGGGCGGCGGCCCGGATCGCGGACGCGTCGTAAGTGGCGCGCATCACCCTCAGGTCTAACGAGAGGCGGAAAAGGACAATGCCGGCCCTGGTGGCGTCGCTCATGGACGTGGAGCTCCGTCGGCGGTTCGACGAGGAGGACGAATTCGAGGATGGATTCGCCTTTGACGATTCGGACGATGAAGATGACGACGAGGATGAGTTCGACGACGAGGACGATGAGCTCGCGGAAGGCGACGGCGACCTCGAGGAAGATTTCGACGACGATATCGAGCTGGACGAGGAACCGGAGGAACGCTCCTAGCGCCTATTCCAGGAAACCGCTTTGGCGGCGGGGATCACCGGATCGTGAGCTGGAGGCCGCCGACGCTGGTCCCCTCGAGCGAGGCCGGCAGCGAAAACCGGAGCGCCACCGCCTCCCCGCCTACCGCTGCGGCGGTTCGGTCGATGAACAAGAGCTCGTAATCACCAGGGCGAACTCCGATGGCATAAAATGCCCCGTCGGTGAATGTCGTGAGGATTCGGCTCTTCCCCGTCTTGAGGTGTCGTAGCACCAGCTGTGCGGCGGCTACCGGCACGTCCCCCGCCGCCGTCGATCGCACCACCCGCCCCTCAATCACCCCACCCGGCAGCAGCGGGACGTCGACCGTCCGGAATCGATTGGGGCTCGGATCAACCGCGATCGCATCCCACGCCGGCACCCACAGGGGCGACGCGAGGCTCGTCGTGTCCACCGCCACAAGGGCGCTCTCGTAGGGACTGACATCCCAAACCCTGTAGAGGCCTCGACTGTCGGACGTGGCGTAGCTGATCCCCACCTGTACTCGAACTCCCGGGACCACCGGTTCCTCCCTGTCGTACTTGCCGTTGTCGTTGAGGTCCATGAAAACCCGGCCCGAAACCCCGGCCCGCTGCACGGCGGGCCCTACTGCGAACCCGATGTCGTGATGCTCCCGATCCAGGAGAAGCGATCCTTGGGCGAAATTCGCCAGGGTCACGGGACCATCCGGTGCTCGGGTGGCCAGGCTCGTGGCCCGGGCGCTGGGCAGCTCGACTGCCAGCAGAGCGCTCAGCGTGGCGCCTCGCACTTGCGAATACCAGGTCGCGCCGATTTCGGTCCGGAGCCAGCGCGCTACCGGGCGGCTGAAGTAGATCGAGCCGCTCAGCGGGGAGAAGTCGGAGCCGGTCTCCAGCGCGGTCCGGGCGCTCACCAGGCCGAGGAACGGCCCTAGCCGGCGTATCGGGAGGATGATCCCGTTCAACGAGTAGAGCACCTCGTGGGAAACCGCCACGCCGAGCCGGCTCTCCTGGAACCGGACTGCGGGCAGGATCCGCATCTCGTTGCGCTGTAGTGATCCGCCCAGCCGCACCGAAGTGAAGCTGCCCTCGTCGGTCCAGAGCCGGTCGAGCGACGCATCGAGGAAGAGCGAGCCGATCCGGGAGACGGGCCGGAAGAAGCCGGTGAAGGTGAGCTGGTTTCGGCGGCCCGGCGCGGTGAGCAGCGGCTCATGCACCCCGCGCGCGAAGCGGGAGCCCTCGATGGTGAAGAGGATATCCACAGTGGGCTCGTACCGGACCTGTCCCCGGATCAGGGCGTTCGCTACCACTGAGACCTGTACCCCCACGGCGTTGCCGAATGACCCGCTCGCGTCCGCATACGGGTGGAACAGATTCTTCCGCTGGTGCCGCCAGAACTGATCCAGGCCGGCCCCGACGCTCCAGCGACGCGTGAGCCCGTAGCGGACGTCTAGGTTCGCGGTGGCGGTGCAGCGGTCGGTTCGGCAGGCGCCCGCCGATACCCCGTACTCCAACGCGCGGTGCGGCAGGACATCGGGATTCGCGCGGTAGGTGAGATTGAACCGGCGCACTTCCCCGAAAGGGCCGTAGGCGACGAAGTCGACTGGATTCTCGCCGTATTGGATGGGCACGTCGATCGAGAATTGTCCGAGGCTGTTCACCGAATCGAACGCGATGAGCCTGCCGCCGCGGAAGGCCTCGAATTGCCATCCGGGTCCGAGGAAGGCGGTGTAGGGTAAGTCGCCCAGGATGCTGGGGCGCGGGTAGGGAGCATTGGTCAGCGAGAAGCCCCGGAGCGCCCGGAACCGCGGTCCGGTCGAGATCCCGTCCCCGCCGCGCGCGACGGTGAGCAGCCTGCTGGCTCGCCAGACCCCCGTCCACGAGACATCGGAACGGACCTGGCGCGCGCGGGGCGACCCTTCGCTCTGCACATTCGCCGCGAATGATCCTCCGAGCACGTCGAGTCCCAGGCCGACGCTGTAGGCGCCTTCGTCGAGGAGGTTCCGACTCGGCGCCAGAACGCTGTAGTCCACCACACCGCCGTTCCAGGACCGGCGCTCCACGGGGTAGGACCGCTCCGGCAGGCGCTGGGCGCCGGGCGCGAGTCGCGCCGCCGCCATCGATTCCCGGATCAGGCGCCGGGCGAGCGGGAGTGCCGAGGGATCGACCAGGGTGACCCCAAGCTCGTCCCAGCGTACGTCCCAGTCCGCGTTCATGACCTTCGCCAGTATGGCGGTGCCAAGGTAGATCTCACCGTCCCGCACCAGCACCTCGTCCACGGCGAGGATGCGGCTGTCTCGACCCAGGTCCAGGCGATGCTTCAGCGGCCGCACCGCGAAACGGACGTTGCCGGGCTGCAGAATCGCGACCACCCCGTCGACTTCCAGCGGCTGGGCGCGAATCTCGGCGAGATCGAAGAACTGCAGGAGGGGAATGAGGGCCGCGGCTCCCATCCGGTAGGCCGGGACCGTCCTGGCGGCGATGCGGCCGAGGTGGAGCTCGATCAGAACGGGCTCGGGGAGCGTGTCCTGTACCACCGGGGCGGGGCGAGCTAGAGACAGGGCCAGAAGGAGGCCCGTCATTTCACGACGATCGTCACCGAGTCACGGACCGTCGCGGCCCGGAGCAGCTGTTCCACGGGAATGTCGGTCCGCTCGGACGAGACTTCGAGGCGGAGCAGGTACTGCCCCGGGGGGAGGCCGGCCCGGGACATCGCAAACCTGGGCTCGATGTCGTAGTACACGGCCAGCGGCACGGCAAACCCGGAGACCGTCCGCCGGGCCGCGTTCAGCAGGGTGCCGCGGACCGTGCCGAGGAACACGGCATTACCGGTGCGGACCAGGCGGGCGCGGACGGCGATCGAATCCGGCTCGAGCTCCGTGCGGAGATCCGAGACTCTCACGCCGCTCTCGACCGCGCCCTTCCGGTAGTAGACCGGGATGATGGTGCGCACTTCGAGGGTGAGTCCCACTTGGACTCCGCTGGTCGTGTCCACGCCGGACACCGGAAGCGCGGCCCCCTTCGCGGCGACCACCAGGCGGGTCCAGTACTCCCCGTCCCGGAGCCCCGGCGGCGGGCGCCCCAGCAGCCGGATGGTCTGGCGCGTGAGGGCCGGGATCACGACGCGGCGAGGAAGTGCCGTGATCCACTCCGTGGCCGATGGCTGGTTCGGAGTAACCGAGTCCGGGGCATGGAGCAGGAGGTGGCCCGCCGAGTCCGTGACCGGATAGCCGAACAATAAACTGATGGCGACCTCGACCGGTCGCCCCTCGGGATTGTAGAGCTCGACCACGCCCGCTCGGGTCCGATGGCTCATGAACACGGCGTGCGGCGCCACGACTACGCCCTGGGCCCCGAGCGCTCCGGGGACCGCCCACCCGAACGCGAACCCCAGGTACCTGACCCGCATCAGAGCAGGAGCACGGTAAGAATGACGGTGCCTTGATAGCTCCCAGCCACCTGACTCACCGATGGAGATACCAGCCCGCCCAGCCGGACGGTGACGGTCGGACCCAGGAGGACGAGAAACGTGACGGGGTTGTTCGGATTGAAGAACGTGCCCGCCCCCAGGGCCAACGTCTCCTTCCTCCAGGCGTCGCTGTTCCCGAAGGTGATCGGGAGGGTGGCGCCCCCGGGTCCGGTGAGGTTGGTGGGCAATGTGAAGGTGAGCCTGATCGTCCTGAGCGCCGCGACACCGATGTTCCATTGACCGCTGTTGACCACGTCGCTCGGCGAGATCGATGCCGGGATGCCACGGGTGACGGAGCCGAAGGAAAGATCGCGAACACCTGCGACGGTGATCTGGGCGGCCGACGGCTGCGTCGCGACGAAGGTCGAGAGGAGGAGCAGACCGGCGAACCGGCGCGGCAGGCGTCTCGGCAACAGGACTCGCGGAACCGGAGGATGGCAGTAACATAGCGGGGCCCCTCCGCGCCGCAGGCGGGGCACCGCGTCGGGACGGCTAGAAGTAGGCGAGCGTCATCTGCACGCTGGCGCTGTAGCTCCCCGTGGCCTGACCGGCGGTCGGGGCGACGGTAGCGCCCACGAACACCCACAGGTTTCCGGCCGCGCCGAAGGAGACTGCGGTCGTGGAGCCGGACGGAGTGAAGGCGGTACAGGCGACCGCCGCGCTGTTGGCTGTCGGATTCCAGCAGCCCGTCCAGGTGTTGATGGTGAGGTTGTTCGCCCCGCTGACCAGAGTGGCGGGCAGAGTGAAAGAGATATTGACGTTGGCGAGCGGCGTGCCGGTCGCGTCGAAACGACCCGAGGTCGCGGCGGTAACCCCGATGGTCTTGTTCACTCCGGGGAAGACGCTTCCGAAGTCGAGGTCTCGCGCGCCGCTGACCGTGATTGGAGCGAGCACGGTGGCGAGCGCCTGAATCGTGGCGCTTTGGGCCTGAGCGGTTGAAAACCCGAGACCGAGGGCCAAGAGAATCGCAGCGCCGAGCTTGGTTCGAGTACTCATTTACCCTCTGGTTTGTTTGTGATGTCAAGCGACAGTCAGGCAATGCACGTGCCATGTCAAAAAGACACACCGGTGGCCAGCGTGGAATCGAGTGCTAAATCTTTATGATTCAATGGTTTAAACGAGGCGCAATAGATGTCCCAGTGTCCATTCTTTGGGCAGGCGTAGACATGCGCGGGTTAACATTGCGCCCGATGCGGGCATGGGGCCTCGCTTGCTTTGCGGCAGGCGCCCTGGTCCAGGCTCCCGCGACGATCGTCGCCCGGGCGACGGTCGTGAGTGTCGAGCCCGCCCGTGACGCACGGACGGGGGTGCGAGGCCTCCTTCGGGTCTGGAATCCTCGGCGCGATTCGGAGCGTCGGCTGGAGTACGGACTCGCCACGATCGCCGTGCAGCGCCGGACGGGGGTCATCTCGATCCAATTCCTGCGTAATTGACTGGCGGGTCGGGCCCGGTCCCAAGCGGTGGAGTACCGTAGGGCTGCCCGGGCGGATTAGATTGTCGGCCGCGGGGCCTGTAGCTCAGGTGGTTAGAGCGCACGCCTGATAAGCGTGAGGTCGGTAGTTCAACTCTACCCAGGCCCATCTCCTGGAGTAGGCAGCCTCGGAAATCAGGGGTTGCCGCGCACACCACCCTTTCCCGGAGGAGAAATGAAAGGTCCGACGCTCGCGATAGTTGGCGTTCTGCTTATGGCAGCAGCAGTGCCGACCCACGCCCAGGGGCCGATTCTGTTCTTTGGGGGCGGTGCGACCATCCCGGTCAGCGTGTACAAGAACGAGGATGGGGCAAAGACCGGGTGGATGGCCACGGCCGGAGTCGGCGTCCCGGTCGGTGGCAAGGGACTGATGGTGGGCGCGGAGGCGTATTATGGCAGCAACAAGCACGAGGAGCCGCCCGCGGGCGACAAGACCAACCTCTATGGCGCCAGCGGCTTCCTGGTCTATCGCTTCGGCCCCAGCACCAAGACCGGGGTCTACGTGATTGGCTCGGCCGGCGCGATGAAGCACGACTTCCGTTCTACCTCCTTTCCGGCCGACAATGGAGGCGACTTCGATTTCGCCTGGAGCGGGGGGGCGGGAGTGGATATTCCGGTTGGGGCCAAGGCCAGCATTTGGATCGAGAGCAGATACTTTCAGCGTGGAGACACCCGATTCATCCCTATCTTTGCGGGTGTGAGCATCGGTATCGGTTCGGGCAGCTGAGCTAACCGGCTGAAATACGAAGCACCACGGGGAGGCCGACAGGCCTCCCCGTTTGTTTTGCCGCCCCTTCAGCCCGTCCAACGTAACCCGCGATCCGCGCGCGAACGAGACTCGGCTCAGATCGATCTCGTCCAATTGGCGATCGATTGGGCTAGCCCGAGAATTGCAGCCAGGTCGGCCGGATGGTAAACTCCGCACCGATGCAAGGACCCATGCGACATTGCCTACTGTTGCTCTCCGCGCTGGCTTCAATGGCCCACTCCGCCTCGGCTCAGGCCGGCACGGACAGCAATGCCGTAATTCGCGGCATCGTCTACGACAGCCTGATCACCGACTCGCCGCTCAGGGGCGCCGAGGTGTGGCTCGACGGTACCAACCGCACGGCGCGCGCGGATGCCGGTGGGCGCTTCGAGTTCACCGGCCTCCGCCCCGGTCGGTATGTATTGACCTTTTTTCATCCAGTGCTCGATTCGACCGGATTGTCGGCCGCGCCGGTAGCGGTGATTGTAGACGCTGAAACACCCGGCTTCGCCGTCCTGACAACACCAAGCCCGGACGCGGTGCATGGATCGCTCTGTCCGCGGGATCCGCTGACGAACGTCGGCGTGGTCTTGGGCCTCGTCCGGGAGGGTGCTGGGGGCAAACCGCTCCCCAACGTCTCCGTCACCGCCGAGTGGACCGCATTCACGATTGCCGGTGGAGGAAACCGCTGGGAACCCAGAAGCGTCGTGGCCCGCTCCGACAGCTCGGGCCGGATTCGGCTGTGCGCCGTTCCGGTGGACGTGAAGGTGCTGATCCGGGGTGAGGTGGCCGGGGGGACTTCTGGTATGCTGGCACTCGATCTCGCGGGACGGCCTTTCGGTCGCGTGGACCTCTACCTGCTCGAGCGCCCCGCCACCGGCACGGTCATCGGCGTCGTTCGGGCCCGGAACGGAGCCCTGGTTTCGGGGTCAACCGTAGCGGTGGTTGGAACCGAGACCAGCGTCCAGGCCGACCCCGAAGGGCGGTTCACGCTTTCCGGGATCGCCGCCGGCTCGCGGATCCTCGAGGCACGCGCCATTGGATACCAGGCGGTGCAGCTGCAGTCCGCGATTGCGCCGGGCGGCACCAGCCGGCTGGAATTCATCCTCGCCGATCGGGTGCAGGTCCTGGATCCGATTGCGGTCTCCGGCACACCGTATCTGGCGACGATCGGGTTCGAGAAGCGCCGCAAGACGGCGCAGGGCCATTACCTCGACGAGAACGATATCGCGCGGACTGGGGCCACCCGGACCGAAGAGCTCTTCCGCACCGTGCCGGGGGTGCAGCTCCGCCCCTTTGGTATGGGGTACGTCGTCGAGTTCCAGCGAGGCCGGGGTCAGATCACCAACCCCAGACTGGCGAATTACTGTCCTCCCTCGTATTTCGTCGACGGGAACTATTTCCCATTGCCGCCGAACGCGGCGATCACCCTTCCGATGGTCCCGTCGGAAATCCTGGCGGTCGAGCTCTACTCCAACACTTCCGCTGCTCCGCTCCAGTATCAGCGGCGGGACAGTGGCTGCGGCATCATTCTGATCTGGACTCGTCGAGGGGAGACGGGGCGGAAGCCGTAGCTTGCGGTTCCTGTAAACCGGTAGTAGCGTTGCTCCCGTGCTCCGCCGTTCTGCGGAGTCCTCGTGCCCAAGCCTGACGCAGAGTTGCCCCTCCGTCCACCGGAGGTGCGTCGTTACTTCCCGGAGCTCGCCCGACCTGCGTTCGTGTCCATTCGACACATCGCGGGCTCCGGCTAGTGTCGAAATGCCACGACGAGTGTCACCGCGGGAGAAACATCCCTGCGGGAACGCGGGTTAATCTGCCCGTTCCCGCGGCCTGATTCGTGAAATAGTGGGGAGGTCAAATCCCCATACGATGTGTCGTTTGTCGTCCGTGGTGCGGCCCGCGGTTTCGGGGCAGGCACACGTTTCCACCGCAGCCGGGTTCCTCAGGGGACCCTACTCTCCCAAAGGGAGGCATTCAGATGGGTAGATGGTTCACTAGAGCAGCGGCGCTCACGATGCTCGCGACGGCGCCAAGCCTGGCCATGGCCCAGGGCCGCGAGGTGACCGGCAAGGTCGTCCGCGCCCAGGGCGCCCTGCCGCTGGCGGAGGTCACCATCTCCGAAGTGGGCGGCGTCGGCCTTGCCCGGACCGCGGTCGACGGCACGTTCCACATCCGCGTGGTGGCCGGCGAAGTGCGCCTGCTGGTCCGCGCGATCGGATACCAGCGCAAGGAAGTAGTGGTCAATGCCGGCGAATCGAACGTGAACGTCACGCTGGCCGAAGATCCCTTCCGACTCGAGGAAGTGGTGGTCACCGGACAAACCACGACCCTGGAGAAGAAGAATGCCACCACGGCGACGGCCAAGGTCGCCAGCGAAGAGCTCAACAACGCCCCCGCGCAGGCGCTGGAACAGGCGCTCCAGGGCAAGGTGCTGGGAGCCACGATTTCGATGAACAGCGGCGCGCCCGGCGGTGGCGGGCAAATGACCATTCGAGGCGTGACTTCGATCCTGGGCCAGGGACAGCCCCTGTTCATCGTCGACGGGGTGATCGTCTCCAACGACGCTTTCTCGGTCGGGGCCAACTCGGTGACCGGCGCCGGCGGGCGGGGCACGCCCGCTGGCATCGGGGGCACTCAGGACGCGATCGTCAACCGCCTGGCCGACTTGAACGCCGTGGACATCGAATCGATCGAGGTGCTCAAATCGGCCGCCGCGACGGCCATCTACGGCTCCCGCGCGACCAACGGCGTGGTGGTCATCCGGACCAAGCGGGGTACTCCGGGTACTCCCAGTTTCCACGTTACCGGGCGGATCGGCACCGAGCGGGCCTACCGGCTCCTGGGTACGAGGCAGTTCACCTCGGTGCAGCAAATCCTCGACATCCCCTACGGCAACGGCCTTAGCGGCGAGGACGTGCTCAACGCGCTCTATCCGAGCGGGACGATTCCGGGCCCGACCCGGGACTACCAGAAGGAATTCTACGACAACAAGACGCCCTCCCATGAGCTCACCGCGAACTACAGCGGCGGCTCCCAGGGCACCCAGTACTACGTGAATGTGACGGAGCGGCGGGAAAACGGGACCGGCCCCAACACTGGCGCCAGGCTCCGCTCCCTCCGGACCAACATCGACCAGTCGTTCAACAACGGACAATTCAAGGTCAACGTTGGGCTCAACATCACCCAGAACATCCTGAACCGCGGCCTGAGCAACAACGACAACACCTGTACCTCGCCGATCTACTGCTTTGCCTACACGCCCGGCGTCATCAACCTCGATTCGGTTACCTCGACCGGCCTGTACGTGCGCAACCCGTTCGCCGGCGGTGGGTCGAGTTCGTCGAACCCGTTCGAGACGTTTCAGTTCCTCAGGATCGAGGACAAGACTTTCCGGCAGACCGGCAACCTGAACGCCACCTGGGCGGCGCTGAACCTGGACAAGAATCAGGTCACCCTGACCGCCACCGGCGGATTCGACCGGGCCCAGGTTTCGGGCGACGTCTTCTCTCCGTCCTTCCTCCAGTACGAGAACCCGGCGGCCACCGACGGCTTCTCCGGCCGGACGGTGCGGACCGAGGCGAACATCTACAACTACAACCTGGCGCTGGTGGGCAACTGGGCTTTCCAGCCCTCCTCGGCCATGTCGTTCACCACGTCGGTTGGCGGGACGTACGAGACCCAGTTCAACCGTGCGGTGCGGACCCGCGCCCGCGGCCTGCTCCCCGGTGTGGAAACGACCAACAGCGGTACGGTGCTCGACTTCCAGGACAACCTCACCGAATTCCGGGACCAGGCGCTGTTCTTCAACGAGCAGATCCTGGCACTGAATGACCGGCTGGCGTTGACCGGCGGGGTTCGGGCGGACCGCTCCAGCGCCAACGGCGATCGTACCAAGTGGTACGTGTTCCCGCGCGCGTCGGGCTCCTATCGGATTCCCGACATTTCAAACATGCTCAATGAGGTCAAGTTCCGGGCCGGCTGGGGCAAGACCGGCAACCGGCCGAACTATGCGTCCCGCGACCTGCTGCTTGCTTCGGGCGGCGTGATCGGCGGCACTGCCACGCTGGTGACCCCGGCAAGCATCGGCAATCCTGCGGTGAAGCCGGAGACCCTCACCGAGTACGAGATCGGTACCGACCTCACACTGCTGAACCGGAAGTTTCAGTTCGAGGGCACGATCTATCGGCGTACCATTACCGACCTCCTGCTGAACGCCGCCCTCACGCCGTCCGGCGGGTTCAACAGCCGCTTCATCAACGGCGGCGAGCTGTCCAATCGGGGTGTCGAGCTCGGCCTTTCGTGGGTGGCGATCCAGAAGCGGGACATGGACTGGAACGTCCGCGCCACCTGGCAGAAGAACACCCAGCACATCAACAGCCTGCCCGCCGACGTAGCGCGGTTCGCCGCGCCGGGGTCCTTCGGGGCGGCGTTCGGGCGCAACTATGTGAGCCCGAACAGCAGAACCACCGCCATCTGGGGGAACGTGCCGTTCGACGCGGACAGCGTGATGCTTCCGATCGGCATCTTCGTGACCGATCCGAGCAGGATTGCCTTCGTTCGCGACACGATCGCCGGAAACTCCAATCCGGACTTCGTGATGAATTTCAACAGCGCCTTCACCTGGAAGCGGATGACGCTGGCGCTCACCATGGACTGGCGGAAGGGTGGCCTGGTGGCCGATATGACCCGGACCCTCTGGGATGAAGGTGCCACCAGCCGGGACTACGACGAGCCGATCACGTCCAAGATTTTTGACAAGCAGTGGGACCTCAACGCACCGGCCACCTACACGTACAACGGGCATGAGTACCCGTACACCGCCGGCTCCTTCCGGTACGATTCGTGGGCTGGCGGGAGCGATGTCCGGGCCTACCTGGAGGACGGATCCTACGTGCGGGTGCGGGATATCTCGGTGAGTTGGGAG
>Ga0070699_100000213_pt1 | contig 57419 bp, 49 predicted proteins | sample KBSK1503metaG_FD_65473 | JGI IMG/M metagenome (GOLD analysis project Ga0070699, IMG submission 65473) | Corn, switchgrass and miscanthus rhizosphere microbial communities from Kellogg Biological Station, Michigan, USA - KBS K1-50-3 metaG | ecosystem: Host-associated > Plants > Roots >... | reverse complement strand
CGAGGCGGCGGACGCGCTGGCCGACAAGGAGCCGCAGGACATCCAGGTGATCCACCCGCTGCGGGACGGGGTCATCGCGGACCTGGACGCGACCGCGGCCATGCTGCACGCGTTCCTGCGGCGGACGCGGCGGTTCTCGCTGGCGCGGCGCGACGCGCTGGTGTGCGTGCCGAGCGGGGCCACGCCGGTCGAGCGGCGGTCAATCGTCGCCGCGCTGAGCGTCCGGCGGCCCCGGTACAACGTGCGGCTGATCGACGAGCCGGTGGCCGCCGCGGCCGGCGCCGGGTTCGACCTGACCGGCGGGGCGGGCGGCTTCATCGTCGACATCGGCGGCGGCACCACCGAGGTCGCGGCGGTGGCCGGCTGGCGGGTGGTCAGGTCCCGGTCAATCCGCAAGGCCGGCAACGCCATGGACGAGGCCATCGTGCACGCGCTGCGGAACGAGCTCGGCCTGATCGTCAGCCAGCGCGCGGCCCGGCAGCTGAAGACGACGCTCGGCGTCACCGGCGGGGCCGAGGGCTTCGCCGAGGCGGTCGGCCTGGACGCGGCGCAGCGGACGCCGCGGTCCGAGTACGTGCCGGGGGGCCTGGTGGCCGCCGCGCTCGAGCCGATCGTCTCCGCCATCGCGGGCGCGGTCCACGAGATGCTGTCGGAGATCCCGGCCGGGCTGGCCGAGGACGTGGTCCGGGGCAAGGTCCGGCTGGCCGGCGGCGGCGCGCTGCTGCCCGGCCTGGCCAGCCGGATCGAGACCGTGGCCGGCATCGGCACGGTCCTGGTCGAGGACCCGCTGCGGTGCGTGATCCGCGGCGCGGCCGAGATCCTGGAGCGTAAGGACCAGGGCCAGCAGTCCGGACCCGGCCTACGTCAGTAAGCCGGGCCCGAACGGGTGCTGGCGCGTGCCCTTACTCCAGCGGCTGCCTGGATATGACGGACGGCTCGCGCCCGGCCAGCAGCCAGCCGACGACCGCCGCGATCACCGGCATGCCGACCACGAGGAACAGCAGTTGCCGGGCGGGCACGCTGGATAGCCCGGACAGGCCATCCAGCGAGTTGTCCCAGGCGTAGCCGATGGCGGCGACGTAGGCCGCCACCGTGCCGAGCACGGCGCCGCCCAGGGCCAGCGCGAAGGCGGTCGCGGCGGTCAGCTCCCTGCGGGTGAAGCTGCTCGCCCCGGTGGCGGTCAGCGTGCGCAGGTCCCTGGCCGTCTCGCTGCGGAGCAGGCCGATGGTCATGGCCAGGATGCCCAGCGCCAGGGCGATCCCGAACGCCGTGGCGTAGTTGAGGATCTCCGCCGACGAGGGCGTGCTCGACTTCGTTTCGATGGTCATGCCGGCCGCGCCAGCGGTGAGCCTGGCGTCGGTGATCTGCACCGCGGTCGGCGGGTGCGGCGCCTGGATCAGCCAGCCGGAGGCGCCGGTTTGCAGGCCGAGCGTGTGGATGGCGTGCTCGGTGATCACCGTGTTGGGCCCCGACGTGCCGGACGGCAGCGCACCGACCTCCTGGATTACCGGGTTGGCCAGGCACTGGCCCTTCGGGCACGGCCAGCTGGTGGGCGGCCCGTTGACGTTGCCGCCGGACCCGTTGCCCTTGTCGCCGTAGACGAGCTGCATCTGCGACAGGCCGGACAGCCCGGGCCGCATGGTCAAGATGTCGGCGTCGGGGTTGACCTCGGACGCCTTGATGCCGAAGGCCGCCAGCAGCTGGGGCGTGGCCACGAAGACCGGTCCGGACCAGGAACGCCCGGCCGCGGCGTGCTGCAGCGAGGCGCCGGCCTGGTCGAGTTCGATGACGGTGCTGGAGCCGAGGGCCCTGGCGATGTTCTGGGCGACCGCCGCCTGGGCCTGCGGGGTGCTGGCGGTCCCGGATGGGCTAGACCCGCCCGGTCCAGTGCCCGGCCCGCCGCCGCCAGGGCCGCCACCGTGGTCCGGTGTGTACACGATGATCTGGTTCGAGGCCATGTTCGGCCCGGCGTAATCCAGGACGTTCCCGTACCGCTGCGCGGTCAGGACGCAGACCAGGGCGGCGATGAAGACGCCGAGGCTGATGGCCGACAGGGCCGAGCCCGACCTCGCCCGGTAGCGGGCCAGGTCGCGCAGGGCCAGGCGTATCGCGATCGGGGCGCGCCGCCCGAGACGGCCCAGGATCACCAGGCAGAAGGGTGCCAGCAGGATGATCGCGACGACGAGCAGGACGATGCCGAGAATGAGTTCAAGTGCCCCGCCGCCGTTGCCGTTGCTCTTGCCGGAGTACGACAGCAGGGCCGCGGCGACGACGAACAGGACCACGCCGGGCACCGCCGAGCGGTGCACCTGCTTCGGCGGGGCGGGCCGCCCGGACAGGGCGGCGACGACGGGGATCCTGGTGACCGAGCGGGCCGGCCGCGAGGCCGCGAAGTAGGTGGCCAGGACGGCGAGCCCTATTGCCGGGCCGATCACGATCCACGGCAGCTGGAACGGGCCGATCAGGTGGTGGGCACTGGATTCCAGCCGCGGCCGGTAGGCCAGCCAGACGGCCAGGCCCAGGACCGCCCCGGCCAGCGCGCCGACGACACCCACCAGGACGCCGTTGAACCGGACCACGAGACGGATGTTCCTGTCGGTGGCGCCCAGCGCGCCGAGCATGCCGAGCGAGCGCAGCCGGCGCTGCGCCAGCACGGTGAAGCCCCCCACCGCGACCAGGGCGATGAGAAGCATGCCGACCGTGGCCAGCGCGAGCACGATGGTCTCGGGGTTGAGCGGGTTGCTGGCCACCGCATCATGCCGGGTCACCACGTACTGGCTGAGGGAGCCGATTGAGGCGGGGTTGTTGCCGCGCGGCGCGGTGAACAGCACGGTAACCTGGCTTGGCTTGCTGACCTGACCCGGCGCGACGAGGGCGAACTCGTCCAGCAGGCTCTGCGGGTTCTGCACGATGCCGGTGACCCGGCGGACCTGTCCGCCCTGGTGCCACAGATCGCCGATCCTGAGGTTGAAGGTAGTGGCCACGCCCTCGGTCAGGGCCACCTGCCCCGGCCCGGCCGGGTAGTGCCCGCTGACCAGGGAGAGCATCGGCTGGCCAAAGGCGCCGTGCGGATCCTGGGCGCGCAGGTCGTAGGTGTTGATCGAGCCGGGGATGGCGACGGCCTGGTTCTCGATGACGTCGACGGGGCCGACGTGCTGCTGCAGCACGGCGACCTGGCCGGCCAGGTGCGGGCCGCCGGGGAGCGTGGCCATGTCCTGCGCGGTGCCGAAGCCCGCGCCGGCCGGGGGTGGCGTGTTGGTGGCCACCGCCGCCCCGACAACGGTGGCGGCCAGCGCGACCACGATGAGCGCCAGGACCAGCAGCTGCTGGCGCCACTCGCGGCGGAACAGCCGCCACGACCAGCGGATCACGGCCCGGCGGGCGGGAACGCCCCCGTTCGAGGTTCCCGCCGAGGCCGGGCGTTCGCGCAGTGCGGTGCTCACTGGCCTGATCCCCGCGTGAGCAGCGATTCGGGACCCGGTACGGGCAGGGTCTGGTCGGTCACCCGGCCGTCCCGCAGGAACACCACCCGGTCGGCCCACGAGGCGAGCTGCGCGTCGTGGGTCACGACCACCGCGGCCACGCCCCGCTTGCAGGCGGCGTGGATCAGCCGCATGACCGCCTCGCCGTTGACCGAATCGAGCGCCCCCGAGGGCTCGTCGGCCAGCAGCAGCTGGCGCTCGCCCACCACGGCCCGGGCGATGGCCACCCGCTGCCGCTCACCGCCGGACAGCTGGTCGGGAAAACTGGCCGCCCGCTCGGCGAGGCCGAGTTCTTCCAGCGTCTGCAGCCCGGCCGCCCGGGCCTTCCTGGCCGGCACGCCGTCGAGCTCGAGCGGCAGCGCGACGTTCTCCGCCGCGGTGAGCCCGGGCAGCAGGTTGAAATCCTGGAACACGTAGCCGATCGAGCGGCGCCGCAGCCGCGCCTTGGCGTTGCGCGACAGCCTCGTCATGTCCTGCCCGCAGACGCGGACCTCGCCGCTGCTGGGATCCTCCAGGCTGCCGGCGATGGTCAGCAGCGTGGACTTTCCCGATCCGCTCGGCCCCATCACGGCCACCATGGCACCCGCGTCGACCATCAGGTCAATCTCGTTCAGCGCATGCACCTCGGCGGCCCCCAGGCCGTAGGTGCGTGACACGCGCCGCATCTCTAGCACGCTCATCTTCTTGCTCCAATCCTGCGCCGCACCTTCGGTACGGCCGGTGTCGTCCCCGTTGTCGTCTTTGCCGGCAGGTCTGCCGACGGGTCAGCGCCCCGCTTGATGCGGCCGTCTGCGGCGTCCAGCCAGCGGACGACGGCATCGAGCCGGAACAGTTCCGCGTCCACCACCAGCGCCAGGCTGATGTCGGATTCAGCCTCGGACTCCTTGATCCGCGTCCACTGCTGCATCAGCTCCACCAGGTACCTGCGGTGCACCTGGATCACGTCCCGCACGTCTGTGCCGGGCACCCGCAGCGCCACCAGGACCTTCATCACCAGCTCGTCGCGCGGCGGCGAGCTCATGTCCGACGGCGTGCGCAGCCACCCGGTCAGCTCCTGCGCGCCGGCCGCCGTGATCCGGAAGCCCTTCTGCGGGCCGTCCTGGCCGTCGCCGTCGGACTCGACCAGCCCGTCCCGCTCCAGCCGCTGGAGCGTGGTGTAGACCTGGCCGACGTTCAGCGGCCAGACCTCACCGGTCCGCGCCTCGAACTCTTCCCGCAGCTGAAGCCCGTATTTGGGCCCCTCGCTGAGCAGCGCGAGCAGCGCATGCCGGACGCTCATCCGATCACCCTATCGAGTAGCATACTCGGTATAGTACTCGATAAAGCGAGGTATGGCACACCGGTTAACCCCCCTATTTCGTACACCGGCCAGGCCCCCTGTCATGCTCCTGTTCATGAGATGCATCTGGGGGGCAGACATGCCCGGGCCGGCCAGCTCATCGGCGCGGCCAGGGGCCCGGTGACGACGCCGGGATACTCGGGCCGGCCGCAGGCGGCCAAGCTGGGCCTCAAGCCGGGCCATCGGGTCAGCCTGCACCAGCCGCCGGACGGCTGGGCGCTGACCGGCCCGCCAGACGGGCTGGCCGGGCCCGGCCCGGACGGGCAGGCCGACGTCATCGTGGCGTTCTTCACCGAGGCGGCCGACATCGCCGCGCAGATCGGCGAGCTAGGCCGCCGGATATATCCCGCCGGGGCGGTGTGGGTGGCCTGGCCGCGGCGCGCGGCCGGGCATCGCAGCGACATTACGGAAAGCTTTATCCGGGACCAGGCGCTGCCCATCGGGCTGGTCGACGTCAAGGTGGCCGCCATCGACGACGACTGGTCTGGCCTGCGGCTCGTCTGGCGGGTCGAGAACCGGCGGTGACGCGGAAACCGCCGTGACGTGCGGACCATGGGGCCTTACCATGGCTCCATGGGTTTCACTTGACGTTGAAGGCCTGCGCTTTCCGTTCTCGCCGTCGCGCTCGCGATCGCGTTCGCCGACGAGCTGGTTGACGGGGCCAAGGGAGCGGCTCTTCCGCTCATCCGGCACGACCTGGGGCTGAGCTACGAGCAGGTCGGCCTGCTGGCCTCGGTCCCGCTGCTGGTCGGCGGCTTCCTCGAGCTGCCCATGGGCGTGCTGGCCGGCCAGGGCCGGCGACGCCGGCTGGTCATCCTCGCCGGCGGCGTCGTCTTCCTTCTCACTCTTCTCGCGGTGGCCTCGGCCCGCTCGTTCGCCGTGCTCCTGGTCGCCTTCGTCGCCTTCTACCCGGCGTCGGGCGCGTTCGTGTCGCTGACCCAGGCCGAGATCATGGACGCCCGGCCGGACCGGCAGGCCCAGGTCATGGCGCGCTGGGACCTGGCCGGGGCGGCCGGCGCGGTGGCCGGGCCGCTGCTGCTCACCGCGGTGCTGGCAGTGGAGGGGGGCGGGGAGGTGGGCGGGGGCTGGCGGGCCGGCTACCTGGTGCTGGCCGGGATCAGCGCGCTGATCTGGCTCGGCGCGCTGCTGCGCGGACGGCCGGAGGCGGACGGCCGGCCGGCCGCGGCGGAGGCAGAGGCCGAAAAGGCGGAGCAGAGGCCGTGGACGGCCCGGGTCAGGGAGATCGGCCCGGAGATAGGCAGGGCGCTGCGGGACTGGGGGACGCTGCGCTGGCTGCTGCTGATCGAGGTGGCCGACCTGCTGGTGGACGTGTTCACCGGCTTCCTGGCGCTATACCTGGTGGACGTCGTGCACATGACGCCCGCGGTGGCGGCGCTGGCCATCGCGGTCAGGCTAGGCGCCGCGCTGGCCGGGGACGCAGCGCTGATCGTGATCCTGGAGCGGGTCAGCGACCTGACCGTGCTGCGCGTCAGCGCGGCCGCGGCCGCGCTGCTCTACCCGGGCTTCCTGCTCGTCCCCGGCTTGGTGCCGAAGCTGGCCGTGCTGGCCGCGCTGAGCGCGGCCACGGCGCCGTGGTACCCGGTGCTCCAGGCCCGGCTGTACGGCAGCCTGCCCGGACGCAGTTCGGTGGCGGTGACACTGAGCAGCGCCGCCGGGCTGGCCGGAGGCCTGGGGCCGCTGGCGGTGGGGCTGGTGGCGCAGGGGTTCGGGCTGAGCTGGGCGCTGGCCGGCCTGGTGCTGGTGCCGGTGGCGGTGCTGCTGGTCCCGGGGCGGGGTCGGTCGCGGGCGTAGAATCGGCGCTCGTGCCGGAGTCCAGCTATCCGAACTTCGCCGGCAAGCACGCCGGGGAAGCGATGTTCACCGCGGCCGACTTCCTCGCCTACCTGCGGCGGGTGGGCGCGCGGGACGACGCGCCGGGTCCGGCCGGGGCGGTGCTCTGCTACCAGCGCTCGCTGTACGGCCACGTGCTGCGGACCGAGGGCGTCGAGCCGTCGCGCCGGGGCCTGCCGGTGGCGCTGCCGAGCACCGGCGGCCGGGTGGGCCTGCTCGGCCGGTTGGCATCGGGGCGCCCGCCGCGACCGCGGCGCTGGAGGAACTGGCTGCCCTGGGCACGTCCGCCGTAATCTCCGTCGGCACCGCGGGCAGCCTGCAGCGCGGCCTCAAGCCCGGCGACCTGGTCCTGTGCGAGGCCGCGATCAGGGACGAGGGGGTCTCGCACCACTACCTGCCGCCGGGCCGGCTGGCCATCGCGCCGGCGGAGACGACTGCCGCGCTGGGCGCGGCCATGCGGCGGGCAGGCGTGGATTACCGGACCGGAACGTCCTGGACGATCGACACTCCCTACCGGGAGACCATCGACGAGGTGCGGCACTACCAGGCCGAGGGTGTGCTCTGCGTGGAGATGGAGGCGGCCGCCTTGTTCGCCGTGGCCGAGGTCCGCGGGCTGCGGCTCGCGTCGGCCTTCGTGATCAGCGACTCGCTGGCCGAGCTGACCTGGAGCTCGCACTTCGGGTCGCCCGAGGTGACGTCCGGCCTGATCGAGTTGTACCAGGCCGCGGTGGCGGCGCTGACGGCTGGCGGGTAGGGACGCCGGGGCGGGAAACCAAGCCCGTTCGGGGAGAATAAGACGGGAATAGCTCGGCCCGGCCCGCGTTGGTCCAGGTGAGGGGTTTTGCTCTTGGTTAGAGCTATCCTCAGGTTTCCCGCCGCCCACTCAACCTCGAAGTGCAGCTCATGAAGGGTTTCCCCATCCGTCCCGTACCTGTCGAGAGCGTCGCCGAGCAGCTCACCCTGGTCCGCCGCCGGGCCCAGCCGTCGGCGGTGTACATCGCCAGGCTCACCGTCACGGCGGTGTTCGCGTACCTGCTCGCGTTGCAGCTGCCGGGCGGGTCGCCGCGCTCCGTGCTGGCCCCGCTGACCGCGCTGCTGGTGGTGCAGGCCACCTTGTTCCACACCATCGGCACCGCCATCCGGCGGGTCGCGGCGGTCACGGCCGGCGTGCTCGCCGCGGTCGCGGTCGCCGCCTACGTGCCGTTCAGCTGGTGGGTGCTGGGCCTGCTCGTCGCGGCCACGATGGCGCTCGGCATCGTGCTGCGGCTGCGCGAGGAGATCCTCGAGGTGCCGATCAGCGCCATGCTGATCTTCTCGGTCGACTCGCATTCCGCCGCGACCAGCCGGATCACCGAGACGCTGGTCGGCGCGGCCGCCGGGCTGGTGGCCGGCCTGGTGTTCGCCCCGCTGCGGGTGCAGCCGGCCAAGGAGGCGCTTGGCGAGCTGAGCCGCCAGATGGCCGACCTGCTCGGCCAGATGGCCGAGGGCCTGGCCGAGACGCCGGATCCGCGGCGCGCGGCGGAGTGGCTGGACCGGACCCGGGCGCTGCGCGGCGAGATCGAGCGGGTGGACGACTCGCTGGCCCAGGCCGAGGACAGCGTCCGGCTGAACCCCCGCCGGCTCAGATTCGGTGACCCGGCGGCCGGGCTGCGGGACGGCGTCGACACGCTGGAGCGGGCCGCGACGGACATGCGGGTACTGGCCCGTTCGGTGGCCGACAGCGCGCGGCTCGACAGCGAGCACAGCCCGGTCAAGGAGGCCGAGACCCGGGCCCGGCTGGCGGCCGTCATCGCGGAGCTGTCCGCCGCAGTGCGGGCCTACGGCCAGCTGCTCGAGGCCGACCCGGTGTCGCCTGAGCACGCCGCGTTCGCGGCCGAGCCGATCACCGAGGCGCTGGAAGACCACCTCGAGGAGGCCCAGCGGCAGCAGGACCAGCTCGCCGACCTGCTGTCCACCAACCCGGCCGGGCAGCCGGAGGGATGGCAGCTGCGCGGCGAGATCCTCGCCCACGTGAACCGGCTGCGCTCCGAGCTCGAGTCCTCGCACCTGCCGGACCAGGCTCAGGCCAAGCCGTCGCTGCTGGCCCCGCCGCTGAAGGCGCTGCACGTGCGGCGGGAGCGGCACCGGAGCGAGCGGCACCACAGCGAGTGGCATACGGATCCGGCGGCGGATTTGCCTGCGCTGGACTCACCGGCGGCGAATTCGCCGGCGACCGGGCCGCGGCGGCGGCCGAACCGGAACGCCATGCGGGTGCGGGCCAGGCGGACCGCGACCCGGGCCAGGGCCAGGGCCAGGCGCGGCTAGCCGTGGTGGACGGCCTCGACGTTGTGGCCGTCCAGGTCGCGCAGGAACACCCCGTAGTAGCCCGGGTGGTACTCCGGGAACTCGCGCGGGGCGTGCAGCACCTCGACGCCGGCCGCCACCGCGGCCTCGTGCACCGCGTCCACCGCGGCGCGGTCGGGGGCCTTGAAGGCGACATGGAGTTCCTGTTGGTCAGGACCACGACGATGTGACATCGTCGTGGTTGCCTGCGCGGGAGGCGTGACCACGGTTGAGCAATGTGATGCCCGTGGTACGTCTGTTGCGGAGCGTTGAGCCGGCCCGGCGGGTGGACACGCGGATCCGGCTGGTCTGGGTGCCAGCTGGCATTTTCCGCTCGGGTTAGCCCTGGAGCTGGCGGTGTTTCCGCGGAAACGTCTCGGTACGGACCGGGCGATCGGATCGTGGGAGACTACGCGGGTGACCGCGTTGAAGCTGCCCGGCCTGCCGTTCGCGCTCGAGCCCGCGGGCAGCCCGCCGCCGCGGTGCCGGGTCAGGAGCGGCGTGCTGACGCTGACCGCGGCGGCGAACACGGACATGTTCGTCGATCCGGCGGGGGTGGAGCAGGTACCCGACGCCGGGCGCTTCGTGGGGCTGCCGCCGGCCGGCGACTTCACACTCGCGGCTCAGGTCAGCGTGGAGTTCGCGAGCATGTACGACGCGGGGGTCCTGCTGCTGCACGCGGCCGAACGGGACTGGGCCAAGCTCTGCTTCGAGTATTCGCCGCAGCTCAAGCCTACCGCGGTCACCGTGGTGACCAGGGGAACCTCGGACGACTGCAACTCCTTCGAGGTGGACGGCAGCACGCTGTGGCTGCGGATCACGCGGTCCGGGGCGGCCTGGGCGTTCCACGCCTCCACCGACGGGGCGTGGTGGCGGCTGCTGCGCTACTTCACCCTCGGGCCCGGCCCAGAGCTGGTCCGGGCCGGGTTCCTGGCCCAGTCCCCCACCGGGGCCGGGTGCGCGGCCACGTTCGACCACATCACGTTCAGGCCAGGGGCGCCGGAGAACCTGCGCGACGGAAGCTAGTCGGCCGGAAAGCGCCGGGTGGCGACGAGGGCGGCGAGGTCGGGGGCCAGCCTGAGTTCGGCGGTGTCCAGGGCGGGGTGGGTGAGCCAGTGCATCCGGGCCTGGTCGACCTGCCCGTGCCGTGAGGTGACATGCGGTCAAGGATAACGGTCTTGACAGGGTGACAGATAACCGCTATCTATATGGATAACCGTTATCCGAGGAGCCGGTTAGGAGGCAGAGCGTGCAGCAGGAAGTGGTGCTGGCGCTGCTGGCGAAGGAGCCGTCGCACGGCTACCAGCTGCGCGCGCGGCTGCGGCAGGCGCTCGGCCCGCTCGGCGAGGGGATGAACGCCGGGCAGGTCTACGTCACGCTGACCCGGCTGGAAAGGGCGGGGCTGGTGGCGTCCGAGCAGGCCGCGGGGCTGCCGGACCGGCCGGACCGCAAGGTGTACGAGCTGACTCCGGCCGGCCAGCAGCGGGTCGCCGACTGGCTGGCCGAGGTGAGCTGGCCCGGGCCGGCCCCGGCCGAGTTTCACCTCAAGCTGGTCGCGGCCGCGGCGGCCCGGCTGGCCGACCCGCTGACGATCGTGGACGCGCAGCGCCGCGAGCTGCTGCTGCGGCTCCGGGACGCCCAGCGCGCCGCGATGGCGGAACCCGACGGGTCCGAGGCCGGGCTGCTGCTGGAGGGCCTGGTGCTGCGGCTGCAGGCGGACCTGCGCTGGCTAGAGGCGTGTGAACGGCACTGGACGAGCCGAAAGGACCGATCATGACTGAGGATGCGGCCCTGCTCAGCTGTTGCGGGCTGCGCAAGACCTACGGAAAGGATGCCGGGCTGGTCCGGGCGGTGGACGGGGTCGACCTTGACGTCGCCGCCGGGGAGACCGTGGCCATCATGGGGCCGAGCGGCTGCGGCAAGTCGACCCTGCTGCACCTGCTGGGCGGCCTGGACCGGCCGTCCGGCGGGGAGGTTCGGCTGGCCGGGCGGCGGGTGGACCAGATGAGCGAGCGGGCGCTGGCCCGGCTGCGCCAGGACGCCGTCGGGTTCGTCTTCCAGGCGTTCCACCTGATGGACGAGCTCACCGCGGTGGAGAACGTGGAGCTCCCCGCGCTGCTGGCCGGCCGCCCGGCCCGGGTGGCCCGGCGGCGGGCGGCCGAGCTGATCGAGCGGGTCGGGCTGGCCGACCGGGCCGGATTCCTGCCCGCGGCGCTGTCCGGGGGCCAGCGCCCCCACCGCCACCTTGACCCTGGGCCTGGTGCTGCACGGGGTGACCAGCCAGCCGTATCAGCAGACCCGCGCGGCGACCAACGGGCCGGACGAGGTGGCCTACATCGGCCAGCCGCTTGCCACGGGCGGGCCATCTGGCTCCCCGCCGCCGGTCACCGGGACACAGCTGCAGAAGCAGGCCCAGACCCAGGCCGACAAGCTGGCCCGGACACCGGGGGTGACCGCTTCGAGCGGGCCCTTCCCGCTCGCGGGTGCCCTGATCCGGGCCAACGGCCTCACCGCGGGAGCGGAGGCCGAGGGGCGGGATGCGGCACCGGCAGCGGTCGACCAGCCGAAGCTGACCGCGGGGAGCTGGGTGCGGTCCGGCGGGGTCGTGCTCGAGCGGACCTTCGCCGCGGGGCTCGGCGTCGGTGCCGGGGACCGGATCACGCTGAACGGCCGGCCGTTCACCGTCACCGGGATCGCGGTCACAGCGGCCAACCCGCCGTTCCCGAACCTGTGCTACTACTCGGCCGGCGGCTGCCGGGCCGGCCCGCCAGACAACGGCTCAGTCCGCGACATCGGGCTGCTCTGGCTCACCAAGCCCGACGCCCTCAGCCTGGCCACGCCGGGCAACCCGGTGACCACGTACGTGGTGGACCTGAAGCTGAGGAACCCGGCCACGGCGGACGCGTTCGCCGTGCCCTACGACCGCGCCTTCGGGCCGCCGGAGATGAACTCGTGGACGGGCATCGCCGCCGCCGATGCCCTCCTGGTACAGGACGAGCAGCAGGTGCTGAGCCCGGGAGCCTGGCTGGCCACGCTGCTCGCCATCGCCAGCGTGGCCGTGCTGGCCGGCGGGCGGATGACCGAGCGGACCCGGCGGGTCGGGTTGCTCAAGGCGGTCGGCGGATCGCCGGGCCTGGTCACTGCCACGCTGATGGCCGAGAACCTGGTCCTGGCGCTGGCCGCCGCGGCGGCCGGGCTTGTCATCGGATGGCTGGCCGCCCCGCTGCTGACCAGCCCGGGCGCCGCCCTGGTCGGCACCCCGGGCGCGCCGTCGCTGACCGTGCCGGTCGCCGGGCTGGTGCTGGCCGTGGCGCTCGCGGTGGCGCTGGCCGCGACGCTCGTCCCGGCGATCCGGGCCGCGCGCAGCAGCACCGTCGCCGCCCTGGCCGACGCGCCGCGGCCGCCGCGGCGCCGGTCCCGCCTGCTCGCGATGTCGCGGCGGCTGCCGGTGCCGCTGCTGCTCGGGCTGCGGCTGGTTGCCCGCCGGCCGCGGCGCGCCCTGCTCGGCGCGGCCAACGTCGCGGTCACCATGGCCGGCGTGGTGGCCGTGCTCACGTTCCACGCCATCGCCGGGCAGAGGATCAACGGCGGCGGCAGCGGCCTGTCCGACCCGGTCTACAACCGGGACGAGCAGGTCCTGCTGGTGCTCACGATCACGCTGCTCGCGCTGGCCGCGCTGAACGCGGTCGTCACCGCGTGGACCACGATGCTGGACACCAGGCATCCGGCCGCGCTGGCCCGGGCGCTGGGCGCGACGCCGCGCGACGTCGCGGCCGGGCTCACCGCGGCGCAGCTGCTGCCGGCGCTGCCGGGCGCCCTGGTCGGCATCCCGCTGGGCATCGGACTGTTCGCGGCCGCGGATCACGGCGGGCTGATGACCCTCCCGCCGGCCTGGTGGCTGGCGGTCGCGGTGCTGGCCACGCTGGCCGTCATCGCCGGGCTCGCGGCCGTGCCGGCGCGCATCGGCGCCCGCCGGCCGGCGGCGGAGATCCTGCGGGCCGAGACGGCCTGACGCGGGTCGGCGGGCGGGGCGGGTTGCGGGCTAGCGACCTAGGCAGCGGGCGGTGTAGGCGTTGCGGAACTTGCCCGCGGGGTCGTAGTGGCGGGCGAGGTCGAGGAAATCGGGCAGGCGGTCGTAGCTCGCGTAGAGTTCCGCGGTGGGGGTGGTGAAGATCTTTCCCCAGTGCGGGCGGGGGGCGAACGGGGCCAGCTGCCGCTCGATCAGCGTGACCGCGGGCAGCACGGCGGCGATGTCGGGGATCCAGGTGAAGTGGAAGCCCACGCTGTCCCGCCGGTACGCGGTGCTCAGCCACAACTCGTCCGCGGCGATCGTCCGGACCTCGCAGACCCGCACCGCCGCGGCGATCTGCTCGCCGGCCTGGTGCAGCGCGTGCAGGGCGGGCACCGCGTGCCCGCCCGGGATCAGGTACTCGGTCTGCAGCTCGTCGCCCGCGCTCGGGGTGAAGTCGGGCCGGAAGTGCGGCAGCCGCTCGAACCACGGGCCGGGCTCGCCGAGCTGCGCGGTGGCGTTGCCGGCCGGCAGGCCGGGCACCGGGTTCCGCGCCGCCGGGGCAGGCGTGGCGGTGAACCAGGGCTCGCCTTCGATCTGCGGGGTGCCGTCCTCGGCCAGGCTCTTGATCCAGAGCTGGGTGAGGCGGGGGGCGCGCCAGTCGGTGAACATGCTCACGCTGTAGCCGCTGGCCATGATCGCGGCGAAGTGGTCGTCCAGCACGTCCAGCGGCAGGCCCTCGTAGACCCGCTGGCTGACCTGGAAGGACGGCACTACCTCCAGGATCAGCCGGGTGACCGCGCCGAGGGCGCCAAGGTGCACCACGGCGCCGCCGAAGCCGTCGTCACCGCGGCTCAGCTCGACGACGTCGCCGTCCGCGGTAACCAGCTCCAGGCCGGTCACGGCGGCCGACAGGTTCTGGTTGGCCTGGCCGGAACCGTGGGTGCCGGTGGCACAGGCCCCGGCCACCGAGATGTGGGGCAGCGAGGCCAGGTTGCGCAGCGCGAAGCCGCGCCGGTCCAGCTCGCCAGCCAGGCCGGCGTAGCTCAGGCCGGCCGCGACCCGGACCAGGGACGCGGCCGAGTCGACCTCCACCTCCGGTGGCAGCCCGGCCACGCTGACCTGGGCGCCGGGTGAGTCGGCCATGTCGTTGAAGGAGTGGCCGGTGCCCAGCACGCGGACCTGGCGAGCACGCGCCACGACCGCCTGCAGCTCGCCGAGCGAGGCCGGGCGGTAGAAATCCGGCGCGCCGAACGTGATGTTGCCCGCCCAGTTCGTTCGCGGGCCGGCCGTGGTGGTCATCGGCGGTCGGACCAGGTGGACGGGAGCGGGCCGCCGTACCACTGCTCGATGATCTGCCGGGCGATCGACACCGGCGGCGGCAGCGCGATCTCTCGGGACTTGATCGCGGCCAGCAGCTCGTCCCGGCTGAACCAGTACGCCTCGGCGATCTCCTCGGTGTCGACGACGATGGCCTGGCCGGCCGGGGCTTCGGCGCGGAAGCCGAGCATCAGGCTGCGCGGCATCGGCCAGGGCTGGCTGCCGACGTAACGCACGTTGGTCACCTTGATCTGGGTTTCCTCGGCGACCTCGCGGATCACGGCCTGCTCGGCGGACTCGCCGGGGTCGACGAACCCGGCCAGGATCGAGACCCGGCGGCCCGGCCAGGCGGCGTTCCTGGCCAGCAGGCAGCGGTCGTCCGGGTCGGTGACCAGCATGATCACCGCGGGATCGGTGCGCGGGAAGTGCTCGGTGCCGTCCTTCGGGCACAGGGTGAAGTGGCCGCCGGGGCCCGGCACCGTGGGGGTCCCGTCGACCGGGCAGTGGGTGTGCGTGTCGTGCCAGTTGGCCAGCGCCACCGCGTGCGTGAGCAGGCCCGCGTCGCGGTCGCCGAGCAGCGTGCCGACTTCACGTAGCGGGGCGGGCCGGGCCCCGTCGGGGGCGGCGGGCAGGGGGCCCGAGACGCCGTAGTACACGGTCCCGTCCGCGTCATCCCGGCCGAGCACGAACCGGGTGCCCTCCGGCGCCTGCTGCGGCGGCACGAAGACCAGGGCGGCACTGTCGTCGTCGACCCGGACCAGCGCCTGGCCGTCCGAGACGACGAGCACGCGGGTACCCGGGTCGGCCCAGGCCGCGTCCAGCCAGGCCGGGTCGGTCCGCTTCTCGGTGAGCCGGTCCACCGTCCCCCGGGACAGGGCGAGCGAGTCCAGCGGCGTCACCTCAGGTCCGCGGCGGCTAGCTCGTCCCACAGGTACGCCGACGCCTCGGCTCCGCGCAGGAGCAGGGAGATGTCCGCGCTCTCGTTCGGCGCGTGGATCCGGTCTGAGTCGAGGCCGACCGCGACGAACACCAGCGGCGCGTCCAGGATCTCGGCCAGGTCCGCCTCCGGGCCGCTGCCGCCCTCCTTGGTGAACAGCACCTCACGCCCGAACGCCCGCTCCATCGCGCGCCGCCCGGCCCGCACGGCCGGGGAATCGATGGGCGAGTGGCAAGGCCGGACCGCGGGCCGGATGAGGATCTCGGCCGCCAGGCCGTCCGGGGTGTGCGCCGCCACGTATTCGCGGAACGCCGCGGCCACGTCGGCCGGGTCCTGGCTGGCGACCAGCCGGAAGGAGATCTTGGCGTGCGCGGCCCGCGGGATGATGGTCTTGTTGCCCGGTCCGGTGTGCCCGCCCCACATGCCGTTGATCTCGGCGGTCGGCCGGGCCCAGATCCGCTCCAGCGTGCTGAAGCCCTGTTCGCCGTGGGCGGCGCCGCTCTCCCCCGCCTCGGCCAGCCAGTGCTTCTCGTCGAACGGCAGCTTGGCGATCAGGTCTCGTTCCTCACCGGACAGCGGCAGCACCTGGTCGTAGAACCGGGGCAGGGTGACCCGCTCCTGCTCGTCGTGCAGGCCGGCCAGCAGGGCCGCCATCGCGTGCAGCGGGTTCGGCACGGCGCCGCCGAACGATCCTGAGTGCAGGTCGCGGACCGGCCCGGTCAGCGTGACCTCCACCGGGAGCAGCCCGCGCATGCCCGTGCACATGGACGGCACGTCGGCGGCCCACATGGTGGTGTCGCTGATCACGATCACGTCGCAGGCCAGCCGGTCCCGCTCGCGGCGGAGCAGCGCGGCGAAGTGCTCGGAGCCCGACTCCTCCTCGCCCTCGACGATCAGCTTGACCGTGACCGGCGGCGCGGTGGCCGAGTTCGCGGCCAGCCAGGCGCGCAGGCCGAGGGAATGGATGAGCACCTGGCCCTTGTCGTCCGAGGCGCCCCGGCCGAGCAGCCTGCCGTCACGCTCGGCCGGCTCGAACGGCGGGCTCTCCCACTCCTCCAGCGGCTCCGCCGGCTGGACGTCGTGGTGCCCGTAGACCAGCACGGTGGGGGCGGTCTTCGGGTCCGGGCCGGCGGCCGGCCATTCGGCGAACACCGCGGGCAGCCCGCCGGTGTCCCACACCTCGGCCAGCGGGAAGCCGGCCCCGCGCAGGTGCCCGGCCAGCCACGCGGCGCTGTGCCGCACGTCGCCCTGCCGGGCCGGGTCGGCGGAGATCGAGGGGATGGTCAGCCACTGCTTGAGGTCATCGATGAATTCGCGTGCGTTCGCCTCGACATAGCCACGGACGTCCATGCTTAGACGGTATCCCGGGGGGGCTCGGGGGGGCGGGTAGCCCCCCCGTGAGTAAGTACAGCCTCAAACACATCGCCGCGGCCCAGCAGTCCCGCCTGCGGGATCGACACGTAGCGGCCGGGGCGCGCGGTGACCGAGCCGGCCACGACGGGCTGCTCCCCCGCGGCGGCAAGGGCATCGAGCGCGGCCCGGGCGTCGGCCGGGGCGACGACGGCGCAGAAGCCGGTGCCCATGTTGAAGGTGGCGTACATGGTCTGCGGCGGGACGCCGCCCGCCTCGGCGATGAGCGCGAACACCGGCGGCGCGGGCGGCAGCGCGTCCAGGGTGTACGACACGTCCGCGGCCAGCCGGGCCAGGTTGAGCAGCCCGCCGCCGGAGATGTGGGCCAGGCCGCGCGGGGTGATCCCGGCCGCCCACAGCGCCTCGGCGGCCCGCACGTACACCCGGGTCGGCGCGAGCAGCGCGTCGGCCAGCTCGCTGGTGCGCCGGCCGAGGGCCTGGCGGGCCAGCGAGTAGCCGTTGCTGTGCAGACCGGAACTGGGCAGGGCCAGCACGACGTCGCCCGGGCGGACCATGGACCCGTCCACCGGGGTGCGCCCGTCCGGGATCGCGCCGACCGCCGTGCCGACCAGGTCGAGCATGGGGCCGCCGCCCGCCGAATCGGCCAGCATGGCGCCGATCTGCGCGATCTCGCCGCCGGGGATGGCGATGCCGGCCTCGTCGGCGCCCCGGTACAGGCCGCGGGCGATCGCCTCGAGCACGGCCGCGTCGATCCGGTCGGTCGCGATGTAGTCGAGCAGGGCCAGCGGCACCGCGCCGGTACAGATCACGTCGTTGACGTTGTTGGCCACGCAGTCGATCCCGACCGGCTCCCACCGGTCCGCCTCCCGGGCCAGCAGGATCTTGGTGCCCACCCCGTCGGTGGTCAGCGCGATCGGCGGCCCGGGCGGGATGTGCATGAGCGTGGCGAAGTAACCGCTGGCCAGGCCGGTGATGCTGGTCACCAGCGGGGAGCGGACCGCGGTCCGGGCCAGCCACGGGCGCATCGCCGTGGCGAACACGTCCTGCTCGCGCTCCTCGTCGACGCCTGCGCTCGCGTAAGGGTCCATGCCGAGAAGGGTACTGAGCCAAGGGTAACGAGGAGGTGAGCCGGGGGCGGGTGACCCGGCCCGTCAGGAATATTTGAAACTTCAACTGCGGTTATGCTGGCACCAAGCTGAGGAGGCTGTCATGCCAGCGATCACCGTCGACGACATACTCGTACTGCCCCGGGTCCCGGAGCCCGGCCTGGCCGAAACGGAGCGGAAGGTCACCTCGGTCACCACCGCGCCGTCCGGCTACGAGGGCGAGGGATTCCCGGTCCGGCGCGCCTTCGCCGGGGTGGACCTGCCCCGGCTCGACCCGTTCATCCACATGGACCAGATGGGCGAGGTCGACTACGGTCCCGGCGAGCCCAAGGGCACCCCGTGGCACCCGCACCGCGGGTTCGAGACCGTCACCTACATCATCGACGGCACGTTCCAGCACCAGGACTCCAACGGCGGCGGCGGTCTGATCACCAACGGCGACACCCAGTGGATGACCGCCGGCGGCGGCATCTTGCACATCGAGGCGCCGCCGGAGGAGCTCGTGGTCAGCGGCGGGCTGTTCCACGGCTTCCAGCTGTGGGTGAACCTGCCGGCCAAGCTGAAGATGACACCGCCGCGCTACCAGGACATCCGGGCCCGGCAGGTCGCGCTGCTGTCCTCGGCGGACGGCGGGGCGCTGCTGCGGGTCATCGCCGGCTCGTTCGGCGGTCATGACGGCCCCGGGGTCACGCATACGCCGATCTCGCTGGTGCACGTGACCGTGTCCGCGGGCGCGCAGGTCCGGCTGCCGTGGCGGAAGGACTTCAACTCGCTGGCCTACGTCCTCAGCGGTCAGGGGTTCGTGGGTCCGGATAGGCGCCCTATCCGGATGGGGCAGCTGGCCGTGTTCGGCGCCGGAGAGGCGATCACGTTCGCGGCCGGGCCTGCGGGCGACATGGACATCCTGCTGCTCGGCGGCGAGCCGATCAGGGAGCCGGTCGCGGCGTACGGGCCGTTCGTCATGAACACCCGCGCCGAGCTGGCCCAGGCGTTCGAGGACTTCCAGGCGGGCCGGCTGGGGTCGATCCCGGCCACCCCGCACCCGGGTCACGACGTTCTTTGACCCGAACGGGCGGGCTCTTCGCTCACTCACTCGGGCCTGGGGTCCCAGCGGAAACGGCGGACGGCCACGACAGCACCGACCCCGCCCCAGGCGGCTAGCACGGCGAGGTGCCGCCAGTCAGCGCCCGCGTGCGCGGCGAACGGTCCCGTCAGCGCTTCGTTGAACGGCCGCACCGGAAGCCAGCCGGAGATGTGGTTCAGCAGCTCGGAATTAATCGGCATGTACGTGCCCGAGACGAACAGCAGGGGGAACAGGACCAGCTGCGCCACCGCCGGGGCGGCCTCGGCATTGGAGATCACCGAAGCTACTGCCACGCCCAGCGCGCAGAAGCTGGCCGCCCCCAGCACCAGCGTCGCCGCGATCGCCAGCCAGTGCGAAGGGAACGGCACGCCGTAGAGCCGCCCGACACCGACGATCAGCGCGATGTCGACCACGCTGACCAGCACGCAGTGCGCGAGCAGGCCGCCGAAATAAGCCCAGGCCGGCAGCGGCGTGGCGCGGACCCGCTTGAGGATCCCGTTCTGCCGCCGCGCGGCGAGCGCGACGGCGAGCTGCCCGTAGCATGAGCCAAGCACGGACAGCGCGGCGATCGTCGGCACGTAGTACTGCAGGGCCGACAGCCCGCCGAAGTACGAGCTTTTGCCTACCCCGCCGAAGAGCGCGCCCATGATGACGATGAACACGACCGGGAAGATGAACGTGAAGATCGCGCTCTGCGGGTTGCGCCAGAACGACAGCTGCTCGTACCGGATCTGGTGAACCAGCATGCCGAGGCTATGACGCCGGCGAGCAGGGATAACGGTGGTCGTCATCGGATGGTCCTCTCCGGTGCGCCAGCTAGCGCGCCAGCACCGGTCAGTTGCAGGTAGACGTCCTCCAGGCTGGGCCGGTCCACGGTGAGCCCGGCCAGTACCGTGCCGCGCCGCAGCGCCCAGTCCGTCAGCTCGTGCAGGGCCTCGGTCGGGCGGCCGGTCTCCACCAGGACCACGCCGTTCGCCGCCTCCGCGGGCAGCGGCAGGTCGGTGATCGCGTAGCCGTCTGGCAGCGTGAAGGTGATGCGGGCCCGTTCGGCGTCGCGCCCGCCGAGCGAGGCCGGCGGCCCGTCGGCCACGACCACGCCGCCGGACAGCAGGACGACCCGGTCGGCCAGCGCCTGCGCCTCGTCCATGGCGTGCGTGGTCAGCAGGATCGTGGTGCCCGCCGTGCGCAGCTCGCGTACCAGCTGCCAGGCGTCCCGGCGGGCGGCCGGGTCGAACCCGGTCGTCGGCTCGTCCAGGAAGAGCAGCTCCGGGTCGCCGATCAGGCCCAGGGCCAGGTCCAGGCGGCGCTTCTGCCCGCCGGATAGCGTCCGGACCTTGCGCCGCTCAAGCCCGGCGAGGCCCACGAGCCCGATGACTTCCGGCACGCTCCTGGGGGCCGGGTAGTAGCCGGCGTCGCGGCTGATGGTCTCGCGCACGGTCAGGTACGGCTCGACCGCGATGTCCTGCAAGACCAGCCCGGTCCGCTCGCGCAGCTCGCGAGCGCCGGACCGGTCGCCTGGGTCACGGCCGAGAACTTCGGCCGTGCCGCCATCGCGGGCGCGGAATCCCTCCAGGATCTCCAGCGTGGTGGTTTTGCCGGCCCCGTTCGGCCCGAGCAAGGCGACGATCTCGCCTCGCCGGACGGTAAAGCCGATGTCTCGCACGGCCTGCACCGAGCCGTAGCTCTTGCGCAGCCCGGCGACGGCCAGGACGGCAGGCATGGCGGCGGTTTGCCCTGGTTCGGTATGCATGAACCCATTGCAGTGCGGCGGCGGTGCCGCGCGGCAGAGCTGCCGGTAGGGTCCTGACCGACGAAAGACGGTCCCGGCGCGGGCGGCGTGCAACTTTAGTAGGTTCCGGCCCGCCGAAGGTCTCGCCTCCGCCGGCGCCGGGGGCGAGATGACATAGCGTGAGCTCATGAGCGTGCGGACGTGGTACCGGGGGCACCTGCTCGCGGCGGACGTGCTCCTCGCGGTCTTCTTCGTGCTGCTCGACACCGGCGCCACGCTGGCGGGCGCTTCCTGGTGGCCGGCGCACCCCGGCACGCTGGCCTGGGCCATGCTGGCCGTCCAGGGCCTGGCGGATCTGTCGCTTGCGGCACGGCGGCGCGCACCCATGATCGTCATCGCCATCCTGGCCGCGTTCACGCTGGCGATATCTCTGCTGATCTCCCCGGCCGGAGCCCTGACCCCCGCGCACGCAGGGAACGTGTGGGCGCCATTCGGGACGGTGCTGGCCGCGTACGGGCTGTGCTACTACCGCAGGGACCGGCTCACCGCGTTCGCGGCGGTCGCCGTCCTGACCGCCATCGTGGCGAGGGTGTGGGAGCCGTCGGCGATAGTGATCACGGTCGGCGTGCTCAGGACGATGGCCGGGCCGCTGCTGGCGCTGTATTTCGGCGCCCGTCACGCCATGGTGCGGGCCCTTACCGAGCGGGCCGAGCGGGCCGAGCGGGAGCGCTACCTGCTCGCCGAGCAGGCCAGGGCCGACGAGCGGGTCCGGCTGGCGGGCGAGATGCACGACGTCGTGACCCACCGGGTGAGCTTGATGGTGCTGCAGGCCGGCGCGCTGGGCATCACCGCGACCGACGAGAACACCAGGCGGGCCGCGGAGGAACTGCGGGCCGCGGGCTGCCAGGCGCTCGATGAACTGCGGGATCTCGTCGGCATCCTGCGGACCGCACCCGACGGCGACCAGATGCCCGCGATATCGGGCCTGCCCGCGCTGATCGCCGAGTCGACGGCCGTCGGTACCCCGGCTGAGCTTGTCCAAGACGGGGACCCGGCGCTCGCCTCCCCGGTGGTCGCGCGCACGGCATTCCGGATCGTGCGCGAGGCACTGACGAACGTGCGCAAGCACGCGCCCGGCGCGCAGGTGCTCGTGCAGGTCAGCTACTGCGAATCGCAGGTCCGGCTCAGTGTCCGCAACGCCCCGGTAGCCAGCACGCCCGGCAGCGACCTGGCGGCCACCGGCTCCGGTCTCGGCCTCGCCAGCCTGCGCCAGCGCATCGAGCTGGTGCACGGCACCCTGCGGGCCGGCCCCGCCCCGGATGGCGGCTTCTGCCTGGAGGCGACGCTGCCCGCGTACGTCCCCACGGCCGAGCCGGCGGTGTGACCGGCATGGTCCGGGTAGTCGTCGTCGATGACGAGCCGATGGTCTGCGCCCACCTGCGCACGATTCTCGGCTCGGCCGCGGACATCGAGGTCGTCGATGAGGCCCGCGACGGCGCGGCCGGCGTCGAGGCGGTCGTGCGCAGCAGGCCCGATGTCGTGCTGATGGATCTGCGGATGCCCGGTGTCGACGGGATCACCGCGATCGAGCGGATCAGCAAGCTCGCCGATCCGCCGGTCGTGGTGGTGCTGACCACCTTCGACGCCGACCAGTACGTGCTACGCGCGCTCCGGGCCGGAGCGGCCGGATTCCTGGTCAAGTCCACTCCGCCGCAAGACCTGATCGGCCTCGTGCGAGTGGCAGCGGAGGGGCACACGGTGCTGTCCCCGGCGGCGGCCCGGCGCCTGATCGCCGCGTCCGCCGAGAGCCAGTCAGCCCGCGACCACGCCCGCAGGCTGGTCAGCTCGATGACCGGACGGGAAGCAGAAGTCCTCGCCTGCCTCGGCGAGGGCCTGTCGAACGCCCAGATCGCGGCCCGGCTCTACCTGTCAGAGGCAACCGTGAAGGGCTATGTGTCCCGGATGCTGGTCAAGCTGGGGTGCGCCAACCGCACGCAAGCCGGACTGCTGGCGCACGACGCCGGCATCGTCAGCCGGTAGGCGGCCGGGCACCGGATTGATAACCTGGACAGCAGGCAATCGCGGGACGATCCTGGGGGCGGTGGCGCGATGAGATTCATCCTCAACGTGATCTGGCTCGTGCTCTGCGGCATCTGGATGGCTATCCTCTACGCGCTGGTCGGACTGCTCTGCTTCGTCCTGTTCTTCCTGGTCATCACGATCCCGTTCGGGATCGCCGCGTTCCGGATCTCGGGTTACGTGCTGTGGCCGTTCGGCCGGACCATCGTCCCGCGCGAGGGGGGGATGGGCGTCGGCGCCATTGCCGGCAACATCATCTGGGTCATCCTGTTCGGCTGGGAGCTTGCGCTCGCCCACCTGGTCACCGGGATCCTGCTGTGCTTGACGATCATCGGCATTCCGCTGGGGCTCGCCAACTTCAAGATCATCCCCATCTCCCTCGTGCCGCTGGGGGTCCGGGTAGTCCCGTCCGACGAGCCGTCACCGAGCCACCGCTGAACCGGGGCCTGCGAAGAGGTCAGTTGCGCATGAGCTTGAGCGCGAGGGCGGGGCAGCCGGTCACGGCGCGGCGCGCGCCGCGGTCTAGGGCCGGGGGCACCGGCCCGGGATCGACGATGGGGTAGCCCCACTCGTCCAGGGTGACGAGCTCGGGCAGGAGTTCGGCGCACACGCCGTGCCCGGCGCAGGTGATCGGGTTGACCCGGAGCGTCTCGGCCATGGTCAGGTCCAGTCTTCTTCGCTCGTCGGCATGCCCTGCGGCAGCGGCAGGAACGGGGCGCGGTCGGTGGCCGAGCACTGGCCGCGGGCGTGCCGCTGGATTTCCGGCTCGAACACGGTCAGGGCGCTGCGGACGAACCGGACCGTGCCGTCCGGGTGGTGGCAGGCGCCGCGGCCTTCGACCAGGCCTGACCATCGTTCGAGGTCGGTGCGGATCTGCCGGCGGTGCCCCCGGCCCGCCAGCTCGGCCAGGCCGGCCGCGATGCGGGGCAGCCCGTTCAGGCACGGGCCGCACTGGCCGGCCGACTCGGCGGCCAGGTAGCCGGCCACCCGGGCCACCTCGGCCAGACCGCACCGGTCAGACGGCAGCGCCGCCAGCACGCCCGCGCCCGCGGCGGCGCCGAACCGGCGCAGCGACGCGTTGTCCAGCGTGATCCCCGCCGCGTCCGGCAGCGGCAGCCAGGTGCCGTGGTAGCCGCCGACCAGCCAGGCCTGCGCTCCTGGCCCCCCGGCGCCGTCGCCGTCGCCGAGCAGGGTGCGCAGCGGCGTGCCGATCGCGGCCTCGGCCACCTGGGGCCTGGCGTGCGGGCGGTAGACCGTGGTGAGCATGGAGCCGGGCTCGGTGGCGGTGCCGACGGCGCGGAACCAGCGCGGGCCGTACCGCGCGATCAGGGCCAGGTGAGCCAGCGTCTCGGCGTTCTGCATCAGGGTCGGCGCGCCGCCCAGCCCGCGCTCGCTGATCCGCGGCGGCTGGAAGGCAGGCAGCGCGGGGCCGCCGCCGAGCCGGTTCACTACCGCCGTCTCCTGGCCGGTCAGGAACCGCGGCGGGGCCTGCGTGATCGTCACGGCGAGCCGGTCCAGGCCGCGGGCGGCCCGTTCGGCCAGCGCGCGCAGGATCTCCGGGCCGGGCGAGCCGTGCAGGTACAGGTGCGCCTCGGTGGCACCGACCGTCTCGGCCGCCAGCTGCAGGCCGTCCAGCACGAGGTTCGGCGCGACCCGGAGCAGGCATTCGTCCTTGCGGCTGGCTGGCTCGCTCTCCGCGCCGTTGGCGACGACCACCTTGCGGCCCTGGCGGGCGCCGGCCCGTGCCACCGCGGCGAGCTTGCGGTGCACCGGGAAGGCCGCGCCGCCCCGGCCGGTCAGGCCGGACGCCTCGACGTCGGCGACGAGCGCGTCCGGTTGCCCGCGGTAGGGGGTGGGCCCGTACCTGGCCAGGTGAGCGCGCAGGTCCTCGGGGGCGGCCGGCAGCAGGCGGGGCAGCCCGGCAGCCTGCCGGGCTGCCCCGCCTGGTGCCGATTCGTGCGGTACCGACATATTCAGGGCGGTGGTCATCGGGTCACCGTGTGCTGAGAGAAGACCGCGGCGACCCGCCCGGCCCTGGGCACCTGGCGGGCGGCGTGAGCCAGCCGCCAGACTACCGCCGCCGCGATGATCATGGCGCAGCCGACGGCCAGGCCGAGCATCCAGCCCTGCTGCAGGTCCTTGCTGGAGCCGATGCTGTGCGCGAACGCGACCGGCCAGCTGGCGTAGGCGAGCAGGTGGATGGCCCGCCACAGGATCCGGTTCAGGCGGCCGCGGAGCAGGCTGGTCACGATCATCGCCAGCATGATGTCCAGCGAGACCGCGCCCAGGCCGAGCCACAGCCGCTCGTAGCCCGAGGTGAACGGGATGACCGCGGAGATCAGCGGGATGTGCACGTAGGTATCGAGCACCGCGGTCAGCACGTGGATGACGATGAGGGCCACCGACAGCAGGGACAGGTTCCGGTGCAGGTCGGTCACTGCGAACCTGGGCAGGCCGGGCAGGCGGCCCTGCCGGTTCACCAGGATGCCCAGCACCAGGACGGCGGTCAGCAGCAGCAGCGCGACGATACCGGTCGCGCGGCTGGCGTACCAGAAGGCGGTGTTCATGGTGTTCTCTCTGAGTCGTCGGGCCAGCCGGCCACGGTGAACACCGCGCCGGTCGTGTCGACCAGCCGGGCCGGCAGGCCGAGCCGCGCCAGCCAGGCCAGCGCCCGGCGGCCGCGGATGACCGCGGCCGTGCTGGCCGCGTTGGCGTCGGCGCAGCTCCCGGCGGTCACCGATACGGTGCGCCAGACGGGTTCGGCGGGCAGGCCGGTGCGCGGGTCGAGGATGTGGTGCAGCACGTCGCCGCCCCGCCGCCAGCGGCGCGCGGCCGTGCTCGACGTGGCCAGGCCGCCGTCACGGATGGCGATCAGCGCGTACGGCCCTTCCGGCGTTTCGCCGGGCTGGCCGGTCACGTCCTGGACCCGGATCCGCCAGCCGGTGGCGGGCGGCGGACCCGCGACCGCGATGTCGCCGCCCAGGCTGACCAGGACGCCGCCGCCGAGCCTTTGTGCAATCCGGGCGGCGGCCCGGTCCGCGGCCCACGCCTTCGCCGTCGCGCCCAGGTCGAGCTGGATCCCGGCGGGCATGGTCAGGAACTGGCCGTCCAGGCGGACCTCGCGCCAGCCGGGCACCTGCCTGACGGTGGGGCTGAGTGCCGGACCGTTCGGCTCTATCTGCTGGAAATCACGGTCGTACCCTGCCGCGGACATGGCCGCGCCCACGGTCGGGTCCACATCGCCGTCGGTCAGCCTGGCCGCCCGCAGCGCCACCGTGACGGCCTCGGCCAGCAGCGGGCTGATGCGGTGGCGGCCGCCGGTCAGGGAGCGGATCTCGGCGTCGGCGCGGAACCGGCTGCAGGCCGCGTCCACCTCGGCGAGGTCGTTTTCGAGCAGGCGGCGGGCCTCGGGCAGGCAGCCGGGTTCGGTCACCACCAGCTGGACCAGCGTGCCGAGGGCACGCCAGCTGGCTGACGCGTCGGCGTCGGTGGCAGTTTCCGGCATCAGGAGCCGCCGGAGGTGGCCTGGCTCCCGCCGCCTGAGCTTGCGGTCGGCGAGGAGCCGGAGCTGAGGCCGCCGGAGCTCGAATTGGACGAGCCTGAGCTGGTGGAGCCGGAGCCAGAGCTGGCGGAGCCGGAACTGGTGGAGCCGGAGCTGGTACCGGACGAGCTCGAGCCCGAGCTGGCCGGTGAGGAACTCGACGAGCCGGCCGGGGTGGCGCCGGAGCTGCCGGATTTGCCGGACGTGCTGGACGTGCTGGTCGTGTGGGCGGATCCGGGCAGGGCCAGGGCCAGTGCGCCGGCCGTCACCACGCTGGCCATGGTGACCGCGGTGGTGGTGGACCGGACCTTGGCCCGGCCGCGCTCCCTGGCCGTCACGGCCTGGCGGATCCCGTCGTCTCGGCGTGCGCTGCTCATGTAATTCATCCTGCAGTCACGTTTTCCGGAATCCCTGCACGAACCTTCTGGGTTGGCTATGAGCCGGCGGGCGAGTGGGTAGCGCGGGGGGGACCGGCGGACTTACCGGCAGACTTCCAGGCCCGGCTGGTGCCGGGCGCCGCGGGAGCGCATGATCCCTGGTATCGCGCGCCGCGACGGCGCATACGCCCCGGATATTCACGGTGCCTGGTCGCACCATGCCCGCGCGCAGCGCGGACGCTGATGTGCCCTGGAAGCGAACGGAAGGATGATCATGAAATCCAGGACCCTGACCATGGCAATGGTGGCCCTGGCGGGGATCGCCACCGGCGCGGTCCTGGTGCGGTCGGTCAGCTTCGGCGAGAGCACCAACGCCGGGTACAGCAGCGCGGCCCGCTCTGCCGCCGCCAGCCCGGCGGCGCAGCGCAGCGGGGAGTACGTGTTCGCCTGCGTGAACAAGACCGGCAAGATCGACTACCTGGAGTTCCGGTTGCCGCTGCCGCACCAGTGCTGGTTCTCCGGCGAGTCGCTCTGGCACTTCGCGGCCCTGCCCGCCGTGGTTCCTTCGGCGTCCCCGTCCCCCTCGCCGACGCCGACGCCGACCCCCACGCCGACTCCCACCGTATCGGCCCCGGCCGCGTCGTTCCCTTCGGCGTCCCAGTCTTCGTCCGCGTCTGCCTCGGCGTCTTCGTCGGCGTCTTCGTCGGCCACGGCGACCCCGGGCAACTAACCGGGGTGGCGCGGGCGGCGGGTGAGGTGCGGCCGTGTTGATCCGGCTGCGGTACGCCGCCCTGAGCGCGGCGATCGTCGCGTTCGGCGCCGGGGTGCCGGCGGTGATCGCGACCGGCACGGTGAAGGTGGGTTACGCCCAGGCCAGCCGTCCTGATGCCCTGGTTGCGCCCAGCTCGGCTCCGGCGCCCCAGGGTGGCGGGGTGCCAGCCCGTTCGGCACCCGACTCGCCGCCCCGCCAGCTGATCGTGCCGGATCTGGTCGCGGTGCTGCCTTCCGGCATCACCGCCGCGCAGGTGAGCGCCATCGGCGGGCTGACCGGGGTGCGGGCGGTGCTGGCCGTGGCCGGCGGCCGGATGACGGTCGATGGCCGGACGGTTAGCGTGCTCGGTGTCCCGCCCGCGTTCCGGTCGTGGACCCCGCCCGCGACGGCGGCGGACGCCGGGATCTGGGCTCGCCTGTCCGGCGGGCAGTTCATCTCCAGCGGGGCTGCAGCGGGCGGGCTGGGGATTCCGGGCGTGGACGCGATCGTGAGCAGCGACCTGGCGGCCGGGCTGGGGCTGACCGCCGACGTCGCCGTCTTGATCAACGCGCCGGCCGCGGACCTGGCCGCGCTCATGTCCGAGGTGCGCGCGGTCACCGGCCCCGGAGGCACGGTGCGGAACCTGGTCCCGGTGGTGACGACGACGAGCCTTCCGGTGGACACGAGTGTGCCGGCTGGGCGCCCGGCGAACTGGCTGGAGCTGTACCGGGAATCGGCGGCACAGTACTGCCCGGGCCTGTCCTGGACGGTGCTGGCCGCCATCGGCGAGATCGAGAGCGGCGACGGGGCGAACAACGGGCCGTCCAGCGTGGGGGCGCTGGGGCCGATGCAGTTCATGCCGTCCACCTGGCGGATCTGGGGCACCGACGGGTTCGGCCAGACCGGACCGCCGGACATCATGAACCCGCTGGACGCGGTGCCCTCGGCCGCGCGGATGCTGTGCGCCGACGGCGCGGCCCAGGGCGGTGCGGCCCAGGGCGGGGCGGCACTGTCCGCGGCGATCTTCGGCTACAACCACGCCACCTGGTACGTCAGCGAGGTGCTCTCGCTGGCCGGCGAGTATGCGCAGGAATACCCGTGAACGACAGAAAGGAGATGGTACCGATGCGCCTGCGGACGGGACGAGTGCTGGCCGCCTGCCTCATAGGCGCGGGTTCCGCCGCGTGGGGCCTGGCCGGCGGCCTGCCGGGGATCGCGCTGGCCGCCTCGGCGGCCAGTTCGCAATGCGAACCGCTCACGGCCGCCCCGGCCGCCTCATCGGCCTCGCCGTCCGCCTCGCCGACCGCCCCGCAGGCTGAGCTGTGCGTGAGCGTGCAAGCATCCCAGCCCGGTATCAAGCGGGGCCAGGCAGCGTCGTTTATCGTCCAGGTCTCGGCGCAGAACGGTTCGGCGTCCGGGGTGTCGGTGACGCTGGCGGCGGCGCCCTCGGGCCAGACGGCCACGTTCACCGACCGCTGCCCGGGCGGAAACGGATCGGCCACCTGCGCGGTCGGGTCGCTGGGTACCTCGGTGGCACCGGCGGCGTACCAGCTGCAAGCCCAGATCCCCGTCGCCTCCTCGGCCAGTTCGGTCACCTCGGTGACGCTGACCGCCACCGCGGACGCCGCTACCAGCCCGGCCATGACCACCATGCCGACCGCGTCGCAGTCGGTGAGCGTGGCCGCGGCCGCGTCGGCGAGTCCGTCTCCGACGAAGAAGGCATCGAGCACGGCCCCGGCGTCCTCTCCGGTGGCGCAGGTCAGCCCGGTCAGCACCCCGGGGCTGGCCACGGTGCTGCCGCCGGTCACCGTCCCCACCCCAGCGAGCGTGACCACCTCGCTGTTCACCCCGGCGAACGTGGCCAGCGACCTGCCCGTGGTCGCCCCCGTCCCCACCCCGACCCCGGTCACCGGGACCCCGGGCAGCCCTGTCGCAGACACAAGCTCACCGCAGGCGGGCAGCTTCACCCTGGCGCTGAACATGTCCGCGGCCACCGCCCAGGTGTTCGGGCTGATCATCGTGGCGCTGGCCCTGACCCTGGCCGCGACCAAGCTGGTCGCTGACTACTTCACCCCGCAAAGGAACGGCGGTGACAAGGCATCACCGAAGAAGCCAGCGCACAGTAAGGCCGGTAACGGCGGGACGACCAAACGGCTGGGGCTGTTTCGGCGCGCTCAGGGGCAGGCTGGCCCGGGCGGCCAGCCGCCAACGTCATCGCCTCGGCAGGACCCGATGAAGCCGACTGAGACCACCACCTGACCAACCAGCCTTGGCGGTTGTTTCCGAGGTCGTTCAGGCGATTCTCTGGCCGTTGTCCAGGCTTCGAATCTGGTGCTCTTCGCGCCCCGTCCAGTCGCCCGCCGTTAGCAAGATCTCGCACTGGGACACACCCTCAAACGACCAGCTCGCGAAGTCTTCGTCGTAACGCCATGAGAGCAAGAGTTCCTCGCCAAAGCGCAGCAAGGAGGCTTCGGTCAGGTAAACGATGCCGCCGATGCCGACGAGACGATAATCAGCGAGGCGCATGCCAGCATCCCGGTCCCGCGGGATAGTCATCGGCGGGAAGAGTTCCCCTCCCTCGGCGAGATCGAACCCTGCGACGATCTCACCCGCATCAGGGAGGAAAAGCAGCCGACCCTTCGCTTCATTCAGCACAGCGACTCCGCCTGGGAGATCTCCGGCCACTGGCGAAGGCAGCTCGATGTCCTCGCAGTTGGTCGCCTTGATTACCGCAGATGAGGCTCCCGTCAGCCGCAGCGACCCCCAAGGGCCCAGGTCTCCCGAACCTGAGGCAAATCGCACAATGCTGAGGTCCACGTCACCCCCCCGGCCTGATCAGGCGCGCTTGGCCGCCGAAAGCTGCTGTTCAGCCTCTTCCCGGACGCGTAGCCACGGGTCGCGCGTAAGCCGCTCGAGCACTACGCGCGGAGTCTTCCGGTGACGGGCCACTATTAGCCTTACGGAATCATCCATCGTCGATGGCAAACAATTCCACAATCTCCGGACTGAGCTTGCGTTTCATAGCGACCATAAGCCGTACCTGCTCATCAGGATCACTGGCGAGAAGGGCAAGGATTTCGAGCTAAATTAATATCTCCGAGCCTAACGACCGCGATCGGCCAAGCGGCCGTCTGGCGCCGGGCGCTGGACCCCATGCAGTTCATGCTGTCGACGTGGCGGATCTGGAGGCACCGACGGGTTTGGCGAGACCGGACCGCCGGACATCATGAACGCGCTGGACGCGGTGCCCTCGGCCGCCCGGCCGCAGAAATCGAATACCGCAACCGCACTGCGCGAAGTGAGACTGTCGAGAGCTTCTACCAGCTCCCAAACCTCGAAGTACAAGCCATGAGCGGGTTCGGTCATTAACGCCAGAGCGGATCCATGGTGTCATGGAGAATTGCCGGCAAGAACCGCACGCAGGCGTCGCGTGGCGGCGAACCACTCGTCGGCCTTACCGCTTACGCGCAAATCCACCTTCACGTCATTCTCGCCGTTCAGGAGACAGTCAACAACCCCGGCGGCGAGTGGAATAAGATTTTCCGGTATCGGAGGTATCCGGTTGGCCGGCCCGTAGTTCCGGGACTGGAACTCCTCGCCACCAGGCAGGTTACGAGCTACGAGGGCCGCCGCCGCCAAGGCCACCTGAGCGCGGAAGCCATCGACATAGCTGTCGCGGCTGCCGACTGCCGCCAGCGCGTCATGAATCATGCCGATGCGCTCAGATTCAGGCGCATCATCAAGATGGCCGGCAAAGTCGGCAGCCGTATCGTTGTCGAACGGCCCGCAACCCCATCTACTCATGAATACACGTTCCTATTTATCGAATGGCCAGGTCCCCGCCTGTCTTGCCTCGTAGAGCCTCTCTCCGTGTGCCTCGATATCGCTGCTGAGCCTAAATCCCATGTCCCTGAAAGCTACCTTGAATATGTGCTCCTTGACCAGCAAATCGAAATCACGCCCGCAAAAATGCACACATATAGCGTCGGCGCGACTGGCGAGCTTTCCGTCCCTCACATGCTCGCCCAATCGCCGGACGAAGTTATCGGTCTTTCCTATGTAGACGCTGCCCGGGTCGGAGATGTCGTCAAATATGTAGACCCCCTGATTCTTGTCGCAGTTGTGGACGAGTATATCGGCGGCGGCGGTGGCGATGTAGAAGTCGTGGTTGCCGGGGATGGTGAGGTCCCACATCCAGCCGGACCGGTCTCGGGGCGCGTGGCCGCCCAGGACGGTGGCGGTGCCGCCTGCGGGGGTGCGCAGGTGGGTGCCGTACCTGAGGGCACCCGCCTTGACCCAGCGGTGCGTGGTGACGTCCCAGAACGGGTGGTTGCTGGTGGTGTGGATGACCGCGGTTCGGCCGCGGGCGCGGACGGTCAGGTCGTACAGGTTGGTGTCGTGGTGGACCAGGACCGCGGCGATCGTCCCGGCCTGGGTCTTGCCGGTCTTGGTGCCGGTCGAGACCACCTTCTCGCCGGGCTTCAGCGAGGAGATCGGCACCGCCTTGCCGTTAGCGAGCAGCACCTTGGTGCCGGGGCTGAAGCTCAGCCCGCAACTCTCGGCCGCCTTGACGCCAACCCGCTCGGCGACGCCCGCGCCGGCTTCCTCGGCGGCGTCCATGGCAGCGACTTCGACTTCGCCTTCGCCGCCGGTGGCGACGACCAGGGCGACGGTGACGGCGGCCTTGACGCAGCTGGACAGGTGCGGGTTGGTAACGCAGGAGACCACGTCCTGGGCGCCGGAGTACTTGTAGGCGGCCTTGGCGACGGCCACCGCGGCGCGGGCGACCTTCTTGGCGACCTTCTTCACCACCCGGGCGACCGCCCGGGCCGCCTTGGCCACCTTCCGGGCCATCTGCTTGGCATATTCCGCGGTCAGCTTGGCTACCACCGCGGTGTCGTGCGCCGCGACCGCCGCCTCCTGGGCCGCGACGGCCGCCAGCACGTGCGCGGTCCGGGCGGCGGCGTCGGCCAGCCTGGCCGCGATGTCAGCCGCCCGGGCCGCGCCCTTGGCGGCCTCCGCCGCCAGCTGCGCCCCGATCTGCGCGGCGTCGGCGGCTGCCTGCAGGGCGAACGCGCTGGCTTCCAGCACGCCGTAGGCGACGAACGCCGCGGCGGCACGCGCCTCGTCGTACAGGGCTATCCCGGTCTCGACCGCCGCGTCCTTGAGGTACCCGGGGATCTTCCATGCCTCCCAGGTCCTGGCCTTGCCCAGGTCGGCGCGGGCGGCCGCCCAGGCGGCGTTGGCCTTGTCCTGCCATTCCCGGGCCACCTGCAGCTGAGCCTGCGCCGCCTTGAACGCGGCCGCGGCCAGCTGCTCGGCCTTGGCCGCCAGCTGCGCGGCCTTGGCGGCGGCGGAGTTCAGCATGCGGGCCAGCGCAGCCGCGCTGTGCGCGGCCACCGACGCGGCCACCGCCGCGCTGGCGGCTGCGGCGGCCGCTACCGCTGCGGCGGACGCCTTGGCGTGGGCTTCGGCCGCGCGGGCGGCCGCGGCCGCGATCTCCCCGGCGGTGACGCCGCCGCCGGACCCAGAGGACGACGACGGGGCGTGCCCGGACGGGTCCGTGACCGACATGGGATTGTCGTCGGCGTAGGCGTGCAGGTTGTCCGTGACCGCCGGGCCGCCCTCGCCGCCGGTGTAGGTGTCCTGGTTGATGAACCCGCCCGCGGACGGCTTGTAGAACCGGGCGCCCATGTCCACCTGCCCGGTGCCCGGGTCGGTCCACTGGCCCTGGTAGCCGACCTGGACAGCCGGCCCGGCGCTGGCCAGCACCTGGCCCCACGGGTCATAGGTGACCGAGCTGGTGAGCGCGGTGCCGCTGGTGGTGAACAGGCCGGACAGGTCATTGTGCTGGTTGTTCAGCGCGAGCAGCCTGGCGCCGGAGGTCGTGCTGACACCGGTGATCTGCCCGGCCGGGTCGCGGGAGTAGGAGGCCGAGGAGTCCGAGGCGACCTGGTTGGTCATCCCGTCGTAGGTCAGCGCGATGGTGGTGCCACCGGTGTGGTTCGCGTCGCTGACCATGCGGCCGAGGGCGTCATAGGACAGCGAGGAGGCCGCGTCGGTGACCTGTTGGCCGTAGGCGTCGGAGGCGAAGTTGGTGGTCGCACCGGAACTGGTGGCGGTGGCCAGGTCGCCGCCAGCGGTGTAGGCGTACGTGCTCGATCCGTCGGAGGTCAGCTCGTTGCGCGCGTCGTAGCTGAAGGTGGTGCCGTTGTTGCTGGTCAGGTTGCCGGCGTTGTCGTAGCCGTAGGTCTTGGTGACGGCCGAGCCGCCAGACGGTGTGGCGGTCCACGAGGTCAGCCGGTTCGCCCGGTCGTACCCGTAGGTGTTGGTGACAGTCCCGGTTCCGCCGCCAGCCGTGGCGAGGCCGCTCGTCGTCATCGACGTGACATTGTTGCCGGCGTCGTAGCCGTAGCCGATGGCGGCGACCTGGGTGCCGCCGGCCGTGGCGATGGTGTCGGAGGTCAGCCGGTGCAGGCTGTCGTAGCCGAAGCCCTGGGTGTCGTTCCCGGTCCCGTAGGAGATCTGGGTGACCTGGTCCAGGTTGTTGTAGGCGTAGGTGCCGGTGGCGCCGGAGGCGGCGTCGGCGTTGGTGGCCAGCCGCCCGGCGCTGTCGTAGGTATAGGTGGAGGTGCCGGCCGCCTCCGCGGCCGTGGCCAGCTGGCCGCTGCCGTTGTAGGTGAAGACGGAGGTGCCGGCCGACCCGGAGGCGGACAGCAGCAGGCCGCGGTCGTCCCAGCCGAACGATTCGGAGGTGGCGGGCTGGTACCCGGGCGTGCCCGATGTTCCGGCGGCACCGGTCGCGGCGGTCAGCAGCCGCCCGCTGCTGTCGTAGGTGAAGTTCCTGGTCGCGGTCGGCGCGGCCGCGCCGGAACCGGACTGGCCGGTCATGTCGCCCATCGCGTCGTAGCTGCTGGTGATCTGCACGCCGCCGGGCAGGTTCTGGGTGACCAGGTCGCCGTTGCCGTCGTAGACGTCGGTGGTGGTGGAGTCGGCCGCGGTGCCATGGGCGGCCGTCGGGGGTTCGGTGATGATCGCAGGCAAACCCCGGGAGTTGTAGGTGGTGTAGGTGGTGTTGCCGTTGCCGTCGGTCAGCGCCGTACGGTTTCCGGCCAGGTCATACCCGTAGCTGACGGTGATGCTCTGGCCGGAGGACACCGGCTCGGTCTGCGAGGTGAGCATCCCCGTCGCGTCGTAGCTGTAGGTGGCGGTGTTGCCCAGGAAGCTGGTCGCGGAGGTGATCTGCCCGTCGGGGTTGTAGACGGCCGACTCGGTGCGCAGTGCCGTCCCGGCAGCGTTCAGGTCCGCCAGCGAGGTCTGGCGCCCGGCCAGGTCGTAGCTGGCCGTGGTCGCGGTGCCGTCTGGCAGCGTCATCTTGGCCAGGTTGCCGTCCAGGTTGTAGGCGTAGGTACTTGTGTTCCCGGCACCGTCGGTAGTGGAGATCCGCTCCCCCACCGCGTCGTACGCGGCCGTGGCCTGCACGCCGGTCGGGCTGGTCTGCGAGGTCAACTCGCCCGCGTCGTTGTACCCGTAGCTGGTGGTGTAGGCCGCGGAGGCGTTCTGCCGCACCAGGCTGGTCGCCGTGATCAGGTGGCCTAGGTTGTCGTAGGTGGCCTGGGTCTGCGCCCCCGTGGGGTCGGTGACGCTGGTCTGTTCCCCGGCCGGGTCGTAGGTGTAGGTCGTCACCCCGCTGCCGGGGTCGGTCTGGCTGGCCAGGTCACCGAGCTGGTCGTAGCCGAACTGCGTAACGTTGCCCAGTGGGTCGGTGGTCTTTGTCTGCTCCCCGAGGTTGTTGTACACCGAGGTGGTGGTGCCGCCGGCTGGCGTGCTGGAGCCGGGCGGGGTGTAGGACGGATCGGTGACCGACACCTGATGGCCGTCCTGGTCGTAGGCGGAGGTCGTGACGTTGCCGTCCGGGTCGGAATTCTCGGTCTGGTCGCCGAACGTGTCATAGCCCGTCATGGTGACCGGGTTGGCGGTGACCGGCGCGCCGCCGCCGCCGGTCTGGCTCGGCACGGCCGGGCCGGTTTCCACGACCGGGCGTCCGGCCTCGTCGTTCGAGATCGTTGTGGTGTTGCCCGCCGGGTCGGTCTCGGAGGTCACCACGCCGCGCTGGTCCCGTACGTAGCTGGTGGTCAGGTTCCCGCCGGTGTTGTCGACCGTCTGCGACAACTCCTGGTCCATCGCGTTGTAGGTCATTGTCTCGGTCTGCGTGACCCCGCCGCCGGCCAACGTCTTCGCGACGACATTCCCGTCGGAGTCGTAGGTTGCGGTGACCGCCTGGTTCACCCCGGACGGGTCCACCGTCTGCGAGGTCACCTGGCCATCGGCGTTGTAGGCGGTGTTGGCGACCAGCCCGCCCGGCGCCGTTTCCGTGACCCGGTTGCCGGCCGCGTCGTACCCGTAGGTGGTGACGCTTTGCTTCCCGCCGCTGCAGCTGGAGCAGACAACGTAGCTGGATGCGAGCCGGTTGTCGCCGTAGTACGTGTAGTTGGTCTGCGTCCCCTTGACGTTGGTGACCGACGCCAGCCTCCCGGCGGGATCGTAGGCCCGGGATTCCTGCACCAGGTTGGCCGGCGGCGACGGGTTACCGGGATTGCCGGTGTAGCCCTGCAGTGTGGTGGTCAGCAGGTTCCCCGCGTCGTCGTAGGTGTAGGCGGTGGTCACCCCGGCGGGGTTGGTCTGGCTGATCCGGTCGCCCAGCGCGTCGTAGGTGTACGAGGTGGTGTTCCCCAGCCCGTCGGCGGTGGACGCAAGCTTGCCGTTGGTGTTGTAGGTGCTGGTGATGGTCCGGGACGGGTCTCCGCCGGTGCTGTCGCTGATCGTGGTGGTCAGCACGTTGGAGTCGGCGTCGTAGGTGTAGGTGGTCACCTTGGTGTGCACCGCGCCGGTCACCCGGTCGGTGACCGGCGGGTCCGTCTCGGCGACGAGCCGGTCCTGGCCGTCGTAGGCGTAGCTGGTGGTCAGGCCGGCCGGGAAGGTGTTCGAGACCTGCGCCTGGGTGAGATCGCGGCCCAGGTTGTCGTAGCTGTACTTGGTCACCAGCCCGAGCGGGTTCGTGGCCTGCATGACGTCGCCGGCCGAGTCATAGGCGTAACTGGTCACCCCGCCGCCGGGCGCGGTGACCGACGCCAGCAGGCCAGGGGGTTCGGTGCCGCCGCCCACGGCAGACTCCGTTCCCGCGGTATAGGCATAGGAGGTCTTGCAGCCGGACGGGCAGGCCGGCGTGGGCGGTGTGGTCTTGGTCGCGATCTGGGCCGATGAGGTGTATGTGGTCACCGTGTCGTAGGTGGGGTCAGATGGCGAGGAGGAGCGGGCGTCCCGGGAGTCGGTCGACTTGTCGTTACGCGGATCCAGCGGGGTCGACAGGTTCTCGTAATAGGAGGCGTACGAGGTCTGACAGTTGCCGACGGCCGCGCACGTGGTCGTGGAGGTCACGTTGTTGTGCGCGTCGTAGGTCATGTAGCTGGTGTCGCCGTCCGGGTCGGTGATCGTCGCGGCCCGCACAGCGGCGTCGTAGCCGTACGAGGTGACCCCGCCGAGCACGTTGACCGACTGGACCAGCGCTCCGCTGGAGTAGGTGTACACGGAGTTCTTGCCCAGCGGGTCGGTAACCGTGATCGTCTGGGTGTTCAGCGTCGGCAGGGTCACCGGCGTCTGGAACGGCGGCGAGCCGGTGGTCGGGGCGGTCACCTGGAAGGTCAGGGCGCCGTGGTCGGCGGTCACCTGCCCCGGGGTCAACTGGCCGGTGTAGAGCGACACGTCGGCGATCGACCCGGTGAAGAAACCGTTCGACCCGTTGCCGATGGTGGCGACGTACCCGGCGGCAGACGCGGTGGCCTGCGTGGCGATCTGCGCCGTGGTCAGCACCGCGCCATCGACGTACAGGGTCGCGGTCTGGCTGAACGATCCGGGGGTGCAGGTGAACGACCCGGAGGGGCAGACGCTGCCGGGGCTGAGGGTGAGGACGGCCTGATGCCATGTGCCGTCGGTGACGGCGGTGCCGGAGCAGAACCCGAACATTGGCGCGTTCAGCGTCGTGCTGCCGATCTTCCCCTCCAGGCAGCTGGTTCCGGAAGGAACCCACAACGCCATCGGCTCGCCATTCTGCCCGGACCCGGACGACAGCAGGGTCCCGTGCCCGGTGGTCTTGAACCACAGCTCCGCCGACTCTGCGCCGGTGCCGGCGAAGTACCCGCCAGGGATGCTGACCTGCGAGCTGGTCCCGTTGAAGGTCGCCGCCGTCCCGTCCGGGAACCCGGTCGGACCCGCCGCGCCCAGGGTCACGTTGGCATACGTCGCGGGCGGCCGCGGGCTGGCCGCGGTCGCGGCGCCGCCGACCATGTCCTTGGCCAGCGGCCCGGCGGTGTCGTTCAGTGGCCAGAAGTCCTCCGGCGAGTTCGCCAGCACCGCGCTGTCATAGGCGGTCGATGAGGAGCGCGGCACCGCGCCACCGTAGGTCCAGGTCCCGCCGACGGCGTCGGTTACCGTCGCCACCCGGTCGTTGACGGTGTCGTAGGCCGCCGACAGCTCGCTGCGCCCGGCCGGGCTGGTGACCGAGGTCAGCTCCGCCGCCTGGCGGGTCTCGGCCGCGTACTGCGCCGCGACCGTGCCCACGCTGGGCAGCTGGTTGTGGTAGACCGACAGGTCGGCCATGGACCCGTTGAAGTACGACCAGCTGCCGGACGAGGAACAGCCATTGGGGCAGGAGGTCTGAACAAGCAGGCCGGCGCCGAGCAGCGCGTACGCGCCGGTCGGCAGGGTGAGGGGGGTGGTGCCCGAGCCGACGAGCTGGCCGTCCAGGTACATAGCCTGGCCCGGAACCAGCACCGCCTGGTGCCAGGCGCCGTTGTTGACCGCTGCCGGAGAGACGAAGGTCTGGCCGTATGTGTCTATCGGGGGGAAGCTCAGGGCGGCGGTCGTGGTCTTCAGGCCGTCCAGATGGCCGTCGCTGCCGATCCAGAGCACCGGCACCTCTTCGGACCCGTAGCACCCCGAAGCGCAGTCGCTGGGCAGGAGAGACGACACGCCTAGCAGGATCCCCGAGGCGGTGGTGGTCTTGAACCAGATGCTCACCGCCATGCTCTGGGTCGCGGTGCCGCTGGGCAGCACCCGGCCGGTGTCCGCGATGCTGGAGCAGGAGCTCAGCTGGGCCGGGTTGGTGCACCACGCCCCGTCCAGCGGGATCAGCGAACTGGTCCCGTTGAAGGAGGTCGCGGTCCCACCCGGGACCGGCCCGGCTACGCCGCGGGTAGTGCCGAACTCGGTGGCGGGCGGGTCCACGGTGGTCAGGTCGTCCACCGGGACCTGGTTGGCGGCCACGGTGGCGCTGGCCGCATCGTTCAGCCGGTAGTAGCTGGTGGGGTCGGCGTTCATCACCGAGGTGGGGGCGTGCGAGGCGTTGGTGTTGTACCCGTAGCTGGTGCACGCGGTGGTGGTCCCTGGCGGGCAGACCTGGGTGAGCAGATCACCGCTGTACCCGTAGGTCCAGGTCAGCGCCGTTCCTGACTGGCCTGCCGTCGCCGGGTCGGTGGCCACCGTGGCCACGTGCGGGGACGTCGCCCCGGTGGGGGTGGACCAGGTCAGGTGCAGCGCCCGCCCCGAGGTGGTGCTGGTGATCGTGGTTAGCGTCCCGCTGCTATAGCCGAACGTCTCGGCCTTCCCGGTGTTGTCTGTGATGGCGGAGATCAGCCACGAGGTCCCGCTGGCCTGGCCGAACTGGTAGGTGGTGCCGGTCTGGTCGGTGATCGCGAAGCCGCCGCCGGACAGCGCGGACACCACCGCGTACAGGTCCTGTGGCGGGGCGTACCCGCCAGCCGCGTTCTTGGCGAACCGGACCTGCTGCCCGTCCGCCAGCGTGAGGATCATGGCGCCCGACCCGTCCGGGTCCGGGACCAGCGCCATGTCCAGCACCGAGGACCAGCCCGCCCCGAGCGCCTGCGAGGTGCGCGGGTCCAGCGAGTTGTAGGTCCGCACGACCGACAGCGGCGGCCCCACCGTCGCCACGCTCGCATCGGTGGCCTGCTGGGAGACGTTCCCGGAGCGCGGGTCGATGGTCTTGCCCGACCCGCTGAAGTCGGTGCCGCCCAGGTCGGAGGTCATGATCGGGTTGCCGTCGTCGGCCTGGTAGGCGTTGCCCAGCCGGTGCGAGATGGTCGGCTGGGCGTTGCCGACCACGAACGAGATCGGCGTGGTCCAGGTGATCCCGGCCCCGGTCAGCGACGGCGGCGGCACCGCGTCGCTCACCGTGACCTGCCAGTAGTAGGTAGTCCCCCAGGTCAGGGCGGTAGTCGGCGTCCAGTTATTGCCGCTGCCGGACACCCATCCCGACGACTGCAGCACGGTGGCCGTGCTCGGATTGGGGCCGTTGAGGATTCGGAAGGCGTAGGAGAATGTCGGGTTGGCCGGGTACCCGCCGGGCACGAACGCCGACGCGCTCAGCTGCGGGGTCTGGGTGTTCACGTCCGTGCCTGGCAGCGGTTCCTGCTCGTTGACCTGCGGCGGGTACTGCTGGATGGTGTACGGAGCGCAGTACTGGTTGCCGCCCTCGGAGGAAAAGTACGCGCCGGCCGCGTTCACCGCGTCCCAGCAGATCTCGTACGACCCGGGGTTCTCGGCCGGCGTGACGCTTTCCACCGTCGCGGTCCCGTTCGGGGCGACGGTGCCGGTGATCGCGACACCCGGGCCGGTGGTCAGCGGCGTCCCGGTGCCGGTGGTGTCCCCGGAGGGGAACACCTTGGCCCCGAGCGCGTACCCGCTCCAAGTGCTGGTCCCGGTGTTGGTCAAGGTCACCGCGATCCGGCCGGACTGGTTGGCCATCGGCACCGTGTCGAACATCGACGCCACGCTGTAGGAGGCGTTGTCGGTGCCGCCGCTCATGTAAGCCGTCAGCGACGCCGACGCGCTGGCGGACGGCGACACCGACGGGCTGGGCGAAGAGGATGCCGACGGGCTGGGCGAAGACGATGCTGGGGCAGACGGCGAGGCGCTGGGCTGCGAGGATCCCGCGTCGCCAGAAGCCGAGCCCGCCACCAGGTGACCGGCCGACATATCCGCCGAGCCGGTGGTCACCAGGGTGCGGGAGCCGACCGGCGGCGGCGCCAGGGCCGGGACTGGGGCCTGGTGGCCCTTGAGGTGGCCCATGACGGTGCCCGCCCGGGTCGCCGAGGCCGGCACGTAGTGCGCCTTGCCCGCCGCGGTCCCAATGCGCTGCGCGGGCCCGGCCGCATAGCCGAACATCTTCGGCGACGGCACGGTGCCGCCGGCCGCGGCCGGCACCGCGGCGGCACCCGGCGCGAAGATGGCCAGGCACATGATCCCGACGGTCGCGATCACGATCGCACGCAGCCGCGCCGGCGAGAGGACTCGGCGGCGACCTCGGCCTGACCTGGACAACCAACCCGGCATGCTCGAAGCCGGGGAGATGCTCAGGCAGTTTCAGCTGGCGCCCATCGAGGATCTGGCGCGCGCCCAGCGCGTGCAGCCCGTGCACGACCCCGGGGAACTGGGCGACGACATCTGGGAGTCGGATGACGAGCTGGCGGCGTTCCTGGCGGAACTCCGGGTTATCCGAACGCTCACGCTGGGGTAGGCAGCCATGCGCGACGTCGTCATCGATACCGGGACGGCGTCATTGCTTCAGCGGCGCCAGGCGCCGCCGTGGGTTCTCCGGCACCTCGCCGACACCAGGATCTGGCTTACCTTCATCACCGTGGCTGAGCTGGCCAACTGGGCGGTCATGCGCGAGTGGGACGAGAGCCGGCGCGGGCGCCTGGAGGCCTGGACCGCCGGGCGGCCGGTTATTCCCTTTGACGCCCGGATAGCTCAGCTGTGGGGCGAACTGACCGGCCAGGCCCGGCTACGCGGGCGGCCCAGGCCGCAGAACCACACCTGGATCGCGGCGTGCTGCCTTCGGTACGGGATCCCGCTGGTGACGCTCAACACCGCCGATTTCGGTGACTTCGCCGAGCACCACGGGCTCGTCCTGCTCGACGACCTGGAGCCAGAGCGGCGACGGTAGCTAGGGTCGGGGCATGGAGGCGGCGAGGGAGGTGCTGCTGGGCGAGCGGGAGCGGGCACGGGAGCGGGTGGCGGCGCTGGAGCGGGAGTTCGCCGGGCTGGCCGAGGCGGCCAGCGCGGCCGGAACCGACGACGAGCACGACCCGGAGGGTGCGACGCTCGCGTTCGAGCGGCAGCACGCCGCCGCCCTGCTCGAGGCGGCGCGGGAGCAGGTCGCTGCGGTCGATGCCGCGCTGCGGCGGCTGGCGGAGGGCCGGTACGGGGTGTGCGAGCGGTGCGGGCAGCCCATCGGGGCCGAACGGATGGCTGCTCGCCCAGCCGCGGCGACCTGCGTGCGCTGTGCGGGAGGCGGGCGCCGGCGAGGCTAGGAGAGGGCGTCGAGGAGTTCGGCCCGGGACGGGCCGTTGGCGCAGTACCGGGGCGCCGTCGAGCCGATCGAGATCACCCGGTCCAGCATGCCCGGTTCCGCCAGCACGTCGGCCGGCATAGCGGTCATCGCCGCCACCGAGGTGTACGCACGCAGCACGTCCGGGTCGTACGGCGCCGCCGCGTACAGGGCCTTGCTGATGTCCCAGGCCGGGTCGCCGGGCTGGTACGGCTGGCCGGTGATCTCGCCGTTGATCTCGGCCAGCCGGTGCCGGTCGAATTCGAGCGTGGCCCGGTAGAGGGGGCCGACCGTGGCCTGGGTGACCTCGTCGAACCGGCGCGCCAGCTGCTCCGGCTCGCCCGGGCCGACCTCGCGGAGCAGATCCCGCAGAGTGCAGGCGTGCAGCAGCCCGATCGAGGCACCCCGGCCGAGCGAGGGGTTGGTGCAGGCCCACGCGTCGCCGAGGGCGGCCAGGCCGGTGACGACGGGCTCGCCGTCCACCACGTACCTGCGGTGCCGGTCCTCGATGGCGGCGATCACCTGGACGCCGGTGATCGCCTGCGCGTCGCCCCAGTGCGCGACGCTGGGGAACAGAGCCAGGGCCGCTTCCCAGGCGGGCACCGCGCGGAGCTCGCGGAGTTCCTTGTCGCGGGCAGAGGTGACGAAGGCCACGCCCCAGGTCCCGGAGTCGCACGGCAGGGTGAGGATCGACACGCCCTCGAAGTGCTGCAGCAGCCGCTCCCTGGCGGGCGGGCAGGAGCCGTCCGCCGACCGGAAGTGCCGGGCGTAGTAGACGAACCCGCAGTCCTCCTTCTCCTCGTCCGGGCGGCGGGCGCCGACGGCGGTGAGCATGCCGCTCACCGGGGACCGCCGGCCGGTGGCGTCGACCACCAGGTCGGCGTGGATCACCGTGGCTCCCCCGATGGCGACGCCGGCCACGTGCGGCACCCCGGCGATCGACTCATGCCCGGTGACCAGGCCGGTAACCCCGACGCCCCGGCAGACGGTCAGGCCGTCGGTGCGCTTGGCGACCTGGGCGACCGCGGCCTCGAGCACGGGCCGGCGCCCGGTCACCGTCTCGAAACGCTCGTCGCCGTCGCGCTTGCCGCCGGTCATCTCGTCCGGCAGGGCGCCGAGCATGCTGGTGCGGACGCCGCCTAGGGCCTCGAGTTCGGCTATCACCTCGGGCAGTTCCCGCTCCATCACGGCCCGCCAGCGGGGCAACATGAAGTGGAGTTGGCGGAACTGGTTCACCCCGCGGCGGTCCCAGCGCTGCCACAGGTCTCCGGCGCGGCCCTTCGGGCCCGCGGCGTCCCGTTCCAGGACGGTGACCTGGTGCCCGTCGCGGGCGAGCAGCATCCCAGCCGTCAGCCCGACCAGGCCGCCGCCCATCACGACAATCTGTGCCACCAATCCTCCCTCTTGATCTGGCGGGACGCGCTAGGTGGTCAGCGGCCTGCCCGTTTCCAGCAGTGTCTTCAAGTCGCTCAGGGCCCAGCTCCAGCCGCCGGAGCCGACCGTCTGGCCGGCCGCGAGCGCGGCTGTCTGCGGGGCTCCGGGACACTCGTGCCTGACGGTTACGGCGGTCAGGCCCGTCCGTTCCTCGTGGATCTCCCAGGTCAGGCGGGTGGGGGGTTCGGCCGCGGCCCGGGGGTCGAACAACGGGTGCCAGGTCTGGACGAGCCGCTTGGGCGGGTCGGCCTCGAGCACCTCCCCGCTGATGACCAGATCCTGGGCGCGCTGCCCGTTCCGGCGCCCGCTGGCGTAGGCCAGGTAAACCCCGCCCGGTTGCGGGTCGTACTTGACCAGGGTCCGGTATCCGTACTTCCGGGTCCATCCGGGCCTGGTGAGCGCGTCCCAGACATCCCGCGCCGTCGCCTGGATGAAGATGTGGTAGGCCAGTTCGTCCTGGACCAGGGTTATCACGCCTGCTTTCACTCCTCATGAATCGCGTGGCTCCCCCATGAGCCGATACTTCGCCTCGGGTGAGGATGGCCGGTGTGGCGCGGATGGAGATGACGTGAAGACCGCTTCGGGATTACCCGTTGGCCCGGACGATCGCTCCGAGTCCCATATACACCAAACCACCTCGTCCTGCTCATAGGTATCTTTTTCGATTAATATCGTTCTAGCAGTGGCGTGTCGCCGAAAATATCACCGTCCGATGGTAGGGTCGAACCAGTCGATGAACCGCCGAGCCCGGCGCCGCATGGCCCGGGGAGAGGAGCCCGCCCGCCGGTCCGCGAGCATCGGGAGGAGGTGACACGCCGCGATGAGCAGCGTGGTGTCGCCGGGTAGCGTCGACGAGGCGCTGCAGATGCTGACGGCCGCGATGGGTTATCTGGCGGCGGCCGATGCAACCGCGATGACGGAGGAGGAGCAGGCGCGGTGCCTGCGGGTGCTGGAGCGGGTCAACTCGACCGGTACCGCGGCGCGGACCTCGGTGCTAAGCGCGTTCGCCTCCGGGCAGGGATACTCCGCGGATGCCGATTACAGCGAGGGGCGGGACGGGACGACCGGCGGGACGATCACTCACGGTGACGGCTCCTCGGTGGTCCGCGCGCGCCAGCGTCCCCTGCTGTCCTGGATGGCGCGCCCCGCTTCGGCGTGCTCGCTACCATCCGACGCCGCCACAGCGTGTCCAGGACGATGCTGATCACGAGCAGGCCAAGCAGGCCGGTCACGACCAGGGCCAATTCGAGGGTCGGCCGCTCGTACCCCACGGCGAAATCCTGGGTCAGGAAATACTCCGACAGCGGGTGGTCGTCGGTGAGCAGCGGGCCCGCTCCCGTATAGGCATTGACCTGGCCGTCCGTCATCCACACCAGCCTGTGAATGATCGAGGGCCAGGACGTGACCGGGACCAGGCGGTGGTCGGGCGCGCCCGCAAGGTCCGCTCGAGCCGCAGGAGAACCGAACACATGCATGATCGCGCTGGCGCGCAAGATCATCGGAGCTTCCGACCCGAGCACGTACATGCCATAGGGCCGGGGACCGTGGATCACAGTCACGTAGCGGAATGATGCCCGAAATGTCCGGAGAACGAGCTTCTCCAGCGCCGGGCCGCTGTAGGGCATAAACGAGGCCAGCACACCGCCTGGTTCGAGGCGTGCGCGCGCCTCCTGATAGAACTGCTGCGTCATCAGGACCACAGTCCCTGCGCTCCAAGCGGGCGGCGGGGCATCGATAGTGATCAGGTCGTAGCGCTTGTTCGAGAGGCGGACATAGTTACGGCCGTCGTTGATGATGATATGGCCGAGCGGGCTGTGCAGGTAGCGGTTCGCATCCGGGTAGAACCAGGACATCAGTGAGGGCACGGTGGGGTCCAGCTCCGCGGCGTCGGTGTGCAGGCCGAGAATGATCGACGAGCGATATGTCGTGCCCATGCCGAAGCAAATGTTGAGCATCGATGAGGCGTTCGGCCGGAGCGCCTTTGGAATGTAGGCGAGCAGCTTGGTGTCGATGGTGAGCTTGGTGATCCCTACCCCGTTGATCAGTAGCCGGCGCGCGCTCGGCGGGCCGCCGGCTACGTCGACCGTGGCGGCGCTGTCCTCGAAGTGTGCTTTCGGCGCCGCGGTCGACGCCAGCCGCCGCTGGATGTACGTGAGCCCTGCCACCGGCACGAAGAGCAGCAGCACGAGGACAGCGGTGAGGGCGACTGCGAGGTATGCGCGCAACGGTCGCCGGCTGGACGCAAACGCTATCGCCAGGCAGCTGCCGATCGCCACCTCGACGATGCACAGGGCGATGATCGACGCGTTGGCGCCGAGAGCCGGGATCAGCAGGAAGCCGGCGGCCACTGTGCCGACGACACATCCGGCAGTGTTGGCCGCATAGACGAACCCGACTCCGCGGCTCGCATGGGCAGCGCTGTCGACGAAGAGCCGAACCGTGAGCGGGAACGTATAGCCGAGCAGGCCTGTGACCGGAAGGATGAGGGGAACCACCACTGGCAATTCGGCTGGGCCGTTAATGTTGCTGACGATCAGCGGCACGAGCGCGAGGCCCGCCGCGCCCGCCAGGCACGCGCCAAGCGTCGACATCTGTGGCGTGCGGTGCTTCTGGCGCTCGTAAACCAGGCTGCCGCCGGCGATCCCGATCAGGAAGACAGCCACGACCGCGACGAAGACGTAGATGGATGAGCCGGTGCCCTGCAAGAGCACGCGGGTCCAGAGCACCTCAAGCGCGAGGCTGACGAACCCCGACAGGAACGTGACCGCGAGCAGGAGCCACTGGCGACGGTGCAGCCGCTGGTGGCGCTCGGTCGTTGGAGATCGGACCTTCTCCGTCTTCGGGAGCGCCCGCGAGATGAGGAGGGCGCCGACGCCAGCTCCGAGATTGAGGCTAACCGCGACGAATGTCGTCCCTCTCAGCCCGAGCAGCTCGATGAGCAGGTAGCCGCTCGCCACGCTGCCCACCACGGCTCCTAGGGTGTTCAGCCCGTAAAGCCGGGCTATCCGCTCGCCCACGTCCGGATCGGTGCGCACGAGGTGGCGGGTCAGTACTGGCAGGGTCATCCCCATGATCAGGGTTACCGGCGTCAGCGCTGCGAAGGCCAGGGCGAATCGGATCAGCGCCACCTCACCCGCCGGGAGCGAGAGGTAGGCGCTGCGGAAGACGGTCGCGATGACGTCGAAGGCCAGCGGCATGAGCAAGGCGAGCCCGGCGACGGTAACTTCAAGCAGCCCGTAGACGACCAGCGCCCGCCGCAACTTCGCCCCGATCGCCGCGCCGAGAAGTGACCCGATGCCAAGGCCGGCCAGGAACGCGGTAACGGTCGTGACGATCGCTTGCGTCGTGTTCCCGAAGACCAGGACAAGGTCTTGTGTCCAGACCACCTGGTAGATCAGGCCCGCTGCGCCCGATGCCATGAACAGGAGCGGGACCCGGGCGTCGGACGCCAGCGGCCGGGCGAGTGGGCCTCCCGCCGTCTCCGGAACCGGGCGTGGGCCAACCCCGCCGACCTCGGTTCGTCTCACCACGACGAGAGAGTACATGCCATCCAAAGCTCGTCGCCGACAAGCCGGCCACTTAGCTGAGCGGATGAGTGATTCCGAATCCGGGCGTGTGCGGCCAGCCGGGTTGATCAGGACATGGGAGGAGGGCATCCATGGTCGCTCGTGACTGCAGACCTGGAAGCCCTCCTGACGGCACTGTACGTGCTGATCAACGATCATGTGATTCCCTCCGGCGAACGCGGGCCTGCCCGGCCGAAGAAGCTGTCCGGCGCGGAACTGGCATGCCTGGCTGCGGGCGCAGGTCCTGTTGGGCGCCCGGTCGGAGCACCACTGGCTGCGGATGTGCTACGCCCCGGCCGGGGCACCTGCTCCCCCTACCTGCCGAAACAGCCCGGACACCACCGCTGCCTGGGCCGCCATCGAGCAGGCAGGGCGGTGCGACCAGCCCTAACAGCCACGGGCCCCCGGTCCGGCCGGGGCCCTGGGCCTGCGGCTACTCGGCGCGCAGGGCCGAGGCGGTGCGGGCGCGGGCCGCCCAGCCGGCCGGGGCCAGCGCCTCCGCCGCCGCGATGACCAGGCCGGACAGCGCGAGCAAGACGAGCTCCCAGGGGACGTACACGTCGAGCACCGAGGCCGGCACGCCGGTCTGCGCGGCGTGCGCCATAACCGGCAGCACATAGCGCTGCAGCGCGACGCCGGCCGGGATCGCGACCAGGCCGGCTACTAGGCCGAGGCCGGCCACCGAGCACACCACCATGGCGGTCACCTGCCGCGGCGTCATGCCGACGGCCTTGAACACGCCCAGGTCGTGCACCCGCTCCCGGGTCTGCAGCACCACCGTGTTGAGCACGCCGAGCCCGGCGACCGCCGCCAGCAGCAGCGTCAGCGTGGCGATCAGGCCGACGACGGCGGCGAACCCGGCCGGGTTGGCAGAGTTGGCGCTGACCGAGTAGTCCTGTCCCAGCGCCGCGGTCAGCGCGTTCGCGAACGGCTGGACCGCAGTCCCCGGCCTGAGGGCCACGTCGTACTGGCTGACCGCCAGGCCCGGGTCGAGGCCGGACAGGGTGGGCAGGCTGGCGAATATCGCCGGCGTGCCGCTGTTCGGGTTGAAGACCTCGCCCGTGATCCGTACCATGACGCGCCTGGCCCCGGACGTGATCGGGTAGGTGTCCCCCACCTTCGCGCCGGTGTCGGTGAGGAAGGCCGTGTTGACGACGGCCTCGCCGTTCCCCCGGTACCAGCGCCCGGTGATGAGCACGTAGCCGGTCGAGGCGGCGTCGCCGCCGAACCCGGTCAGCGAGAGGTGATCCGGCAGGCCGGGCACGCTGATGTCGTCGTCGGCTTCGGCCACGTAACGCAGCGTCCCCGGCTGCGCCCGCAGCGCGGCCTCGACAGCGCGCCGCTGTGCGGCCGGGCTGGGCAGCGGGGGGGCGCCCGCTGGCTGTGGCATGGCGTCCTGGCCGGGCAGGCCGACCTGGACGGGTTCGGCCTGCGCGTGGGACAGGTCGGTAGCCACCCGGTCCAGCGAGGTGGCCAGGCCGGCCGCGAACGTCACCGCGGTGCCGCCGAGCAGGATCGCCACCAGGGTGACCAGGGCCCGGGCTGGTCGCGCGAACGGCGCGGCCAGCCCGAGGGTCAGCGGCCGCGGCAACCGCCTGGCCTTGCCGAGCAGGCGGTGCGCGGCGTAGCCGCGGGCGGCCCGGGGCGCCCGGCCGGTCGCGATGGCCTGCACCGCGCTGAGCCGGCCCGCGCGCAGCGCGGGCGGCAGCGCGGCGGCCACGGTCAGGCCGAGCATCGCCAGCGGCATGGCGACGTCGACCCAGGGAGGCACGGCGAGCGCGCCCACCCCGTACACCCGCGCGGTCTGGCTGAGCAGCGGCAGCGACAGCAGGTTGCCGGCCAGCACCCCGGTCAGGGCGCCCGCCGTCGCGGGGATCGCCACCAGGAGCACGTAGGCGGCCACCACCTGGGCGGGCGAGAAGCCGACGGACTTCAGCACGCCGATCCGCCGGGTGCCCGCCACGACCGCGCCGCTGACCACGCTGGTCACGATCAGCACCGCCATCACGAGCCCGATCAGGCCGAACGTGACGATGAACGGCACCCACGGCGCGATCGACCGGGTGGCCCGCAGCTTGACGGTCAGCCATGACTGCGCGCCGAGCAGCGAGCCGGGCGGCAGGGCGGCGCGCAGCCGCACGATGTCGCCTCTCACCTGGGCGCTGGTCCCGGCTCCGGCGAAGCGGTACAGCATCTGCGCAAGGTCCGGGGTCCCCGGCGCGCGCAGCGCGGCTAGCTCGGCCGGCGTCACCCAGGCCTGGGCCGTGCCGGTGGCCGAGGTGGCCACGCCGACCACCGTCAGCCGGGGCGAGCCAGGCACACCGCTCACCGTGACCTGCGCCCCGACCGACACCGACGGGCCGCTCCCGCTGCCCGACCAGACGACCTCCCCGGCCTGCCGGGCCCAGCGTCCCGCGGTCAGCGTGAGGTCGTCGACGGGGCCGCCCGGCGAGGCGCGGCCGACGAGGTCCATCGGCCCGGAGAACACGCCGACATTCCCGGGGCCCTTGGCGGCGGTAAAGGTGACCTGCGCGGTCACGGTCGTCTCGGGGAACGGGCCCGAGGCCGCCGTCACCCCGGGCAGCCTGGTGGTGGCGGCGAGCCGGGCCGAGGAAGCCTGGGCGGCGTTCACCGTCGCCGTGACGTGCGCGCCGCGCTGCGTGGCAAAGGCGTGGTCGAACGGGGCGTTGGAGTCGACCAGCAGGCCGAGGGCCAGCGTCGCGGCCGCGGTGGACACCAGCACCACCAGGCCGATCACCACCGCCTGGACGCGCCGCCCGGTCAGCCCGGTGCGGGCGGCCTTGACGGCCGGGCGCCCGGCGGCCGCCCTCAACGCCGTGCCCCTGTGACGGCGTCGCCGGCGACGGTGCCGTCGACGAGCTGGATGACCCGGCGCGCGTAGCGGGCGGCGAGGTCCGGGTTGTGGGTGACCAGGATCAGCGTCTGCCCGGAGGCATTGAGGTCGAGCAGCAGCTCGCCGATCTCCTCGCCGGTCCCCGTGTCCAGTGCCCCGGTCGGCTCGTCGGCGAGCAGCAGCGCGGGCCGGTTCACCAGCGCCCGGGCGATCGCCACCCGCTGCCGCTCCCCGCCGGACAGCCGGGCCGGGTAGGCGTCCGCGTGCGCCCCGATCCGCAGCGCGGTCATCAGCTCCGTTGCCCGCTGCCGTGCCTGCGCTGCGGGCAAGCCGGCCAGCTGGGCGGGCAGCAGGATGTTGTCGGCCACGGTCATGTCGTCGAGCAGGTTGAAGAACTGGAAGATCATGCCGACCTGCCGCCGCCGGAACCTGGCCAGGCCGGTCTCGCTGAGCGTGTCCACCCGCTCGTCCCCTACCCGGATCGCGCCGCTGGTCGGCCGGTCCAGGCCGGCGATCAGGTTGAGCAGCGTCGACTTGCCGCTGCCGGAGGGGCCCATCACGGCGACGGCCTCGCCGGGCGCCACCTCCAGGCTGACGTGGGCCACCGCGGGCGCCCCATCGTGGTCGTAACGTTTGGTCACGTCGCTGAGCTGCACCAGTGCATCCATGCCAGGACGGTACGGAGGCGGGCGGCCGCGGCACGTCGGCCGCGGGAGGCAACTTGCGTACCGCAGCGGGCTGATGTCATCCCGAGGATGTACGGTGCTACCCCGCGCGGGCGATGGCTCCCGCGCTGACCGGACGTGACAATGGGAAGGTGAAGGCGGAGCAACACCCGTCCCGGCCGGCCTGGGCCATCGACGTGGCCCTCGCGGTCGCGGCCACGGTGGCCGCCGTCGGGGTGGCGATCGCGCAGGCTCGCCACGGCGGCGGGGCGGTGGTCGCGATCCCCGGGCCGCACGGCACGGTCCTTATCACGCCGCAGGCGCCGTCGGGCTGGCTTCTGCTCGGCATCGCCCTGACCACGGCGCCGCTCGCATTCCGCCGCAAGTACCCGGCCACCACGTTCGGCGTGATCTTCGCCGCGGTGCTCGCGGCGCACAACCACGTCACGACGATCACCTTCGGGGCGGTTATCCTCGCCGCCTACAGCGCGGTGCTCTACAGCCGGTTCCGGTGGGCGGCGCTGCTGGCCGTGGGCGCCGGGGCGGTCATCGCTACCGCGGGGTTCCCGGACACCACGCCACCGGTGCCCGCCCGCTTCACCGCGCTGCTGGTGCTGGCGCCGGTGGCCGCCATCGCGATCGTGATGCGCGGGTGGCGGCAGCGGGCCGGTGATTCGGCCGAACGGCTGCTCCGGGCCGAGGCCGAGCACGAGGCGCAGACCCGTCGCGCGGTCGAGGCGGAGCGGGCCAGGATCGCCGGCGAGCTGCACGACGTGGTCACCCACAACGTGAGCGTGATGGTGGTGCAGGCGGGCGCGGCGCGCAGCGTGCTGGCCAGCTCGCCCGACGATGCCCGCGAGGCCCAGACCGCGATAGAAGCACTGCTGGCCGTCGAGGCGAGCGGGCGGACCGCGATGGGCGAGCTGCGCCACCTGCTCGGTCTGCTCGCTCCGGCCGACGGGGACGAGGCCGTGCTCGTGCCGCAGCCCGGCGCCGGCCAGGTTCCGTCCCTGGTCGAGCGGGTCCGGGCCGCCGGGCTGAACGTCGAGCTATCCGTGACCGGGGCGCACTACCTGCCGCCCGGCGTGGACCTGGCCGCCTACCGGGTGGTGCAGGAAGCGCTCACCAACGTGATCAAGCACGCCGGAACCGCCCGCGCGGCCGTTGTCCTGGAGTACCGGCCAGGCGACCTGCTGATCACCGTGACCGACGACGGCCGGGCGGTGCCGGGCTCTGCTGGATCGGGCGGCCGGGGGCTGATCGGGCTGCGGGAGCGGATCGGCCTCTACGGCGGCGAGCTGGACGCGGGCCCGCGCCCGGGCGGCGGCTGGCGGGTGCGGGCGAGGATCCCGCTGGAGGGTTCGGCCAGGCTGGGCGGGCGCGGTGACCAGGGCGAATCGCCTGGGCCCGTTCGGCCTCAATTCCTGGCGACGCCGCGGTGAGCGTGGCTACGGACCCCGACCCGCGGGTGGTCATCGCGGACGACCAGACGCTGGTCCGCGGCGGCTTCCGGCTGATCCTCGGCGCCGCGGGGATCCCGGTGGTGGCGGAGGCCGCGGACGGCCGGGAGGCGGTCGCGGCCGCGCTCAAGCACCGGCCGGACGTCGTCCTGATGGACATCAGGATGCCGGAAATGGACGGGCTCGAGGCGACCCGGCGGATCCTGGCCGCTTCGAGGGACCGGGCTGATGTGCGGATCATCATGCTGACCACGTTCGACCTGGACCAGTACGTGTACGCGGCGCTGGCCGCCGGGGCCAGCGGCTTCCTGCTCAAGGACGTCTCCCCCGAGCACCTGGTCGCCGCGGTCCGGCTGGTGCGGTGCGGCGACGCGCTGCTCGCGCCGTCCATAACCCGGCGGCTGGTGGAGCGGTTCGCGCCGCGTTCGGCCGCTTCCGGGGTCGCCGACCTGTCCGCGCTGACCCCGCGCGAGCTCGAGGTGCTCGGCCTGGTCGCGCGCGGGCTGAGCAACGCCGAGCTGGCCGCGGCGCTGACGCTGAGCGAGGCGACGGTGAAGACGCACGTGGCCAGGATCCTGGCCAAGCTGCAGCTGCGCGACCGGGTGCAGGCGGTCGTGCTGGCCTACGAGACCGGGCTGGTTTCGCCGGGAGGCTTAGTGATCAGCCGGTCAGTGTTAGCTGGTCAGTGTTAGCTGGTCAGGGCCTGGTAGACGAGCTGGCGCAGCCCGGGGCGGATCGGGTGGGTGCTGGACGGGAGCAGCTGGGTGAAGAACGAGACGGTCAGGCCTTCGGTCTGGTCGACCCAGAACGTGGTGCTCGCGGCCCCGCCCCAGGAGAGCTCGCCCGCGCTGCCGATCACCTTGCCCGGCACCGGATCGAGGAGGACGGCGAAGCCCAGGCCGAAGCCAACCCCGCGGAACGGGGACTCGGCGTAGAGCGGCCGGCCGAACGTCTCCAGGTCCAGGCCGCCCGGCAGGTGGTTGCGGGCCATGTAGCCGACCGTGCGCGGGCCGAGCAGCCGGACGCCGTCGAGCTCGCCGGCCGGACTGCCGTCGGTGGCCAGGAGCATCTGGGTGAACCGGGCGTAGTCGGCCGCCGTGGAGACCAGGCCGCCGCCCCCGCTGAGCAGGTGCGGTTCGGCGAGGGCGCCCTGGCCGAGGGTTTCGAGCCTGGTCGCCTTGCCGCCGTGGCCAGGACGGTAAAGCGCGGCGAGCCTGGGCGCGGCTTCCGGGCGGGCCCAGAAGGCAGTGTCGGTCATGCCGAGCGGGCGCAGGAGCCTTTGCTCGAGGAAGTGGTCGAACTGCTGCCCTGAGGCCACCTCGACGACGCGGCCGAGGACGTCGGTGGCGACCGAGTAGTTCCATTCGGCCCCCGGCTGGAACAGCAACGGGAAGCCGGCGTAGAGGTCGCAGACCTGGGCTAGGTCCAGGCCGGCGGGCGCGCCCCACTCGAAGCCGGCCGCGCGGTACAGGGCGTCCACCGGGTGCACCCGGTGGAAGCCGTAGGTAAGGCCGGCCGTGTGGGTGAGCAGATGCCAGATCCTGACCGGCTCCGCCGCGGGGACGGTCACCTGCTCGAGATCCGAGCCGCCGTCGTAGACCCGGACGTCCTTGAACGCGGGGATGAACGCGCTGACCGGGTCGGTGAGCGCCAGCCTGCCCTCCTCGTACAAGAGCATGGCGGCGACCGAGGTGAGTGGCTTGGTCATCGAGTAGATGCGCCACAGGGTGTCGTCGGTCACCGGCAGCCCCGCCTCGAGGTCGCGTGACCCGCACCGGGCCACGTGCGCCAGGTGGCCGTGCCGGCTGATCGTGAGCAGCCACCCGGCCAGGCGGCCGTCTTCCACGTAGCGGGCGAAGTGCGCGTCGATGCGCTTGAGCCGTTCTTTGTCCAGCCCGAGTTCGGCCGGGTCGGTGTCGATGGTCAGGTCGGTCACGGGACCAGTATGCGGTATCGGGGCGATCTTCCCGCTCGGGGTGGTCACCTGCCACGATAGGCCCATGACTTCTTCGACGGACGCGTTCCGGGCGGCGCGCGACCTGCTGCTTGCTCATCGCGAGGACTACGACGCGGCACGGGGTTCCTTCGAGTGGCCGTCGCTCGGCGAGTTCAACTGGGCGCTCGACTGGTTCGACGTGATCGCGGCCGAGCACCCGGACCGGCCGGCGCTGCGGATCTTGTCCGACGACGGGACCGACGTGTCGCTGTCGTACGGCTCGCTGTCGGCCCGGTCGGCGCAGGTGGCCGGGTGGCTGCGCGGGCTCGGGGTGGGGCGCGGCGACCGGGTGCTGCTGATGCTGGGCAACGTGGCGCCGCTGTGGGAGATCATCCTGGCCGTGATGAAGCTCGGGGCGGTGATGATCCCGGCGTCCACGTTGCTGCAGCCGGCCGACCTGGCGGACCGGGTGTCCCGCGGGCAGGTGCGGCATGTGATCACGGACGTCGCCGGGGCGCCGAAGTTCGGTTCTGTGCCTGGTGACTGGACGCGGATCGTGGTCGGCGGGGATGCGGACGGGTGGCATTCGTACTCGTCCGCGTTCTGGCGTTCCGCCTCGTTTGTGCCTGAAGGCGTCACGCGGGCCGGTGATCCGCTGCTGCTCTACTTCACCTCGGGCACCACGGCGCTGCCCAAGCTGGTCGGGCACACGCAGGTCAGCTACCCGGTGGGGCACCTGTCGACTATGTACTGGGTGGGCATCCAGCCGGGCGACGTGCACCTGAACCTGTCTTCGCCGGGCTGGGCCAAGCACGCCTGGAGCAACGTGTACGCGCCGTGGAACGCGGGGGCCACCGTGCTGGTGCTGAACTACCAGCGGTTCTCGGCGGCCTCGCTGCTGGCCGCACTCGGTTCGTGCCAGGTGACGACGTTCTGCGCGCCGCCCACGGTGTGGCGGATGCTCATCCAGGCGGATCTGGGTTCGACGGACGTGTCTGCCTTGCGCGAATGCGTCGCGGCGGGCGAACCGCTGAACCCGGAGGTGATCGAGCAGGTGCGCAAGGCCTGGGGGATCACCGTCCGGGACGGGTTCGGCCAGACCGAGACGACGGCGCAGGTCGGGAACACGCCGGGCCAGCCGGTGCGGGCTGGCTCGATGGGGCGGCCGCTGCCCGGGTACTCGGTCGTGCTGGTGGACCCGGTTTCCGGTCAGCCGGGGCGGGACGGGGAGATCTGCCTGGACCTGTCGCGGCGGCCGCTCGGGCTGATGACCGGGTACCTGGACGATTCCGCCTTGAACGAGGCGGCCATGCGCGGCGGGTACTACCACACCGGCGACGTGGCCACGTCGGACGACGATGGCTACATCACCTACGTGGGCCGGACGGACGACGTATTCAAGGCCTCGGACTACCGGATCTCGCCGTTCGAGCTGGAAAGCGTGCTGATCGAGCACGAGGCGGTGGCGGAGGCGGCGGTGGTGCCGTCACCGGACCCCGTTCGGCTCGCCGTGCCAAAGGCTTACGTGCTGCTGGCCGCGGGGCGGTCGCCGTCTGGCGAGCTCGCGCAGTCGATCATGGCCTTCTGCCGGGACCGGGTGGCGCCGTACAAGCGGATCCGGCGAGTGGAGTTCGGCGATCTGCCGAAGACGATCTCCGGCAAGATCCGCCGGGTGGAACTGCGCGGTTTGGAGCAGGCCCCGCGGCCGTCCTCGCCGCGCGGCACCACGGAGTTCTGGGAGGAAGACTTCACCTGGTGAGGCGAGTGGGGTTAGCGGGGCGGGTCGATGAGGTCGGCGCAGTGGGTGGCCGCGGTCAGGAGGGCGGGGTCGGCGGTCCGGGCGTAGGCGTCCAGGGCGGTGTCGGTCAGCTTGATGACGTGCTCGTCGCCGTGCTCGGCGGCGCGGGCCATGAGGTCGACCGGGGCGGCGGAGGCGGTCGCCGGGGTGGCGGGGGTGGCGGGGGTGGCGGGGGCGTAGGCGACGGTGATGGCGGCGCACGCGGCCCAGGTGGCGGCGAAGCTCGACGGCCAGAGGGACTGCGGCAGGGCCGGGAGCAGGTGGGCCATGGCGTTCGGCGCGGTGGCGACGTGGACGAGCAGGACGGGGCTGCCGTGGCCGTGGGTGGCGTACTGTTTCACGCCGGCGTCGACCAGGCTGGCCAGCGCGGCGGGCACCTCGGCGGGCGATCCCGGCGCGCGCAGGGTGGTGAGGGCCGGCGTCCAGGCGGGCAGGTCGCCTAGCCGGGCGAACCGGTCCCTGATCACGCCGCTCTGCTCGGGCAGCCGGGGCAGCCCGGCCAGCGCGGCGTCGGCGTCGAGATCGCCGGCCGGGGCGGCGAGGCCGGGCACGAAGATCGCCCGGGCCGCCCAGTAGCCCAGCGCGTGCGCGATCTCGTCGACCGCGTCCGGCGAGGTGTCGCCGCCGAGCACGGTGCGGACCGCGTGCCCGGTCCTGATCAGGCCGTGCGTCGCGCCCGACGCGATGGCCGGCAGCAGCCGCGGCCACCAGGCGGCGAGCACCTCCGGCCACGGCGCCTCGCGCACCGCCCGGCGGAAGAAGGCGATCCAGTCGCCTACCCGGCGGAGCTGGCCCATCGCCTCGGCCCAGTTGCCCTCGGTGATCGGATCGTCCTCGCCGGGCAGGGTCTCCAGCCGGGCGACGTACCGGTCCAGCCAGGAACCGACCTGGTCGTCGAAGCCGCGCCGGGATAGCACCTCGGCGGCCATCGGCCCGTGGTTGCTCAGCCCGTTCTCGCCGCCGAACTCCGGACCCCAGTGATGCAACCGGACGTAGGCCTCGTCGAGAGCTTCACTGGCCACGAGATCCTCCTGGCTTGCAGTGGTACGGGCGTGCTACACACTCTATGATCGGCAACGCGCAGCGGGACGGCGCGATCCATCCTGACGTCACGTTCGGCGACGTGAGCCTGCTGCTCATCCGGCTGGCCCGATGTCACATCGTCGTGGTTCGGCAGCGCAGGCCGCTGGTGCGGTTGTGATGGGGACGGCGGGAGTGGCGGCTGGGTCGGTTAGTCGGCTGGGTCGGTTAGTCGGCTGGGTCGGGGCTGACCGCGGGGCCGGATTCCCACTTCTGCTCGATCCGGCCGAAGTGCCAGATGCACAGGGCCACCACCCAGGTCACCACGAACACCCCGACGATGATGAAGCCGGCCGTGTTGATGTTGAAGCCCGCCAGGAAGACCCAGAACGAGCCGTTCAGGTGGGCGTTCTGGCTCAGCAGGCCAAGCAGCTCGATCGCGCCGATGAACACCGCCACGAACACCGACAGGCCGGTGATGGTCAGGTTGTAGTAGACCTTGCGGACCGGCTTGGCGAACGCCCAGTCGTAGGCGAAGTTCATGAAGCAGCCGTCGGCCGTGTCGAACAGGCTCATCCCGGCGGCGAACAGGATCGGCAGCGACAAGATCGCGTAGAACGGCAGGCCGCCGGCCACCGCGGTGCCGGCCAGCACGAGCAGCGCGATCTCGGTGGCGGTGTCGAAGCCGAGGCCGAACAGGAACCCGATCGGGTAGATCTTCCACGGCGTGTCGACCCGGCGGGCCAGCGGGCCGAGGAACCGGTTCATCAGGCCGCGCTTGTTCAGCTGCTCCTCGAGTTCCTCGTCGTTGTAGCGGCCGCTGCGCATCTCCCGGAACACCTTGAGGATCCCGGCCAGAACGATGATGTTGAACGCGGCGATGAGGAACAGGAAGAAGCCCGACACGCAGGTCCCGACCACGCCGGTGATGGTGTGCAGCCCGGAATTGTCGTTCCTGACCTGGTTATCCAGGCCCCTGATGCC
>Ga0070699_100000210_pt1 | contig 57647 bp, 62 predicted proteins | sample KBSK1503metaG_FD_65473 | JGI IMG/M metagenome (GOLD analysis project Ga0070699, IMG submission 65473) | Corn, switchgrass and miscanthus rhizosphere microbial communities from Kellogg Biological Station, Michigan, USA - KBS K1-50-3 metaG | ecosystem: Host-associated > Plants > Roots >... | reverse complement strand
GCCGGGGTCACCCTGGGGCCAGAACAAGCCCGCCATGCTCCGGAACTGCTGACCGGCATTGCCCTGGCCGGCGGTCGCCGGATGCGGGGGCGGGACGAATCCGGGCACCCCTCTCTAGCCTTTTCCCACCTGGCTGGCGCTGTCAGCCCGCTCGTAGTTGTCGGCCATGATCGGGAACGCCGCTCCGACCTTACTCAAGCCGCTGACCATCTGGTCGATCACACCCTGAAGCTGCGCCGCCTGGGGCCCGTACCTGGCCGCGAACGCATGCCCCTGATCGTCCTCACCACACATCCCGGAGAGCCCGGGCAGCGTCGCCTTGAGATGGCTCAGGGCACGAGACAAGGCCTCGCTCTGGGCCGTGTACTGCGACCCGGCGGCCCGCAACGAAGCCGTATCAACCTGGAACTGGTTGCCCATCCCTCAGACCTCCATGCACGGCAGCCTCAACTGCCGGAGGCAGCCTCAGCCGCCCGCCTCAGCGACCCCAGCCAGAAGCGTTGGCGCCCTCCGCGGATTGGAAGTTGGTGTTGGCGGTGTCCACTCCGCTGCCCATCTGCTGCAGCCCCTGCTGGAGGGCCTGGTTGACCCGGTTCCAGTCCTGCTGCACAGCCAGATAGGCTTCCTGGGCGACGCCGTCCCAGGTCGGCGCCAGCTGGTTGACCTGGGCCTGCAGGTCTTCGAACATCGCCTGCAGCCGGTTGTGGGTGGCGCGGATCTGCTGGACGCCGGCGTCCATGGCGCCGAAGTTGACCTGGATCATCGACATGGCAGTCTCTCCTCAACCGCGTCTTGGGAACGCTTCAGGCTCAGCCGCGGACTGTGCTCGACTGATCAGCGCTCAGGTAGTTCTGGTGGTTCCGCTGCAGCTCCTGGCCGATCCGATCCAGGCTCTGGTTGAGCTTCAGGTAGTCCTGGTGCCAGGTCGCATGCAGACGCTGGAAGCTGACCGAAGCCTGGCCCTTCCAGGTCCCGAACAGCGCCTCCATCTCGGCGTTGAGCTGCTGCAGCTGGGACTGGATCTGCGGCACCAGAGCCTGTGTGTACTGGGCCTTGGACTGCAGCACCCCGAGGTCGACCCGGAAGCCGCCACCTTGTGCCATGGTGTACCTCCCCGAAATCAGATTGCACCGGCTAGCGTAGCAACAGTGTCAGGGGTGCCGCGAGCGTCATCTCAGGCCAACGCCCACAGGCGGCCGCCGGCCGCAACATAGAGCTGGCCACTCGAGATCACACCGGCGTCACCCTATGTTTGAATGGCGCAGTGTGGCAGGCGCCCACGCCTGGGGATAGGGATCTGATCGAGGCCCACGCACTTCGCCGCAGGCAGGTGATCGATGCCTTTCTGCACGGCGGCAGCGGTGGCGGGGAAGCGGGAACCGGGCCCACGCTGCGCTCAGTCCTGGTCGGGGTCGCGATCGCCGTTGGGATCGCCCTCGTGATCGTCATCGTCGCGCTGGTCGACGCCACCCGCCACCATCAGCGTCAGGCACAGTCGGTGCCGACGACTTCCGCCTCGGTATCCGGCCTTCCCCGCTTATGAAGAGCCAGTCGCTCGCCGGGGCTCCCTCCCGGTTCAGCCGGGTCACAGTGGTCGCCTCGGGCCGGCGGGTGGACCTCAGCGTCCCAGCGGATGCCCCCCTGGTAGAGGTGCTGCCGGAGCTGGTCCGGCTTACTGGCGAACGAGCGGCTGACGAGGAAGGCACCCCCCTCGGCTGGGCGCTGTTCCGCCTGAATGGCGTGGCGCTGGACAGCGAGCGCTCGCTCGCAGAAGCGGGGGTACGGGACGGCGAACTGTTGTACCTGCGCGGCCTCGATGAGGCAGTGGCACCTCCGGTGGTGGAGGACTTCGTTGAGGCCGTGGCGGCCGTGGTGGACGCCATGGGCGGCCGTTGGCGGCCGATCCATGGACAAGGGCTCTTGATCGGCTTGAGCGCCGCCGCCTGGGCCGCCGGCGCCCTCGCCCTCCTGCCTGTCAGCGGGAGCCAGACGGCCGAGCGGGCGGCAGTCGGCCTGACCGCCGCTGCCGCACTTCTCGTCGTTGCCGCTTTACTTGCGCGGACTTTTCGGCAGCCGGCGGTGGGAGCAGCGGCGGCAGCGGCTGCCTGGCCCTGGTGGGCGCTGGGAGCAGCCCAGCTCTCGGTTTGGTTGGCTGCCGCCGGTGGACTCAGCGTCGTGGCCGCAGCGGTTGCCGGGGTCGCGGTTGGGGCGGTTGCAGCCGGACTGGCCGTTCGCATGCTCCGGGAGCCGGCTGCCGCGGTGGCGCTCACGGGCACCATGCTCGCCGCAGCCGCGGCCGCCGTAGACGCGGTGGGCATCACCCCTGCCCAGTCGGCGGCAGGGCTTGTTTTGCTGACGCTTGTTGTGGCGGCCTTCCTGCCCGGCATCGCTGCCAGAGCCGGGGGCCTACTGCGCGCAGGCGATGGGGATGCGGCGTCAACGGCGGTTTTGGCCGATCAGGTCGGTCGCGGCCGCCGCCTACTGGGCTGGTTGCTGGCTGGCACAGCTGTGACGGGAGCGACTGGGATGGCCGTCCTCGCCATGGGCAATCCTGCGGCCCAGTGGCTGTGCGCCGCAGCCATTCTGGCTTTCGCGCTTCGGGCCCGTCACCACAGCTTCCTGAGCGAGGTGCTGCCCTGGCTCGTAGCGGCGTCCGTTGGCGCGGCAGCCTTGGTGGCCGAGCTGGCCAGGGCATCGGGCGCAACCGCAGAGGTGGGTGCGTCGCTGGCGACCGGAGCTGCGTTTACAGTCGCCGCCCTGCTGGCAGGCGGCCGTCGTCTCTCGCCTCAGGCCAGGCAATGGCTCAACCGGGCCGAGCTCACCGCCAACATCGCCCTAGTCCCGCTCGCGCTGTGGGTTGTCGGGGCCTTTGGTGCGCTGGGCGGTGCAGCCCGGGGCGCCTGAATCTGTTTGAGAAAGGAGGCCAGGAGGTGAACAGACTCTCAATCGACGTCGTCGGGCCCCAGGGACGTCGACACCTGTCGCTGCCCGCCGAAGTCCCGCTCGTAGAGCTCCTGCCCAGCCTGGTGCAGATGATCGGTGCGCCGGCGACCGACTCTCAGGCCGAGCCCAGTGGATGGCTTCTGGCGCCTCCAACCGGCAACGCATTACCCGAGGAGGTGTCGTTGAGCGCCAGCGGGGTGCTTCCCGGCTCGGTCCTCTATCTCTACCGAGCCGAGTTCGCCGCGAACGCCAGCAGTGGCCTTGCGCCGTCCGTGCTTGCTCAGATCCGGGACCCGCTCGAACGCACGCAGGCAGCCTTGCCGTCCCGCCTGGATCCCTGGCGGCGGCTGCGCGCCAGCCTCAAGGCGACCAAGCGGGCAATTCCGATCGAGCAGTCAGAAGTGGAGTTGGATTTGAGGCAGCCGCCGCGCCCGGCGGCCTTTGCGGCGGCGCCCGCCTCGTCCAGGTGGCGCGCAGCCAGGACTGCGTGGAGCTCACTAGGCTACCGCCAACAGCTGGAGGCGTCCATTGTCGGTCCGCGTCTGCGGCGAAGCGTCGCTATTGCGGTCATTTCGCCCAAGGGCGGCGTGGGCAAGACCACCGTCACGGCACTCCTCGGCACGCTGATGGCGCATCTGCGCCGCGACCGGGTAATCGCTGTCGACACCAACCCCGACTTCGGCTCGCTGGGCCGGGTGCTGACGCCGGACCACCAGGTGTATGCCGATGATCTGCTGGCGGACCTGGAACACCCCATGACTCTTACCCAGCTCGACGCCCGACTGGGTCGGGGGCCTCATGGCCTCATGATCCTGCCCGCGCCGACCGATCCAGACCGCATGACCAAACTCGGCGAGGACGCGTATCGAACGATCATCGGGCACCTGAAGGAGATTGCCGGCATGGTCTTCATGGACTGCGGCACGGGGCTGCAGGATCCAGCGGCCAGGGCCGCGATCGCGTCCGCGGACCAGGTTCTCGTCATCTGTGATGCCGAGCCGGCTACGGCCAGCCTGGTCACCGAAGCGGGACGGTACCTCACCTGGCGAAAGCTGCGGTTCATGGTGGTCGTCAACAAGTTCCCGCGCCGTGGCACACGGCTGAACCTGCGCCGACTGGCTGCCCACATGCCCGATGCGGATGGGATGGCAGTGATACCGAAAGCGACTGGCGCCGCCGCTCGGCTGACAGGTGGGGAGTTTGAATGGGGGACCGCTCCGCGCGGCTGGCAGATCAGCTGTCGAGAGTTGGGCGTCACGCTCGCGTCCGGCTGGCCCGCGCTAGGCCTGACGCTGTAGGTGGGCGAGGCTGGGAGCGTGGCGATCGTGGTTGATTCGCACCACCACTTCTGGGACCCGGCCCAGGCGGACTATCCCTGGATGACCGAAGAGCTGGCTGCGATCCGCCGGCGCTTTGGCCCCGAGCACCTGCGGCCCCTGCTAGAGGAGAGCCGCGTCGAGCGCACTGTCGTCGTGCAGGCGCTCTCCAGCCTGGACGAGACGCGGCAGCTGCTCGAGGTCGCCGGGGCGACCGACTTCGTTGCGGGCGTCGTCGGCTGGGTCGACCTCACGGACGTCGACGTGGCCCGCGTCATCGAGGATCTGCGCGAAGGCCCCGGCGGCCGTTTTCTCGTCGGCGTCCGCCACCAGGTGCACGACGAACCCGACCCGGCCTGGCTGTGCCGGACCGACGTCCGCCGAGGGCTGGCCATCCTCCAGGATGCCGGCCTCGTCTACGACCTGCTCGTCCGCTTGCCGCAGTTGCCCGCGGCCCTCGAAACCGCCCGCGCCCTACCCGACCTCCGGCTCGTGATCGACCACCTCGCGAAGCCCAGGATCGCAGCGGGCCGGAAGGACCACGAGTGGGATGCTTCGATGGCGCCCTTCGGCGACCTCGCCAACGTCACCTGCAAGCTCTCGGGGATGGTGACTGAAGCGGACTGGGAGACATGGACGCCGACCGATCTGGAGCCGTACGTTCAGCGCTGCCTGGACTGGTTTGGAAAGGACCGGCTGATGTTCGGCTCTGATTGGCCTGTGTGTCTCCTGGCTGCCACCTACGGCACCGTGGTCGATACCCTGCGGCAGCTGCTGGCCGGCCTGCCCGAGCCCGCCGCGCACAAGGTGTTCGGTGCCAACGCCATCCGCGTTTACGGACTCGATGCCCTAACGTGACGTCCCCGGTCAGGCGGGCTGACGTGGTGCGCGACGCAACCGAGGACGATCTCGAAGCAGTCGTCGCCGTCAAGGTCCGCGGCTGGGCAGACGCGTATGGCCCGCTCATCGACCCCGAAGGGTGACTACGAAGGCATCACCGCGCCGGTGGCCGCCGAAGACGACAACCGGAACCGGGCTGAGAGCGTGCTGAGCAGCGGCGTCCGGGGTGGCGGGGAAGAGGAGCGTGCTGGCTTCGTCCCGCTCTTCGTGATGACTAACTGCAAGGACAACAGCTGCCGGGCCCTAGGCACGCACAACGGCAGCCCCGCCGGTCCCGACTCGATTGATTCGTTCACGGCCGTGCCGCCTCCGGACTAGCGCAAGCGTGAGTGAGGGCGGGTCAGGGCGAGTGATGGACCCGCCCTCGTCCTATGCGCGCGTCATGAGCAGTCGCTGGGAAGTGGAAGTCCTCGTGCCTGAAGCTGTCCGTGGGGCTCATCCTGGTTCCACCAGCGTCCCGCTGATCCCCGCCCTCGTTCCTTGTTGCATGGACCACGCCCACGCGGCGGCTTGATTGGTGAGCGACGTGCCGATGACATATTTTTACCCGGTCGGCGACTATCTGGGGGCGGAGATCGCCGGCGGAGTCCAGCCGAAGAGGTCGACGAACTGCTGCAAGCTGCCGCCGTCGCCATCGACGCGGACGCTCCCATTTCGCAGCGCTTCGTCCGGAGTCAGCCGATGGCGCAGGAGGCCCCTGAACGTCTCCAGGTCGGTTGTCAGGATGACGTCTGGATCGGCGGCGGGTCCCTGGCGCGTACGCGTTTCCCCGCGGTCGACCCGTACCTCGAACGGCTGGCCATCGATTCGAAGCTCGTAGGTCGCTCGCAGGCCTGCCGCGGCTTCAGGGTGGAACGTGGCCCGCAGCGAGACCATGAACCAGCCCGCCTGGATGGTGTCGGTAGCCTTCATTGGAAGCAGGAACTGGTGGCCCCAGCGGCCCAGGGCTAAGACCACCGGTTCCAGCCCGCGGCCGACCTCGGTCAATTCGTAGACCGTCGATCCGGCCGGAGGCGGTAAGACGCGCCGCGCGAGAATCGCGTCTCGTTCGAGGTCCCTGAGGCGATCGGTGAGGAGGTTGGTGCCGATGCCCGGCAGGCCCTCCAAAAGGTCCTTGAAGCGCCTCGGCCCGAGCAGCAGCTCCCGAACCAGCAGCAGCGTCCAGCGCTCGCCCACGTGGTCGAGGGCCCGGGCAACAGCGCAGAACTGGTCGTATGAGCGCCTGTCCCTATTCACTTGAGTTTCAATATTATCGCACTTGATTTTTCTATAGTACAGCCTCTATGATCCTAAAGTTCCCTGCTGTCGAGCTCAGCCCCGGAGGAGGTCCGTAAGCATGAAGGCCAGGCGTCTGAACCCAACCGAAGCCGCGGAAGCGCGACCAACCCTCCAGGGGCCATCGCGGCCCTGGACGCTGGCCCTGACCTCCGTTGCGTTCTTCATGGTCGCCCTCGATTCGCTCGTCGTGGTGACGGCGCTACCCTCCATCCACCGCGACCTGGGTGCTGATCTGTCCACTCTGGAGTGGACCGTCAACGCATTCACGCTGGCCTTCGCCGCCGGCATCATCACGGCCGCGGCGCTTGGCGATCGCGTTGGCCGGCTGCGGGTCTTCGTGAGCGGCCTCGGCCTCTTCACGCTGGCCTCTGCCGCCTGCGCTCTGGCGCCATCCGCGGAGATCCTGATCGCGGCTCGGACGGTTCAGGGCATCGGCGCCGCCATGGTGATGCCGCTGAGCCTGACCATCCTGGCGGCCGCCTTCCCGCCCGAGCGCCGAGGCGCCATCGTCGGGATCTGGGGTGGGATCGGCGGTCTCGCGGTCGCCAGCGGACCGCTGGTGGGGGGCGCCGTGACCCAGGGGCTCGACTGGCACTGGATCTTCTGGGTCAACGTGCCCATCGGCCTGCTCGCGATAGTGCTCTCGCTGGCCCGGCTGGCAGAAAGCCACGGCCCCACGACTCGCCTGGACCTACCGGCCGTGGTGCTCGTGGCGGGCGGCGCCACCGCCCTCGTCTGGGGCCTCATCCGCGCCGGCGAAACCGGCTGGGGCAGCCCCGCGGCGATCGCGATGCTGAGCCTTGGCATACTGCTGATCGCCGGCTTCGTGGCCTGGGAGCGCCGGGCATCGCACCCGATCCTGCCCGTTACCCTCTTCCGCAGTAGGGCCTTCTCCGCGGCGAACACCACCGGTTTCCTGATGGCCGGAGCCATCTTCTCGGCGGCCTTCCTGATTGCGCAGTACCTGCAGTTTGTCCTCGGCTACTCGCCCCTGAACACAGGGCTGCGGCTTCTGCCCTGGACCGCCACGCCCCTGGTCGTGGCGCCGCTCGCCGGGCGGCTTTCAGATCGGATCGGAACCCGGCCGGTGCTGGTGGCTGGAATGCTGCTCCAGGGCATCGGGCTGGCCTGGGTCGCAACCGTGGCCACCGCGGGAGTCGAATACGGCCAGCTGGTGGTTCCGCTGGTCGTGGCCGGCGTCGGCATTTCGATGGCGCTGCCGGTGACCCCGACGGCCGTCCTGGGCGCCGTGGCGCCGCGGGACATGGGCAAGGCCTCCGGCGTCAACAGCACCCTGCAGCGTTTCGGCGCCGCCTTTGCAATCGCCGTCGCCGCAGCCGTTTTCGCGGCCAATGGACACCTCGGCACGGCAACCAGCTTCACGGCTGGTTTCCGTCCAGCACTGGCCGTCGTCGCAGGCCTCTCGGTGGTCGGTGCGATAACCGCGCTCGCCATCGGCCCTCGGCGGCTCCCGGCCACGGCAGCCCAGCCACAGTCAACGGCCGCCTGAGCGCAGCTTTGCTGCCGGCGCGGTGGGATGCCTAACCCCAGGTAAAGCGCTCGCAGATCGGTTCGTATCGGCACGATGAGCGCGGCTCAAGGCCGGCGCCACCCCGGCTAAGGACAAGGAGCAAATTCATGACAGATCCCATCCCAGGGGAAATGCGGCCTGTCCTTTTATCCATAGGCGCCTCTCACGGCGCCTGGTGCTGGGACGAGCACTTTACGCCCTGGTTCAGGGCCCGCGGGTTCCAGGCCGTCGACCTCGACCTCCGAGGCCACGGCTCCGCCGGGGGACCGGCGGCTGGCATGGTCCTCGCGGCGCCAATTCCCCACAACCTGGTCGGGTTCGCGGCTCGCTTAGCGAAGGCCAACCCAGTTGGGCTTCTTTCCATTCTGGCGACGCTCTCCTTCCAGCCCCTGATCGGCACTCCCGACGCGTTCTCCATCTTCTTCTCACGGGCCACCCCGAGGGTTGAGATCGCCCGGCTGCAGGCCAAGGCCCAGGACGAATCCTTCCGGGCCTGGGCCACGACCTGATGCTCGACGCGGGCTGGGAGCGGCTCGGGGAACGCATCGAGATCTTCGTGCGGTCGCTGACTCCAAGCGCGGTGTAGGCGAGGCGGAGTCTGTTACGGGATCCGACGGAAGCATTACCACCGGGGACTCCGAGCCCTTCTCCCGCTCTAATGGCGTATACCGCAGGAGAATGGACGCCAAGAAGTACTTTCTACGGCCATTACTATGGCCCGGTCAACCGGCCCGGTCCAACCCGTCGCCGGCGAATTAGGATTCTGGGAGGAGGAGGTGCCAGATGACGGGGTTGCACGACACCGCAACCGTCGGAGACGTCGTCACTGCAGCCCTGCGGCGCTTCCCCGATCGGGTGGCCTTCCGGCAGGACGGCACCGAGCTCACTTACCGGCAGGTCGAGGACGCACTGTCACGCTGGGTGTCCGTGCTCCACGAGCGCGGGCTGCGACGTGGTGAGGGGGTCGGCCTACTCTCACCCAACTGCCCCGAGGCCTGGCTGGCGCAGATCGCGCCGGCGCTGGCCGGCGGCCGTTACACCGCGCTGCACCCACTTGGCTCCCTCGCCGACCACCTCCACACGTGCAACGAAGCCGAGCTCCGGCTCCTGTTCGTCGATCCCGTCTTCCATGAGCGTGCTGCCCAACTGCTGGAGAAGGCGCCGACGGTGGAGGCCGTCTTCACGTTTGGCCCCTCCGACGTCGGCGAGGACATCAACGAACTGGTGGGGAACGTGGCACTGAACGGCCGGCTTCACCGCGGTCCGCACGGCGCGGACGATATCGCTTACCTGCTCTACACGGGCGGCACCACCGGCGTCCCGAAGGCGGCCATTCTCACCGAGCGGGCCGTGGTCGCCCACTACTATGGCACTGCGTTGGGCTGGGACCTTCCCGAGCAGCCTCGTTACCTGGCCGTGGCGCCCATCTCCCATGCAGCCGGCATGCTCATCATGCCCACGCTGCTGAGCGGCGGCACGGTCATTCTGCAGCGCCGTTTTGATCCCTCTGCCTGGCTGCAGGCAATCGCCGCCGAACACGCCAACCTGAGCCTGCTGGTGCCGACGATGATCTATGCGCTCCTCGACCACCCCCAGCTCGAAAGCACCGATCTCTCCAGCCTCGAGACGGTGATGTACGGCGCTTCCCCTATCGCACCAACCAGGCTGGCCGAGGCGATCGAGCGGGTTGGGCCAGTGTTCTGTCAGCTGTATGGTCAGACCGAGTCGGCTGGTCAGGGTACCTCGCTGTGGCGGGCCGAGCACGACCCATCCGATCTCCGCCGTCTCACCGCCTGCGGCAGGGTGATGCCTTTTTCCCGGGTGACCATCCTTGACGACGACGGGCAGCCCGTGCCAGACGGCACGCCTGGGGAGTTGTGCATCCAGGGGCCATCCGTGATGCAGGGTTACTGGAAGCAGCCGGAGCTCACGGCCTCCACGCTGGCCGGCAACTGGCTACACACGGGCGACATCGGCGTTCGCGACGAGGACCGTTTCTTCTACATCGCTGACCGCAAGAAGGACATGATCATCAGCGGCGGCTTCAACGTCTTCCCGCGCGAAGTCGAGGACGTGCTCGCCGACCACCCCGCGGTATCGGCGGTCGCTGTGATCGGGGTCCCGGACGAGAAATGGGGCGAGGCCGTGAAGGCGCTGGCGGTCCTGCGGCCCGGAGCCCAGGTCGATCCCGCCGAGCTGATCGAGCTGGTGAGAGAGCGCAAGGGGCCCGTCTATGCGCCCAAGACGGTCGAGTTCCTGGAGAGCCTGCCACTCACGCCAGTCGGAAAGGCGGACAAGAAGGTGCTCCGGGAGCGCTACTGGGAGGGCCACGACCGCCGGGTAAGTTAGAGCGGAGCCTCCCTGCCGCATAGCACTAAGAAGCCCTGGGCCCGCAAAGCATCAGCGCGGGATGGCGCCAGCTGCAGCTTGCCTGATGAACCGCCGTATGCGTGGCCCGCGTGTCCGGTGGTGTGGGAGGGGGCGGGGCGACCCCGCCCTTCGCCCGATTAGCCGCGCAGTTCGCCCTTCAGCCAACGCGCAGCCGCATTCAGGTCGAAGCGGAACGCCTCGAACGCCTGCTCGCGTGATTCGGGATCTGGCGCCCGCAGGATCGAAGACGGATGCACAGTCGGCATCGTGGGAATCTGAAACGCGGACGGGAAGAACCGCCCCCGATCGCGAAGCACCCGGACCGATTCCCCGAGCACGGCCTGGACGGCCGTGGCTCCCAGGCACACCAATAACCGCGGACGAATCGCATCGACTTCGGCCCGGAGCCAGGGAGCACATGCAGCGATGTGGGTACTGTCTGGCTTCTGATGAATCCGGCGCTTCCCCCGCTGAACCCAGCGGAAGTGCTTGACAGCGTTGGTCAGATAGACCGCCGAGCGGTCAATGCCGGCCGCCTCCAGGGCGCGGTCGAGAACCGCGCCGGCCGGTCCGACGAAGGGCTTCCCCTCGATGTCCTCCCGGTCACCTGGCTGCTCGCCGACGAGCATCAGCTCGGCCGGGGCGCTGCCTTCCCCGAACACCGTCTGGGTACCCGTCTTCCAGAGCTCGCAGGCTCGACAGCCGGCTGCGGCCTGACGCAACTCGTCGAGGTTCGCCGCGTCGCTTGACGTCATGCCTGAAACCATTTTGTCCTCAGTGGCGCGACGTCGACCGGCTACGGCGTTAGTTTGACAACTACACAACTATGCAGATACACGCGCGAGGTGGCCAGGGTGCGGGCTGAATGCCGGCCCGGCCGGGTTGCCAAGAAGTGCGCATAGGCTCGCTCGTCCTTCTGGGTGCCGCGGCTGCCACCGTGGGCCTGGTTCACTCGATACTGCCGGACCACTGGGTGCCCCTGGCCGTGGTTGCCCGGACCCAACGTTGGAGCCTCGTCCGTGTGGCGAGGGTCAGCGGCATGGCAGCGGGTGGGCATGTGGTGGCCTCACTCGCGCTCGCCGGCGTGATCGCACTGGTTGGCCTGCGCTTTCAGCATGAGGTCGACGTCCAGCAGGGTCACATCGTGGGCGCCGTTCTGGTTCTGACGGGCCTGGGCTTCTTCGTTTGGGGAATGACCGGTCATGGCTACGCCCATGATCACGACCACGATCTGCACGAGCACGATCCGCACGAGCACGAACACGTGGTGACGGCAATGCCGGACGCGCCGCACGAGCACGAGCACGCACACGGGACCGAGCTCCATTCGCACCCGCACAGCCACGAGGCGTTCGTCGAGAATCGCGTTCAGTTCCTCGCCGAGCGCTCAGAGCAGCGGACGCTGGCTGCTCGGCTGGCTACGATCGCGGTCCCGTTCGGCGTCGCGGCGTCACCGGACCTGACGATCCTTCCGGTAGCACTGGCCGCCAGTGCCTACGGAGGCGGCGCCGTCGTGATGGTGCTGGGCATCTTCGGCGCGGTCACCATGTGCACGTTTGTCGGGCTCACGGTCATCGCGACGGTGGCCGGATACCAGGTCAAAGGCGAATGGCTGGAAAGACACGCCAACTCGATCACGTCGCTGGTCCTGGTAGCGATCGGGTTGGTCGCTTTCCTCGGCTTCTAAGTCACTGACCGTGGACTGCTGCGCAGGCCCGCGTGCAGGAAGGCGCCCTTGTCGGGCCACTCGCGGAATACGAGTGTGGTATCCCGTGGGCTGCCTTCGGGCCGAATCAAGAAGACACCCTCCTCGAGCGGGGTCATGGGGTGGGTCCGCGGGGGCGCAGGCTCGACGGCGCCGAACGGCCGCAGCGATGTGATCGTCACCTCCAGCCCGCTCTCCACTCGGCGCACATCGAACCGGATGTCCACCCGCTCGTACGTACCGACCCATCGGTTCAGCTCCACCGCAGGCACCTCGGCTGGCGCGGTGGGCGGTGACTCCAGCTCGACGCCGAACCACTCCCTCAGGACAGACCTGTAGAGGTCGTCGCAGCGCACGCGTCCCATGTCTGAGTTTGTTTGCAGCAGGACTGCTGCGTTCCGGTCCGGGATCATCTTCAGCGCCCCGGTCTGGCCGGCGGTGTTGCCGCCGTGGCCGAACACGACGCGGCCGCCGCTCTCGCTCAACTCGAAGCCCAGACCCCACGCGTCGGTGCCGGAGTAGGGCGTCAGCCGCGCCTGGGGCTCGCGCATCAGGCGGCACGCGTCTGCGGAGAGGAGCCTCGCACCATTGGGGGCCACCCCATCCCCAAGGTGCATCCGCGCGAATGCGATGACGCCGCCGGGTGAGGCCGAGATGATGCCGCATGGACCTGATGCGCGGTTCCCACCCCAGGTGGTCATGGGCCGGAGCTCAGCGGCCTCGGCGTCGGTCGTATGACCGAGAGCGTAGGGTCGGAGCAGCACGTCCTCTGGCAAGGTGACTGTATCGTCCAGCCCCATCGGCTCGAGCAGGCGCCTGCGCAGACAGGCGTCCCAGGTGTCGCCCAGCACATGCTCCACGAGGCGACCCAGGACAACGTAGCCGGCGTTGCTGTAGGAATGCATCAACCCGGGCGGGAACACCGTTCGCAGCTCCGCCAGACTGGCCACGTATCGCGCCACAGCGTCGTCTCCACGCCCACCATCGAAGCCCCAGTCACCGGGCACGCCGCTCGTGTGCGAGAGCAGATGGCGCGGCGTGATCGCGGCGGTCTCGTCAGCATCCGCCAGCCGGAACTCGGGCAGCTGGTCCACGAACGGGCGGTCGAGGTCCACGCGGTCCTCGTCAACCAGCTGCATGACCAGCGTGGCCGTGTACGCCTTGGTGATGGAGGCGATGCGGAACAGCGTCTCAGTCGTCATTGCCGGGTCGCGCGGGCTTCCGGCCCGGCCGCTCGCCCACTGGTGGACGTGCTCGCCGTCGAAGACGGTGAGCACGATTCCGGGTACTCGCTCGATCCCGTCGAGGGCTGTGAGGCGATCGAGCTCAGCTCGCAGGTCGGTGCGGATCGACGTGCAGACTGAGGCCACGATCATGAATTGTCGCGCAGCCGAACGCACTTGTGGCAAGAGGCAGAGCAGAGCCGACATCCCGGTCCCGCGCCCACGAGAATACAGCCGGATGGAGCGTAGGACCGACCGGTTGGGGTGCTGGTTGACCAGTTCAGAGCCTCATGCGAGATCTCGCGAGCGCGATTGGTGGGGATTACCGACGAGGAGTACCTGTGGGAGCCGGCGCCGGGTGGCTGGTCCCTTCGTCGCCGAGGGGAGGCGATCTCGCCGATGGCCTATGGCGCCGGTGACTGGGTACTCGATTTCGCTCTGACGGAGCCGAAACCGGCCCCAGTGACCACGATCGCGTGGCGGCTGGGCCACCTGTACACAGGATTTTCGCTGCGCTGGGAATGGAGCTTCGGGGCCAGGAAGAAGTTGTGGGACACGATCCAATTCACACCCTCCGCGGAGGAGGCACCGGCGCCACCTGAAGGGGGTCGCGGCAGCAGGGCTTATGGCTCGACCCCCTCCCCCGGCTTCGCCGGGTACTCCCCGACTGCGCGGGGGAGAGGCGGTCAGTCGGGCAGCAGTGAGCGCGGTCCGATCGTGAAGACAACGAGGACGTCGACGATCTCCTCGATGTGCTGGTACCGCCCGTCGAGGTGGCCCTCGGCCAGCGCTTCTGTGAGCGCGATGTAGCCGTCGGCGATCATCTCGACCCGGCGGCAGTCGGCCGGCGTCGAGCTGGGGAAGCCGAGCATGGCCAGGTCCTCGGCGAGGTCACGACGGTAGCCTGCATGAAACTCCCGGGTTGCCTCCCCCAGCGGCGACGCCCGATTGTGGCGGGCGCGCAGGCCGAGTCTGAACAGCGCTGGATGGCGCGCAATGCTCTCGAGCGGCAGGCGGAACGTCGCCCTCAGCCGCTCCTGATCGGTTGGCTCCTCCCTGGAGCGTCGCCTGGCCTCCCGCAGCACCCGCCGCATATTGAGGACCGCCTCATCGCCGAGCGCGGTGAGGAGGTCGTGTTTGTCACGGAAGTGCACGTAGAAGCTTGACTGCGCGATTCCGGCGGCGCGAGAGATGGCGCTAGCCGAGAGGCCGGCCTCACCCTTCTCATCGAGCAGTTCAAGCGCAGCCTTCAGCAGCCGGCGCCTTGTCAGCTCCTTCGCTTCTTCGCGGCGCAGTGGCCGGATCACCCCCGCGCTCCAGCGCTACCCACGGTGGCGATAAGTGTATCGGCGACAAGACTCTGCGGAACGGCGGCTTCCGATCGTGCGACCGTCACTGTCGAACGCCACGGAGGAAGCCGCTTGTCATTTCGCTCCGACGATACTATCCTCGGCGAGTGACCAGCCGGGAGCGGCAGAGATGAGATTTCTGGCCGCTCGGTTGGGGCAGTTCGTCGTCGTGCTGATCGTAGTCTCCGCGGTGGCGTTCCTGCTTCTCAACCGCCTGCCCGGCAACCCTGTCATCACCTTGCTGGGCCCCGCCGCGACCCCTCAAGCGATTGCCCTCCTCACCCAGCAGCTCGGGCTGGACAGACCCGCCTGGCTCCGCTACTTCATCTGGTTGGGCAACGCGCTGCACGGCAACCTCGGCAGCTCGTACGTCAACCACCAGCCTGTATTGACACTGATCAATCAGCGGCTCCCTGTGACGCTGGAGCTCTTGCTGCTGTCGCAGCTGATCGCGCTGGCGCTGGCCGTTCCACTCGGCATTCTCTCCGCGCTGCGCCCCAACCGGATCCTCGACAAGCTGTCCTCAGGCGCTGCCTTCGGTCTGCTGTCGGTCCCCGGCTTCATCCTTGCGGAGCTGCTCGTCTATCTGTTCGCAGTGCGCTTCAACCTGTTCCCCGCAACCGGTTACGTCCACCTGACCGAGAACCCGCTCGAGAACCTCCGCTCGCTGACGCTTCCATCGCTCACCCTCGGCCTGGGTTCGATGGCCGTTTACATGCGGGTGCTGCGCACCGACATGATCGCCACTCTGCAGCAGGACTTCATCACGATGGCACGGTCCAAGGGCCTGCCCACGTGGTGGATCCTCATGCGCCATGCTTTGCGGCCATCCACGTTCACTCTGGTGACGGTCGGCGGGCTCAACGTGGGCACGCTCATCGGCGGCGCATTCATCATCGAGTACATCTTCCAGGTGCCCGGTCTCGGCCTCCTCACGATCAGCTCCATCTACGCTCGCGACTACCTCGTCGTCACGAGCGCGACAGTGATCGTGGCCGGAGGTTTCGTGCTCGTTAACCTCCTCGTCGACCTGTTCTACACATTCCTCGACCCTAGGGTTCGCAGTGCGCGATTCGCCTGACCGCACGCTGACCGAGGCCGTCGTGGCGACCACGGCCCCCGCCGCCGTGATCCCCGCGGGCGTCGATGGCCTGGCGCCGGCGGAGCAGGCGTATGTCCAGCGACGACTGGGCGCCGGGTTCTGGATCTCGGCCGGCTGGGTGTTGCTTGTCATCCTGGCGGCGCTGTTCGCAGGCATCCTGCCCCTCCAGGACCCGACCGCCATCGGGGACAACGCGCCCCGGCTGGGGCCGACCGCAGGCCACCTGCTGGGCACCGACGAGCTAGGCCGCGACCTGCTGGCGCGCGTCATCTATGGGGCGCGCATATCGCTTATCGTCGGCTTCTCGGCCATCGCCTTCGGGATCCTTGTGGGCGGGGGCGTAGGCCTGGTGGCGGGCTTCTACGGGGGGCGACTGGACGCCGGGCTCAACGGGCTGAGCACAGTGCTGCTTGCATTCCCAGCGTTGATCTTCCTGTTGACCGTCGTTACCTTCCTGGGCCAGAACCTCTTCGTGGTGGCCTTCACGCTGGGAGTGCTGTCGGTAGCGCCCATCGCGCGCATCATCCGGGCGAACACGCTCGTCTACGCCAACCGTGAGTTCGTGCTGGCGGCCAGAGCGTTGGGAGCTCGCAATCGACGCATCCTTCTGCTCGAGATCGTGCCCAACGTCTTGCCGGCGGTGCTCGCCTTTTCGCTCGTTGCGATAGCGGTGGTCATCGTAGCCGAGGGTGCCCTTTCCTTCCTCGGGCTGTCCGTCAGGCCGCCCACGCCAACCTGGGGCGGGATGATCGCAGAGGGGGGACAGGTGCTCGCCCAGGATGGCTTCGTCGCACTGTGGCCGTCGCTCACAATGTTCCTCACCGTGCTGGCGCTCAACTTCGCCGGCGACCGCCTACAGGCGTACTTCGCGGTGAGAGAGGGAGGATTATGAATCACCCCACGAAACCTGGCGGTTTCGCGGGGACCCCGATGAATCACCCCACGAAACCTGGCGGTTTCGCGGGGACCCCGATGAATCACCCCACGAAACCTGGCGGTTTCGCGGGGACCCCGATGAATCACGCCACGAGGCCAGGCGGTTTCGCGGCGCCGCGGGGCGCCGGCCCGCTACTCGAGGTCGATGACCTTCGCACCCAATTCCTGACCGGACGTGGCGCGGTGCGGGCTGTGGACGGGGTTTCGTTCAGCCTGGATCGCGGCAGGACCCTGGGCGTCGTGGGCGAGTCCGGGTCGGGCAAGACCGTGCTGGCCCGCTCGATCATGGGCTTGTTGCCCACCACGAACGTCGTCCGGAGCGGCACCGTCAAATACGACGGCCAGAAACTGACGGGTCTGGCGCCGGCCGAGCTGCGCGAGTTCTGGGGCGCCGAGATCGGCATGGTCTTCCAGGACCCGATGACCTCCCTGAACCCGGTTGTGCGGATCGGACGGCAGATCACCGAGACGATGCGCTTCCACCTCGGGATCCCCGACAACGAAGCGAGGGCCCGGGCGGTGGAGCTGCTCCGGTCCGTCGGTATCCCCGACCCGGAGCGGCGGGTGCGTGAGTACCCGCACCAGCTCTCGGGTGGAATGCGTCAGCGCGTCACGATCGCGATCGCACTTGCGTGTGGGCCGAAGCTCCTGCTGGCGGACGAGCCGACCACAGCACTGGACGTGACCGTTCAGGCGCAGATACTGAGCCTGCTCGGCCGCCAGCAGCGCGAGCGCTTCATGGCGATGATCCTGGTCACCCATGACCTCGGCGTCGTGGCCGGCCGCACTGACGAGATCGCTGTGATGTACGCCGGGCGCATCGTGGAGAAGGCGCCGACGCCGGTGCTGTTCTCGGACATGAAGATGCGCTACACGCAGGCGCTCTTCCGGTCCATCCCGAGAGTCACCGATCCAGGTCACAAGCGCCTGCAGGCCATCGGCGGACGGCCGCCCGACCTCGCGGCCCCGGCGCGCGGCTGCAGCTTCGCGCCCCGCTGCCCCTATGCGCAGCAGCGCTGCAGAGACGAGACGCCGCCACTGATAGAGGTGGGGTCGGGTCACGCCTATGCGTGCTGGTACCCGGTGGAAGCCGGGGAGGCCGAGGCAGACCTCGTCACACGTCGGGTGGCCGGCGACGGAGTTTGGGCGCGGTAATGGCTGGCAGCGGCAGGGCGCAGCTGCGGGACTCCACCGCCCTGCTCCGGGTGGAAAACCTGGTTGTCGAGTTCCCGGCGGCCGGGGGCCGTCGCGTTCACGCCGTCTCTGACGTGAGCTTCGACGTGCTCGAGGGCGAGACGCTCGGCCTGGTCGGGGAGTCGGGGTGCGGGAAGTCGACCACTGGCCGTGCGGTGATGCAGCTGCCGGCGCCGACCTCCGGACGAGTGCGCTTCGAGGACCAGGAACTGACCACGCTTTCGGGCGACCAGTTGCGCAGGACGCGGACGCGTCTGCAGATGATCTTCCAGGACCCCATCTCATCGCTGAATCCACGCCGCCGGGTATGCGACATCGTGGCCGAGCCCCTCGCCATCTGGGGGCTGGGGACGCCTGAAGAGCGGCGCAAGAGGGTGGCCGAGGTGCTGGACGCGGTGGGGCTCGACGCCGATTCGGTCGGAGACCGGCGCCCGCACGAGTTCTCAGGCGGGCAGTGCCAGCGGATCAGCATCGCCCGAGCCCTGATGCTCGAGCCGAAGCTCGTCATCTGCGACGAGCCCGTCTCCGCCCTGGACGTCTCGGTGCAGGCGCAGATCCTCAATCTGCTGGAGGACATGAAGGCCAGGTACGGGCTCACGCTGATCTTCATCGCTCACGACCTGGCGGTGGTGCGGAACGTCAGCGACCGCGTGGCCGTGATGTATCTGGGCAAGCTCTGCGAGGTGGCGCCCGCCGATGAGCTTTACCGCGCACCCGCCCATCCATACACGGCCACGCTGCTCGCATCGGTCCCCGTCCCCGACCCGGGGGTTCGGCCCGACCCGGCCGCGGATGAGATCAACGCCGAGCTCCCGTCACCCCTGGCGCCCCCATCCGGCTGCCGCTTTCGCACGCGCTGCCCGCGCGCCCAGGCTGTCTGTGCGGAACGAGAGCCTGAGATGCGGGAGGTGGCGGCGGGCCATTATGCGGCCTGCCATTTCATGCTCGATCGGCCGGTTCTGGCCGGTCACACCGTATTTGAGGAGAGGAAGAGCAATGCCTGACCGCTACGACCGTCGGACGTTCATGGGGGGGGCCCTACGGGTGGCAGCCGGCGGCGTTCTGCTGCCGGGCGCGGCGGCCGCCTTCCTGGAGGCCTGCAGCTCAGCGAGCACCACGAGCACGCCGTCAGCGCCGAAACGCGGCGGGTCCGTGATCTTCGCGGTAGAGGCCGAGATCAACAGCTTCGACGCGCGCCAGGGCGCCTGGGACTCGACGGGCCTGACGTACGCCAGGACCGTCTTCGATCCTCTGTTCACGCAGGGCGCGGACGGCACGATCCAGCCCTACCTGGCGCAGTCGATCTCGCACAACACCGACTACATGCAGTGGACGATCAAGCTCCGACCCGGGATCACTTTCCACGACGGCAGCCAGCTCGACGCCACCGTCGTCAAGGTCAACCTGGACGGGGTCATCCAGTCGCCGCTGACCGGCCCGGCGCTGTTCAACGTGGACAAGGTCACGGTCGTCGATCCGATGACCATCATGATCACGACCAAGATCCCGTGGGTGCCGTTCGCGCAATACCTGACTGGCCAGCTCGGCCACATGGCTGCCCTCAAGCAGCTCGCGGACACCAGCGGCAAGGCATCGCCGATTGGAACGGGGCCGTTCATCTTCAAGGAGTGGGCGCCGGGAGACCACTTCACGGCCACCCGCAACCCGAACTACTGGCGGTCGGGGCTGCCCTACCTGGACTCGATCACGTACAAGCCGATCCCTGACCCGCAGTCCCGGGGCAACAGCCTCAAGGCCGGGAACATCGACGTCATGCACTCCAGTGACACCCAGAACGTCGCCGACTTCATGAACAACTCGAACTACAACCAGGTGAACGACGTCAACTCCGTGCTTGGCGAACCGGACCAGACGTTTTTCATGATCAACACCGCCATCCCGCCCCTGGACGACCTCCGGGTGCGCCAGGCCCTGGCTTACGCCACTGACCGCCAGAAGTTCATCAACACACTCGGGAACGGGCTGGCAAAGCCATCCGACGGCCCCTTCGTCCAGGGTTCGCCGTACTTCGGTCCCACCGGCTACCCCGGGTTCGACCAGGCCAAGGCCAAGGCGTTGGTGGCGGACTACCAGAGCTCCAAGGGCCCGATCTCCTTCAAGTTCGGCACCATCAACACGGCCAAGACGCGCCAAGAGAACGAGCTCATTCAGGCCATGTGGAAGGAGGTCGGCATCCAGACCGAGATCCTGCAGGTCGAGCAGAGCCCGTACATCCTTAACGCGATCGTCGGCGCCTACCAGGTCTACCGGTGGCGGCAGTTCAACACGCCGGATCCGGACGGGAACTTCGTGTGGTGGAGCAGCGCGACCGCATCCCCGGTCGGCAAGCAGGCGCTCAACTTCGCCCGCAACAAGGACCCGCAGATCGATGCGGCGCTGCAGATTGGGCGCACGAACCCTGACCCGGCCGCCCGAGCGGAGGCGTACAAGACGGTTGCGGCCCGATTTGGAGCCGACATCCCGTACATCTGGATCTCGCCCGCGACGTGGATCGTGGCCGCCCGCAAGACGGTGTTCGGAGCGGGCGCCGGCACGCTCCCGGACGGGAGCAAGAGGCGGGGGATGGTCTCTGGCGTCATCTCACCCACGGAGATCTGGCGCTCGTCGTGACAGAGAGGGGGGCGGGCGGCCGGCGGCGGCCGGTCGCCCCCACCCGCTAGGCCGACACCAACCCCACCAGCAGGACGATCACCTCGCCAGCCTCAGACGCGGCGCCCAGCGTGTCACCGGTGACGCCGCCAAGCCTTCGGGAGCAGTGCCAGGCCCACACCACGCCAGCCAGTCCGACCAGCCCTGCGGCCGCGAGTCCCGGCAGTCGGACGCATAGCACCGCGATCGCGGTCCCGAGCACCGCCACCAAGATGGGGAGAGGTCGAGGCAAGCCCGCCAGCAGCGTGCCCAGCCCTTCTTCCGCTCGCGCATGGGGAGCGAGCGCGCCGATCGCGACTCCCGACGACCGGGAGAGAGCTCCGGCCGCCACGAGGAAGAGCAGCCCGCCCGGCTTCCCGATCAAGGCCGCCGTTGCTGCCGTTTTGATCGCCAGGTCGAAGAACACTGCGACCACGCCGTAGCTGCCGACCGCATGGTCGCGCATGATCTGGAGCGCTCGCGCGGCGTTTGGTGCTCCGTAGCCGTCGGCCGTGTCAGCCAGCCCGTCGATGTGCAGCGTGCCAGTCAGCACCGAGGCGGTGGCCACGGCGCCGAGGGCGGCGATCGTGGTGGGGAAGGCCATCGCCAGCGCCCAGGCGACCCCCGCGCTCGCGCCCCCGATCAGGGCTCCCACCACCGGGAAATAGATGGCTCCTTGGGCCACAGCGGCCGCGTCCACGCTGCCACCGCGGTCGACCGGGATCCGGGTCAGGAATGCGACTGCCGCCCGCAGCGCCTGAAGGCCAGGGAAGGCTGGGATCCGGCGCTCAGGCGCCGGCATCCGTTACCCCGGCGTGCTCGAAGGTGGCCATGTCCCGAAGAAGGGTGAGCGCGTTGTCGATGAGCTGGATCCCGAGCGCGGCGCCACTGCCCTCCCCGAGCCGCATGCGCAGGTCGAGCAGAGGCGACAGCCCGAGAGCCGAAAGGACGACCGCATGTCCAGGCTCCGGGGAAAGGTGCGAGGCGATCATCGAGCCCATGGACACCGGCTCGATGCGGGCGGCGACTAGCGCGGCCGCCCCGACGACGAACCCGTCAAGCACCACCGGCACGTGGTTGGCGGCCGCGCCCAAGACGAGGCCGGCAAGGACCCCGTGCTCGAAGCCTCCGACCGCCGCCAGAACCCCGACCGGATCGCTGGCGTCAGGACGGTTGACCTCGAGCGCCCGCCGCACGATCGCCACCTTTCGCTGCAGTCCATCGTCGTCGACCCCTGTACCGCGGCCGCACATCTCGCTGGGGTCCCGGTTCAGCAGCGCCGCGGCCAGCGTGCTCGAGACCGCCGTGTTGCCAATCCCCATGTCACCCAGCGCGATGAGCCCCACGCCGTCAGCGGCGAGCTGCGCGGCCAGCTCGATGCCGACCTCGAGCGCCCGAACCGCCAGCTCGCGACTCATCGCCGGGCCGACGCTCGTGTTGCCGGTGCCGGCGCCAAGCCGGCGATCGAGCACCGCCGGGTCGCGGAAAACGCTGTTCACACCGGCGTCGACGACGACGAGTCGGGCCCCGACCGCCCGGGCCAGCACGCAGATGGCCGCCCCGCCCGTGGCAAAGTTGGCCAGCATCTGGCCGGTCACTTCCTGCGGATAGGCGCTGACTCCCTCCACGGCGATCCCGTGATCGCCGGCCACGACGACGACGGCGCTCTCGGTCGTACCGGGGTTTGCGTCGCGGCGGATTGCGGCCACCGTTCGGGCGAGCTCCTCGAGCCGACCCAGGCTGCCGCGTGGCTTCGTCTTGGCATCGAACGCGAGCTGCGCGGCCTCCGCATAGCCGGCTTGTGGCGGGCTGATCACAGAGACGGTTCGCTCGAGAAGAGACGTTGCGCTAGCCATCGGGGTCCTCCAGGAAGCTTGTCAGGGGGTTGAGCTCGACTGCGCGACCGGCCACCACCAGGACGGACCGGCGGGCGGCATCCGCGAACGTGCAATTGACCGAGCCAAGTGCGTCGCGGTAGGCCCGCGCCAGCTCGTTGGGAGGGACAATGCCGAGGCCGACCTCGTTGCTGACCACGATCGTCGCGGGGCCGCGATGCGCCGCCTGCCTGGCGCACTCGGCAGACGTCGCGAGGACGTACTCGGCGGACCTGCCAGCCTCGAGAAGGTTGGAGACCCAGAGGGTCAGGCAGTCGACGATTACGCAGTCCTCTGGTGCGGCCGACCGGAGAACCCCCAGCAGGTCCATGGGCTCTTCGATCGTTTTCCACGTGGTGGGGCGCTCCCGGCGATGGCGCGTGATTCGCTCTTGCATCTCCCCGTCGCGCGGCTCCCCCGTGGCGATGAAAGTCACCGGCCCACCGGCCCGCAGCGCGAGGAGCTGAGCGAGCCTGGACTTCCCGCTGCGGGCACCGCCGACCAGGAAGAGGAGAGGCATCAGAAGTCGATCCCGCGGATCGCACGCACGCCCCGATCGAACGCGTGCTTGTGGCTGCGCATCTCGGTGACGGTGTCGGCGACCTTGACCAGCTCCGCCGGCGCTGCGCGACCGGTGGCGATCACGTTCAGGTTTTCAGGGCGGCCCTTGATCGCCTCGACCACTTCGGCCGTGGATATCCAGCCCCAGTTCATCGGGTAGGTTATCTCGTCCAGGATCAGCAGGCCGTAGCTGGGTTCCCGCAGCTTTTCTCGGGCTGCCCGCCACGCGTCGCGGGCGACGGCTTCGGTCCGGTCCATGTCCTTCGATTCCCAGGTGAAGCCGTCGCCGATCGTCCACCACTCGATGCCGAGGCTCCTGGCCGTGCGCTCCTCGCCGACCTTCCACCTCCCGGACTTCATGAACTGGACCACGCAGACCCGCCAGCCGCGCGCGATCGCACGCATCGCGGTCCCGAACGCCGCGGTCGACTTGCCTTTCCCGTCGCCGGTGTTGACGATGACCACCGAGGGCGCCCTGATGAGAGCCCTGGGCGGTGGTTCGGTCGGTGCCTGAGGTCTAGATGTCATTCGGCCGCCTTTTTCGACGTGAGTGCGGGAGATGTCCGAACCGGGGCGACCACGTGTCCGGCTCCCGGCAGTCGCAGGATGCGGACCTGGGCCCCGTAGTGACGGCCGATGCTGGCTTCCGTGAGAACCTCTGCCGGAGGCCCCACCGCCTTCACCTGACCTTCCACGAGCAGTGCCAGCCGGCCTGCGTACTGGCCCGCAAGGGTGAGGTCGTGCATTGCAGCGATGACCGTCAATCCCCGCTCGGTCCGGAGGCTGTCGATCAGCTCGAGGACTTCCTGCTGACGGCCGATGTCGAGGGCGCTGGTCGGTTCGTCGACGAGCAAGACCCGGGACTCCTGCGCGAGCGCGCGCGCGATGGCCGCCCGCTGGCGTTCGCCGCCGCTGAGCCGATCGAGCGGCCGGGTCGCCAGAGTTCCCAGCCACAGACGCTCGAGGGTGTCGGCGACCACGCGGCGGTCGCGCACCCCCTCGCGCGCGAAGTAGGAGAGGTGCGGGCTCCGGCCCAGCAAGACGTATTGAGCGACGGACATACCGGCGGGCATCTGGGGAGACTGGGGCACGAAGGCGATGCGGCGGGCAAGGTCCCGGGCCGCAAAGTCGGTGACAGAGTTGAGGCCGATCTGGATTCGTCCCGTGTATCGAACCAGCCCGGCCACCGCCCGAAGGACTGTCGTCTTGCCCGCGCCGTTGGGCCCGATCAACCCGACCCATTCGCCATCGGCAACATCGAGGTCCAGCTCCCGTACGACGACGCCGGCATCGTACGCGATGGACACTGCGGCGAAGCTGACGCTCGTCACATCGCGGCCGCTCGAGTCGAGCGCATGACGGCGACGAAGAAGGGGGCGCCTACGAGGGCGGTGATCACGCCGATCGGCACCTCCGCCGGTGAGGCGACGCTGCGGGCAGCCGCGTCGGCGAGGACAAGGAAGGCTACGCCGCCGAGCATCGAAAGGGGGATCACCACCCGGTAGCTGCGGCCGACGAGCAACCGAATGGTGTGCGGGATGACGATCCCAACGAAGGCGATGGTCCCCGCGATCGCCACCGCGGCGGCGGTTCCCAGCGTTGCCGCGGCCACGACCACCAGTCGCACACGACGCGCCGAGACACCCAGGCTGGCCGCTTCCTCGTCGCCGACGCCGAGCGTGTCGAGCAGCCGGCGGTCGCGAAGATCACCGCCAGGCTCAGGGCGACATATGGCGCGATGAGGAGCACGCCGTCCCAGCCCGCGGTGACCAGACGGCCGAGAATCCAGGTATAGACCTGCCGGAACGAATTGGTCTGCGCCTGCTGGACATAGATCTGCACTGCGTTCAGAAAGGACGCGATGGCCACCCCGGCCAGGATGAGCGTGGTCGGATTCCTCGACCCGGTGACGGTTCGGCCCAATGCGTAGGCTGCTCCGACGGCGAGGGTGGCCCCCACGAACGCGGCCATCGGCACCACGTTGACAAAGGCCGGCGAGGCGGCCGCCAGGAAGGCGATGGCAAGCGTCGCCCCGAGCTCTGCGCCGGCTGCGGCGCCGAGGAGGTAGGGATCGGCCAGCGGATTGCGGAACACGCCCTGGTAGGCGGCGCCGGCGGTGGCCAGCATCCCTCCCACGATCGCGCCGAGCACGACGCGCGGCAGGCGAAGGGACCAGAGGATCGACGCCTGGCCGGGATCCGCCAGGCCAGGCGCGCCGCGAACGTGCAGCGCTGACAGCAGCGCCAGCAGGACGTCCCCGGGGGACATACGAACCGGCCCGACCAGCACGCCGATGCCCAGCGCCACACCCAGGAAGGCGAGACCGACGGCGGTCCAGCCCCAGGTCAAACGCGGAAGGCCACGGAGCTCGACCGCCGCTACGATCGACGGGGCCTCCGCGCTCACGCGCTGGCCGCCGGCGCGGATGCCTGGCGCTCCAGCTCGGCCACGTGCTGCCCGACGAGCCGGAGGAAGTCGACGAACCGCGGCCCCCACCGTGAGGCGATGTCGTCGTCCGCGGCGACGATCTCTCCCCGTTTGACTGCCGCTATCGCGCTCCAACCGGGGCGCGCGGCGATCGTCCAGCCGTCCCGGTGGCAGCACTTGGTATCCGCCAGGACGATCAGGTCGGGGTTGGCGGACACGATGTATTCGGCCGAGAGCTGCGGGTAGTCCGGCACCGAGCTGGAAGCGTTATCAGCAATATTGCGGAGCCCGAGGAGCGAGTACGCCTGGCCGATGAACGTGTGGGACGTCGCCGAGTAGTGGGTTTCGTCAAGCTCGTGATAGACGCTCAGCGGACGGGGTGGCTTATGGACGGAGGCCACAACCGTCGCGACGTCCGATCGCATCTTCTGCACGACGGAGGTGGCGTTCGCCTCGTGACCGGTCGCCATACCGAGCTGCTGTATCTCGGCGTAAGCGCCGTTGAGGTCCTTGGCGGCCGGCTCGATCAGCACGGGTACGCTCGCGGCCGACAGCCCGTGAACGAGGCCGCCAATGTCGTCTGACGCGACGACCAGGTCGGGGGAGTAGGTGGTGATGGCTTCGATGTTGGGCTGGAAGCCGGAGAGCTTTGTCATCGGAGCCGATGAGGGATAGTTGGACTGGTCGTCGACGGCGACGACCTGGGACCCCGCACTGATGGCGAACAGCATCTCAGTGGCGGTGGGCGAGAGCGAGACGATGTGGCTGGGCCGCTTCGCCAGCGTGATGGTGGCGCCGTTGCCGCCCTTGATCGTCAGCGGGAAACCAGTGGTGGACGCAGCCGGCGCTGCTGTGGTTGTGCCCGTGCCGCAAGCGGCCACCAGAGTGACCCCGGCCGCGGCGATGAGCTGCACGACGTGTGCCCGGCGCCGACGCCAGGCCCGATCCGTTTGGGCGACCAGTTTCGCGCTGGTCGCGCGCAGATGCTTTCGCATCGCAAACCTCCCTGCGGCGATGGCCCCACCCAGCGCTCGGGATACCTCGCCGCCGGAGGTCTACCTCCTGACTCGCGCAGGTGGGATGGCAGTGCCCCTCGAGTCGGTCTCCTGGCTCGCGGATCGTGGCTGCTGGCTGCCTTCCCAAGGCCGAATGCCTCAGTGGCTGATAGCCAGCCGCTCCCCGCTCACAGTTGCGCGACAGCGCCGGACTCACCTCGGGTCCCCACCAAGCCCTGCTTCATGGGGGAGGTTGCACCGGCTTCCCGTGCACCCGGGGACTATTCAGTTGTACGGGCAGTATAGGATGCGCACGGACGCCTGGAATGGGGTCCGCGCCGCGGGCTGGCCGGCAACGTGCTCTTTCGGGGGCGTGCGGGATGGCCTATTCCGGTTGCTACCCCGTGGAGGGTAGTGCTTACTTGGCTTACACGAGGGCCACCCGTAGCGCTTGGTGGCACCCACACTGTTTGGCATGTTGGCCTTCGCCAAAGGTGAGGTGGGAGTGGAGCGCATCAAGGTGCTGCCTTGGTTCCGAAGACCGGCCGTCCGGTCGCTGATGTACGCCGGCGCCGGTGGCGTGATACTGCTGGCCGTCGATGCGGCCCTCAACGTCAAGAATCTGCAAGGACCCGGACTCCTGCCCTACCTGGCCTCCGCGTTCGTGGGCTGTGTAGTCGGCTGGATCTTCGACCTGGGTAGCAGGATGAACGAAATCACACACGAGTCGATCGAGAAAATGACTGAGCTAAGTCAGATTCTCGAGTTCCAGCAGCAGCCTCTCCGCCTGCTGGTTCAACGCGAGGGTACATGCGCCGACGGTTGGCATCCTCCTGAAAGAGTCGATCGGCGAACAGTACAAGACCATCGCTTCAGTGGACCCGAACAAGTACCTCTCATTCTTGAAGCAGGCGTTGAACAACAGCGGGCGCTTCAACGCAGTTATGAGGAACAGGGTTGCGTGGTTTAGAGACAGTGTGGATGGCGAGAGCTACCTGCAAGATCTCGCCAGGCGGCGTATGCGCGAGAAGGTGCGCATCTTCATCATCAATGACGACACAGCGCAGGCTATGAGGGAGGATCTGGCCGACGCACGGCTTATGGAGTTCTACTGGCAGAAGACGGGTGCAGTGGACACCTACTGGATCACGGAGTCCGACCTAAAGATGAACTACCCGGACCTTAGAATGCCTGACGACTTCGCGCTGTTCGACTCAGAGCTTTTGATTCGATATGACGGACCGCGCCAGACGTTGTTCTTCGATATTGTGAACGAGCAAGCGCTCGAACGTCGAATCTTCGCCAAGCTTCAGCTGCAACTGCAGAACAGGAGTGAGCGTCCCTTCGTCAAGATCACGAAAGACGCTGTCGCAGTCCAAACAACTGATCCTCCGCCTGGCCCCGGGGAGCCCGACGTGGGGCTTCCGTCGGGTGCGGGGTGAGAAATGTGCGCTCCCTGGCGGCCTAGCGGCGCGAGCCGACCTCGGGGGCGCCCGTGGCCAGCCAGGCCTCGACGCTGGTCGTGTACGCTCGCACGAGCCGCGCCTCCGCCCGATATTGCAGGATCAGCGTCCCCGCGTACTCCGGTGGATGACCGCGCAGCCGCAGCACCGCATATGCGACCAGCACCGAGCGCCGGCGGCCCCCCTGACAGTGAATGAGGACGCGCGCGTCGGGATCCTCGTCTAGTGCCCGCGCTGCGAAGTGCGTCGCCGCAGCCCACCGCTGGGGATGCTGACGCAGGCCGTGGTCCCACATCGGAGCATGAGCCACCCGTGACCGACCCAGGAGCGCCCGCTCGGCTGCCAGGTCTTGAGTGATCCACGTCTGCAGCCTTGTGCGGCAGTTGACGACGTGTGTCACTCCTTCGGCGGCCAGCCGCTCGAGCGAAGCCGCCCTCGGCACACTCCCGATGGCGATCCGCTCCTCGGCGATCCAGCTCATGCTCACCGGACTCTCCTCCGCACCCGGGGTCCCCGCGAAGTCTGCGTCATCGGGGTCCCCACGAAGTCAAAATGCGCCCCAGACGCCCGTCTTGCGGTAACCGGCCAGCATAGCCAGCGCGATGGCGAACTGCGCAAGGCCGACGACCGCCTGGAGCGCCACGTACCAGGCAGGACCCTGGCTGGCCACAACCCCGGCGAGCTGCAGCGCAGCATAGGGCGCGCGCAGGATGCCAGCCAGGAAAGCGACGAGGATCAGCCAGAAGGTCCAGCGCCAGCTGCGGATGACGCCTGTTGACAACAGAGCGAACAGCGCGGCCAGTGCGAGCAGACCGACGATCTCAGCCGATCGCTGATTGCCCCGCACCCCCGCCGCCTGGTCGGCGACGTCACGCGCGGCCAGCAGGATCACAACGACGATCACCGAGTAGATCGCAAACAGGCCGAGCACCAACGTCTTGGTGCGGTTCATCACCGGGCTTCGTGGCGGTTGTGTCCAGCGGTGTCCTTTCGATTGCGAAGCACCCTGATTGTAGGCCCACTATTGAGACGTTCCACCGGCCGCTGCCGGATGGGAAGATGGCGAGATGGCCGCAAGCCTTGACACCTCGACGCCGGCCGATGACCAGCGCCCCGGGAGCCGACGCGGTGTCGCGGCGCGGGGAGTCCACCTCGTGGGCAGCGTGCCGCTTGCCAGTCCCGAAGAGGTCTTTCGAACAGTCGCCGCGTCGCTCGGCGATCGCCTGCGGCGGATTCCGGACGGCGAAACCGGCCCACGATCGGACTGGATCGTGTGGCAATACCCGGTGCTCAGCGCCCGCCCGCAGTTCGAAGTTGGACCGCCGGGCCCAGATCACTACCGGGCTCTACCGAGGCTGCGGCTCAAGGTCGGCGAGCCGGCGGAGGGCGTGCGGCTCGAAAGTCTGGGCTATTCCCAGGCGGCCATATCCTCCTACCGCATCTTCGCCGGCCTCAAGCGCGACCGGGTGATACCCAGCGCGTGCCGGCTTCAGGTCTGTCTGCCCACGCCCCTCGCTCCGATCAGCGCTTTCGTCGCGCCGGAGGACCAGGCCGCCCTCGAGCCGATCTACGAAGCGCGCATGCTGGAAGAGCTGAAAGAGATCCTGGAAGCAATTCCGCACGAGCAGCTGGCCGTTCAGTGGGACACCAACGTCGAGCTCGGAATGCTGGAGGGCGTCTTCCCGGTCTGGTTTTCAGACGTTCGGGCGGGCATCCTCGAACGCCTGCTGCGGCTCAGCCGGCACGTCGCACCGGACGTGGAGCTCGGCTTTCATCTCTGCTACGGTGCCGCGCAGCTGAGGCACTTCGAGGAGCCCGAGGACGCCGGCAAGCTCGTACAGCTGGCGAATGCACTGACGCACAGTCTCGACCGGCCCCTCAACTGGATCCACATGCCGGTCCCCCGCGGCCGCGACGCTGATACCTACCTCGAGCCGCTTGGCGATCTTCACCAGCGGCTCGAGACCCAGCTGTTTCTGGGGCTCGTCCACTTGACGGATGGCGCGGAGGGCACGAGGCGTCGCATTCAGACGGCACTGCGCTTCGTCCAGGACTTCGGGGTTGCCACCGAGTGTGGCTGGGGGCGGCGGGCTCCCCAGACGATTCCAGCACTGATCGAGCTGCACCAGGAGGTCAGTGCGCCGCTGGTGGTGCGGGGGGAGGAGCCGGCGCCAGTCTTCGAGTGGCCCACCGGCTTTGACCGCATTCCGGACGAGGACTGGACCCGGCAGCCTGTGGACAGCTTCGGTTTGGCATACGACACGGTCGAGCACCACGGGTGGTACAAGAACCTCGATCCGACTGTCGAGGACCTGGCCAGCAGCCTGCGGGACGGAGACCTCCTGGTCGACTATTCCGGCGGGACGGGCATCCTGCTCGATCGCCTCAAGCTGCGGATCTTCGACCGCCAGATCGGCATGCTGATCGTCGACAGTTCTGCCAAGTTCCTGCGTGTCTCCCTCGAGAAGTTTCAAGACGACCCTCGGGTCGGACTTCGCGTCATCCGCTTCCTGAAGGACCAGAAGCGCTTGCAGTACCTGGATGAGGTGCTGGGGGCCGACATCATCGATCGGGGCGTCGACGTGATCGCCTCTACCAATGCCATCCACTTGTACTCGGAGTTGCCGGCGACACTGGCGTCCTGGGTCCGCTCGCTGCGCCCCGAGGGCAGCGTGTTCATCAACTCGGGCAACATCCGGAACCCGCGCGCCCGGCCCAACGAGTGGATCCTGGACGAAACCGTGTGGGTCATCAACGAGGTGGCGGAGGGGCTGGTGCGCACGGATCCCCGTTACGCGGCCTATCGCGGATACCTGGACGATCAGGAGCGTCTCTCCGCACATCACGCCCACCGCGATCGCGTCTTCCTGGCCCCGCGTCCACTCGAGTTCTACCTGGGAGCATTGGAGGGGGCAGGGTTCAATGTCGAGGAGGTCCGCGAAGAGACCATCGAGGCGAGTGTCGAGGACTGGTTCGAGCTGATGAGCACGTACCACGACGCGGTTCTCGGTTGGGTCGGCGGCACGGAGAAGGTGGACGGGCGAGCGCCCACAGCCGCCGCTGTCGAGGATCGCCTCCGCTTGATTCGGCATTCCATGGAGATCCTGTTCGGCGGGCGGAAAGAGTTCCGGGCCTGCTGGACCTATATCACCGGGATCTGCAATTGACCCGCAATCTGCCGAAAACTACCGGCCGATTGGAAGCGTGAACTGGACGGTTGTCCCGGCACCAGTCCGGCTCTGGACGTCGATCGAGCCACCATGCGCCACGACCACGTCGCGGGCAATGGCGAGCCCCAGGCCGGACCCCGTCGACCTCGGCCCCTTGACGAACCTGTCGAACACCCGGGGCAGGAGCTCTTCGGGGATGCCTTCTCCCGTGTCCACGACGGTGACCGTCACATGCCCTCCGGAGGAGCGTCCGAGCACAGTCACGGACCCGCCGTGTGGGGTGTAGCGGATCGCGTTCGCGAGCAGGTTCCCAAGCACACCCCGAATCCGGGCGGGGTCCACCTCAACGGGTGGCACGTCCGCCGCCACGTCTTCGGTCAGCGTCACTCCCGCCGTCTCGGCCGCGCTGTGGAACGAAGCGAGCGTCTCGTTGACGAGGACTGCCAGGTCGACCGGCTCGCGGGTGAGCGTCAGGCTGCCGGTCTCCGACAGGGAAAGCGTCCTGAGATCCTCGACCAGGACTTCGAGGGCGTGCGTGGCGTCCAGTATCGGCGCGATCTGGGCCGGCCCGGCAGCGTAGACACCGTCGGTGATCCCCTCGGCCTGCCCTCGGATGATGGCCAGAGGCGTCCGCAGCTCGTGGGTGACCTCGGCGAGGAATGACCGCCGCCTGGCGTCCGTCGCCTCGAGACGAGCGCTCATCGCGTTCAACGCCCGCACCAGGGATCGCATCTCCGGGGGGCCGCGCTCCGCGACGCGCACGGAGTAGTCCCCGGCCTCGATTCGGTGCGCCGCGTCGACCAGGTCTCCCATGGGCGTTGCCAGCCCGCGAAGGCGGCGCATGCCGAATGCGATCCCGACCCCGGCGAGGACCAGCAGCGAGACGGCCGCGAACCTCACGCCCGGACCTCCCCCGACGAGGCCCAGTGCACTGGCGGCGAGCCACACCCCGACGGTCGCCACAACCGAAACGAAGAGGATCAGACCGACGAGCAGGCAGCCGATTCGCCACACGAAGCGGCCACGACGTCTCCCCATCCACGGCGGGCGCCCGCGCGGCGGCCAGGGCTGATCAGCCGGCCACCAGGGTGGTCGTCGGGACGGACCCCTCACAGGCGGGGGCCCGCGAACCTGTATCCGACCCCGTACGCGGTCAGCAGGTAGCGCGGCGATCGGGGATCGGGCTCGATCTTGCGCCGAATGTTCTTGATGTGTGCGTCGATGGCCCGCTCGTAGGATTCGACGACGACGCCGTGGACCGCGTCGAGCAGCTGGGCGCGGGTGAAGATCCGCCCAGGCTGCCGGGCCATCGTCGACAGCAGCTGGAATTCAGTGAGCGTCAGCTCGACCTGCCGGCCGGAAACGGTTACGCGCATCTGTGGTACGTCGACCTCGACGTCGTCGCCGACCCGGATGAGGTCGGCAGCCGTTGCCAGGCCCTCGACACGGCGCAGGACGGCGCGGACGCGAGCGACGAGCTCCTTGGGGCTGAAGGGCTTGGTCAGGTAGTCGTCGGCACCGAGCTCGAGGCCGACCAGCTTGTCCGACTCGTCCCCACGGGCGGTCAGCATGATGATCGGCACAGCGCCGTCTCGGCGCAGTGACCGCGTCACATCCAGGCCGTCCAGCCCTGGCAGGCCGAGGTCGAGAATGACCAGGTCCGGATGCTGCGTCCGTGCGACGCGCAGGGCCGTCGGTCCGTCTCCGGCGGTGAGCACTGCGAAGCCGCCGTGCTCCAGGTAGTCACGCACCACCTGGACGATCTGCGGCTCGTCGTCCACGACCAGGACCGTCTTCACCTCGGCCATGGTAAGTTGGCGAGCTCGGCAGGGCGCCGAGCTCGCCTGCTGTGTGACTACCGCCAGGGATCGTCGTCCGGCGGCGGCGGGGCAGTCGTCTGACCGGGCGTCTGCTGCGCTGGCACCTCGGCCGGGGTTTGGCCATGCGCCTGTTGGTGCCATTGATCGAACATCGGCGGCACACCCCGAGGGCCGCGGTCGTACATGCCGCGGGCGCCGTACCAGCCACGGCCGTACCACCCCCGTCCGCCCCGGAAGACCCGGGAGACAAGGAAGAGGATGAACAGGAAGGGCAGCAGCCAGAACAAGCCGAAGCCGAGGCCCACGGCGTGCGCAGTGCCCCCGGCAGCGGCACCGGCCAGATACGCCACCGCCGCGACCATTCCAACGATCAGGAGCGTCGCGGTGCCCCACAACAATCCGAGTCTGCGTCGCAAGTTCATTTCAAGTGCTCCTTGATGAGTTGATCCGATTGAGCTCATCGTCGCTCCGAGTTGTGAGCATGGTGTGAAGGAGGTGCGGAGGTGTCGGGAGGACGAGCCGCGCGTTGAGTCGACTGGGCTGAGCTGTCTACCTGCTCAGCCGGGCGTGGGCGGCGAAAAGGAAACCATGTACCCCAATTGACCATCAATATGGGCATATGGCCATCGAAATGGCCATATGCCTACAATTCTGGACATCGTGAACCTATCCCACCCTCTGGAGCTGATCTCTCAGCCGGTGGATGGCCGTATCTTGGAGGTCCTGAGCGGCGCCGATGCCGCATTCACGGGGCTCCAGATTCACGCCCTGCTCGGTACAGGCTCGGCATCCGGTGTGCAGCTCGGCCTGAACAGGCTTCGCCGTCAAGGCGTTGTGACGGCCCAGCCAGCCGGCCGAGCGATCCTTTACCGGCTGAATGCCGACCACCTGGCCACCGACTACGTGCGCGGCCTAGCCCATCTCAGGCACGAACTGTTGCGCCGCCTGAGATCCGAGTTCGAAAGCTGGGATCCTCCGCCGCTGGCCGCGTACCTCTTCGGTAGTACCGCACGTCGAGACAGCACGGCCGACAGCGACGTCGACATCTGCCTGGTGCGGCCGAAGGAGATCGATGACCCCGATCGCCCGGCCTGGCGGAACCGGGTCGACGCGCTTCCGCAGACCGTCACTGCCTGGACCGGCAACGACACTCGCCTGGTTGAGTTCGGAGAAGACGAGGTCAGGTTCGGGGGCGGTCACGACGCCCTGCTGGCATCGATACGTGACGAGGGCATCCTGCTCGTGGGCGACGAGTCGGTCCTTCGTCGCGGGCAGGCCGACAAATGAAGTTTCGCGTGCGGCCGTGCACAGCTGCCACCATCGAGGGCCGCCTGGCCAGGGCGATCGAGTTCTTCGAGTCGGCCGAGGACGAGCGCCATCAGCGTCCGGAGCGGGCCAACGCGTGGGTGACGCACTACATCCTCTCCGGCATCGCCGCCGCGGATGTGATCTGCTGCCGTGCGCTGGGACGGCATGCGCAGGGTGACAACCACGTCCAGGCTGTGGCCCTGCTGAGGAGTGTCCAGCCCGATGGGCCCGAGCTCTCCGTGGCACTCGGTGTGCTGCTCGGCATGAAGACCAAGGCCGGCTACGGCGAACTTGCCGTTTCCACGGAGGACCGGAGCCGCGCGCCACGGCGCGCAAAGCAACTCGTGGACGCCGCCCGGCAGCGCGCCTGAAACGGCCGGCCGGTCGGCACGGGCCATCCGTCCCGGTCAACGCCGGCAAGGAGCAGAAACCAACGGAGCGCTACGTCGACGGCCGCGGCAGTTGGACTTCCGCCCAGTGGATCCCGCCGTCCGAGCTGCGGAGCAGGACCGCGGGAGTGTCGCCCAGGCGTGGAGCTTCGGTCGATCGGAAGGCCACCGCGTAGACCGAGCCGGGCACGGCGGCTGCCATGAAGGTCGGCACGACGCCGGCCGGTATCACGGCTACGCGCGGCACCCACGTGGCGCCGTCATCCTCTGAGATCCAGAGCCGACGGCCCTCCAGTAGGAGCAGTCGGCCTTTTTCGTCAACCCGCACCACGGCGACGGACGACGCGGTAGTCACCGGCCCCGGCCGCAGCGCTCCCCACGTCGCGCCGCCGTCGTCACTGGCCGACGCGAAAGTGCTCAAGATCGGGGATTCGCCTGATGGTGGCGGTCCGCTCTGAGGATCCCACGTTGACACAACCAACCATGCCAGCAATCGCGGTCCGCGCTGCAGTAGGCCGATTCCCAGTGAGCGGGTTCCCGCCAGCGGCGTGTCGAACGTGGCGGTCGTATGCCAGGCGACTCCGCCATCCGAGGTGGCCACGACCACCGCCTGGCCCAGGTCGTCAGCCGAGGTTGCCAGCAACAGGCCGTGACGCTGGTCAATGAACCGTACCTGGTCAATGAACAGGACATGTGGAATCCCAGACGCCGCGGTCCGACTCCAGGTCCGGCCACCGTCAACTGTGCGCCACAACCCGACAGCCGGTGACCGCTGCGGACTCAGCGCCGACTGGGGCTGCCAGTCCAACCACCATCCGTCTGACCCCACGAAGACAGGCCAGGAGCCTCCGATGATGAACTGGCGCGGGTCAATGGCGAGCGGCTGCCAGGTGCGGCCTCTGTCCTCGCTGACGAGAATCCGCTGAATTCCTGTTCCGCGTTCCTCGGCAAGCATCCGGCGCCCGTCCAGAAAGGTCAAAGCGGCGAGTGGAACGGCGCGTTTCGCAAGCGGCCTCCACGTTCGGCCGCCGTCAGACGTGAGATAAATCGGTGGAGGCCCATTCGGCTGATTGCTGAACACCTGCACCGCGCCGTGTTGGGCATCTCCGAATGTGACATTGAAGAAAACCGGCGAGCCGGCCTGCTGCGACGCAAAAGTTCTAGCTTTGGGCCGCGCGGCAGCAGCGTTGAAGCTGGGGCGCAGGTAGACGATCCCGGCCGCGACCAGACCCAATGCGGCGATCGCAATGAACACAACGGCCCGTTGGGCGCGCTCCCCTCTTGACTCGAACACTTGCGCACAGGCTACCGCCCCGGCTTCCATCCGTTAGCGTACCCAGCACATGACTTCACTCCCCACACCGCCGACGACCGACTCCGCCATGTATCTGACGATGCACCGCCAGCCGGCCGACCTGCGCCGCCTCCTGGACACGGGTTGGGAGCCGGCAGAAGAGGCGGCCCGTCTCGTTGCCCCTGCAACGAGGCTCTTCATCGTCGGCGTCGGCACCAGCTATCACGCTGCGCTCGTCGGCGAGTGGCTCTTTCGAGCCGTGGGCATGGACGCCCGCGCAGTCCTCTCGTTCGACTTCGCGGTCTACCCGAGCCTCTACCCGCTGCGACCCGACGATGCCGTCATCGTCATGGCGCACTCGGGCACGAAGACGTACACGACGCGCGCGCTGGAGCGCGCCAACGCCGAAGGCGCCACGGCAATATCCGTTGGGAGTCTGACCGCCGAACACCCCGGCTCCCGGCTGGTGCTGCGCACGGTCGAGCGCGAGAAGTCCGCCGCCTTCACCGCGTCCCACAGCGCGGCGATGTTGGTCCTCGCCCAGGTCGCAACCCGCGTCGCCGAAGCCAAAGGGATGGCCGAGGCCGCCGAGTTCCGGACGGCGCTGGAGGGTCTGCCGGCTCAGGTCGAAGCTGTCCTGGCGCGCCAGGACGAGATACTGGGCGTGTCTCGGGATGCGGCTTCGCGGCAGGTGTACGCGACAGGGGTCGGACCCAACGCGGCGACAGCCCTCGAAGTGGTGATCAAGGCTCGGGAGGCGGCGACGGCAAAGATCGATGCCCTCCCACTCGAGCAGTTCCTGCACGGACCCCTCGTCACCGTGAATGCGGACGACCTCGCGATACTCGTGAACGTACGCGGGGCGAATCCGACGTCGGCAGCACGCACTTCGGAGGTTGCAAGGGTTCTGGACAGGATCGGGGCCAGGATCTGGCTGGCCGGACAGGGTGTGCCGACTGTGGCCGGCGCCACGGTCTTCGAGCTGCCTGAGCTGCCCGAGCTGATCTCACCCATCCTGGCGGTCGTGCCGATGCAGATCTTCGCCTATCAGGTGGCGGTGGAGAAGGGCACCAACCCGGACCGCTTCCGCCGCGACGATCCTCGCTACGCGGACGCGATAGGCACGATCACGCTGTAATTGCGGCCGAGCCGGGCGAGCGGAAACCTACACCCGGCTGGTCTCGGCAAGGTGCTGGAGCACCTCCTGGTGGTACGCGAACAACGCCGGCACGCCCCCGGAGTGAAGCATGACTACGGTCGCCCCTGGGGACCAGCGACCGGCGCGGGCGTCCGCAATCAGCGCCGCGGCGACTTTGCCCGTGTAGACGGGGTCGAGCAGGATGCCCTCGGCCGAGGCCACCTCGGCCATGGCGTCGAGGCAGGCCGGCGTCACGTGCCCGTAGCCGCGTCCGAGCTGGTCGTCGCGCAGTTCCGGGGCGACCGACGTCTCGCCGGCAGAGATTCCCACCAGTGACCGGAGTTCAGCCGCACGCTGCTCGGCGAGGTCCTCGCAGGCCGCGCGATCGCGGTTGACGCTGACACCGATCAAGATGGCGGTCGACTGGCGCTCGGCGAGTGCCAGCCGCAAGCCCGTGACGATGCCACCGGTGCCGAACGGTGCATACACGGCGGCTGACCGCACGCCCGCGAGCTCGAGCTGGTCAATGAGCTCGAACCCCGCTCGTACATAGCCAAGGCAGCTCAATGCGGTGGTGCCACTCACCGGGATGTAGTAGGGGTGGTGGCCGCCCGAGCGCAGCTCGTCGCACAGCGTGAGGCACGCATCTTCCAGATCCCAGATATCTGCGGTGTCAACCATCCGGACCTGAGCCCCCATGAGTCGAACAACCAGCAGATTGCCCTGGTTTTCGGGATGATGTCCGGCGCTGAGGACCAGGGCGCAGTTCAGGCCGATGCGCCGGGCCGCGGCGGTTACGAGCCGGGCGAAGTTGCTCTGGGAGCTGCCACACGTGACGAGCGTGTCTGCCCCTTCGGCGACGGCCCGGGCCAGCTCGTACTCGAGCTTTCGCGCTTTGTCCCCACCCAGCGCAAGGTCGGTCAGGTCGTCGCGCTTGATCCAGACGTCCAGGTCCAGCCGCCTGGACAGGTGGTGAAGTCGCTGGAGAGGCGTATCGGCCCGAGTGAGCTCGATGCGGGGGAACCTCGCGAGCGCTACCTCGAATGGCCCCATAGGACCAGATCAGGAATACGTGGCGCCGGCGAACTGGATCCAGCCCTGTTCGGGGCAGCCGCGCGAAGTCTGGGCGTGCAAGCAGTGGACACCCGCCCCTCCCGGATCGACGTACAGCTGGCCGTGGACGAGGATCGAGTCCCCGCCGTGGACCGGCACCGAACGCCCCAGGCTCAGGTTGTAATCCAGTTCGAGCGTGTCACCAAGCTGGTCGCGGACATGGATCCGCTCGTGCCCCCCGGAGTCGACAGGTTCCCCGATCACACTCCCCGTGAACGTCACCTCGGCTCCCGAGCGCCCTGCCAGGATGTCGGCGTGCACGGCGCCGGCATCGGCTTTGGGCGGCTGGTGCTGGAGCCAGACGTTGACACCGATCAACGCTGCCAAGGCCAGCAAGACCAGCACCAGCACGACCCGCACCGGGGTCGAGCTTCCGCGTGGCCCTGCCTTCCGCCGTGACCTGCTCCTGCTCACAGTCGATCCCGAGCTTACGAGGGCGCCTGCATGTACCACTCGGTGAACGAGCGGCAGCGGCCATCATCGGCGAAGTGCAGCATCCACAGATTGTGGTAAACGCGATCGATCGTCTCCCGGCTGTCGTCGCCGTAATAGATGGACGTGCCCACGGCGATGGCTACGTCGTCCTTGACCAGGACAGGACGGTACGTGCCGCGGTATGTCCCGGGCGCATCGCGGTTCTCCATCCAGACTGCGACGATGCGCTGGCGGCCATGCGCCACCTCGTCACCCTCGTCCCACGGATGCCACCGATACTCGGCGTCATCAGTGAACAGCGAGCCGATCTTCGCCGGGTCGTAGGTCTCCCAAGCGTCGCTGTAGGCGTCGAGCCACCGCCGAACCGTGTCCGAGTTGATCTCCACAGCTCTCTCTCCTGTTCCTTACATTCATCCTCGACACGATGAGGCTTCCATCCCGAAGTCAGGCCCTGGCCTGGATCGCCGCCCTGGTCGGTCCGGCGCTGCTGACGGTCGCCCTTGTTCACCTCGGCTCTCGCCAGCGCGACTACATATTCGTCTACCTCGGCCTGGTGGCGGCGCTGGGTGTGGTCTGGGGCCTGCTGCCGGCTCTGACCGCCGCGGTCCTGAGCTTCCTGCTGGTGGACTACTTCTTCGTCCCTCCGGTGGACACATTTACGATTGCGGACGAGCAGGACATCGTGAACCTGCTCGCGTTCGTCGCGACCGCGGGGCTGGTCGGCCTCCTGGGGTCGCAGCGGCGGCGGGCGCAGCTCCAAGCCGACACGCTGGCGCGAGACCTGCGCCAGACCAACGCCGAGCTCGCGCGCATGAACAAGGAGCAGGCCGCCGCCGCGCAGGCCGCGCTCACGCTGGCGCGAAGCCGCGAGCAGATCAGGGCCCTGCAGGAGGTGGACCGCGCCCGGCGGGAACTGCTCGCCAACGTGTCGCACGAGCTGCGGACTCCGCTGAGCACCATCCTGACCGAGAGCACATCGCCGCTGCCCCAGGTCGACGGTGTGGCCGATGCCGATCGCCGGCTGCGAGCGATCGCGGGCGAGGCGCAGCGCCTGAAGACCCTGGTGGACGACATGCTGGACCTCGCCGTCATAGAGGCAGGCACCCTGGAACTCCGCCTCGAGCCGGTCCGGCTGGCGGATGCGATCGAAGCGGCCCTGGAGCGCCTGTCTCGAATCTCCCCAAACCGCCGTGTGGAATGGGATGAATCCGCTGCGAGGGTGGACGTGCTGGCCGACTGGGACCGCCTTGTGCAGATCCTCGACAACCTGCTGGCCAACGCCAACCGCTTTGGGCCGCCCGACACGCCGATAGAGATCGGCGTCGACCCGGGCGGGGCCGGACTGGTCGCGCTTCGAGTCCGCGACCACGGTCCGGGCGTCGCACCTGAGCTGAAGCCGCGGCTCTTCGAGCGATTCGTCCACGGGGCGAACGACGACGCTGCGCATCAGGTTGGAACCGGGCTCGGCCTGGCCATCGTCAAGGGGCTTGTCGAGGCCCACGCAGGCTCCGTGAGCCTGGAAGACACCGAGGGTAACGGGGCGTCGTTCCGCTTCACACTCCCGCTCGCGGAGGGGGCGTGAGGCCCCGCATCCTGGTCGTCGAGGACGACACGGCCCTTCGAAGCGCCGTCAAGATCATCCTGGATCGGAGCGGCTATGAGGTGTCGGAGGCCCCAGACGGAGCAGCGGCGCTCGACGCCTTGACCGGCGGCCCTCTTGACGTCGTCCTGCTCGACATCGGCCTGCCGTTCGTGGACGGGTGGCGGATTTTGGGGGGGCTCGAGCCCGGACGGATTCCGTCGGTGATCGTCATCAGCGCCCGCGGGGAGGAGCGCGACAAGGTCCGGGCGCTGGACATGGGCGCGGATGACTACCTGGCCAAACCGTTCGGGGCCGACGAGCTGCTAGCCCGCATCCGGGCCGTGCTGCGACGAGCCAACCCTGCCGCCGTGGCCTCACCTGCCGTTCACGTCGGGGACGTGGTCATCAACCTGGCTACCAGCTCGGTCCTCAAGGCCGGCAAGGAGGTCAGGCTCTCGCCCACGGAGTATGGCCTGCTCTCACAGCTGGCTCGTCGAGCCGGCTCCGTGGTCGATCACCGAACCCTGCTGAGAGAGGTCTGGGGTCCATCGCACCTCCGAGAGCGAAACTACCTCTGGACGTTCGTCCAGCGCCTGCGACAGAAGCTGGAGGACGATCCCAGGAACCCGCAGATCGTCATGAGCGCCGGCAGCCGCGGCTATCGGCTCGGCCCCCCGGCAACGGACGAGGAAACGCCCACGTCAGATCGTTGATGGTTCGTTGAGTGGGGCCATCCTAGGCTCGATGCATGCCACTCGACGTCTGGATGCTCGGATTGCTCCTGCTGCTCGCGGCCGGGAGCTTCCTGTACGTGGCGGGCCTGAGGAAGTTGCGGTAATGGCGTCGTACATCGCGGCCGGCGTGGTGGCCCTGCTCGTGACCGCCTACCTCTTCGTGGCCATGCTGTTCCCGGAGCGGTTCTGACATGGCGCTCGACATCATCGGCGTCGTCATCACCTTCCTCGCCGTCTTCATCGCAGCCTGGTTCATCGGCCCCTACCTGCACCGGGTGTTCACCGGCGAGCGCGTGTTCCTGAGCCCGGTCGTGCGGCCGGTAGAGCGGGGCTTCTACTGGCTCTCCGGGATCAAGGAGGATCGAGAGCAGAGCTGGGTCGTCTACCTGGTCGCAATGCTTGTGGTCCAGGTCATCAGCCTGCTCTTCTCGTACGTGATCTTCCGCGTGCAGAACCACCTGCCGCTCAACCCGCTGGGCCTGCCGCCGGTGCCGGCCGATCTCGCCTTCAACACCGCGGTCAGCTTCACCACGAACACGAACTGGCAGAACTACACGGGCGAGCAGACCATGTCCTACCTGTCCCAGATGCTGGGGCTGGTGATTCACAACTTCCTGTCCGCCGCTACCGGCATCGCGCTGGCCGTGGCGCTGGTGCGGGCCATCGCCAGCCGCCGGCTCAAGACGATCGGCAACTTTTACGTTGACGCAACCCGGGCGATCCTCTATGTGCTGCTCCCCATCTCAATCGTGGGCGGGCTGATCCTGGCCTCCCAGGGCGCCATCCAGACGCTTGGCGGCTACCCGGTGGCGCACACCCTGGAGGGCGTCCAGCAGACCATCGCGGTGGGCCCGTTCGCCTCCCAGGAGGTGATCAAAGACCTGGGCAACAACGGAGGCGGCCCCTTCAACGCCAACAGCGCACACCCCTTCGAGAACCCGAACGGCTTCACAAACCAGTTCACGATCTTCCTGGAGCTGTGGATCCCCTTCGGGCTGGCCATCATGTTCGGCCGCTGGGTCGGCAACGTGAAGCAGGGCCTGGCCATCGGAGGTGCGATGGCGCTGGTCCTGGTCGGGGCGACCGCGATCGCCGCGGGTGCCGAGCAGGTCGGCAACCCGGCGCTGACGAACGTCGGCGTCAGCCAGGGCAACACCGCCAACCAGTCCGGCGGCAACATGGAGGGCAAGGCGGTGCGCTTCGGGCCGATCTACTCGGCCGACTTCGCCGCCTCCACCACGGGCACCAGCACGGGCTCGGTCGACTCCTCGCACGACAGCTACACACCGATCGGCGGCATGGTGCCCATGGTCCTGATACAGCTCGGCGAGATCACGCCCGGTGGGGTGGGCGCAGGCCTGTACGGCATGCTGATGTTCGCCGTCATCGCGGTGTTCATCGCCGGTCTGATGGTCGGCCGGACACCCGAGTACCTCGGCAAGAAGATCGAGTCTCGCGAGGTCAGGATGGCCGTGCTCACGCTGCTGGCCGGACCGGCGGCCATCCTCGGCTTCACGGCACTGTCGGTCCTGCTGCCGGCGGGTAAGGCCGGTCCCCTCAACCCGGGGGCACACGGCTTCAGCGAGATCCTCTACGCGTTCACCTCCCAGTTCGGCAACAACGGCAGCGCCTTCGCCGGTCTCACGGGCAACACGGTCTTCTACAACTCGATGGGCGCTGCCGACATGTGGATCGGGCGGTACATCTTCGTGATCCCGCTGCTGGCTCTGGCCGGGGCGCTGGCCGGCAAGAAGGTGGTGCCGGGAGGCAAGGGCACACTGGCTACCGACACCCCGCTGTTCGCGGGACTGCTGGTCGGCGTGATCATCATCGTGGGCGCGCTGACATTCTTCCCCGCCCTGGCCCTGGGGCCGTTGCTCGAGCACTTCCAGCTCGCCGCCGGCCAGCTGGCGCACTGAGGTGACAATGGAGCAGACAGCTCGTTCGGACCAGTTCCGGCGCCGCCGGCACTCCAGCCTCTGGGATCGAGAGATCATGGGTCCCGCGATCCGGGACAGCTTCAAGAAGCTGGACCCGCGCTGGCAGGCCCGCAATCCTGTCATGTTCGTCGTCGAGGTCGGCTCGGTCATTACGACGATCGTCTTCGTCCTCGGCCTCTTCCAGGGCGCCAGCTTCAGCACCAAGCTCTTTGTCGGCCAGGTGACGATCTGGCTGTGGTTCACCGTCCTGTTCGCCAATTTCGCGGAGGCAGTCGCGGAGGGTCGGGGCAAGGCGCAGGCAGCCGCCCTGCGAAGGACGCGCGCGGAGCTGACCGCCCGCCGGTTGACCGACGGGCGGGAGGAGCACGTACCTGCTCAGCAGCTCCGCAAGGGCGACCTGGTGGTCTGTGAAGCGAATGACATGATCCCCGGCGACGGTACCGTTGTCGAGGGCATCGCCTCCGTCGACGAGTCTGCGATCACGGGCGAGTCGGCACCAGTCATCCGAGAGGCCGGCGGTGACCGGAGCGCGGTGACGGCCGGGACCCGCGTGCTCTCTGACCGGATCGTGATCGAGATCACGGCCAACCCAGGCGAGACGTTCCTCGATCGGATGATCGGTCTCGTCGAGAGCGCTTCTCGACGCAAGACACCGAACGAGATCGCGCTGAACATTCTTCTGGCAGCCCTGACGATCATCTTCATGTTCGCGGTGGTGACGCTCCAGCCGTTCGCGCTGTACGCGGGTACCTCGGTCACGATCACCGTGCTGATCGCCCTGTTGGTCTGTCTGATCCCGACCACCATCGGCGCACTGCTCTCGGCGATCGGCATCGCCGGCATCGACCGGCTGCTGCAGCGCAACGTGGTCGCCCTCTCGGGCCGCGCCGTTGAGGCGGCGGGAGACGTCGACACGCTGCTGCTCGACAAGACCGGCACCGTCACATTCGGCAACCGGCAGGCCACGGAGTTCCTGCCTGCCGCGGGCGTCGCCATGGACCGGATCGTCGCCGCCTCGGCGCTGTCCAGCCTGTCCGATGAGACGCCGGAGGGTCGATCGATAGTCGCGCTGGCCGGCCGTCTCGGTGGCCCGGACGGCAACGATGGACAGAAGGACGGCATGACGTTTGTGCCGTTCTCGGCCACGACCCGCATGAGCGGTGTCGATTTCAACGGTAGGAGGATCCGCAAGGGCGCGGCGGACAGCATCGCGTCCTGGGCGGGCCAGCCACTGCCAGGAGACGTCCGAGAAGCTGTCGAGACCATCGCCCGGAGCGGTGGCACGCCGCTCGTGGTGGCCGAGGACCGGCGGGTGCTGGGCACCATCCACCTCAAGGACATCGTCAAGCCCGGCATTGCGGAGCGCTTCGCCGAGTTGCGCCGCATGGGACTGCGCACGGTGATGATCACCGGAGACAACCGCCTTACGGCCGCCACGATCGCGAGGGAGTCGGGTGTGGACGACTTCCTGGCCGAGGCCACACCTGAGCACAAGCTGGAGCTCATCCGCAAGGAACAGGCAGATGGACGCATGGTGGCCATGACGGGCGACGGCACCAACGACGCCCCGGCTCTGGCCCAGGCCGACGTGGCCGTTGCGATGAACACAGGGACTCAGGCGGCCAAGGAGGCCGGAAACCTGATCGACCTCGACAGCGACCCGACCAAGCTGATCGAGATCGTGGAGGCGGGCAAGCAGATGCTGATCACACGCGGCGCGCTGACTACGTTCAGCATCGCCAACGACGTGGCCAAGTACTTCGCCATCATCCCGGCGATGTTCGTACTCGCGCTGCCACCGCTGGGCGCCCTCAACGTCATGCGGCTGGAGAACCCGAGCAGCGCTGTGCTGTCGGCCGTCATCTTCAACGCGCTGATCATCGTGGCGCTGATCCCGCTGGCGCTTCGCGGCGTCCGCTACCGCCCTATCGGCGCTGCCGCACTGCTGCGCAGGAACCTGCTCATCTACGGCCTCGGCGGCATCATCGCCCCCTTCGCCGGCATCAAGCTGATCGACCTGCTGGTCACGGCGATCCACCTGGCCTGAGGAGCCGAAATCACATGCTTGCTTCACTCCCGTCCGAGCTGCTGCGATCGCTGCGCCTGGTGCTGGTAATCGCGGTGGTCACCGGTCTGATCTATCCGCTGGTCATGACCGGCGTCATTCAGGCCGTGTTCCACAGCCAGGCCAACGGCAGCCTCGTCACCAGGAACGGCCAGGTCGTGGGCTCCAGCCTGATCGGCCAGGAGTTCACGAGCGCCAAGTACTTCCACGGCCGGCCCTCGGCGACCACCAACGCCAGCACCGGCAAGCCGCAGCCCTACGCAGCCGACAATTCCGCGGGCAGCAACTACGGACCGTCGAACAAAGCTCTGATCGATCGTGTTTCAAAGGATGTGGATACGGCCCGGAAGGACAACGGCCTCGATCCGAACGCTCAGGTCCCGGCTGACCTGGTTACCACCGACTTCAGCGGGTTCGACCCGGACATCTCCGAGGCCTCGGCGCTGTTGCAGGTAAACCGCGTCGCGAGTGCGCGCAACCTGGACGCGGCCAAGGTCCGGGCGCTGGTCGAACGCCACCTCCGGGGGCGCATTCTCTGGATCTTCGGCGAGCCGCACGTCAATGTTCTTGACGTGAACATGGCGCTGGACAACGGGGAGGCCGGCTAACGAGAGACCCGTCGCCTGCCCCGTCGAAGGACCTGTCTCTCGGTGAGGAGATCGGTGCTGTGCGGGCCGGCACCCACCGACCGCCGCCGGCCGGTACCACGGGGCAGCTCAAGGTCTATCTCGGTGCAACGCCCGGCGCGGGCAAGACGTACGCGATGCTGCGGGAGGCCCACGAGCTGATGAGCCACGGCCACGACGTGGTCGTAGGCTACGTGGAGACCTACGCGAGGCCCCGAACAGTCGAGCTACTGCAGGGGCTGGAGGTGGTGCCGCGGATCAAGGTGGAATACCGCGGCGCCACCCTGGAGGACATGGACCTGGACGCGGTTCTGGCCCGGAGGCCCGAAATCGCCCTTGTCGACGAGCTGGCGCATACGAACGCGCCCGGTCTGCGCAACTCCAAGCGCTGGCAGGACGTCGACGAGCTGCGAGCAGCCGGGATCGACGTGATCTCCACGGTCAACGTCCAGCACCTGGAGAGCGTGAAGGACCTGGTCGAGAAGATCAGCGGGATCCCCGTCAGAGAGACCGTGCCCGATCACGTCCTCGACGGCGCCGACGTGATCCAGTTCATCGACATCGCGCCTGAAGCGCTCCGCAAGCGGATGCGCCACGGCAACGTCTACGGACGCGAGAAGGTGGACACCGCACTGGCCAATTTCTTCCGACCCCGGAACCTGGCCGCCATGCGCCAGATCGGGCTGAGGCTGGTCGCCGACTCGATGGCGCGGTCTCGTCTCGTGGTGAGCTCGCCCGAGGATGTGCTGGTGGCGGTGTCGTGCGGCAGCTCCTCGGAGGAGCTCATGCGCCGCGGTGCGCGCCTGGCACGGCGAAGAGGCGGTTCCTGCGTCGTGATCACGGTCCAGCCCGACCCCGAGTCGGAGCTGGAGACTGAGCGGCTTCGGACTCTCGCGGCGCAGCTCGGCTGCTCGTTTGCGGTGTTGGGGGGTCGTGACGTTGCCGGAGCGATCATCCAGGCCGCCCGCGACATCGACGCAGAGCACGTCTTGGTCGGGGAGGTGACCAGCGGTCGCGGTCTGGCCAGGCTGTGGCCGACAGTCCCGGACAGGATCATCGACGGCCTGCCTGACTCGGACATCCACGTGATAGCTCGGGTTGGACACATCCGTCAGCCCGTGGTTCGCGACAACGAGAGGCGGCCCGACCCGACGGCGCTGCTCGAGGAGCTCTCGTCCAGCAACCGGCGGCGAGCCATGCTCCGCGCCTATCTCGGCTATGCGACGGGTTCTGGGACGACCACCGCCATGCTGAACGAGGCTCGCCGTCGAGCCGGCCGGGGGACCGACGTCGTGGTGGCCGCCTACCGGGTTCATGGCGATCCGCGCGAGGCGCTCGCAGGTCTGGAGGTGCTCGGAGGACTGCGGATGGCGCCATCGGAGCGTGGGCTTGACGTGGACGCGGTGCTCGCTCGCAATCCTGAGGTGGTCTGCATCGACGACCTGGCCGGGCCGACCACGGATGGTGAAGTCCGGATCGACGTAGTCCCCCGACTGCTCCACGCGGGCATCACCGTCCTGGCCACCGTTCATATGCTCTCGGTGCGCAGCGCTGCCGACGCAGTGTCGAGCCTGCTCGGCCGCCCTCCGAAGGCTGTGGTGATCGAGGACGAGCTGTTGGGCATGGTGAGCGAGTGGGAGATCGTGGACCTGCCACCTACGGAGTTGATCGAGCGGATCCGTGAGGATGCGATTCTGACGCCCTCTCAACTGGCTCGCGCAATGCAGCAGGAGCTGCGGCCCTCAGTCCTTGGCATGCTTCGGGAATCCGCGCTGCGGATGATCGCCGATCACGTCGACAGGCAGTTCGTCGAGGAGCTCCGAAGTGTCGACGGGAACCAGACCGCGGAGGTTCGGGGCCGGGTCGTGCTTAGCCTGGCGGCGAAGCCGGGGTTTGAGGATCGTATCCGCAAGACCGCGCAGTATGCGCACGCACACGACGCCACCTTTGCCGTCGTCACCGTTCGTCCGCCCGGGCTTTCTCAGGAGGACAGGAGGCTGCTCGGGGCCTACTCGACGCTCACCCACCAATTGCGGGGCGAGTTCGTTCGCCTGAAGGGCCGCCTCGTGGCACCGGCGCTGGCTCGGTACATCGACCAGTCGTTCGCGACTGAGATCATCATGGGTCACCGCCATCATCGTCGCTGGCGGCCCTGGGACACGACCAGCGAGCTGATCCGCCTGCTGGAGGGCGTGGACATCCACATAGTTCGGCGGTGGGGGAAGGGGGGCGAAGTCTCTCCCCCGCGAAAGTCGGCGGAGTACGCGGCGAACCCGGGGGAAGGGGGTTGCTAATCCCCGCGCAGTCGATGGCAGCTACGAGAGACGCTGCAGCCCTGCGCCCGTCAGCATGTAGGCGGCATCATCGAGGTTGGGGTCCCCGGCCGCGAGCTGCAGGAACGCCTCGCCCGCAACCGCAGGTGTGACGGGATCGCCCATCTGCGTGAGGTACTGCTCCTCCGAGATTCCGGCTCGGGCCGCGTACGCCGCCACGGCCGGCCGGCCGAGGTCGGTGGCGGCCGTCAACCTCGGCAAAACGGCCGTGACCCTGATACCGAGTCCCGCCCGAGCGGACTCCTGAGCCGCGTAGTCGGCCATGAAACGCTGGGTGGCCTTGGCGCCGGCGTAACCTCCGCTCAGCGGGGACCCGTTCAGAGCAGCTCCACTGCTCATCACGATTACCCGGCTGCCCGAACGCAGAGGCAGAAGCAGGGCTTCGCGCAGCCAGTGGAACGTCATGCGGACGTCGGTGTTCCAGTTGATCGAGAACGTCTCCCACGTCTGGTGATGAAGCGGGCGCAACAGTGGTGTCGCTCCAGCGATGAGCGCGAGGACATCCGGCCGGTGCCGCTCCAGCAGCGTCCCCGCCACGATCGGATCGCCTGCGTCGGCGGCTTCGAGGTGAATCGACTCACCGCGCTCTGAGAGTTCGTGGAGCGGGCTCGTGTCTCGCGCTACCGCGATCACCGTCGCGCCAGCGGATAGGAAGGCCTCGGCCACACCCCGGCCGAGCCCCCGACTGGCACCCACACAAATGGCTGTCCTGCCGGTCAACTGGCTCACTGTCCCCCTAGGGTAACAAGAATTCGACCGTAACGGATCGGTTACAGTCCGGCCGGCGGCCTCAGCACGACAGAGGGCCTCATTGGCTCACGAGGTCGCGGAGGGCATCCTCGACCCCGCGGTAGAAAGTGGGATACGCGTAGATCATCGCGCGCAGCGTCGACACCGGCACCTCCGCCTTGATGGCGAGAGCCAGCATCGAAAGCACCTCGCCTCCCCTCGGCCCCACAGAGGTTGCACCAACCAGGACGCCTCGGTCGCAGTCCTCGACCAGCTTGATGAACCCTTCGTTCCCTGGCCCGTGTATCCAGCCTCGCGCGGAGTGAGCGACGAGGGCTGCACCGGTTCGAACGTTCACGCGCCGGCGCCTGGCCTCTGCCTCTGTCAGCCCGACCGACCCCACTTCGGGATCGGTGAAGGTCACCCGCGGCAGCGCCCGATAGTCGGCAGGAGCCGCTTCCCGTCCCAGGATGTCGGCGGATGCGATGGCCGACTGATACATGGCGACGTGGGTGAACGCGCCCTCGCCGGTGACGTCCCCGACCGCCCAGACGCCATCCGTGACCCGCATGTGGGGGTCGGCGTGAATCCAGCGCGCCGTCGAATCGAGTCCGATGGTGTCGATCCCGATGCCGTCGATGTTGGCCTTGCGGCCGGTTGCCACCAGCAGCCGGTCGGCTGTGATGGCTTCGCCGGTGGAAAGCTTCAGGGCGATCCCGGTCCCACTCTCTGAGACGCTCGCTGCTCTGATGCCCACTCGAACCCTGACACCTTCGCGCTCAAGGACCTCCGCCAGCGTCTGCCCGGCCTCAGGTTCCTCCAAAGGAAGCAGCCGGTTCATCGCCTCCACAACCGTGACAGCGACTCCAAAGCGCGCGAACACCTGGCCCAGCTCCAGACCAACCGCGCCGCCGCCGAGCACAATCAACGACGCGGGCAAGCTGTCCGCTTCGATGGCCTCGTGGTTGGTCCAGTGGGGCACTCGATCAAGCCCTGGAATGGGAGGGATGGAGGGCGACGTGCCTGTCGCGATGACGATCGCCCGCGAGGCGGCGTATGTGGTTCCGTTCGCCGTAACTCTGCCCGGGCCCGAGATCACGCCACGGCCTCGCAGAAAGATGCCGCCTTTACCTTCGAAGCGGTCGACCGCCACCTTGTCGTTCCAGTTGTCGGTCGCCTGCTCGCGGATGCGCAGCGCGACGGGACCCCACTCGGGGGTGACCGAAACCGAGCCTGCCACGCCTGGAATGCGACGAGCCTCGGCCAGCAGATCGGCCGCCCGAATCATCATCTTGCTCGGTACGCAACCCCAGTAAGGGCACTCGCCCCCCACGAGGGCTTTCTCGATGCCGACCACCCTCAACCCGGCTAGGGCCAACGAACCGGCGACGTCCTCTCCGCCCGGCCCCATCCCGATCACCACGGCATCGACGTTCTCAGTCATCACGTTCGTATCCTCCGGCTACCAGACGACGTTGTGGTCGATCCGCACACACCGGATCCTGAAGTGTCAGAAACGCGAGTGCCGTGACGCGCGCCACGTACCGGCGCCTGATCTGGTCACACCGTTAGGCTCCAAGGCGCAGTGAGCGTCATCCCGACCGTTAGTGTGGCGCAGATGCGGGAGGTCGACCGAATCATGGTCGACGAACTCCACATCGAGCTGCTGCAGATGATGGAGAACGCCGGACGCTGCCTGGCCGCCCATACCCGCAATTGGCTTAGCGGAGAGTTGATCGGGCGACGCGTCGTGGTGCTGGCCGGGAGCGGAGGTAACGGCGGCGGGGGCCTGGTCGCTGCTCGTCGCCTCACAATCTGGGGCGCTGAGGCTTCGGTTGTTCTGGGCCAGCCCAGGGATGAGGTGCGGGGGGTCCCCGCCCACCAGTTGGAAATCCTGGACCGGCTGGGAGTCCCGATATGGACTCCGGACCAGCTCTCGCCTGACGCGCTCACGCCTGCCGATGCCATCATCGACGCGCTGATCGGGTACAGCCTGCATGGGCCGCCCAGCGAACCGATCGCATCGCTCATCCGGGCGGCCAACGACGCCAACGCACCTGTCGTCGCGCTGGATGTCCCCTCCGGGCTCGACGCGGATTCTGGCCGAGCCGTCGACCCGACGACCAGAGCCGCGACGACGCTGACCCTCGCGCTGCCCAAGATCGGGCTCGCCCAGCTCGCGGCGCGGGAGTGGGTCGGTGATCTCTACCTCGCGGACATCTCTGTACCAGCCCATGTCTACCAGCGCTTCGGTCTGGAGGTAGGACCCATCTTTGCCGCGTCTGACATCGTGGCCGTTCCGCTGGACGGCGTAGCCGGGGAGTCGGTCTACCCGGCTGCATGGCGGCGATCATGACTGAGGCCCTCGTCGTTCTCGACGGCAGCACCTTCTTCGTCTCCCATCCCAGCGGAGACGTCGTGCCGGGGGACGACGCCAAGGGCTACTTCTACGCCGACATGCGGCACCTCTCCACGTGGCAGTTGCTGGCAAATGGAGAGCCGCTCCGGATGCTGAGCAGCTGCACTGTCGATTACTACTCGGCCACCATCCACGCCACCCTTGCCCGTGCGCGAGTCGGCAAGAACCCCACCGTGACGGTGAGGAGGGACCGGTTCGTCTCGGACGGTATCCACGAGGACTTGATCGTCAGCAACAACAGCCCCCAGCCCATCCTGCTGGAGCTGGAGTTGCGCTTCGGAGCTGACTTCATGGACATCTTCGAGGTCAAGGACCCACGGCCGAAGCGCGGGACCACCAGCGCCGAGGTCGGCGCCGACCGGGTCACGCTCAACTACCGGAGGGACGGCTTCAGCCGTGGCACCATCGTGAAGTTCGGTGCCGCAGGCGAGCTGTCCGCAGAGCGCGCCCGCTTCGACATCGAACTCGCGGCGAGGGATTCGTGGCGCTGCTGTGTCGAGGTCTCGACTGTCGTGGACGGGATCGTGTTCGGTCCAGGACACGGCTGCGCGGCATTCAACAAACCGATGCCCAAGATGCCGCTGAGCCTCGACCAGTGGCTCGAGGACGCACCTCAGCTGCAGACCGCGCACGACGTCCTCATGCACACCTATCGCCGGAGCCTTATCGACCTGGCGGCTCTTCGCTTCCGGCCCAGCGCGAGCGTCTCCTGGTCTCTTCCCGCTGCCGGCCTCCCCTGGTTCATGGCGCTGTTTGGTCGCGACAGCATCATCACGTCGTACCAAGCGCTGCCCTTCCAGCCTCGCCTGGCGCTGACGACGTTGGAAGCCCTGGCCGAGCTGCAGGCCACCGGGTTCGACGACTTTCGTGACGCTGAGCCGGGCAAGATCTTGCACGAGCTCCGCTGCGGCGAGCTGGCCCGAATGGGCGAGGTCCCGCACACGCCCTACTACGGCACGCACGATGCCACGCCCCTTTTCCTGATCCTCATCGACGAGTACGAGCGCTGGACCGGGGACCTGGACCTGGTTCGGCGCCTGGAGCCGGCGGCCAGGGCGGCCTTGCGATGGGTGCAGTATTTCGGCGACCCAGACGGGGACGGCTATCTCGAGTTCCGTTCGCGCTCACCAAAAGGGTTGGTCAACCAGGGCTGGAAGGACTCCTGGAACTCGAGCCTCTTCGCCGACGGCCGGATCGCGGAACCACCGATTGCGCTCTGCGAAGTCCAGGGCTACGCCTACGACGCCCGCCTGAGGGCGGCGCGCCTTGCCCGGCTCGCCTGGGGTGACCCGGCGCTGGCGGACCGGCTCGAAGCCGAGGCCGCTGAGCTCCGTCGCCGCTTCAACGTGAACTTCTGGAGCGCGGATCGCGGCCACTTCGTGTACGCGCTGGATGGTGAAAAGCGCCAGGTCGACGCCCTGACGTCGAACGTCGGCCACCTGCTCTGGAGCGGCATCGTGGACGAGGAGCGGGCAGCAGCCGTAGTCGATCGCCTGATGGCTCCTGACATGTTCAGTGGCTGGGGGATCAGGACGATGTCCTCTCAGGACGACGGCTACAACCCGATCGAGTACCACAACGGCACGGTCTGGCCACATGACACCGGGATAATCGCGGAAGGCTTCCGCCGCTATGGCTTTCGCCAGCAGGCGTCGGTGCTGGCGCTGGCCATCATAGAGGCAGCCGAATCCTTCGCCTACCGGCTGCCCGAGGTGTTTGCCGGCTTCCCGCGGGAGCCACGCAGGCCTCCCGTCCAGTACCCGACCGCCGCACGGCCGCAAGCATGGTCGGCGGGAGCTCCGCTGCTGGCAATACGAACGCTGCTCGGCTTCGACCCTGGCGAGACCGGGCTCCTAGTGTCGCCCCACCTCGCGGACTCGATCGCCAATCTGCGTGTCCGGGGCCTGCAGCTCCGTGGTGGGCGGAGAGACGTTCGTGATGGCTAGGAGAACGTGCTGAACTAGGTCTGCTTCCGGATGACCTGGTACAGGCCAGGGTCGACCGCCACCTCGGTCTGGTCCGCCCCTTCGATTCGCGTCGGCCGTCCGACGCGGAGGTACATGCCGCAGGCCTCGGTCTCGATCAGCTCTGCGTCATTGGCGGCGACCCAATAACGATCCTCCATGGCATCGCCACCGGCCAGATCCAGGCGTCCGCCCTCCGCTGCCACCAGGCGCCCTGCCGGCGCCTGGTCCCCGGCCGGAATCAACACCACCTGTCCAAATCTGATCATTGCAGGGCTCGCTCCCGGCTCATGGAGCGCCCCAGCCGGCCTGCCAGGACGCGAGCGCCTTTGCGGCCTGATCTCGCAGACTGGTTTCCTGCTGCCGAAGCTGCGCCAGGAGCTCCGGGTCCTGGTCGGCGGCTGCTTTTGCCACCTTCTGGCGAGTATCCTCCAGGGCGGCCTCGAGACGCCTGAGGCGGGGCGGCGGCCTGAGCATCTTGCGAAGGACGTCGAGATTCACTCCTGATGCACGGAGCAGGTCGAGCGCGGCGGGTGGAGCGCTCCGGGGTCCGACGATCGCGCTCAGCAGGTGGTCGAGGCGGAACATGGTAGCGTGCTCCTTCTCCGCCGCATCTTCGGCTGCGTTGAGAATGGCCGTGACCGCGTCGTCGTAAGGCTTCGGCGCCGGCGTGGGTGCGCCGGCTGCGGGTTCCGGGCCGCCGGTGGCAAGGAACCTTTCGACCTGGCTTCGAACCTTGTCCAGCGTGGCGCCCAGGTCCATCAGCACGTGAGCCGCGATCCCTTCACCCTCGGCCAGCAAGCCGATCAGCAGGTGCTCCGTCCCCACATAGTTGTTGCCCATGCTGCGGGCCTCTTCGAAGGAGATCTCGATCACCTTCTTGACACGCGAAGTGGGGATGATCTGCTGGATGATGATGCGCTCGTGGCGACCGAGCACCGCCTGGATCCTCACGCGCACCGTCTCGATGTTGAGCCCCAGGCTCTCGAGGACCTGGGCGGCCAGACCGTCGGTCTCACGCATGAGCCCTACTAGGAGGTGCTCGGTGCCGATGTAGCTGTGATGGCTCCGCTCGGCCTCCTCCTGGGCGAACGTGAGCACCTTCTTGGCGCGCTCGGTGAATCGTTCGAACGGGTACATGCGATCCTCCTCAGTCGGGCATGCGCAGTGCGGTCGCCTCGAGCAGCTCGATGTGCTCGTCCACCGTGCAAAGAGCCATGCTCGCACGGTAGCAGCCAAATGCCGGCGTGCGGCCTGGTCAGAGGCCCTCATGGCACCCGTGCTCCTCCGCCGACCAGATCGGTAGCGGTTTGGTTACGGTAGCGGTCATGTTACCATCCAGGGCATGCGAGGAGCCGAGCTCAGCGGCGATCCGTTCGAGGCCCTCGGGGACCCCAACCGCAGGGCCATCGTAGAGCTGCTCGGTTCGGGAGGCCGGACCGTTCGGCAGATCGCCGATACCCTCCCGATCAGCCGCCCTGCCGTATCTCGTCACCTGCGGCTGCTGAAGGAGGCCGGCCTGGTGATCGACGAGGCCCGAGGGACCCGCCGCATCTACCAGCTCCACGACCAGGGCGTGGAGGCCGTGCGGGCCTACCTCGCCGAGGTCTGGGGAGACGCGGCAGTCCGCTTCAGGATCCTGGCCGAAAATACCCGGCCGCCCGCGGAGGGGCGATGATCGAACCGCTGCGGATGACGTTCGCCGTGGATTGCCCGGTCCAGCATGCGTTCGAGGTGTGGACGGCGAAGACCTCGCGGTGGTGGCCGATCTCACACACTGTCACCGGCCAGCCGGGGCTCGAGGTGGTTTTTGAGGGACGACCGGGTGGGCGGATCTTCGAACGGACACCAGCCGGCTTGGAGGTCGACTGGGGGGAGATCACCGTGTGGGAGCCGCCACGGCGGCTCGGCTACGTGTGGCACATTCATGCCGACCGCGCCGACGCCACCGAGGTCGAGATCACATTCGTCGACCAGGGCGACGCCACCACGCGAGTCGACATCGAGCACCGTGGCTGGGAGCGCCTCGGGGCTCGAGGGCCGGGGTGGCGCGACGCCAACCGTGCTGGTTGGGACGGCGTGCTGCCTAGCTTCCGCTCCGCCTGCTCCCGAGCAGTGCTGGGCGAACGACAAGCGTGAAAGGCTTGCACCTCGAGTTCAACCCTCGACCTTTTCGATGCAATCGGTGTACGGTGGCGGCCTGGCGTCGCCAGACCGGCCCGAGGGATAGCGAGCCACGCGGCGACCCGCATGAAAGAGGAGACGACATTGGTGAACTACCTGCTTGCGTACCACGGTGGCGGCATGCCGCAAACAGAGCAAGAGAGGGCAAAGGTGATGGCGGACTGGGGTCAGTGGTTCGGCACCCTTGGTCCGGCTCTCGTCGATGGCGGGAACCCGGTCGGTCAGACGCGGACGATCGCGGGGAGCGGTTCGGTCAGTGACGGCGGCGGGGCCAATCCGGTGAGCGGCTACAGCATCATCAAGGCCGACAGCATGGAGGCGGCCGTCCAGATGGCGAAGGGCTGTCCTCTTCTGGCATCGGGAGGCAATATCGAGGTCGGCGAGATCCACAGCGCGATGTAGGTTCGCGCTCTGCTGGGGGCCGGGAAGACTCGCTCTTCCCGGCCGGCCGGCGCAGCTCAATTACCGGACGTGTGGCGGAGGTGCGCGGTGGCTTCCCCCTCCGTCCTCTGCCACACTTCGAGAGCCATCGGGTTGCGCAGCTCCTCGACAACGTGCCCGACCAGCCCAATGGCACGCGCCATTATTCCCAGCCCGCGTGCCACCTGCCAGGGAATCCCCATCTCGCTTGCGATCGCGCCGATGGCCCCGGTTGCGTTGACTGGCAGCGATCTCCCGTAGGCGCGCTCGGCCTCGTCGGACAGGAGACGCATCAGCTCGACGTAGCGACCGGAGAGTCCATGTCGGGCGGCCAGCTCGAACAGGCGGAGGCTCCGCGGGTCCACCGGCTTGTGAACCGGATGCCCGAGGCCGGGCAGGATCCGGCCGGAGGCGCGGTAGTCGCTGACAACGCGCGCCGCAACCGATCGCAGGTTGTCCACCGCTCCCACTTCGGCTTGCAGGAGTCGGGCGGCGTCTTCGATGCTGCCGACGAAGACCGATCCCATCCCGAGCAGCCCGGCCGCGACGGCGCCCTGGAGGGCTTCGGGCGCACCCGCCACCGTCAGCCGGGTCGCCAGGCTGCTCGGGGTGATCCCGTGCTCGACCAGGCTCACGAGCATCGCGTTGCAGAGAACCGACTCAGCTTCGGTCGGCAATCGATCCATCAGCTCGAGGAACGCCATGTCGCCCAGGTTGACCTTGCCCATCAGCTCATTTGGCAGGTCGAATCCCTTCACGGTGATGGCGTCCGGAGAGCTCCAGGCGATGTCGGACCGCAGGGGCTTGTTCTTACGGGTCATGCCTCATATGCTCGTCGGCCAGGCAATACTTCTGTTGGCGGGAGGGACAAAGTGACCAAACAGCTGGACGGGGTCTTCGAAGGCGGCGGGGTCCGGGGCGTTGGCCTGGTCGGCGCTCTGAGTGTGATCGAGGAGGCCGGCTACGAGTTCGTCAACCTGGCCGGCACCTCCGCCGGAGCGATAGTGGCCACACTGATGGCCGCCGGCTACCGGGCAGCAGAGATCAAGTCGATCATCAATGGCATCGACTTCAAGCGGATGACCGATGACACCGGTTTCGGCCGCGTGCCCTTGGTCGGCAAATGGGTCGAGCTCCTCGTCCATGACGGCATGTACCGGGGCGACTACCTCCTCAACCTAATTCGAGACCTGCTCGCTCAAAAGGGAAAGCGCAAGTTTGGCGAGCTGCTGACGCCCCAGTTCGAATCCCAGCCGCGATACCGCTTCAAGGTGCGAGTTGTCGCGTCCGACATCTCGCGAGGCCGCATGGTCGTGCTCCCTGACGACATCGCAGACTACGGCCTGGTTCCCGAAGAGCTCGAAATCGCGCTCGCGGTCCGGATGAGCATGAGCATCCCGTTCTTCTTTCGGCCGGTCAAACAGACCAACCCGGGGGCTGGGAAGAGCTTCGTTGTCGATGGCGGGGTCCTGAGCAACTTCCCGGTCGAGCTGTTCGACTCCCCGGGTGAGCCGGAATGGCCGACGTTCGGCTTCCGTCTCGTCCAGTCCGCAACCTCACCCATCCTCGAACACCGCATCCGAGGCCCGATCTCGATGCTCCGCGCATTGTTCGAGACGATGACCGAGGCCCATGACGCGCGCTACATCGAGACGCACAACTTCGTGCGCACCATCACGATCGACACCCATGGCATCCCAGCCACACGATTCGCGCTGTCGCCGGAGGAGAAGACGCTCCTGTACGACTCCGGCGAGCAGGCGGCGCGGGACTTTCTGTCGCAGTGGGACTTCTCCGCCTACAAGCTCACGTTCCGCAGCGGCGCGCCGACCCCGAGCCGGCGTGACACGATAGACGCAGCCTTAGGCGGGATTCGCCACTAGTGGCAGACCCCGGGCTGCGATACCACAGCTCAGCCTCAGGGTGCGCTGCGCTGGATGCCGGCGCCAGCTCGATAGCGGGCGTTCTCCGGATGGAGCAGGGTGTGGTGGTAAGTGCAGTAGAGCTTGAGGTTGCTCAGTTCTGTGGGGCCGCCGTCCGCCCAGTGCCGTATGTGGTGCGCTTCGCAGCGCTCCGGCGGCATCGAGCAGCCTGGCGTCTGGCAGTGGCGATCGCGCAGCTTCAAGGCCTTGTGCATGCGCGGGGGCAGCGACCGTGAGCTGTTGCCC